>Ga0049085_10000581_pt1 | contig 14357 bp, 14 predicted proteins | sample GreLakmeSU08MSRF_FD_66721 | JGI IMG/M metagenome (GOLD analysis project Ga0049085, IMG submission 66721) | Freshwater lentic microbial communities from great Laurentian Lakes, MI, USA - Great Lakes metaG SU08MSRF | ecosystem: Environmental > Aquatic > Freshwater > Lake | place: Great Lakes... | reverse complement strand
ATCTGCGCGCTGAGTTTTTTAACTTCTGCAATTAAGTTTTCATCGATTTGCAGGCGGCCGGCTGTATCGAAAAGAATCACATCCGCCGTCTGTGCGAGCGCGCGGGTGAGTCCCTGAGTGGCGATGGCTGTGACATCCCGCGAAGTGCGGTCGCCGTAAAAGCCGAGCGTTTCCTGCTGGGCGAGAATCTCCAACTGATCGATCGCCGCGGGCCGATAAATGTCACAAGCGACCACGAAGGGTCGGGACCCTTTTTTCTTCAGGAATTTCCCCAGTTTTACCGTGGTGGTCGTTTTACCCGAACCATGGAGACCGACCATGAGTACTTTAAGCGGGCGGCGCGGCGCTAACTCGGTCGTGCCTTCGCCCAATAAGCGGACGAGTTCATCATTGATAATTTTGATGATCTGTTGCCCTGGGGTGACTGATTGAAGGACATTTTGCCCCGTGCACTGCAACTGGACGCGGTCGATAAATTCACGGGCGACCCGAAAGTGGACATCAGCCGACAAGAGCGCGGCACGCACTTCTTTGAGGGCATCCGCCATGTTGGCTTCGGATAATTGGCCGACCCCACGGAGGTTGCGGAGTACGCCGGTTAGTTTCTCGGTGAGGCTTGCGAACATGAGAAGCGGGAATCTAGGTATCACTCGCCCGGCGACAAGCGGCAAGTATCGCTTGCCAGCGAGCTCCTCCGCCCCGAAGGTCTGGCTCCAATGATTCCCGCTCCGCGCACTGTCGCTATCGTAGGCCGCCCTAATGTGGGCAAAAGCCGCCTGTTTAATCGCTTGGCCCGTAAACGCATTTCAATCGTTCACGATATGCCCGGGGTTACCCGCGATGTGGTCAACGCTGAGGTTAAAGACGGCGGCTATACCTTACTCGACACCGGCGGGATCGGTTTAACCGGTAGCGATACGCCGGCGCGGATCACCAAAGCCTCTGAATTGCAGGTCAGTTTTGCGATCGAGGCGGCGGGGGTAATCGTCTTCGTTATCGATGCCCGCGAGGGGGTTACCGCGCTTGATGAGCGCATTGCCCAATTACTACGCCGTAGCAAAAAAACGGTGCTCCTTGTCGCCAATAAGGCTGATAGTGGGGAGGAAAAAATCGCGGAAGTTTCGAGCTTCTTTCGTTTGGGCTTCGGCAAGCCCTGCTATTTGTCAGCGGAGCATGGCAATGGCGAAGCTGAGTTGCGGGATGCAATTTTGGCTGAACTCGGGCCGATGCCCGAATTGACGGAACTCGATAAAGAACGGTTGAGCATTTGTTTTGTTGGTCGACCCAACGTCGGGAAATCCTCCCTCAGCAATCGGTTGCTGAAAAGCGATCGGCTGATTGTTAGTGATCAACCGGGCACGACGCGCGACGCCGTCGAGCTTGATTTTACTTATATTAGCCGGGAAGGAAAACCGTGGCCATTTCGCTTGATCGATACGGCGGGTATTCGCGCCGCCACCAAATTATCTTCGTCGGTCGAATATTTCTCCCGCTTGCGCTCGTTGGAAGCCATCCACAACGCCGACGTTGTTTTTATGGTGCTGGATGCGATGGAAGGGGTCACGCAGCAGGATCAGTCGATCGCGGGCGAGATCGTTAAAGCGGCCAAACCCATTGTGATCGTCGTTAATAAATGGGACTTGGTGCACAAGGCTTTCAGCGGCGGAGAGAATTCGGCGGTGGAGAAATTCGCCACGGAGCGCGAATTTCGCGAGCATTTCGAGAAAGCGATGTTCGAGAAATTATTTTTCACCCCCGGGGCGCCCGTGATGTTTGTGTCCGCGCTCACCGGTCATGAAATTACCCGCATGCTCAAGTCGGCCCGCGCGCTGAATCGGCGGCTAGATACGAAGATCCCCACCGCTAAATTGAATGCGGCGATTATCCGGCTCGCGGAACGGACGCCGCCGCCGAGCACGTATAACATCCGTTTCCGCATTTATTACGCTACGCAGACCAGCACGCGTCCCTTCCGGATGAAATTGTTCTGTAACCAAGAACGGAGTTTGACGGAATCTTACCGCCGCTACCTTGAAGCGGGGCTCGTGAAGGAATTTGATTTGGACGGCTGCCCGATTCACTTCGATCTCATCGGCAAGAAAAAACAAAGCGTGGCTGATCGTCTCGCGGCTAAAGGTCAGCGCCAAAATCTGGCGCGAGCCGAGGCCGCGGGGGTGGATGAGGACACGTTCGACGACTAAGCTATGCGGCGGATTGTTTTCATGGGCTCGGATGGCATTGCGCTGCCTGCCTTGAATTGGCTGGTCAGCGCGGCGAAGGACTGGGCGGAGGTGGTGGCCGTTTTCACCCAGCCCGATCGCGCCGTGGGCCGCGGGCAAAAGATTTCAGCTAATGCCATTAAAACGTGGGCCCTAGCCCAGGGCTTACCAGTGCGGCAACCGGTTAAATTGGGTAGCATCGAGCGTGAACAATTAGCCGCATTTCAGCCGGATATTACGCTGGTCATGGCGTACGGACACATTTTACGGCCGGAATTTATCAACACGCCGTCTGGGGGAACGCTTAATCTCCATACCTCGATTTTACCCGCGTACCGAGGGGCTTCTCCGATTCAAACCGCGCTGGCTTCGGGGGAGACGGCGACGGGGATCACCCTCATGCGCATTGTGCCGGAACTGGATGCTGGGCCGATTGCGGGGCAGGAATTGGTGGTGATCGATCCGCTCGATACCGCGCTCGCGGTGGAGGCAAAGTTGGCGCAAGCCAGCGTGGCATTGTTGCAGCGCTTATTGCCGGCCATCTTGGCGGGCACCCAGATTTTTACAGAGCAAAATTCGGCGGCTGCAACTTTTTGTCGGCGACTGGAAAAATCTGACGGCGCGCTAGATTTTAAGGCCCCCGCGCGGGTATTGGCGGCGCGGATTAACGGTCTGGCGGCCTGGCCCAGTTGCACGGTTTTGCTGAACGGTCAGTCGATTAAATTAGGCTTGGCCGACGTCAGCAATTTAACCCAGTACCAGCCAGTGGGAGCCGGGGTGGTGTATGGCACTGACGCCGATGGGCTCCTCGTGGATACGGGCCAAGGCTTGCTCCGTTTGCGTCAGCTGCAGCGTCCCGGCGGTAAGATGCTGGCAGCGGCGGAATTTCTGCGGGGGTTCCCTGTGCCGTCGGCGACGGCGTTGCCCAGTCAACCGATGGCGCCGCTTGTCGCCGCGCGGCCCTTTACGCGGTCGAAAGGCTAAGGCTTGTTTTTTTCAAAGTTTTCCCGAACATAGCCTCATGGGTAGTAATTTATTACGAGCGGGCAGTTGGCTGGTCGTGCTGACCACGGCGGCGTGGGGCCAAAATTACTCGGACAATGTTCGCGTGGAATTAGCCAATCTTCGTCAGGATATGCTGTTGCTCACGCAGCGGGTGGGGGAGTTGTCTATGACGGTCGAGCAACTCACGCGGGATCATAGTTCGCTGCAGAATAAAGCGAACCAAAGCGATGCGACGATCGAGCAGCTCAATAAGGCGGTAGCGGATATTAATCGCTCGCTGCAAGCCGGCCTCGCTGAGCAGAAACGAGACACGCTCAAGCACGTGAGCGCGCAAATGGAGCGCCTCGCTCGGCAGACCCAAGCGGCGATCGATGCTTTGGCGAAAAATCAGGCGACGCGTCCCGCTCTGCCAACGTCCTTTTCCGAAGAATTCCCTAAGGAGGGCATTAACTATACGGTCCAAGCGGGCGACACTCTTTCTGGTATTGCAAAGAAAAATGGGGCGAAGCTCAGCGATGTGCGCAACGCCAATAAGATTGTGGACGATACGCGAATTCGCGTCGGGCAAACGCTTTTTATTCCTCAGGGAAAATAATTATGGCTATTCCAAAATCACGACTCGGCCGCGGTTTGGGTTCACTTATCACGAGTGGGACCACTGCACCTAAATCATCGCCGACTCCGGTCAGCGTTCTCCCGGCCGCGCCCGCAGCGGTAGCTGATGGTCTCCCCGGCTATCGTGAACTGGCCGTTCATCTGGTGGAGCCTAATCCCTATCAGCCCCGCAAAGAATTTTTACCGGAAGCACTCGCTGAATTAGTCGAGAGTATCCGGGCAGAGGGTTTGTTGCAACCGATCGTGGTGCGGGCCGTCGGGGATAAATTTCAGCTCATCGCCGGAGAGCGCCGGTGGCGGGCCTTCCAGCAGCTAAAAATTAAAACTATTCCGGCGCGGGTGATGACTTCCAGCGATGCCTCTTCGGCCTCATTGGCGCTGATCGAAAATTTACAGCGCGCGGATTTGAATGCGCTGGAGGAAGCTCACGGTTATGCCAGTTTGATTCGAGATTTTGATTTAACCCAAGATGCTGCGGCGCAGCGCGTGGGGAAGGGCCGGGCTTCAGTGGCTAATTCACTGCGGCTACTGGCGTTGGAAACTGAACTGCAAGGGTATATCCGCAAAGGCTTACTCAGTGTCGGCCACGCGAAAGTGTTGCTGGGCGTTGAAAATTCTCGCGAAAGGGTGGCGCTTGGCCGCCGCACCTTAGAGCAAGGTTTGAGCGTTCGGGCTCTCGAGGAATTAGTGCAAACCCACGGCGGTGGCTCGGGAAAAAAACGGAAGATGCCGGCCGCGACGGCTACGGCGTTGTCTGATATCGAGAAGAAAATCACTTCCCATTTGGGCGCGCGGACGACGCTCAAGCATTCGCCGAAGCGCGGGCGCATCATGATTGAATACCAGGGGAACGATGATCTGTCCCGCGTGCTCGAAAAAATGGGCGTGCGCTTGTGAGCGCCGTGCCTGCGCTTATTTTTTAGGGCCTAAGCTCGGAATAAGGCCGGTCTTAACTAACCGACCGTACAAATCCCGCATCGCCGATTCCGCCGCATCTTCTAAAGCATGGGCGGTATCATAGGAACGATTGAGGCCCCAGTGTCCGCTGGCGTGAGGCCAAAAAATTGCGCTACTGCTTATTAAGCCGAGGTCTTTTTCGCCGGCTGGACTTTGGATGCTGGCAGTCAAAGTACAATCGGCTTGGCCGCTGCGTCCGATCCGCCATTCGATGAGGCGAATGGTAATTTGGGGTACGCCGTTGGCGGCCGTGGTGCCAGCTTTGAGCTGCACCATAAGCCCCGAATAACCCCGTTTATGGAACAGGCTGATCAAGCGTCCTGCGAGGGCTTCGGCGATATCTTCGTCAAGCAGAGGGCGCCACGTGGGCGGCACATCGATCGTCACCTGGAGATCAGCGGTCTGAATGGTTGGAGTACTCGTAGTCGCAGGCAGCGTAGCCCCGCTGAGCGCGGTGGTGGCCAAAGCTAAGGCGAGACCGAATCTAAAGTGCGCCGTGGGCTGCATGGTGGTGGCTCGATCTAGTAACGCTCAGCTACCGTGGTTAATTTGCGGCGATTGGCAAATTTCTACTAGCATCTGAAGCTGGCGAGAGCCCCTGGCGTCCCCCAGCTTCGGCTAGAACTTTGGTTGACAAAGCCCCTCGGACGACGTTTTTTTGCCCCTTTATGAGTCTGCTAATCGGTATTTTAACTTTCGTTCTGATCATCACTTCACTGTTCTTGGTGCTCGTTGTTCTCATGCAGCGCGCCAAAACTGACGGCGGGATGGGCTCGGCCATGGGCGGCGGCAGCATGGAATCAACCTTCGGTGCTGAAACCGGTAACGTGCTCAGTGGGGCCACGATTAAAGCAGCGATCATTTTCTTCGTAGTAAGCTTCGCCCTTTATTTAGCCCATATTTATCAGTCAAAGCACGTGGTGGCTGCTGATAGCAAGCTGCCTCAGGTTATCAGTGCTCCGGCCGCGACGAGTGCCCCTGTGCCCGCGAAACCTGTAACTCCGGTGCCGGGTGCAGCCAAGACGCCTTAAGTTTTATTTAAGCCCGGTTTTATACCGGGCTTTCTTTTTGGTGCTGCTCGGCAGCAGTCAGCTGGGGCTCGCTGCGCCACTCGAGGCTTTTCGTCCCCCCGCGCAATTCATTTCGGGTAGCCGACCGGATCAAAGCGAGGGCGCGCGTATCCTCCAGACGTTTCATCAAGCCGGCATCAGTGGCTATTATTGGTTAGCATTTGAGTTGCGCGTCATGCCGAAGCAAGGAGCCGACCGGACTATTATCGGCGAATTGCATGGCGGCCGCAATGCCCTCGGCCCCATCTCACGTTTGACGCTGCCGGCCGCCGCAGGTGAACAACGCTGGTTGTTACAAAGCGGGCCGCAGCCAGCCACGTGGCAGTGGTTGGGGGGCGCGGGTGAGCCGACCGCACTCACCTCCAACGAATCCTTGCAAGCCATCGCCGGCTCTGACCTGACCCCCTTTGATTTGCAGATGCCTTTTCTTTATTGGACCGATTTTATTTATGAGGGGGTGGCGAAGGTTCGCGGACGTCCGGCTCATAGCTTTCTGCTGTATCCGCCGATAGATCAGCGCACCCCGCCGATGGATTTAACGGGGGTTCGCGTGCACCTCGATACGGAGTTTCAAGCCTTCATGCAGGCGGAACTGATCGGAACTAAGGGCGCGATTACCAAGACCATTACCATTCTTAATTTAAAAAAAATTGGCGAACAATGGCTGCCTAAATCAATCGATCTCCGCAATCATCTGACCCGAGCCAAAACCCGCCTGACGATTACCGCGGCGGCATTGGCGGTAACGTTGCCCGTCAGTATCTTCGCGCCGACCGACTTGGCGAAGCCCGCGCCGGTCGTGCCCGCCGAGCAGCGTCAGCCACTCTGAGGTTATGCCCATGAAAACTAATCGCCCTTTCCCGTTGGTTTTAGAGGTAGATTTTCTGGATCGTCTGCATGAGCCGGTGCGTGAGGGCAAGGCGGCTTCGGTGAGCGCAATTATTCGCACGGCGCTGGCGCATTATGATTTTGAGAAAGTAATCGTGCTGCACGCCCCCCAGTTGCAGATTTCGGTGCGCCTGCCGTTAGAAATTCGAAAAAATTTAAAGAAGCTCGCGCGGACTAAGCACACGAGTATCAGCCATCTGGTGCGGGCCGCGGTAGAGGCTTATCTCCCGAACTTAGAAGCTCCCGTACTCGCTAAGCGTCAAACCGCGCGGCGTAAACCAGCGCGTAAACTCCGGCGCAAGGGTTGACGCCAGCCCCGTCGAGCAGTCGGGACGCCGCGAGGGCGGCTATGACATCCTCGCGGGCAAGGGTTGGCTTGCGTTCGGAAACGTGGCTTAGTTATTTCTAAGTTATGAGCACGCCGTTACCGTTGTCTAGTTGGGCTAAAAACATCTCGCCGTCGCCGACCCTCGCGATCGACGCCCAGGCTAAGGCCTTGCAGGCCGCGGGCGAGGACGTCTGCAGTTTCGCCGCGGGGGAACCTGATTTTGATACGCCGCAATTCATTAAAGATGCGGCCATCGCGGCGTTACAATCCGGCAAGACTAAGTATGCGCCGACGCCAGGGATCGAGCCGCTGCGCCAGGCCATCGCCGATCGTTATTTGACGGAGTATGGCTACAAAATAACCTCCGGCCAAGTCGTGGTATCGCCGGGCGGAAAATATTCCTGTTATCTGGCGGTTTTGGCGACCTGCAGTCCGGGTGATGAGGCGATTGTCCCCGCGCCTTACTGGGTCAGTTATCCCGAGATGATTAAGCTCGCTGGGGCGACGCCCAAATTCGTGCTCTGTGATGATCGCGCTGGATTTAAATTAACGCCCGCGTTGTTGGCCGCAGCCATCACGCCTCGGACCAAGCTCGTGATTCTTAATTCTCCTTCAAATCCGACCGGCGCAATTTATTCGCGGGCTGAACTGAGTGCGTTGGCCGAAGTAGCGGTGCGGCATAATCTCTATGTGCTCGCGGACGAAATGTATGAGCATTTAATCTATGACGGTCATGAGCCCGTAAATTTTGCGACGCTGAGCACCGCCGTGGCGGAGCGTACGATCACCGTCGCGGGGTTTTCTAAAACTTATGCCATGACCGGCTGGCGTCTCGGGACGCTGGTGGCACCACTGCCGATCGCCAAAGCCTGCTCCGAGTTGCAGAGCCAGATGTCATCCAATGCGACGACTTTCGCCCAATATGGAGCGCTCGCTGCGCTCAAAGAGAAGGCGCAGGCCGTGGCGGCTCTCGGCGAAATGAAAACGGCTTTCGATCGTCGCCGCCGCTACCTCCACGCTGAGCTCAATCGCATCCCCGGGGTGAGCTGCTTACTGGCGGGTGGGGCGTTTTATCTATTCCCAAATATTTCCAGTTTCGGAATCAAGGATGCTGATTTCTGCGCCCGCTTACTGGAGCAGGAGAAAGTGGCGGCCGTTCCTGGCTCGGCCTTCGGGGCGGAAGGTTACCTGCGACTGAGCTATGCGACTTCTGATGATATTCTTCGCAAGGGAGTCGAGCGGTTAACGCGGTTTTGCGCGTCCCTCCAACGCTAGAATTATTTCCTCGGCGTAAAGCCCACGGTATCAGCCCTAGCGCCTATCGACCGCGGGCCAACTTAGGCTGATTGCTTACCAACTTGTTCGAGCGGCAACCGGGAGCCCCTGCGCATTCCCGTCAATGAACCTCGCTCCGCTGCGAGTTGACTCGCCGTGAACTACGTATTTCGTGCAAATTGATGAAAGATGTTTTCAGGCGCTTCCTGATCGTATGCTGGGCGGGGGTCTTGATTATGCTCCTCGATGCGGGGTGGGACAAGTTCAGTGGCTCTCACCGTTTCTTTAATATCGGTAGCTTTTACTGGATCGTAGCGCTGCCCACCTGGATTGCGCAGTTTGTTTTTTTAGGAATTTGGAACCCAGTTAAACTTTTTAAGCAGGCTCCGGTGGGGAAAAATTCATGAGGCCGCTTGGCCTTGGGCGAGGCCTAGAGCGGGTTGGATGAAAAAGCCGATCGGGCCAAGGCGTTTGAGCTTCCCCCGAAAACGTGTACGACTGAACTATCCGTAAAATTCTTATCGATGGCAATCGCTTGGAGGGGGCGCACCTAGCCGCCACTACGAGGTAGCTGGCGTAAACGTTGAGCGAGTGAATACATCCGTGACAAATTTCTTGCAGGAATGTGATATTTGAACACTGATTAAAACGTATATGAGCGATCACGATCACGAGGAACCGGAAACCAAAGAAGGCATTGAACTCATCTTGGCGACGAAGCCTTTCGCCCAAGATAATCCAGTGCGTAGTTGGTGGGTTATTTTATCCACCGCGCTGCTCATTCTCGCCACCTTGGCGGGAACGGTATGGAACCTCAATCTAGGTCTGCAATTGGTCTGCAGTGTCATCGCTGGTCTGCTGATGACCCGCTTTTTCGTCATTTATCATGACCAACAGCATTATGCGATTTTGCCGCGCTCCAAACTAGCGGAAGGCTTGATGCGGGTTTATGGAATTTTGGCGCTCAGTCCGAGCAGCGTCTGGCGCAGCTCCCACAATCACCATCACAATCACAATTCGAAGCTGCGGGGCTCACACATCGGATCGTATCCGATTATGACGACGGCGCAGTTTAAGAAAAGTTCGCGGACTAAGCGTTTCGGTTACTTATTTATCCGTCATCCGCTGACCATTATGTTTGGTTACCTTTTCATGTTTTTTCATGGGATGTGTATCAAGCCATTCATCAATCATCCGCTCAAACATTTCGACTGCTTCTTGGCGATGGTGGTCCATTTTTCCATCAGCACCGTCTTCCTAATTTTTGGCGGCTGGCAGATGCTGGTTCTGACCCAGATCGTGCCTCATTTCGTGATGCACGGCATCGGCGCTTATTTCTTTTACGCCCAGCATAATTTCCCTGGCGTCTCGTTTACCGACAAAGATGGTTGGACCTATGAGAAAGCGGCGCTGGAGTCATCGAGCATGATGTACACCGGTCGGATCCTGGCCTGGTTTACGGCTAATATTGGTTACCATCACATTCATCATTTAAATTCCCGCATACCTTTTTACCGCTTACCGGAGGTGCTCAAAGCGATTCCCGAATTGCAATTGCCGAAGACGACCTCGTTGTGGCCGACGGATATTATACGCTGTCTGCGTCTGAAGGTTTGGGATGTTGAAGCCCAAAAAATGGTCGGTGTGCGCGGCTTATAAGCGCATTTAGCTCAGCCATGAATTTCACGGCTGCGCAGATCGCGACTCAGGTTCAAGGTGAGGTAATCGGCGATGGCTCGATTATCTTGTCGGGTTTAGCTGCGGCGGCCGGGGCTAAAGTTGGCGAGATAACTTTTGCGGAAGGGGATAGTTATTTCGCGGCCGCGGAAGCCAGTGCGGCTTCTGCCATCTTGGTGGCGGGGGCGTTTACTTCTACGACCAAAGTAATCATTCGAGTGCGCAATGCCCGCGTTGCGGCTGCGCAAGTGCTCGAGCTTTTTTTCCCAGCGGCGCAATACGCCCCGGCGATTCACTCCAGTGCTCTGGTTGACCCTACGGCTAAGATAAATCCGACGGCGCATATCGGTCCTAATTGCGTCATCGCCGCCGGCACAATCATTGGAGCGCGTGTGGTCTTAGTCGGCGGCAACCATCTCGGGCGTGACTGCCGCGTAGGCGACGACACGCGCTTGTATCCCCGCGTCGTACTGTATGCCGGAACGCAACTGGGCCAACGCGTCGCGATTCACGCGGGCACGGTCATTGGTTCCGATGGGTACGGTTATGTTTTTGATCAAGGGCGTCATCTCAAAATCCCCCAAGTCGGTAACGTAATCATTCACGATGATGTAGAGATTGGGACTAATTGCACCATCGACCGAGCGGCGCTCGACTCCACCATAATTGGTGAAGGCTGCAAAATCGATAACCTCGTTCACATCGGACATAACGTGGTTTTCGGTAAGCATTGCTTGATTATGGGCCAATGCGGTTTTGCGGGGAGCACTCACTTTGGTGATTATTGCGTCATTGCCTCGCAGAGCGGCGTGGCCGGGCATCTTAAAATCGGCCGCCAAGTCACCGTCGGTGGAAAATCAGGGGTGACGCGGGATGTCGCTGACGGCGAAACGGTGATGGGATTCCCCGCCGTGCCCGATCAACAAGCCAAGCGCCAGTGGATTGGCATTCAGAAATTGCCCGATCTGATCAAGCGGATGCGTGAATTGGAAAAGCAGGTAGCCGCGCTGACGACCCGTCTCGGTTAATACCTAGAATAATTAAGGCGCGTTGACCCTGCTGGCTGGTGACCCTCGCCAGTGCCTCACGTAAGAATCGGTCGAATATCTCGGTTAAATTCGAGTTTACGCGGTGGGTTGGCCATCGCTAGGCTACAGATGAATAAGATCAGGCTGGTTACCCCAACTGAGGTGTTCGCGTGGATTAGCATGAGGGGAAATTCAATTTCGGCGGTAAGAACCCACGGCTGGATGAGTTCGTCGTTTAGGATTTTTAAACCAAGCAGGCTTTGAGGGCCAGCGGGCTCCCGTCGATTTTGCAGGCGATTTCATAATCACCCGCTTGCCGCCGAATATTTTTTGCCTTGGTCCCGGCTTTGAGCACTTGGGATCCGCTGCCTAGTTTTAAATCTTTACGCAACGCAACCGTATCGCCCCCGGAGAGAGGCGTGCCATGGGCATCTTGGACGATTCGTGCTCCTTCGACTGGCGCGGCTTTGGGCCATTCATGACCACAGGTGACGCATTCCCCATGCTCGGAATGGCTGATGACATCGGCTAACGTGCAGGCGGGGCAGACCGAATTTTGCATGATTTAAATTGGCGGATTTTGATCGTCCAGCGCAAGCTGCTTTGCCGGTGGTTATTTTTTAACGCTCGTCAATTAAGGCGGTAACGGTTGCCCCGAAGCTCGGCCCTAAAACAGTGAGCAACAATACTGCGGCTACGGCGTTGAGCGCTAAATGTTCGACGGCTCTTTTTGGGCTCGTCTCGTGGGCCCGAAGATTACTTAGTTTTTTTTGTTACTGTTTTGGTTATTTTTACCCCCCCGTCATGGTTTGGTCACAAATTTATGCTCCGCTCGGCGGAGTGGGCGTATCCGCCTTGGTGGCGACCTTGCCGGTCGTTACGCTGCTAGGCTTGCTGGCTTTTTGGCATATGGCCGCTCATCGCGCCGCTTTGGTTAGTTTATGCGTGGCGGCGCTCATCGCTATTTTTGTTTATCGTATGCCCGCGTCGTTGGCCTTTGCCGCGATGGGTTACGGCGCAGCCTTTGGTCTTTTCCCGATCGGCTGGATCGTACTAAATGCGATTTTTCTTTATAATCTATCGGTGGAGACTGGTGGTTTTTTAGTGCTGCAACGCCAAGTTGCGGGGGTTTCTAGTGATCGTCGGATTCAAGCGTTGCTGATCGCCTTTAGCTTTGGCGCTTTCATTGAAGGCGCGGCGGGCTTTGGTGCGCCGGTGGCGATTAGTGGGGCTTTATTAATTGGCTTGGGGTTTCGTCCGCTGGAGGCGGCTAAACTCGCTTTGATCGGCAACACCGCGCCGGTGGCGTTTGGGGCGCTGGGCACGCCTTTGCTTACCTTGGCCAAGATTACTGAGTTGGACGTTAATGCGCTGAGCGCAATGGTGGGACGCCAACTGCCTTTCTTTTCGCTCCTCGTTCCGTTCTGGCTGGTGGCCGCGCAGGTCGGTTGGCGTGGCATGAAAGCGGTGTGGCCGGCTTGTCTGGTCACTGGGGCAAGCTTCGGTCTCATGCAATTTTTAGTGAGTAATTATATTGGGCCTATGTTGGTAGATATTATCGCGGCAATCGTCTCGCTCGCGGCGTTGACTGGCTTGATGCAATTCTGGCAACCAGTGCCGTTGCCCGACACGCCCGCGCCCTCCGCGGCCGCCCCTGTAACTTCGCCCGTGGGCGTGGTGTGGCGCGCCTGGCTGCCGTGGGCACTGCTCTGCGCTTTGGTTTTTCTTTGGGGGCTGCCGTTCGTTAAGAATGCCCTCAATCAGCTTTTTTCTCCGGCCTATGCGGTTCCGTGGTTGCATTTAGCGGTGCAAAAAATGCCACCGGTCGCGCCTCGTCCGGAGCTCGAGTCCGCTTTGTTTGTGGTTAATTTTCTCTCCGCAACTGGGACCGCTTTATTGCTGGCGGGAATTTTGGCGGGTTGGTTACTTGGCTTAGGCCCAAAACAACTGCTGTCGCTTTACGGCCGAACATTTTGGAAAGTTCGCTTATCTTTGCTGACGATCGCGCTCATGCTGGCCCTTGGTTTTACAACACGCTATAGCGGGACCGATACAACGATGGGCTTGGCGCTCGCGGGCACGGGGTTTTTCTTCCCTTTTTTCTCTCCCCTCATCGGCTGGCTCGGGGTGGCCCTGACGGGGAGCGATACTTCCTCAAACGTTCTCTTCGGTAATTTACAAAAAGTGACGGCCCAACAACTCGGGCTCTCGCCGATCTTAATGGCGGCAGCCAATAGTTCAGGCGGGGTGATGGGTAAGATGATCGACGCGCAAAGCATCGTCGTAGCGAGCGTCGCGACCGGTGGCTATCCAGACAGCCCAGATGCGGGCACTGTGCTGCGCTCCGTTTTTTGGCACAGCGTCGGTCTTGCCATACTGGTCGGCTTGCTTGTCTTTCTGCAGGCTTACGTTTGGACTGGGATGATCCCAGGCCATTGAGGTGAACTCTACCGGTAAGCGTCGCGAAGAATCTGCATGGTGTGCCGTACCCGAATCGGCGAGCCAAGTTGCTGGAGGTGAGCGTCAAGTTGGGTTAGGCAGCCGATGTTGCCGGAGGCTAAAACTTCGGCACCGGTGGCGATGATGGCCCGAGCTTTTTGCGCACCGAGCTCAGCCGCTAGAGCCGGCTGATCCAAATTATACGTGCCGGCGCTGCCGCAACAAAGATGCGCATCAGGAAGCTCGAGCAGCTCGATGCCGGGAATGGTGGCGAGCAATGCCCGCGGTTCGGCGCGTACCCCCTGGGCATTGGCGAGGTGGCAGGCATCGTGGTAGGCGACGCGGAGCTTTTTTTGTGGTGAACCCGTGGGCTGGCGCCAGCCGAGTTTGACTAGAAATAAACTGACGTCTTGGACGCGATGACGAAAAGCTTCGGCGCGCGCTTCATCGGGGGTGCCACTTAAAATTAAATGATATTCGTGCATGGCCGAGCCGCACCCCGCCGCGTTGGTGAGAATAGCGTCAACCTCAGTCGGAAAAGCTGCGAGATTGCGCCGCGCAAAAGCCTGCGCCGCCTTACGGTCGCCGGTGTGCCAAGCTAAGCCGCCGCAGCAACCTTGCTCACGTGGGACCACTACTTCGACGCCCTGCTGTGTCAGGACCGCAATCGTCGCGGTATTGATATCGGGGGCGAGCACCTGCTGGGCGCAACCTGTCAGCAGCGCGACGCGAGCGCGGCGCGGGCCTTTCGCCGGAGTTACTTCACCCCATGATTCGGCGGGCGGCAAGGTGGCGGGGATCAAATCTAACATGGGCCTTAGGGCGCGAGGAATGAGGGGACGGAGAAAATAAAATG
>Ga0049085_10000580_pt1 | contig 14360 bp, 25 predicted proteins | sample GreLakmeSU08MSRF_FD_66721 | JGI IMG/M metagenome (GOLD analysis project Ga0049085, IMG submission 66721) | Freshwater lentic microbial communities from great Laurentian Lakes, MI, USA - Great Lakes metaG SU08MSRF | ecosystem: Environmental > Aquatic > Freshwater > Lake | place: Great Lakes... | reverse complement strand
GAAGATAAATACCAAAACATTAATACAGATATAGTGTAAAGAACAATATATTTTTTCATAGTGGGCCGAGTGGGGATCGAACCCACCACCAAGGGATTATGAGTCCCCTGCTCTAACCACTGAGCTACCGGCCCTTAACGCAAATAACATATGAATCATAATGTTCCGCGGTTGCTGCGTATTCTGGATTTAAGGTTCGATACCATCCACTTTTAGATTTCATCAAGACACCAGGTTTACCAGTAGCTTCGCAGGTAACCCAAGCAATGTCTTCATAAGTATGGACGATAGCATTCATTTTGGTCCATAGTTCATCATTGTATTCTGATGATGATGGTTCAAAATAATAGCGTAATCCACCAAACTTTTGTTTAATTTGAGCAATTTGATAATTAGGATCAATTTGCATTAATGCATTGTCGCAATCAACAATAATTTGATACCAACCTTCATCAACTTCTATTGATTTAAAATAGTTTGGTAAAAACTTATCTTTTAATGCTTCAACTTGAAATTGTAATTCATTCATAAAAATGTTCCTTTTAAGAATAATAACTATCAATTATGAATTGAACAATGTCTTTGTCTTCGATCCTAGTTACCGGTATCCGTTCAGCATGATTGTGAAATATGCAGCATTCGGATTCTTGGTACCAAGATATAACATTGGCAATGGTTACATTAACAGGTTTAGGTTCTGACATATTACGGTTCCTCGTTAAAGTCAAAATAATTGAGATCTTGTATTTCAGCTTTTGCCACTTTTTCTTCCCATTCATCTACTGCTTGAGTAATAAGAGCATCTAATTTAATTTGAAAATTCATCAACGTGCTAATGCGAAGTTGAGAATAAGGATCATCAATTTCGTTTTCAAATCCTGTAGTAATTATGTTCATAATTTTAGCGCTAATTGCTTTGTGAATTTCAAGCATTTGGTCGTAAGTCATTAATATGTTTGCTGTAAAATCACTAGGTAAATGTTGCATAAGAGTTAAAGTTTTCCTGCTCCTGGAATGTAAGTTTTAATTTTAACTGACTCAAACATAACTGATGGTTGATCGTCCTTATCGTATTCAGCACCAACTGACAATAGTTCAGTTACTTCTTCTTGTAATAAAGTGACTGCTAAAGCATCGTTTTGAAATTCACCTGGAATGTCGGCGTGTATTTCAATAGTAAATTTAACTTTCATTGTGTTTCCTTTTTAATAATAGTTTTTATCCGAAGCATATCACTGTATGACATTATCGGACAAAAACTAAACGTTAGATAAATTAGTTTCTTGAATTAACATAATTTCTAAACGGATATCTAATAATAAATCCGTCATTTCAGAAGAAGACACAAGGTTTCTTCCAGAAATTTCAGAAATTGCTTTGTCGACTAAAGAAGTAGCTATAGATAAATGATTTTTTTCCACGTTGTTATTCTCCTTTATCTTATATAGTAAAGCTTATACTGTTTTAACGTTCTTAGCTTCAAGACCTTTTTGGCCTTGACCAATTTCAAATTCAACTTCTTGACCAGCAGCCAGTGAGCGTCTGCCGGTTCCTTCGATATTTGAGAAATGGACAAAGATATCTTCCCCATTTTCAACGGCAATAAAGCCAAAACCTTTTTCGTCGTTAAAAAATTTTACTGTACCATAATTCATGTTTGCTTGTTCTTTTCTGTGTTGTTTTTTTATATTGTATATTAAAGCTAGTATTGGTTATTCTGAACCGTGATAAGGTTGAGTTGCTTTGCGAGCAGATTTGCAAAGCTCTTTAATGTATTTATCTTCTTCGCGAAACGAAAAGAGGGTAATAAGACCCCATAAAGCACCAAAAAATATGATAACGTAAAGCATGTGTGTCTTTTCTTTGTAATGTTAATAGTTATTATTCGTACATTTCTGCAGAATATGGGTGATCTGATATAGCTCTGTATTTAGAATAAAATACATATCCAAAAACAGAAGTCATAATAAGTAAAAGAATTTTTTTCATATTAATCCTTAGGAGAGTTAAGTTTGTTTATTCTTCTACGAACTGTAGGGTTAGAGATTTTGTATCCAGCACTATATCGCTGTTCTTCTGATTCTCCACCCCAAAATCCGTACTCTGAATGTGTACGAGCGTGTGTTCTGCATTGATTTAAAACAGGACAATTATTGCAAATTTTTTTTGCTTCTTGTTCTCTTTTTAGTTTAGCAGTAGTTCTTTCATTGTATGATCCAAAAAAAAGATAAGATTTTTTTTTGCATATAGCATAATCTTGCCAAGATAAATTCATAAATTCAGGGTTTCTATCTATGGTCATGCTTAATGCCTAAGCTAAAGAATTGTAATAAGAAAAAATACCTTCTATTAAAGCAACTAATAAAGTTGCTAAAGCAGCTATTATTCCAGCGGTAATTATTGGGTCCATAAATCTTCCTTTATGTAATGGAAATAAATTTAGATTTATAATATAATAATGGTGCCCAAGACCGGACTCGAACCGGTACGATTGTTTGACTAATCGAGGGGGTTTAAGCCCCTTGCGTCTACCTGTTCCGCCACTTGGGCATAGCGATGATTAAACAGGCGCATTTTTTGAATGATTTACAGAATCATTCAATTGAATCATGTTAATAGTTTCTAGCATTTCGTTGATCCATTCGGACATGCTAATAATTTCTTCTTTAGATAATTCACTTTGGTGTAAATTATCAGTTTTGAGAGCGCGTTGAATATTGTTTAAATAAACAGTATGTTCAACTTTGTCTCCAATGATAAGTCCTATCATAGTGTAACCTTTCCTTTTTATGGTTTTTCTGCATTAGTATAAGGCAGATATGGTATTTTTAATACATAACTTATGTAATCAATTGGTATTGAATGATGTTTGTAGTCCACTTTTTTATTGTGATCTAGAGAACCAAACAATAAAACAGGGCCAAGAACGCGAGCATTAATTTCATATATTTTAAAGTTATTTCTAAAATAAAAAGAAGCTAAATAGTTTACTGGCAAAGATTTGTCAAATGCTTTAGCATCAACTAAAGCATGAGCATATTTGTCCAATCTAATGTATTCATAAACATCGTTTTTAAATACACTTAAGATAAGTCGTTCTGGAGTATCATATATAACATCAGGTGTGTTACCTGCAGGAATATGAAGTGTCCTAGTTTTTGTAAGGGTTCCGGTATAAATCTGGAGTTAATATTGGATGTATCATATATCTAGGATCTGAAACATCTATGTTATTCATTTTGTTACTCCAATATATTGTGTGTATTTACTTGTGATATTGTTAGAAGAAACTGCATTTGCTCTACAATATTTTATCACATTAGAATCAAAACTGAATTGATAGTTTAACAAATTTCCTGAAGTATAAGGAAAAGAAGTTTGATAAATTATATCAGTTGAATCTTCGTAAGAATAACAATATAAATTTATAGCAATTGGTTTAGCATTATTATAAGTATAATATCTTAAAGTTATTCCAAAACTTGAAGTTTTGTATTGTACAATCCTATTGATAGAAGGAGGGTTAAGATAAGTAGTCACAACAGTAGTACTTGGAGATGGAACAGTTGTTGTAGTAACTGCTGGAGTTGTTGTAGTAGTTACTGGAACAGTAGTTGTGGTAACTATTGGTATAGTGGTTGTAGTGGTTGATTGAGATGGAATAGTAGTTGTAGGGGTAGATACAACAGTGGTTGTAGTAACGCTAGGAAGCGTTGTGGTGGTAGTTTGAGGAATTGTGGTAGTTACAGGTGGTGCAACATAATTTGGATCAAATATTTTTTTAAAATCAATTCTTTTAGTAACAATACTACTGTACTCATCGATTGCTGGTACAGAGGCTGATTGAAAATCAGAAGTTACTTTAGAAACTGATTGAACTCCAAACTTAGAACGGTATACCGCATAAGCTCCAGCAACATGTGGGGCAGCCATAGATGTGCCAGAAGCAGTAGCATAAGCACCCATAAGTTTAGAAGATTTAATAGTTAATCCTGGAGCAGATAAAGTTGTGTACTGAGATACATTAGAGAACTCAGTAACTTTATCTGTCCAGCTTGAAGTAGCAGCAACGCTAACAGCGTCGCTAATGCAAGCAGGAGCGCTCATTCCAACAGCGTAGGAATTACCGGTAGCTACAACAGTAGCAATGTTTTTAGATTTTAAATTTTTGATAGCTGTAGTCATAGCAGGAATATAATCGTCGCAAGTAGATTTAAATATTGTCGAACTACCAAGAGACATATTGACAGAAGCAATATTGTAAGTATCAGCTATTGAATAAACATATTCTAAAGCTTTGATAATACTTTCATCATAAGCTCCGCCATAAGGATCAAAGACATTGATGGCAATGATCTTTACTTTTGGTGCAACACCACGAAATGTGGAATTGTAACCAGCAACAATGCCGGCAACATGGGTACCATGCCAGTGAACTGGTCGAGCTGAACCAGGACCATATTGTTCTTCTGTACCATTAGGACATTGATCAGAAAAGCAAGCTTCTAAAGCAACTCTGTTCTGAAGAAATGGATGAGCAGATTCAACGCCTGTGTCGATTACAGCAACATAAACATCTTCGCCTTGGTATCCGAGATCATATGGAATGTTAGCAGATATTTTAGGAACAGAAACATCTAAAGTTGTAGTAAATTTTACAGGAGCTGTAGCAGTAGCAACTACTGGATCAGGCTTCGATTGTACATCGTTATAAAGAAATGTTTTAGAACGTTTAAGACTATTTTTGTTAGAATCTTTCTTAGAATTGTATTGAACAATCTGAGAAGATCCATCATCTTGGGCTGCAGATGAAACAGGAACAGTAAGAGGAGTTAACACTAAAACTGTAGGAATAACAGAAGCTGCTAATCCTAGTTTAAATGTTTTATATTTGGTTGTCATGATGTATCCTATCATATGTTATAGTATTTTATTACCAACGCTTATTAGAATTTTTATTTTTCCAATAAGCTCTTTGTTCGGCTTTTTTCTTTTCTTGAGGATCATTTTCAATGATATTGGAAATTATTTGAGAAGCAAATCCTTTAGTCATTTCTGGTGTAACAGCAATGCCACGGCTTTTTAAAAATTTAGATTGAGCAGGTGTGGGTCCATCAGCTCTCCAAGCAGCGTTTGAATCCAATAAAGTTAGGGCTGAAGCCCTATTGTCTTGTATCCAAACATCTGATGAAACAAAAGCTTGTCGCATATCTGGTTGGTAACCTAGTGTTTGTTTGTATTTTTTATCAACATCATAATATTCAACAGTCCATCTTCCAAGAGTGTCTTGATAGATTGACAATGATTCATGATTGTTAATAGTTAAACGATATAGGTTATCAGAAATTTCTGACCAAATAAGTTTAGAATACTGAAGTACAACTTTGTTTGGAGGAACCGGCATAAATAAATTAACTTGTTTATATTGTAGAATTATATCGTCAGAAGATAAACATTGCATCGCTCTTGCAGGAGAGAGATATTCAAGTGATTTATATTCTTCAGCTATATCTACGAGATCTTGACCATTAAGGTCAAAATCAGGTGGAAGACCCAATAAGGTAGGTAAGCCAATAGGCTTTTTACCTTTAGTAGTATCAGATATGTCTATAATAAAACAGTTTTCTTTTCCTTCGTCAAGGCGTGTGCCACGACCTACGACTTGGGTATAAAGTAATGTAGATTTAGTTGGTCTAGCAAGAATGATTGCTTGAACAGAAGGTTCATCAAAGCCTTCGGTAAGAACTCCAACGTTTATAAGAACTTTAATTTCATTGTTACGAAATTTTTGTAATATAGCTGATCGTTCTTCATCAGGAGTTTCTCCTAATATAACTTCAGCTAATATCGAGCTTTTGGTAAAGGATAAGGCCAAGTCTTTGGCGTGTTGTACGCCGGCAGCGAAGACAAGAGTTTTTCTCTCTTTGCATATTTGCTGATAAGCAGCCACAATACTAGCATTACGCTTAGGATTATTAACAGCATCTTGTAGTTGCGATTGAATAAAGTCACCATCGCTTACCTCTATTTCAGTAAGATCAGTTTCGGTTTTAATTCTATAACCCATAAGTCTGGTAAGCCAGCCTTGATTAATTAAGTCTTCAATAGTTTTATAATAAACAATTTCTTGAAAGACATCGATTAGTCTAGTGGAATCAGATCTTTGTGGAGTAGCAGTAACACCAAGAAGAAGATTTGGTTGAAAGTAATCAACAATTCTTCTATAAGTTGGTGCAGCTGCGTGGTGAGCTTCGTCAATAATAATAGTTTTAAAGTAATCTTTAGAAAATTTTTCAATTCTATCAGAGTTTGCTCTACCCATAGTCGGAACAGAAGCAACAACTACGTCTACTTTGCCGGCTATGTTTTGGGCTTGTTCAATTTCAACAATTAAATTAGGATTCATTTGTTGAATTTTATTTTTAGCTTGTTGTAATAATTCTGCTCTATGAGCAATAACAAGCATAGGTGTTGATTCTTTGCGAATCATTGGAAGATGACTAAATATAACAGTTTTTCCCGAACCAGTTGGCAAGACTATAAGTTGTTTGCTAATGCCTTTAGCTTCAGAAGACAGTACTGCTTCTAACGCTTCAGTTTGATATGGGCGTAAAACTATCATAATGTTCCTTAAACTTCTTCTGTAGATGTATTTTCAATTAAAATAGAATCTTTCATTCTTTGATGATAAGACTTTAATTTAATTTTTTTATAATAAACGATAGTGTTACCATGCTTAGAAGCATAATAATCTATTTTTATTTGTTCATTATTAGTTGATTTAAGATTTTTAAGTTTCATAATTTTTAATTTACTAGGGGGTAAATATTCCTTTTGATAGATTGTTGTTTATGTTAACTCTAGAAGTTTCATCGTTAATCATAACAGAAAATCCAGTAGAAGATAAATATTCTAAAATTTGAATATAATCAAATGGTGGATTATCTATATGAGAATAGACAAATAACATTTCTATTAAAATATCTTTAATATCTACTATTTCAATAAAATTACTTTGTTTCCAAGAAACAGAATTATTTTTTAGTTCATATTCTATTTCTACTGCAGCAGCAAAATCTTCATTAATAGAAAATAAAATTATTGAATTTTCATAAATTAATGGATAAGATTTATTAGCATTAAAAAATGGATTTGTTTTAGGGTGTATTGCTAGTATACAAGATTTGGTATTTATGGCAGGTATAATAAATAAAATTTCAGCTATAGAAGCAAAATAATCAGCAGGATTATCAGTTAACCAAGCTCTAGTAAAAGACACTAAAGGTTTTTTGTTTTGTTCATCATAAATGAGTAAAAATGGTTTAATAATTTTATCATTGATTATTAAGTTTTCAAAAGCAGTTTGGATAGAAATAACTTCATTGTTATAGTCTGGAACAACTTTGTTAATTTTTTCTTTTAAAGATAGTGACATTAGATTCCTTTTTGCATTTTAAGAGCCATTCCATAAGCAATGGCATATTCAGCAGTTCCAAGAACAGCATAAGTTTCAACTATAAATATAAATAAAGCAACAAAGAATACAGCATAGCTTGCCGTAAATATCATTGTTAAAAGTAATAATGTAGCAGAAGCAGACCAGTTAGCTATAAGAACGGTTGCTTTTACTTCTGGTTTAGAAATAAAAGATTTAATAGTTTTAAATTGTTTACCAGTTTTATACATTGCTTTTTGAGTAAAAGACTTTTGATAATATGCAAGATCAAAAACATCTAAATTGTTTTGATTTAAATACCTTATAGCTTCTTCTATGCTATAAGGATTTTTTTCAAGAATGATTGTGTTCATTTTTTGTCCCTACTTTCTTTTATTTCTTCGTTCATTTGAGTGTTAACAGCAAATAAGCCAACGACTAAAGCGCTTAAAGCAATAACGCCCAACACAAATAATGGACTTAGTATAAAAAATTGTATTAAAAATTGTGTCATCTAGTTTATCCTTCCAAATAAAAAAAAGACTAACATAAAGCCTGATATCTAATTGCTCAGATACCAGGCCCTATGTATGGATTAGTCTATTTATTTAATGTTTAATACACGAAGGTCAGATTTAACAGAATCTAACCGAGGTGCGGTATGTCGAATTGTAGAAAATTGTTGATGAAACTTTTGATAATCTAAAGCATCGTTAAAAGTGTGGATGATGTTGTCTTGGTCTGGGTGTTCCCATATAGAGACAGCAACATCTTCAACAGTTAATTTACCAGTTGTAGATTTGTGAAGTTTCAGAAGAGAACCAAGTCCATAGAATATTAGAGCACGCTCTAAATATGGATAAATAGTTCTATTCATAACAATTTGATCTGTAACAATTCCATCAGTTGTAGGAAATTTAATCGAGGAATGAAGTAAAGCAATGATGTAATCGTGCTTATCTTCGTCTCGTTCAAATGAATCTATATGAAATGATATTTTATCATATAGAATTTCCCAAGTTTCTCGTTGGATGTTTCCAGTACTAGATGTTGGAGCAGTATTAGCTTCATAGATTTCTTTACGAAAACGACGAATGTCTGCTTGAGCATGTAGTACTAAACGTTCTCCAATAGCTGCAACAGCGTCAACAGGACGAGCATTGTCTTGTGCCCATTCTGCAACTTTCTTGCAATACTCTGCAAAGTATTTCTTGCATAGCATAGCTACTTGAGTTGTTTTACCTTCATAAAGGGTAACGTCTTGGTCTCGATAACGATTAGCAAAACCACGAGTTTCCCAATACCATTGATCAATTGGTTTACCTGATTCTAGAACTTCTTTAACAATTAGTTCTGATTCAATGTCAATTGCTCGACGGTCTTCAGGGACATCGGTTTGAGTGCAACCATCAATAGCTGCTTCCAAACTACACATTTGAATAGGGCGATGTTGGTTTATTGTTAAACTGTGTAACATAACAGCATTAACATATCCACCAACATTGCCAGTTGTCATAGTGTTTCTAACATTCATTAAGAAATCGTCAACAGAATATTCATCTGAATATTCAATTTTAGTTTTCTGATTGTCGCTAGGTAGTCCGGTATAGACAACATAGTTTCCGCGAATAGCTTCGCTTAAACGAGTTGGCCATTTACGCCCATTGATTTTAGGAAATGTAACTTCAGTTCCATCAGCCATTGTCCATGTAGGATATGGTTCGTTTTCTACATATTTAAATATAGAATATTCGCCATAACCATTAGGGCAACGGTTTGTGATAATAACTTTTTCTCCATCTAAATCACCGCTTTCTACTTCGCGGTAATATAGCTTGAAGAAATCGTCAGCGTCGTGACCACCATGTGATTCATACATTTCCAACCAATCAAGGTCGTTAACGATATGAACTCCAAGGCTAGTACAGCGACGGATAGTTCCTTGTTCTACTGTTCCATCCCATCCAGTCATATGAGCAATAGATTCTGAAATAATCTGTTCATATAATGCACAAGGGACGGGAATACGTTTTTGCAAAGGCTTAGCATGTGATATTGCTAATGTTTTGAATAACCAAGGTGAATTAGTTACACTAAATCCCATACTTACCCAACGATGACCGACATAGGTCATTCGAGCATGAAGCTCTTGATCATCAATTTCTTCATCTTCTTGCCACAAACGTTTGTAAATTCGTTTGTAGTCAGATAAGATTTTTCCATTGGTAACATCGTTGAATATTTTCTTGTATTCTTCGCGAAGCCACATCTCTAGATCAGATTTTCTAAACAACTTTGGAAAGTTAATTAAAGTTTGAATATCTGTAGACGCATGGGGTTTAGCCCATTGAGGTTCCGCGATTAAATACCAGGATTCAGAATTAGATAATTCTGTTTTAATATTTTCCTTTGAAGTTATTACATCAATTCCTTCTGGCAAATCGGCAACAAAGTAATTACCTTTGATAGTGCCAATTGAGCCAATGATACGACCATTATAGGCGCGTTGTTTCTTTAGATCTTCGATCATTTCAGAACGAACGCGACCATCATAATAATAGTCTAATGGATCAGTGGAATTGGTAGGATTATATACAGGTATATTGTCTATAGCTTTATAATGTAACCGAGAGGATACAACAAAAGCACCATCTAACAATCTAGCTGTGATTTCTGGATCTTGCATCCATGAAGGAACTTCTTCATTTGGATTAACAAAATCGTAATCACTAAATTGTGTTGATTCGGCAATATAAACATTGATATGATCAAATTTAGCGTTAAGCAAAGTAGGACGATGAAGCTGTTTAGCTCGTTTAGGTGTTTTAGAACCACCACTTACTTTAAAGTTTGCTTCATTGAGTGCTGTTAACCATCCACGTTTTTCGCCAACACGAACAAACATAATCTTATCTTTATCTACAACAGCGTATGAAATACGAGGGTGTCGTGCGATAGATTCGATTATGTTATATTCGTGAGTAGTCATAGGGATGGGAATTGCTGATATTTGAATATCGTTTATTGCAGGATCGCCTGAATTGAGAAGATCCCGCAACGGTCCAATATCGTAAAAACCATATTGGTAATTTTCTACACTTCGTAGTGGTCCACCCTTATGGGCAACCATACGAGTTTTGGGTGCGTATGCATCGAACATTACTTCCTCCTTAATGGATGTAAATGCAGTGACAAAATTTCTTTTGCCTTTGTATGAATTATATAGGAATTATTAAAGTATTACTGTACAATTGTATCCACTTTAATTTTAAAGCAAGTTCCATTTGGCTGTAATGCCAAAGTGTCTTTGAATATAAAATTAGGTGGATAGAAATTAGTATCTTCATGGAATGGATAATCTTTTAAAGAGATTACCCACATATAAACATTGACATTGTCATCAGTGGCAGGGCCATTGATTTCCCATGTTCTACCATATTTATCCATGGTTTCAAATAACACAGGATTAACTGTGGGTTTTTTGTTTTCTATTAAGCATCTTTCGAAATAACTTTCGGAACATATTGAATAAAAGTAGTCTAAATCGTCAAAATTAACAAACTTTGATTTCTTAGAAAACTTTTTTATAAATGCTAATATTTTATTATACATTAAATATCAAGTTGTTCGTACGCTTCTGTGCCATCGCTAGAAGGAATTAAATTCCATTGACCAGGCATGTCGTCGTCGATATCAATTTCTCGATTATTTGTAGCATCTTCGATAAATAGTTTAGCACTATCTACAGGTGTTTTAATTACATCTTTAACAGAGTTATAAGCTGTAACACCTACGATTGTGCCGGCTACTGTAGTGCCTTTGACAAGACGCTTAGAGCCTCTAGCGATGCCATAAGCTGTTCCGGTAAGAACTACTGCTGGAAGCATTAGTCCCCATTTGCCTGATTTGCGTGCAATTTTTCCTAAATTATACATAATTCTCATTTTGATTTCTCCTTATAATGATTTAAGTTTTTTGTATATTTTTTTACTTGGATTATAAATATAATCTCTAGGTAACCATATAGGTATGGTGATTATTTTAGCGGTTCCTTTACCTAAAGTATAAAGATCAGCGCCTAATTTTTTTACTTTGATTTCTTCATGTTTATAACGACTTTTTTCTGGTAATGCTTTAGCAGTATCAGTGTCATAATTCCAAGAAAGATAAGTATATCCTGGAATAGACAATAAAGTAGATATAATAGCTGCGGTCATAACAATTAGACCTGCAGCACCAAATAGTTCACCTAAAACATATGATAATATTAACGATAAAGTTAGGTTAGCAAGTTTACTTTTGTGAGCAACTTTGCGCCAAATTGGAAACTTGGATGCAATTAGCATTTCGAAAATGAATGAAGCAAACGCTAGAATGATAGCAAAGCCAAGCATTGTGTTTTTCCTTTGTTATAATATGAATATTGTAAAAGCCAGCTATCGTATTTCTGAATCCGAGCTGGCGTCGGTTCTTTTCCCGTATACGATTAAACGGGTCCCAGGGATCTATTAGTTATTTATTAAGGTAATTGGTAACTGATTCAGTAAGAACTGAAGCAGCTGCGATAGCAAGGCCTGAGCCTACTACGTCTACCCATTGTTGTGTTGAACCAATACCGAATGTTCCTAGAATGGAAGTGTCGGTAAGCCAAACTGCACCGATGCAAGTTAATGCATAAACGGTATCAGTTTTGCCGATAAATGGAATTTTATTTAGTGGAATAAAGTCTGTGACAAATGTCATCACAAGATGTGATGCGATTCCGATCAAGACGATAAGTGCTACTGTGTACATTGCATACCTCCTTAAAGGTATTGTTATATCATTGTTGTTGTTTGTTTTTTATTGCTGGGATCTTTAATATAGATTTCGTAACTGAAATCTAGGTTCTTTGTATGAGTTTATATAAACTAAAAAGCGCGTTAAGACCGAAGCCCTAACGCGCTAAATAGCAAAGTAATTAAGTTTATGCAGGGATTGCTTTAATATTCCAGTTAGATAGTCTTCCACTTGAAAAGTGTAAGATCCAACTGGCAAATAAAGCATTAACTGTTGGATTCATTAAATCTTGAGGTGTATGTCCTAATTGTAATTTTAGGGTTTTAAACCATGAAGAATTAATTTGTAATAAACCTGAATCATATGATCCGTTTTTATTAAGTGTCCAAACTATTTGTCCATTTTCCCAAATTGCATTGATGGCTCCAGGATTACACCTAGATTCACGCCAAGCAATATATGAAAAGACTTTGGCTGGCAAAGCATATTTTTCAAATATTGGTTCATAATTTGGACAATAGTATTGTGCACCTGTTGGAAGTTTAGCTGAATAGAGATTGGATTTAGGGGGTTTAAGATATTTGTTATTCTTAATACAACCCCATCCATAATAGCTTACAGATGGTCTAAAGAATGGTTTATTCTCTAATTTATCTTCTATTGTAAGATATACATTTTTGGTTTGATAACCAAATACTGCTATTCGATTAGCTATAACAATTTGTTCTAGTTTTGTAGCTTGACTAGGTCTAGAGGCAAAATCTAAACCTCCGTAACCTTCCCAAGTAGTTTGAGCGATGCCCAAACCACCTGACCAGTTACCTCCGTTTTGCCAATCTGAATTAGTTTCACATTTAGCAACTTTGTCCCAATATTTTATTGAAGGGCCCATCTTGAATTCAACTGTAGTCCATTTAGTAGGATTTTCAGATTTTTGAATAGATGGTAAGTTACGTTTAGGTGCCTCCGGTTCACGAGCAGAAGCTGGTGATGTTGGAAGCAGTATAGAACTAGCTGTTATTATTATTCCTATTAGTTTTAAGTATGATTTCGTAATCATTCTTTTCACGCTCCTTGTACTCGGTTTTGACAATGATGGTTTTCTATCATTGTCATTAGCATTTGTGCAGGTGTGCGAAATTGAATATTGCAAATAGCCTGGTTTGGCAGTTGCTATCCTAATTTCACGTTTCAGTGTGTTATCTTTTTTTTTGTCGACAACACTTTTTACTTTGTTAGTAAGGTTTTACCCCTGCCTTATATGAAGGCATTTTTAACGTTTATAATTACAAATTTCGTAAATGATTCTTTAAATAGTACCGTCTATTTCTTTAATTTCAAGTACATTTGTTTTGTATGTAGTATCTGTTGAAGCCAATATTTGGTAAGTTCCCTTACCCATTGATTCAAAACGCTCAGGATTTGTGCGAAGATACACGTACACATTTTGGATAGTGCATTCTGCAATTTCCGAAAGTTGTTTTACGGTTACTTTATCTCCAGTATGATTATTAATATAATCGTGTAATACTAGAGTTTTTTTTGGTGTTCTAGCCATTTTATTTCTCCTATTATGTTATATAAGGGTGTATATATTATAGCATGGATTGTATCACTATTTCAAGTTTTGTGTGTATTTTGAAATAATGCGTTACAAACATATATATATAATAGAACAAAATTGTCTGAACATATATAAAATAAGTAGTTCAACAATTTTTGTGTTTTTACAATGGTAGAAGTATATCACATTCAATGGATTGTGATAGCATTTTTTCTACAGGATTTATGTTAATTAACTGCCATCCTGAAAATAATGCGAGGTATCCTCGAGGAGGAGAATCTAATTCTTCTAGAATGTAAATATCGCCGGCAGAACCGGAATAAAATTTATGATTTTTTTGTAATGATTTATACCATTCATTTAAATGATCAAATGAAGAGGCAGAATTTGTTACAGCAAATGCTTCGTTTAAAATGTCTTCATCAGACATTCTCCATTGGAGAGGAAACGAGCATATTTTAGTAAATTCTACTGTAGGCAAATAGGATAATATATCGCATAAACTTTGAGAGTTTAAAGCTTCAATATTACCTAAAAGTCTATCAATAGCTTGTATGTGATACACTTTAATAGTTGCCATAA
>Ga0049085_10000579_pt1 | contig 14368 bp, 10 predicted proteins | sample GreLakmeSU08MSRF_FD_66721 | JGI IMG/M metagenome (GOLD analysis project Ga0049085, IMG submission 66721) | Freshwater lentic microbial communities from great Laurentian Lakes, MI, USA - Great Lakes metaG SU08MSRF | ecosystem: Environmental > Aquatic > Freshwater > Lake | place: Great Lakes... | reverse complement strand
TCCAGCCGCGTGGTCTCGGGCACGAAGATGATTTTGCGCGCGACGGGCGCGAGGTCGGCCGCGGTCTGGGCGACGTGGCGCTTGGCGAACAGGTCTTTGATGTGGACAACGCCGAGGGTGTGGTCGAGATCGCCGTCGCACAGCAGGAGGCGCGAGTAGCGGCTCTTCTCCGCCACGTCGAGGCACTCCGCAATGGGCGCGGAGACATCGAGGCTGACGATTTCCTGACGCGGACGCATGACTTCGCGCGCGACGCGGTGGCGGAGGTCGAAGGCGTTCAGCACGATGTCGTGCCCCAGTTGAGTGCCGCCGCCACGCCTCTGGGAGCTGGTGAAGAGCAGGCGAAGCTCCTCATCCGTGTGGGCGTCGTGCCCGCTCCCCAGATCGAGGCCGAGCCGACGCAACAACCAGAGCGACGCGTGATTCAGCACCCAGATGAAAGGATAGGAGACGACTCGAAACCATTCGAGAGGACGCGCAATCCAAAGCGCGGTGGGGAGCGGCTTCTGGATGGCGAGCCACTTTGGCGCCTGCTCGCCCGCAGTGATGTGCAGGAAGGTGATTACAGAAAAGCCGACGATGAACGAGATGGTGTGCTGGATCTGCGGATCATCGTCGAGGCCGAGCGGTTTCCACAGGGGCTGCAACAAATCACTGAAGATAGGCTCACCAATCCAGCCGAGACCGAGGCTCGCCAGTGTGATGCCGAGTTGGCAGGCGCTGAGAGACACATCGAGGTTGCGGATGATACGCCGAGCAATCCGTGCGGCTCGATTCCCTTTGGCGATGAGCGTGGTGAGCTGTGTGTCGCGAATCTTCACCAACGCAAATTCAGCCGCAACGAAGAAGCCATTCAGCAACACCAGCAGCAGAACGGCGAGCGCCTTCAAACTAATGGCGATGATCATGCCGTTGTCCATTTAACCTTTCACCTCCCCGAAGACGACTTGCAGAATGTCACGCAAGCCAACCACGCCGCACTCGTTTTTGTCGCGATCCAACAGCACCGCGACGCGCTGGCCGCTGCGCTGCATCTGGCGGAGCGCCGGCTCAAGCCGCGTGTTCTCATCAAGGAACAGTGCGGGCTTCAAATACTGCGACGCTGGCCGCGTGCGCTCCTCGACCGGCAGATACAAAAGCTCGTTCACGTTGACGATGCCTGCGACGCGACGCCGTCCCTCGGTCGTCTCCCACACCGGCAGCCGCCCGACTTGGCGTTCACGGAAGAAGGTGATGATCTCGCTCACGGGCGTGGCTGTGGTGAAGGCCATCGTCGCATCAAGCGGGATGGCAATGGCGCGGATCGGCACGCTTTGCAGATCGAGCACGCGGTCAATCATCGCGCGCTCCTCTGGGGAGAGTGATTGCCCTGATTCGGTCATCACTTGGCGCAGCTCGTCGCGGTTGAAGAACAGGTGGCCGGTGAAAATGCGGCCGCCGGTCCAGCGGCCGAGCAGCGCGGAGAGTCCCTGTAGCAGCAACACCGACGGACGCAGCAGCGTGTGAAGCAGACCAAACGGCCGCGCTAGTAATAGGCAGAGCCGATTGGGAAACATCTGGAACAACATCTTCGGCAACAGCTCGCAGAAGACGTAGAACAAGAGTCCGCCAACGAGAAACACCGACCAGAAAAGTGCGTGCTGTGCTTCCCACAACCGTTGCAACGCCAGCAAGACCAGCGTCACGGCAAAGAAGTTCGCCACCGTGTTGCCGACGAGAATGGTCCAGAGGAAATCCTCCGGCCGATCGAGAAAGCCCTGCAGTCGAATTGCGTTCGCGTTCCCCACCCGCACCAACCGCCGCACTCGCAGGCGGCTCAGTGCAAGCATCCCCGCCTCCATTCCCGAGAGTAGGAAAGCGAGCAGCAGGCTGATGGCCAGCGGGGCGATGATGTGTAGCGGGTTCACGTTCATCGTGCCGCCACCTCCACCAGCAATTCCTTCACGCGCCGTTCATCGGCCACCTGCACCGTCAAGCGCAGTCCGCGGTGCGACACCGTTTCGCCTGCCGTCGGCACCACTTCCGCCAGTGCAGTAACCAACCCGCCCATCGTGACCACGCCGGGCAATCCACTCAGCGCTGGGTGTTCGCGCTGGAAATCTTCTAGCAACATCGTGCCGTTCACGCGCCAGCGACCCGCACCGAGTTTCTCCATCACGAAACCTTCCGCCACGCCCTCGCTGTGGAACTCGCCGAACAGCTCGTGCAGGATGTCCTCGAGCGTAACCAACCCAGCGGTGGCGCTGTATTCGTCGAGCACGATTGCCATGCCGTGCCGCTGTCGCTGGAAGCTCTTGAGTAGTTGCAACAGATTCATGCTCTCCGGCACAAAGGAGGGAAACTCGACCACGTCGGCCAGATCCGCCTGCGGATCGGCAAGGAGTAATCGCGTGTTCAGCACGCCGACAATCGTGTCCGGCGTCTCGTCGTAAATCGGCAGGCGGCGATGCGGATGTTGCCGCGCGACGGCGATCATCTCCTCCACCGAAAGATCATCCGATAGGCAGGCCATCTGCGACCGCGGCCGCATCACCTCGCCTACGGTGCGGCGATCGAGATGGATGATCTGAACGATGATCTCCTTCTCTGTCGCGGCCAGCGCGCCTTGCTGACATGCGAGTTCGAGCAACTCCTGATATTCTTCGTCCGTCAGTGTGACCAGCGGCTTGATTGATCCCGGAATAAAAATCTTCAACAGCAAAGCGTCGAGCCACTGCGCCACGTGACGGACGGGCGCGGAGAGCGCGAGGAAGAAACGCATCGGCCGCACCACGCGCGGAGCCCACACCTCGGGTTGGCGCATTGCGAGAGTCTTGGGCAGCACTTCGCAGAACAGCAGCAGCAGAATCAGTAGCGCGCCGGCCGTGGGCCAGAGCGGCCAGCGGTCGAGGAAAAGCGACATCGTCAGCGCCGTCGCAATCATCGCGCCGTTCGCGAAGGTGTTGCCGAGCACGATGGTGGCGAGCAGATCCTGCGGCGCATCGAGCAGCCGTTTGATGGGATCCCACCGCGGCGGTTCGCGCAGCGCGAACTGTTGCACGCGCCATTTGCCGAGCGAGAACAGGGAAGATTCCGCCAAGGCAAAGAAGAAGCTGGCCGTGGCGAAACAGAGCACGCCGAGCAACGCTATGAGCGTGTCTGGTGGCATTGCGCGTGAGTTTGCCGGAAAAGGCTCGGTGACAAAAGGGAATTAACGCCGGTCAGTTCAGCGGTGTGTTGCGCCGGATGAACGTCGGCACATCGAGATCTTCGCCGTGATGGATGGTCGGCTCAATCTTCTCGAATCGACCTTTGGAAACGATTTCCAGCGGCAACTGCTGCTGGCGTGCCTTGGCCGATTTTCTCCGGCCGCGCATCGCGGGTTGCCCAGCCAAAAACTGTTCCATTTGCTGGGGCGTCAACGTGGGCGCCGGCGGGACCAACCGCGTCCCGGACCGAGTCGGAGGCATGATGAAAGGAAATGAGCTCTCGTCGGACGGCGAGGGAGATTCCACCGCGCGAGACATAGGCAACTGCTCATTCGACGCGACCTTGCGCTTCGCCGCCACGACGGTTACCGACAACCGTCCTGTCAATGCCGCGTCCACCGACGCGCCGAGTACGACCTCCGCATCTTCGCAGCGCGCGTTAATCCGTTCCATCACGCGGGTCACTTCGGCCATCGTCAACTCTGGGCCACCGACGAGGCTCACCAATACCGCTTCGGCATCGTCCAACGCTTTGCCGCCTTCCATGTAGGGATGCGCTAGCAGGCGCTCGACCAACTCGCCCGCGTCCGCCGGCATCGCGATCTCGGCACTCGCCAAGCAGCTTTCGGTGTGGAGGTCGCGCACGACCGCGCAAAGATCGGCGAAGCTCGCCGGAATCATGCCTCCTGATTGAAAGAGTCGGGAGAGACCGCACAATCCTTGCACAAGAAAATCATTCGCCGCAGCGAAGGTTTTAACCATGCTCGCTCCTTCGTCCAAGGCTTGGAGCACGCGTTGGTTCGGCAGCGTGATGACGGCGTCGGCTGTGCGGCGCAGACGCTCCAAACCGAGTTGCGCCTGTTGCTGGCGTCGCTTGCCTTCGAACTCGAACGGCAACGTGACCGCCGCCAGCACGAGCGCACCGGACTCCTTCGCCAATTGCGCGAGAATCGGCGCAGCACCTGTTCCCACTCCTCCTCCCAAACCGGCAAGAATCAATACAACCTGCGCGCCCGAGCACAACTCGCGCAACGCCTCAGCATCAGCCTCCGCCGCCGCTCGCCCCACGTCGGGATCGCTGCCCGCACCCAAGCCTCGCGTCAACGCCGCGCCCATCTGATGTTTCCTCGCCAGTGAACATTCGCCGAGCGCCGCGACATCCGTGTTGATTGCCACATAATCCACCGCAGTAAAACCGGCGGCGGCGAGATGCGCGGCCGCGTTGCATCCCGCGCCGCCAATGCCGAGCACTTTGATCACTGGACCGCGGGCGATTGAAGTTTGATTCTCGTCCATAGAAATCCTTTTTAGTGTCAGGCGCGGCCGATAAGTTTACCGAAACCTTTTTGCAACCGGCCGAACAAAGAATCCGACGCAGCGCGCGGCTGTTGCTGGCTCGCGCCATATTTCACGATGCCGATGGCGGTGTTGAACTCGGGCTTCTGCGATACATTCGTCGCGCCGTTCAATGCGTCGGCGCCCGCGACATACACCGGCATTTGAAAAATGTTCTCGGCCATCACCGTCAAACCCGGAACGCGCGAGCCGCCGCCACTTAGAAAAACGCCCGCGCGGAGATGGTCACTCAGACCCGTGCGGGAGATATCCTCCTCAATGAGCTGGAACGTCTCCTCCAACCGCGCGGCCATGATGCTGTGCATGTGGCCAAGGTTGATATCCTTGCTGGGAAAGATGCCCTCGCCCGTCGGCGTAAATGTGCGAGCTTCGGCGTCGTGCGCGACCGTGCCGTGCTCAATCTTCAACTGCTCGGCTTGCCCCAGTGGAATCTTGAGGCCAATGCCGATGTCGTTGGAAACGTGGTCGCCTCCCACTGCCAGCACGCCGCTGTGCCTGAGAATGCCCTTGGCATAGACAACGTACTCGGTAATGCCCGCGCCCAGATCAATCACCACCGCCCCCATTTCACGTTGCTCGGATTTCAGCACCGCCATAGCCGAGGCGCGGCCGTTAAAAACAATGCCATCAACATCCAACTGCAATCCTTTCACCAACCGAATCGCGTTTTGCAAACGGTTGCGATGGCCGTGGACCACGTGCATGTCCACTTCCAACCGCGCACCCAGCATCCCGACCGGGTTTGCCACACCGGGTTGACCATCCACGTGGAAGTGTTGGCGCGCGGTGTGAATCACATCGTGGTCGGTGGGCAGGTTGATCGCCCGGGCATTCTTGATCACGTCCCGCACATCATCCTCCGTGATCTCACGATCGGCGGAGACAACCGGATACACGCCGCGATTGTTGAAGCTGCGGATATGTGCGCCTGTCACGCCCAGAAACACGCTGCGGATCTCCACATCTGCCATCTGTTCGGCGTTGGCGATGGCGGCGCGGATGTCCTCCTCGGCCTTCACATGATCCACAATCTCGCCCTTGCGCACGCCGCGGGACTTGGCCTGTCCCACGCCGACGATATTGAACGCACCCTCCGCGTTCACTTCACCAACCACGGCGCAAATCTTCGAAGTGCCGGTCTCGAGGCCGACAATCACGTTGGATGAATCAAACATTCTTTTTCTTGTAGCGCGAGGTTTTCGGTTTGATGGAGGTGGGCGGCACGGCGCGCGCCTCGACCCAGCGGGCTGGGAGGTTATTTGAGATGGAAAGATCGAGCGCGGAGAGCACGCGACCGTTACGAATACCGAGGTCATGCACGAGACGCCAGCGACGCAGCTGCCGGTCGAGATCCGCCACGGCGAAAACCAGCTCGGTTCCCTGCCCCGTGCGCACCTGCAGCACTTCCGGCGCGGAGACATCCACGCGCTGAATGTCGGCGAGGCCCGTCATCGACGAGCGATCGAAAGCGGAGATGAGCCGTAGCGCAGCGAGCACCTGTGGCGTTTCCAACGCGCGGCCCGGCATCAACTCGGCACCATTCACGCCGGTGAGCAACGGTAGCCAATCGTTCGATTGCCCTTCCGGATCAGTGGTCAGACGACGGTCAATTGGCTGCATCACCTTGCCGGTCTCGTCGAAATGATAAGCCACCTTGTCGAAACCGCCGCCGACACGAGGCCGCAGCGTGACCACCTGCGCAATCGGTTCCCGCTCGGAAACAGACAGGCGCAGCGTGTTCGGCAACACGCGCTGCACCGTGGCGGATCTGATCAGCGGAATCATCTCGAGATCCCGCTTCACGCGCAGCAAATCGAGCGCGAAAAGATTGTCGCCCGATTTCACGCCGGACCATTTGCGCAACTGCTCCGGCGAAATCACGCCATCGGTTTGCACCTCGATGGACTGCGCGGCGAACGAAGGGTTCTGATAAATGAGCCGGTCCAAGGTCAGTTGACCGCCGCGCCACAAAAGCAGGAAGGTCAGCGCGCCGCCGCCGAGAATCGCCAGCAGCACGGAGACCACGCGCAACCGACCCGCACGCACTTGGTCGGAACGCAGCTTTACATCCAACACCGTTTGGCGCCGGCCCCGTCGATTCGTTGTTTTGTCAGTGAACCACATCTTCAATGCGCCATCCTTTTCGCGCGCCGCAGCGCCAGTTCAATCATTCGCTGACAGAGCGCGGGGTAATCGAGTCCCGCTGCTGCCGCTGCTTTCGGCAACAAACTCGTCTCCGTCATTCCCGGCAGCGTGTTCACCTCCAGCACGGACGGGACACCGTCGGCACGCACCATCACGTCCACTCGCGCGTAGTCGCGGCCGCCGATGGCGCGGAAAGCTGCGAGCCCCGCGGCTTGGATACGCGCAGTGGTCGCGGCGTCGAATTCAGCAGGGCAGAAATACTCCGTCGCGCCCGCAGTGTATTTGCTCTGGTAATCATACGCGCCCGACCGCGGCCGCACCTCGACCACCGGCAGCGGCGCGTCATCAAGAATGCCCACGGTCGTCTCGCGCCCCATGATGCGCTCCTCGCACAACACTTCCGTGTCGTGCCGCAACGCTTCTGCGAGCGCACCAGACCATTGCTCCGCCTTGTCCACAAACTGCAGCCCGACACTCGATCCCTGTCGCACCGGCTTGAGCACGACCGGCAATTGCCATCCAGCGGGAAACGGCGCAGTGGGAGAATCGAACACGACGAAGCGCGGTGTGTTCACGCCCGTCACGACGCAGCGTTGCTTGGTGAGAAGTTTATCAAAAGCCAACCGACTCGCCTCCGCGCCACAACCGGTGTACGGCACGCCGAGCACATCCAATTCGCGCTGGATAACGCCGTCCTCCCCGTAAGTTCCGTGCAACGCGAGAAAGACAACATCGGTCTCCGGCGGCAACGTCCACGAGCCGGCGCCGTTTTGGGGATCAAGTTTAGTGACGGTGTGACCAAGCGAGAGCAATGCGCGAACGACCGCCGCGCCCGTGCGCAACGAGACTTCGCGCTCGGCGCTCGGCCCACCCAGCATCACCGAAATATGTAATGGTTCCACCGCCTCTTTCCTCCCAAAAAGAAGCGAAGTTCGTCCCCGACTGGAAACGCCCTTCCCCTTGACACCCCGACTGTGGCAGAAAGCTTAGTCACCGACAATCTCAACTTCTGTGTGCAGCTCGATGCCCCGCGCGGCGAGCACCCGCTGCTTCACCAACTCGATCAGTTGCAGCACATCCACCGCCGTCGCTGTGCCTTCGTTCACGATGAAATTCCCGTGCACACCCGACACCGTCGCGCCTCCCACACGCAGGCCTTTCAACCCCAACTCGTCGATTAATCGTCCTGCTGCGCACTCCGTCGGATTTTTGAAAATGCAGCCCGCGCTCGACTCTTTCGGCTGCGATTTCCAGCGCTTCTGACTGTACTCATCCATCCGCTTTCCAACCGCATCGACCGAATCAGGACGCGCACGGAACACGGCACCGAGTACGATGGTTTCCTTGAAAAGCGGACAGCTGCGGTAACTCGCCGGCACCTCACTCGCCGGTCGCTCGGCGACGTTTCCGGCGCGGTCCATGAACCGCACCGATTCGAGCGCGTCGAACGTGATCGCGTTCATCGCGCCCGCATTCATTCGCAACGCGCCGCCGACACTGCCGGGAATGCCTTCGAAAAATTCCAGCCCAGCCAAACCGTTCCGCCGCGCCGTCAGCGCCACTTCCTTCAACTTCGCGCCAGCGCCGCACACCAATTGATCGCCCCGCAATTCGATTTGCGAGAAACTCGGATGCGAGAGGCAAATCACTACACCGCGGATGCCGCTGTCTTTCACCAGCAGGTTTGAGCCGCGGCCGAGAATAAAATATCTCACCGCGCGCGTGGCACAGAGTTGCAGCACCCGCGCCAAATCCGCTTCCGAGGTCGGCTCCACGTAGATGGCCGCCGGGCCGCCAACACGTAGCGTCGTCCGCTTGGCGAGAGGCTCGTTCCGGCGCAGCACCGTCGCCGCCGCCAGCGAGGTTTCTAGCTCGTTGAAAAAAGTTTCCATCATCGTCTCCTTGCGCAACTCATCGGCCAACGCGTGCGCGGCTTGTGTGATGTCGCCCGCGCCGAGGAACAAAACCACATCGCCCGGCTGCATCGCCGCACGCACATCCGCACGCAGTTCTTGGAGCGACGCCGCGAACTCGACCGATTGCCCCTGCTCGCGAATCACCTCCGCGAGGCGCGCGCCGTTGATGCCGGGAATCTCACGCTCACTCGCCGCGTACACTTCTGTAATCCAAAGCAAATCGGCATCCTTGAAGCAGGCGGCAAACTCGCTCAGCAGATGCTGCGTGCGCGTGTAACGGTGCGGCTGGAACGCCACAAGCAGCCGGCCACCGCCCAATTCCTTCAACGCCCGCAGTGTCGCGGCGATCTCCCGCGGATGATGCCCGTAATCATCGAACAGCCGGAAGCTTCCGTCGCGGAAAAGCTCCTGCTGACGTCGCACCGCGCCGGTGAACGAGGCGAGCGCACGCGCGATGTCCGTCGCCGCATGCCCTTGCCGATGGAGGAAAGCCACGACTGATGCGGCGTTCGAAACGTTTTTCTCTCCGATAAGCCGCGTGAGGAAGCCGCCCAATCGCTCGGTGCCATGCCAGATTTCGAAACGAGTTCCCCGCACCGCCGCATCCGCTGCGAGCGCTTCGATGCGATAGTGAGCCAGCGGATTGTAGCCAAATGAAACGGCGTTTTCGCGCGCGGCGAAAAGCTCGACGAGACGCGGGTCATCGGCGCAGTAAAAGAGTTGCCCACGTGTCTGACTGGCGAAGGTCTGAAACTCATCGCACACCGCGTGAAAATTCGCGTAGTAGTCGAGATGCTCCTCGTCCACGTTGAGAATGATGGCGTGCTCGGGATGAAACTCGCGCAGCGAACCGTCACTCTCGTCCGCTTCCACCACGAACCACTTCTCAGATTCCACGGCGGCGACCGTTTCCGTCACGCTACTAATCGCCACAGCTTTGCTCGCGGCGAAACGCGCGTGGCGTTTGAGTTGCGGCACCTGTGCACCGACGGCGTAACTCGGCTGCGTTTTCAACTCCTCCAACGTCTGCGCGAGCAGCGCGGTCGTCGTCGTCTTGCCGTGCATTCCCGCGACGCACACGGCTCGCTGCCGGTGCGCCAACGCGGCAAGCAGCGTCGCGCGACGCACGATTGGGATGCAGAGCTGTTCGGCCAATTGCAGCTCCGGATTCTCCATCCGGACAGCGGAGGTATACACGACCAACATCGGACGGACGGATTGCAGGTACGCTGGCGCGTGGCCGATCTGTATCCCTGCGCCGCGATCGCGGAGTTGGCGAACTTCGTCGTTCTCCTGCAAGTCCGAGCCGGCGACCGCGTGACCGAGATCGAGCAACAGATGCCCCAATCCGCTCATCCCACAACCACCCGCGCCGACGAGATAAACCGTCGCACTCGCCCCCGCGTTACGCAGCAGTTCGCTCACTTGCTCTGGATTCAACCGGCTCATCGTATCACCTGTAAAATGCGCGCTGCGATTTGCTCCGCAGCATTCGGCACGTGCCACCGGGCGAGCGCGGCAGTCATCGCATTTCGCGCCACGGCATCGTTCAGCAACTCAATCAACATTCCAACGAGACGTTCATCTGCGCCGGACTTTTGTTCCAGCATTTTCGCCGCACCGGTCTCGGCGAAGGCACGGGCGTTGAAGAACTGGTGATTGTCCGCAGCAGCAGGAAACGGCACGAGCACCGCAGGCAGACCTGTGGCAGCCAACTCAGCGAGCGAGGATGCACCAGCTCGACTCACGACCGCGGTCGCCGCGCCGAGCGCCAGTTCCATCTGTGCGAGGAAAGGTTGCACAATGGTGCGCGCATGATGCGGAGCGTAAATAGCGCGCACTTTATCAGCGTCACTCGGGCCGGTGAGGTGGATGAACTGCAGTTCCGGTAGCTTTGCGATGAGTTGCGGCAGCGCGGCGAGCAGCAGGTCGTTCACGCCGCTCGCGCCTTGGCTGCCGCCAGTGATGAGCAACACGGGACGCTGCGAATCGAGGTCGAGAGCGACTCGACAGCGAGTCGTGTCGAGTCCCACGAACTGCGGCCGCACTGGTGTTCCGGCAACAACAACATGCTTGTTCGCGAGACGCGTGGCCGCTTCTGGAAAGCCGACGAAGGCGGCGTCCACCCAACGCGCGAGCCAGCGGTTGGCGCGACCGGGAATGGTGTTCGATTCGTGGAGAAACGTGGCAGCGCCGCAAAGTTTTCCAGCAAACACCGGCGGCGCAGCGGTGAATCCGCCCATTGCGAGCACTGCGCGCGGCGCGCGTTCAGAGAAAAGTTTTCGGGAGGCAAAAAACGAGCGCGTGAATCCGAATGCGAAGCGATGCGGCGCGCGCGCTTCAAATGCGACAGCCGGCAGCGTCGCGATGCCGAAGCCGTGCGCGGATTTCACGGCCTGTTGATCCACTTCTTTTGGCGAGATCAACAGCGTGACGTCACAGCCGTGCGCGCGCAGCGCTTCGCCCACTGCGAGTCCCGGAAAGAGATGACCGCCCGTCCCGCCGCAGGCGATGGCGATGAGAGGCTTTACGGGCGCGACGGACATCAGGTGATGAGTGGGGCCGGATGCTCACTTTCTCTGGGCAATTCCGTCTCAACGGAAACGGTCTCATCGGCATGTCGCGCGACGCTGAGCAACAGGCCAACGCACGTCAGCATCATCAGCAGGCTTGAACCGCCATAGCTGATGAACGGCAGCGGGAGACCTTTATTCGGGAGTGCGCTGGTGACGACGCCAATGTTGATGAAGGCCTGCAGGCCGATGAGAAAGGTGATGCCAGAGCCGAGCAGCAGTCCGAAGTTGTCGCGAGAATGGCGCGCGATGTAGAGGCCGCAGATGACGAACGCGACGAACGCCCCAACCACGCCGAGCGTGGCGATGAGGCCGAGTTCCTCTCCGATGATTGAGAAGATGAAATCAGTGTGGTGCTCTGGAACGAAGCCGAGCTTTTGCCGACCGTTACCGAGACCGAGGCCAAACCAACCGCCGGAACCGAGCGCGAGCATCGCTTGATAGGATTGAAAACCAACGCCGCTCCGATGCTCCTCGGGATGGAGAAAGGCGAGGATGCGTTTCATCCGCACCGGATCGTGCATGACCAGAATGGCGATGCCAATCACTCCAGCGAGCGCTGGCGGCACGACGTACAACCAGCGCACTCCAGCCAGTAGCAGCAGCACAACGCTAACCGACGCGAGCAACGCGGTGGTGCCGAAATCCGGCTCCTTCAAGATAAGTCCGAGCGTGATGGCGATGAATATTCCAGGCACGAGCAAGCCGTGTTTGAAAGTCGCCATCTGGCGGCGAAACTGTTCGCCGTAGGCGGCGAGCGCGAGGATGAGCGAGAGTTTGGCGAGTTCCGAAGGTTGAAAGCTCATTACACGCAAATCAAACCAGCGGCGCGCGCCATTCTTCATCATGCCGATTCCTGGAATCAACACGAGCAGCAGCAGCAGCAACGTGACGCCGAGCACGGGAAATGCGTAGGGCTTGAGTTTGCGGTAGTCGAGAGAGGCGGTAAAGACGCACGCAACAAGACCGAGACCGCCCCAGATCATCTGCATCACGAGGTAGCGCGAGCCTTGCTGCGCCATGCTCGCGCTGTAGAGCATCACCAATCCAAGCGACAGCAATGCGGCAACGCAAATGATCAGAATGGTCGTGGCCCGATTAATGCCCACCGACTTCCCTCCCCTGTTTGAATGAACGAGAGCGGGAAGACTCGCTTCCCGCCCGCGTCACAACACCACTAAAATCGAAAACTGAACTGCACCAACCACCACACCCATCACTTGATGGGCGGCAGCGGCGGCACATCGCCCGGAGGCACCAGCGGAATCGGCGCAGGCGACTTCGTGCCGGTGCTCGGTGCGATGGTCGCGGCCGGCAGTTTGAGTTTCTGGCCGACCTTGATTGCATCGGTCTTCAAACGGTTCGCGTCGCGGAGCGACTTGACCGTCGTCTTGTGTTCGCGGGCGATCCGTCCGAGCGTGTCGCCCGACTTGACCACGTAAGCATCCGCAGCAGCGCCATTCTCGTTCCCCTTCACCGTCTTGGGTGTGCCTGCTTCGGCCGCGGGTATGGAAAGTTTCTGACCGATTTTCAACCGACTCGAGTCCACGCCCGGATTGGCCTTCGCGATGGAGTTGACGCCAATGCTGTATTTCTTGGCGATGGTGCTGAAGTTATCGCCCTTGGTCACGACGTGCTCGCGGGTGGACGTGGAGGGCGGAACAGGAACTTCGTTGGTGAGGCCGGTCGGCGGCGGAACAATGCCGGGCAAAACAGTCGATGTGATTCCCGTGCCCGGAACCGACGGCGGCAACGGCAGGGTCACGTCGTTGGTGGGCGGCGGCAGAACCGGCGGCAAGTGCACTTCGACCTTCTTCTCTTCCTTCGGCTTGCAGGCGTTGAGGAGCACGCCGCAGAAAAGGACAGCGTGAAGAGCGACGATGACGATGATCGTCACGCGCATATTGGATTTGGCTGGAGCCGCGCCTTTCTGGCCGGACGGTGAAAGCGGATTGGGGTTACTCATGATGCTAGTTCAATTTTAGGGTTAACAGTTCGTTCAAATTTACAAGATCGCCGCGGCCTCCGCGGCACATCTTCAAAACTTCAAAATTTAGGCTAATCAACCGACTGAGTTTAAGGCAACCGGCATTTCCTCCTTCGCCCCGCCACTGTTCAATTTTGCGACCGCTTCGCCGAACACCTCGCCGCGGTGCTGATAGTTGCGGAACATATCAAAGCTCGAGCAGGCTGGGGAAAGCAACACCACATCGCCAGACACCGCACCTGCGTCCGCTTGCTTCACTGCTTCTAACAGTGAATCCGCAGTGGTGCAAGTCGTAAAAAGCCCCCACGCAGCACGGATGCGCTCCCGTGTTTCACCGATGAGGAACGCGCCCTTCACCCGCTGCGCCACGAGCGGTCCGAGTTCGTGATAATCGAAGCCTTTATCCTTCCCGCCCGCGATGAGCCAGATGTTCGGCCTGCCCAACTCGACGGGTGGAATGGAGAGGAGCGCCTGACGCACCGCGTCCACATTCGTCGCCTTCGAATCGTTGATGAACTTCACGCCGTTAATCTCCGCCACCAACTCGCAACGGTGCGGTGCGGGTGCGTAACTCTTCAACGCGTCCACCATCTCCGCCAGTGGGATGCGCAGCACGCGCCCGACCGCGAGCGCACCCATGAGGTTCTCGGCATTGTGCGGTCCGCGCAGTTGGCATTGCTCGAGATCGAGCAACGGTCCGACCCATCCCTCGATGCGGCTGATCATGAGGCTGCGATCGAGATAAATATCTGCCTCCGAATCGCGCGCGCTGAAGGTGATGAGCTTGGATGGAATCTTCGCACCTGCTTCGCGCACCTGGGACAGCGCTTCGCTCTGCACGATGGCCCAGTCAAACGCCTGTTGGTTCTCGAAAATCCGGCTCTTCGCCCGCACGTAGTCCGCCATCGTCGGATGCCGATCGAGATGATCAGGCGTGATATTCAACAACACCGCGACGGCGGGTCGGAAAAACTGCGTGGTCTCCAGTTGAAACGAACTGACCTCGACCGTGAGTATGTCGAGATCTTTCGTCTGCTCCGCCACATCGCACAGCGGCAGTCCGATGTTACCGCAAGCAACAGTCTTGCGCTGCGTGTGCGTGAGCAAACGCTCGATTAACTCGGTCGTCGTCGTCTTGCCGTTGGTACCGGTGACGGCCACGCAAAGGCAACGCGCGTGCTGATAACCGAGCTCCAATTCACC
>Ga0049085_10000577_pt1 | contig 14418 bp, 12 predicted proteins | sample GreLakmeSU08MSRF_FD_66721 | JGI IMG/M metagenome (GOLD analysis project Ga0049085, IMG submission 66721) | Freshwater lentic microbial communities from great Laurentian Lakes, MI, USA - Great Lakes metaG SU08MSRF | ecosystem: Environmental > Aquatic > Freshwater > Lake | place: Great Lakes... | reverse complement strand
CGGAGCGCAGCGTCATCGCGTTCAGCCGGCACGCCGCAAGCCAATCAGGTGCAAGTCTCATCGCCATCGTCAATTTCACGCCCGTGCCCAGGCGCGACTACCGGCTTGGCGTGCCGGCCGCCGGCCGCTATCGCGAGTTGCTCAATAGCGACGCCGAGGCGTATGGCGGCAGCAACATGGGCAATGAGGGGGGTGTTGGGGCCGAGGACATCGCCACGCACAACCATCGTTATTCAATTAGTCTCACCGTCCCACCTTTGGGATTTCTGCTTTTGAAGGCGCCCGGCCACGCGAACCCGGCAGGCTGACGAGCATTCACCTCCGCTGGTGACGTCGCGTGGACACCACAGTGAGACGCCCGTATGACGGCGGTGTCAAGCACGGCGCTAGGGGTGGCGCGGCTGCGCTGCGCGTAGGGCTCGACGCTTCGCGTCTCGTCAGGCTCGCGCCCTGGGACAGCAGCGTACAAAAAAATGGCCGGTGGGATTCGCTCCCACCGGCCTTTCGAGTGTTACGCCGCTGCTACCAACGGACGTTGATGCCGAAGCGGGCGACCCGCGACGCAATGATGCCGCTGATCTGGTTGGCGTTGGCCGCCGCCTGGTTGCGGTTCACCGCCTGCACCGTGTTGGTGTTGGTCAGGTTGAACACATCGAACGCCGGCACCAGGGTGACGGAGCCGAAGCGGAACGTTCTGTCGATGCGCGCGTCCACCGTGTGGAGGTTGCCCAGGCGGAGCTCGCCAAGCGGATCGAGCTGCGCCTGCACCTGGCCCGCACCGTTGGCACGCGCCGGCGACAGGATGGTCTGCAGGTAGGGATAGCCCTGACGCGCCTGGTAGTTGGCCGCGATGTTGATGCCCCAGGGCGCGGTGTAGCGACCGTTGACCTTGAACAGCCACTTCGCGTTGGTGAAGATGCCACCGATGCCGCTGCCGCCTGATTCCGGCGCGTACTGGAAGCCGTTCAGCTTGTCGATGTTGGTCGGATCCTCGTAGGCATTCGCCGAATCCCAGTAATCGATGGCATTGTTGTAGGCGGCGCTGGCGCTGGCCGACCAGTTGTTCGACGGGCGCTTCTGGAAAGTCAGCTCGAAGCCGTTGAAGTCACGATACCGATCGGGCTGGTTCGTGACCATCCCGGGCGACGGAATCAGCACGTTCGGCTGGTAGTAGGTCACGGCCTCGCAGCGCGCGCCTGCCGGGCAGCCGGTCGGCTGGAACGGCACCGCGACGTAGTTGGCGCTGGTGAAGTTGTCGCGATCGGTCCAAGAGAACTGATCGTACTTGCGCCAGACGTAGCTGCCGCCTACGGCCATCTGCGGCCCGAGCTGGCGGTCGAAGCCGACGATGAACTCGCGCGTGCGGTCGTTCTTGATGTTCGGGTCAACCCGAATCGGCGACGCGGTGGCCGTCGGGTTGGCCGGATCGTAGGCGGCGCTCTTGGCCAGGAACGGAACGGTCGTGTTGACCTCCGAGGCCTGCACGACCGTGTCGCCGTTGGTGTCGGTCCACGGGTAGCGGACAACCACTGCACCGGTGGCGGCGAGCTGGTTCGACAACTGTCCTGGCCCCATCTGGCCGTAGTAGGTGGCATAGGACGTCGAGATGACGTTGCGGCCGTTGCCCGTGAGGTCGTAGGTGACGCCGATGCGCGGCGAGAAGTCTGTCCACACGACGCCGGCATCCGCGCCCTTGAAGTCAACGGCAGGCATCAACGTCGGGAACAGCGAGTTGGCCGGCACCGGGGCGGCGACCGCCGTGTCGTCCTGGCGGTCGACGCGGAAGCCGAGGTTGATCGTCAGCTTGTTCTTCGTGAAGGTGTCGGCGGCGTAGAAGGCCATGGTACTGAGGTGCGACTCCGAGTTGCCGTCGCGCCAGATGTCGGCTGAGTTGGCGACGCCGTTCGTGAAGCGTGCGTCAACGAACCCGCCGTGGTGGTTGAGGCTGGTGGAGTGCGCCGAGCGCCAGCGGTAGCCGACCTTGAATGCGTGGTCGCCGCCCATGCTGTTGGGCAGGAAGTAGCTGCTGGTGACGTCGAGGCTGTTGGTCGGGCGCAGGAACGTCGACGCCTGGAACGAGCGGCCCCAAATGCCCGTGCTGGTCTCGAAACGCGCCTGGACGTCGCGCAGTTCGTCTTGATTGAAGTCGAGCACGAAGTTGTTGCCGACGTGCGACCACATTACGTCGAGCAGCCAGCGATCACTGATGACGTGCTGGTCGCCGGCCTTCCAGAAGGGCGTGGGGCCGGTCAGCCAGCCGAACTGGCCGAAGTCGCTCGACACAGCTTTCTGGCGGTAGGTGGTCTCGATCGGCCGCGTATCTGACGCGTCGCGCGCGTTGCGAACCTTTTCCGCCCAGGTGTTCTGGAAGTTCAGACGGTTGTTCTTGAACGGCACGTAGCTCAACTTCCAGTTGTAGTTGTTCAGGGTGGTGAGGTCGGTCGACAGGCAGCTGCGCAGCAGCGCCGTGTCGGCCGTGCGTGGGTTGATCGCGACGCCGCCGGGACGGCACTCGGGCGTCTGATTGTAGAAGCCCACCACGCCGACCTTGATGTCCTGCGTGCCGTAACTGCCCCAGTACCACAGCTTGCCCTTGACGATCGGACCGCCGACGTCGAAGCCGTAGTCCTTGATGTTCTGGATGGGCGCGCCCGCACCGGCGCCCTGCGCCTTCAACTCCGGCGTGATGTTGTCGTCGACGAACTTGTCGTCGGTGAGCAGGTAACGGCCCGAACCCTTGAAGCGATCCGTCCCGCTCTTGGTCACCAGGTTGATGCCGACGCCGCCGGTCTGCTGGGTGACGTCGGCGCCGCCCGTGGAAACCTGCATTTCTTCCAGCATGTCGAAGTCGTAGTACATGGGCGAGGCGCCGGTGGCGGCCATGTCGGTGATGTCGACGCCGTCGACCGACCACTTGTTGTTGCCAGTGCTCGAGCCGCGCGAGATGTAGCCGGACTGCTGGCCCGACTGGTTGCCGCCGACGTTGGCGCGATCCATGGTGATGCCGGGGGTGCGTTCGAGCATGACCCAGGGGTCGCGTGCCGACGGGATGTCGCGCATCGTCTCGAGGCTGAAGGTCGTCGAGGTGCCCGTCTCGCGGGTGTCGACGATCGGGCTCTCGCCGGTCACGGTGACCGTCTCCTGCACTGACGACAGGTCAAGCGTGCCGTTGACCTGGGCGCGGAAGCCGATGGTGACGCGAATGTCCTGCATGACCATGGTGCGGAAGCCGGGCAACTTGAAGGTGACCGAGTAAGTGCCGATCGGCAGCTCGGGTGCGCGGTAGCTGCCCGTTTCCGACGTCACGGACACACGCGGCGCGATCAGCGCGGGCCCTTCGATGGTGACCGTTACTCCAGGCAATACGGCGCCCGACTTGTCGGCCGCCCTTCCGTAGATTTCGCCGGTCTGCTGCTGTGCAGCAGCGGTGGTGGCCACCAGGAGTGTCATCACCGACGCGACTAGCGCTTTTCGAAACGTCATAGTTTCTCTATGCCTCCAGAACACCGGGGAAACCCGGCGATATTTCTTTTTACCCAAGAGCCGTTCTGTCTTATCGGTAGTTCGGCCCAACTTCGCAGGCCTTCTTCCGGGGAGCAGTATTTGTGCCACTGGTCACAGGGGCAAAGGCTGCTGTTTACCCCAACAAAACTGCTTCCAGAGGCCATGAATCTGGGACGAACCGAGGCTGTATTCAAAATTATGGAGTGGATGACTCCAAGGGACTGGTGCTGTCTGCGGTCGAGCTGAGCGTTCAATTGGCCGAAGTTGGATCCAACCGACCGAAGGCCGGCCTATTGGAAGTACGGCAGCGCGGTGATCACCGACCACACGATCGCGACGAAGGTTACAAGCAGGCACACCACCGCGATGGCGAGGTGATCGACACGTTCCGGCTTCAGCGGATCAAGAATCAGCGAGGTGAGATAGCCGCCGATGAAGCCGCCCAGGTGCGCGCTGTTGTCGATGCCCGGAATGATGAAGCCCATCACGCCCATGATCAGCGCGTACTGCAGGCCCGCCTGCCCGACATGGCTGCTGCCGGTGCGTTTGCCGTAGTGCACGAGCGCGCCGAGCAGCCCGAAGATCGCCGCCGAGGCGCCGACCGTGACGTTGGCGCCGCCGAGGAACGGGATCGGAATCGGCGAGAAGAACATGGCGGTGCTCAGCCCGAAGCCGGTGATGCCAGACACGGTGTAGATGATGATCATCCGGCCGGGCCCGTACAGGTTCGCGATCTCGGGCGCCAACTGCCGAATCCAGAGCACGTTGAAGAAAATGTGGAGAATGCCACCGTGCAGCCAGCCTGCCGTGAGCAGCGTCCACCAGCGTCCGAGCGCCACCACCGGGAACGCGCCGCTCGCGCCCAGCAGAATCAGCATCTGCGTGTTCGGGCCGAGGCCCATCTGCATGCCATCGCGCGAGAGGATCAGCGACAGTACGAAGAGAATAACCGTGCCGCCGGTGACGATCGGGACGAAGCCGAGATCGTTGCCGAGGCTGCGCAGCGCCGGGCCAAAGCCCCACAGGCCGGGATTGCGCCGCCCGCAGTTATAGCAGTCGCCGTCGTTGACGCCCACCAGCACGCCGCACGACGAGCAAATGACGGACCCCTCGGTCTTCCGCTTGAACATCCCTGGTGAGTATATAAGCCACAGAGGACATCCTCGGTGTCCTCGACGGCCACCGTCTGGCCAAAGGATTTCCGCACGTTGGCGAGGGTCAGCATGGCGACCTGCCGATACGGGCGGTTCAGCCTGGGGTTTGCCCGTCCCGCTCGGACGGCGGGAATCAGGGGTCGAAAGGCTACAATTGGCCATCGGCACCGAATTCTTCGTCATCTTTCTCCTCATCCTCGCTAATGGTGTCTTCGCCATGTCGGAGATCGCCGTGGTGGCCGCCAAAAAGGTGCGGCTGCAGCAGCGCGCCGAGGATGGCGACGAGCGCGCCAAGACCGCGTTGGCGCTGACCCACGAGCCCAATCAGTTCCTGGCGACCGTGCAGGTGGGCATCACGATGGTCGGCGTGCTGGCCGGTGCCTACGGCGGCGCGACCCTCGCCGAGAAGCTGGCCGTGCCGATCTCGCAGGTCACCCTGCTGGCCCCCTATGCCGAGATCATCGCCCTCGGCCTGGTGGTGGCGGTGATCACCTACTTGTCGCTGATCATCGGCGAGCTGGTGCCGAAGCGCATCGGCCTGAACAATCCCGAGGCGATTGCCTCGTGGGTCGCGGGTCCCATGATTGCGCTGTCGCGCATTGGCGCGCCGGCGGTGGCGTTGCTCACGGCGTCAACCAACCTGGTGCTGCGCGTCTTCGGCATCAAGGGCAACGCCGAGCCGAACCTGACCGAAGACGAGATTAAGGCGCTGATCAGCCAGGGCGCGGAAACCGGTGCCGTCGGCGCCACCGAGGAGAACATCGTCCAGCGGGTGTTCCAGTTGGGCGACCAGCGCGTCTCGGGCATCATGACGCCGCGTCCCGATATTGAATGGATCGATGTCGACGCCAGTGAAGAGGAACTCCGCGAGTTCCTCGCCTCGCACGCGCACACCCAGTTTGTGGTCTGCCACGGCGGCCTCGACGAGGTGCTCGGCATTGTCCGGTCCGCTGACCTGCTGCCGATGGCGTTTCGCGGCGTCAACATCGACCTGCGGGCGCTGACGCGCGAGGCACTGTTCGTGCCCGACTCGATGCCGGCGGTGCAGTTGCTCGAGTCGTTCCGCGGATCGCACAAGCACGTGGCGCTGGTCATGGATGAGTACGGCGCGGTCGAAGGCCTGGTCACGGTCACCGACTTGCTGACGGCGATTGTCGGCGAACTGCCCGGCGATGCGGCTGAAGCGATTGGCGAGTTCGTGGCGCGTGCTGATGGTTCGTGGCTCGTGGACGGGTCGGCGTCGATGGAAACGGTCTCGACGCACTTTGGGCTGGAATCGCTGCCCGAAGACGAGGCCGGCACGTACCACACCATCGGCGGCTTCGTGATGGCGCGCCTCGGTCGCGTGCCGAAGACTGCCGACCACTTCGAGTGGGGCGGCATGAAGTTCGAAGTGATGGACATGGACGGCCGCCGCATCGACAAGGTGCTGGTGATGAAGCTGCCGCGATAGAATTCTGGCGCGACGAGCTGGGGGACGATCAATTTATGAGACGGGACCGATCCGCCGGCGTGCGGGTGACTGACGGACGAAGCATTTTGACGTCGCCCGCTTCGGCGCGCGCTATGCCTACACCATGGACGGCGGCCCCCGCGGCGAGTTGGAGTTCGAAAGCTTCTCGGCCGACGCCATCACCATCACCGTCCGTGGCTTCAACACGCATCCCGGTTACGCGAAGGGTCACATGGTGAACGCCATCAAGACCAGCGGCCTGGCCGAGAAAGAAACGTGGCTGCACCGACACCCAACATCTTCGCCGGCGAGCAGAACTTCCACTCCCGCCTCGAATGGGTGTCGGTGCAGGACATGGAGAAGGCCGTCGAGGTGATCGTGGCAGTGGCCAAGGTGTGGGAAGAGAAGGCGGGATGACGCTCGAACAGCTGCGGCAGGGCCAGGCGCCGATCCTGGCCCTGGCGCCGATGCAGGAGGTTACCGACGGCGCGTTCTGGACGCTGATCCACCAGTATGGCGGCGCCGATGTCTACTGGACCGAGTACCTCCGCGTCCACGCCACGTCGACGCCGGAGAAGTGGATTGTCAATGACATCACCAGCAACACCACCGGGCGGCCGGTGATCGCGCAGATGATCGGCAACGACATTCCCGCGCTGATCCGCACGGCCAAGTTCCTGCAGCAACTCCCCGTGACCGCGATCGACCTCAACCTCGGGTGCCCTGCGCCGATTGTCTATCGCAAGTGCGCCGGCGGCGGGCTGCTGCGGGAGCCGCAGCGGATTGACGCCATTCTCGGCGCGCTGCGCGATGCGGTGCAGATCAAGTTCACGGTGAAGACGCGGCTTGGCTTCGCCACCGTGGACGAATTTGATCAGCTGCTCGAGATCTTCGCGCGCCACTCGCTCGATGCCCTGACGGTGCATGCGCGCACCGTCGCGCAGATGTACCGGTTGCCCGTGCACTACGACCGCATTCGCCAGGCGGTCGAGCGCATGCCGTGCCCGGTAATCGCCAACGGACACGTCTATTCGGCGGAACAAGCGCAGCAACTTCTAGCCCGGACTGGCGCCGGCGGCCTGATGATCGGCCGCGGCGTCATTCGCAGTCCCTGGTTGTTCAACCAGATTCGCCAGCAGTTGCGCGGCGAGGTTGTGACCCTGCCCGTGGGGCGAGAAGTGTGGGAATACATTCGCGCGCTCTGGGCTTCGCAGGCGGGTGCCGACAAGCCCGAGAAGGTCCAGTGCGAGCGGATGAAGAAATTCCTCAACTATCTCGGCGAAGGCGTGCCGGGGACGTTCTTGCACCAGATCCGCCGCTCGCAGACCGCCGACGAGTTCCACGGCATTTGCCGCGACTTCCTCGACCACGACCAGTCGATGGCGCTCTGGCCGGCGGAGTTGATCGACGGCGTCCCAGCCGTGTCCCAGCCGTGTCCTAGCGTTGGTATATACCATTGATATATACTCTTCAAGTGGAGGGTCAACCCGTGAACAAAGTTGCCAAGCTCTTTCTGAACGGCCGCAGCCAGGCCGTGCGCCTGCCGCTGGAATTCCGCTTTCCCGGCACCGAGGTTCGGATCACCCGCCAGGGCCGCGGCGTGCTGCTTGAGCCGGTGGAGTGGAACATCGACGATTGGTTCGCGGCTCTCGATCGCTTTGCCGCCGAGCCCTTTATGCCCGACGGCCGCCACCAGCCGGCGGCGCCGCCGCGCGCCGACTTCTCGTGATCGAATACACCCTCGACACCAACGCCTGCATCGCGTTGATCAACGGTTCTTCCATTCCGGTCCGGCGCCGGTTTAAGGAGGCACTGGCAGAGGGCTCAGTGGTGTGCGTCTCCACCGTCGCCCTTCACGAATTGTGGTACGGCGTGTCGAAGAGTGCGCGTCGCGACTACAACACGGAGCGCGTCCAGGCGTTTCTGTCAGGCCCCATCCGTCTGGTGGCGTTTGACGACGCCGATGCGAGAGCCGCCGGCGAGGTGCGCGCGCTGCTTGAGCACGAGCGCCGCCCCATCGGCGCCTATGACTCGCTCCTGGCCGGGCAGGCCGCGCGCCGGGGGTTCACCCTGGTCACGGCCAATATCCGCGAGTTCGAACGGGTGGATGGCTTGATGTGGGAAGACTGGTCGACCTCGTTGGCCCTGTAGAAGGGAGGCGCAAGCCCGACGCACCGTGGCGATAAGATGTCGTCACCATGACCGCTTTTTAACGCCGGACTCCTGTTGCCTTGGCCGCTTGCGCCGCCCTGTTGGCCACCGCCTCTCTCGTTGCGCGCGGCCTCGAGGGCGACACTCACACGCTGGCACTTGGCCGCAGCCGCTACCAAGGCGCGTGACTTGCTGACGTCAAGGAACTGTATGCCGGCGACCCGGTCCGCACCGGCGGCGTCGAGCGCGTGGTCTTCAACGAGCAGCTCTGGGAGGTTCGCCGCGAAACCCTGCTGCAGGACTACCACCAACGCGTCCGCGACGTCCGCCAGGGGCCCGACGGGCTGATCTATGTGCTCATCGAGGAAGACGACGGCGCCGTGCTCCGGATTGAGCGGACGGAGTACAGTAGGAGGCACTGCACCCGCCTGCCGCATGATGCCGCCCCTCCTCGAACTCGCCGACGCGGTGGTCATGCTCGGTGGTCTCCGCATTCTCGACGGCCTCACGCTGACCATTCGCCGCGGCGAGCACACCGCCATTCTCGGCCCGAACGGCGCCGGCAAGTCGACCCTGATCAAGCTGCTGACACTCGAGGTCTACCCGCTCGGCCATCTGGGCGGTCCCTCACCGATGCGGGTCTTCGGGCAGGACCGCTGGGACGTGTTTGCGCTCCGCTCGAAGCTGGGCATCGTGTCAGCCGATCTCCACGACCGGTTTGTCCGCGGCAACGCCAACGGCGTGCTGACCGGCCTTGAGGTGGTGGTCTCAGGGTTCTTTGCCACGCATGGCACCTTCGCGCACCAGCGCGTCACCGACAAGATGCGGCGCGCGGCGATGGCCGCGCTCGACCGCATCGATGCCGGCCGGCTCGCTGACGCCACGCTCGATACCATGTCGACGGGGGAAGCGCGGCGGGTGCTAATCGCCCGGGCGCTGGTGCACCAGCCGGTGGCGCTGGTGCTGGACGAGCCGACGCGCGGGCTCGACCTGGTCTCGCGCCACGCGTTCATGGAGCAGGTCCGCGTGCTGGCGCAGGACGGGACGACGATCCTGCTGGTGACGCATCATGTTGACGAGATCATCCCCGAGATTGCCCGGGTGATTCTGCTGAGGCGCGGCCGGGTTGCCTCCGATGGGGCCAAGGGAGACATTCTCACCGCGCCCCACCTCGGCCACGCTTTTGATGCGTCGTTGCAAGTCAGCCAGTCGGGCGGCTACTACCACGTGCACATGGCGTGAGAGCCACGCGACATTGCCAGCCGCAACACCAAATTCTGGTGCCGCAGGTTAGGTGACGGCGTCCCGTAGTGCTCCCCGCCCACGACGGCATTCCACACCCGGCCACCGGGATGGATCCTGCTAGCCGCGTGCCACGCTAGATCAGGCGTGAACCGACGTACACCTTGGCAGAACTCCTCACAAATTGCTGCGGTGCCAGCGATATCGCATGGCGGAAACTGAGTACCCAGGAACCGCCGCTGCAGGGGCTACGTGTGAATGCCCGGTGCCTCGTGGCCGGTGCGTTCCACGTACTCCACGTACGAGCCGAGGTAGGCATGCGGATGCGCATCCGTCCCGGATTCGCCGCCGAGCTCCAGCACCCGGTTGCTGATGCCGCGCAGGAAGGCGCGGTCGTGCGACACGAAGATCATCGTGCCTTCGAACGCCTTCAGCGAATCGACCAGCATTTCCTTGGTGGCCAGATCGAGGTGGTTGGTCGGTTCGTCGAGCACCAGGAAGTTCGGCGGATCGAACAGCATCCGGGCCATTGCGAGCCGTGACTTCTCGCCGCCCGACAGCGCCCGAATCTTCTTGTCGACGTCGTCTCCGGAGAACTGGAACGCGCCCGCGAGCGAGCGCAGCGCGCCCACCCCTTCGCGAGAGAAATCTTTCTGAAGCTGCTCGAAGACCGTGAGGTCGGCGTCCATCGTGTCAAGCGACTGCTGGGCGAAGTAGCCCATCTTCAAGCTCGCGCCCAGCCGCACGTCACCCCCATCAGGCGCCAGCGCCCCGGCCAGCATCTTGAGCAGCGTCGTTTTGCCGGCGCCGTTTCTGCCCATCACCGCCCAGCGTTCGCCGCGGCGGATCGTCAGATTAAAGTCCTCGTAGATCACGCGCTTGCCGTAGGCTTTCGACAGCCCCTCGATCACCGCGACTTGATCGCCGGACCGTGGTGGATCCTTGAAGGTGAACTTGACCACGACGCGCTGCTTCGGCAGCTCGAGTTTCTCGATCTTGTCGAGCGACTTGATCCGGCTCTGCACCTGGGCTGCCTTGGAGGCGTGCGTCTTGAAGCGGTCGATGAAGCGCTGTTCCTTGGCCAGCATCGACTGCTGGCGGGCGTAGGCGGCTTCCTTGTTGGCCTCGCGCGTGGCGCGCTCGCGCTCGTAGAAGTCGTAATCGCCCGAATAGACCGTGATCTCGCCGCTGTCGATCTCGGCAATCTTGGAGACGATGCGGTTCATGAATTCGCGGTCGTGCGAGGTCATCAGCAGCGCGCCCTCGTGGGACTTCAGGAAGCTTTCGAGCCAGATGATCGATTCGAGGTCGAGGTGATTGGTCGGCTCGTCCATCAGCAGCACGTCGGGCTTGCCGAGCAGCACGCGCGCCATCGCGACGCGCATCTTCCAGCCGCCAGACAGCGCACCGACGTCGCCGTCGATCCGCTCATCATCAAAGCCCAGCCCGTGCAGCACTTCGCGAGCCTGGCTTTCGAGAGCGTAGCCGCCAAGGTGGTCGTACTCTTCCTGCACCTCGCCGAAGCGGGCGAGGATCGTGTCCATGTCGCCGGCGCGGGCCGGGTCGCCCATGGCGTGCTGCAGCTCTTCAAGCTCGTGGTGCAGGTCGCCGGCGCGACCGCTGCCGGCAATCGCCTCGTCCAGCACGGACCGGCCCGACATCTCTTCCACATCCTGGCGGAAGTAGCCGATGGTGAGCTTCTTCGGGACGCTGACGTCGCCCTCGTCCGGGGCCTCTTCGCCAACGATCATGCGGAAGATGGTGGTCTTGCCGGCGCCGTTCGGCCCGACCAGCCCGACCTTTTCTCCCGGGTTCAACTGGAATGAGGCTTCGACGAACAGCAGTTGCTTGCCGTACTGCTTGTTGATGTTGGCAAATGCGATCAAGGGCTTTCCAGTATAGCGTGTGCACCGCCCCGGGGTATGATCGCGCAACACACCTTCATGGACGAGATACTCACGCCTGCCTTCCTGACCGGGTTCTTAGCCATCATCGGCATCGACATCATTCTGTCTGGCGATAACGCCGTGGTCATTGCCCTGGCCGCACGCTCGCTGCCCGAGCAGCAGCGCAAGCGCGCCGTGTTCTGGGGCGCCGGGGCGGCGGTGGGCCTGCGCGTGCTGCTGGCGGCGGTGGCGGTGCAGTTGCTGCGCTTTCCGTATCTGAAACTGGCCGGCGGGGCGCTGCTGCTCTGGATCGCGGTGAAACTGCTGCTGCCCGAACCGGACAAGGCTGAGGTCGAGCCCGCCGATCACCTGTGGGCGGCGATCAAGACGATTGTCGTCGCCGACTTCGTGATGAGCCTTGACAACGTGATGGCGGTCGCGGCGGCGGCGAAGGGCAGCGAGCTGCTGCTGGCGCTTGGCCTCGTCATCAGCATTCCGCTGGTCGTCTTCGGCGCGAGCATGTTGATGAAGCTGATGGATCGCTGGCCCCTGATCATTACCTTCGGCGCCGCGCTGCTCGGGTGGGTCTCACTGGAGATGGCCATCTCCGACACCGTGGTGGCGCCGTTGCTCCATGATTTCCCGGCCTATTTCCACTATGTCTTGCCGGCGCTGGGCGCCATCTTCGTGGTCGTCACGGGCAAGTGGTTCGCCCTGCGCACCGGCAGGGGATAGGCCCGCCATGAGCGTCAGGTCGTTCATGCCGAAGCCGGGCGCGGTGCTCGTGGTTGGCATGTTGCTCGTCGGCCGGACCGCCGCCACGAGCATGGGCACCGGCCCGCACTATTACGAAGAGTGGGATGGAGCCCACGGCGTTCGTCATAAAGCGTGATATAGCTAACAGCGCTTCGGGTGCCCACGTTGGGCTCAATAGGGAAGTCCGGTGCAACACCGGCGCGGTCCCGCCACTGTAAGGAAGGACATCCCGCATCGAATACCACTCGGCTCGTGCCGGGGAAGGTGATGCGGGTCGCAGAGTCTGCTCTGCATCCTCCAAGCCAGGAGACCTGCCCCAAGCGTTATCCATCGACTTGCCCGGGGAGGCAACGGTCATGCGACTGCCATTTCGTTCTCTACTCGTTTCTCTTTTCCTGATTCCCGTCGCGATCGGTCCGGCTGAAGCCGGACGCCTGATTGAGCCGTCGGCGCCGACGAGCGTCGCCGTGCAAGGGGTCGTGTCCGACACCACCGGCGGCGTCGTCGCTGGCGCGACGGTGAACGCGGTGGTCGCGGGACGCTCGGTCTCACGGGCCACCACCGGAGCCGATGGCGCGTTCCGTGTCGAAGTCCCGGCCGGCGTGCCGGTGGAGCTGCGCGTGCGCCGCACGGGCTTTGCCGATCAGGTGGTCGCCATCACCGGCGATGCCGCGCCACGCCCGCAGAACATCACGCTGCAGGTGGGTGGTGTGTCTGACACACTGGTGGTGACCGCCTCGCGCGCCGCCGAAAGCCGCACGCGGGTCACCGAGTCGGTCACCGCGTTCACGCGTGCCGACCTCGACGCCCTCGGCGCTTCGTCGTTGGCCGACATCGTCCGGTTCGTGCCGGGCGTGAATGTCGAAGCCTCGGGGCGCGAGGGAGCGGTGACCTCCATGTTCTCGCGCGGTGGTGAGTCTGACTACAACCTGGTGCTGATCGACGGCGTGCGCGTCAACCAGAGCGGTGGGGTCTTCGATTTCAGCCGCATCAACGCCGCCGAGATCGAACGCCTGGAGGTCGTGCGCGGCGCGCAGTCGTCGCTGTGGGGCTCGGACGCGATGGGCTCGGTGGTGCAGATCTTCACCCGTCGCGCCGGTGCCGCCAATCGGCCGCAAGTGTCGGGTTCCACCGAAGGCGGATCGTTCGGCACCTTCCGTGGTGACGCGCGCCTGATGGGTGGCGCCTCGGGCCGCGTGGACTACTCGGCTGGTGTGTCGCGCCGGCAATCTGACGGCGCGTTTGCCGACTTGCTGCCCGAAGACGACACGTTCAAGCAGACGGCGTTTGATGCCGGCGGCGGCGCCACGCTCGGTAACCGCGTCGCGGTGCGCGGCGGCGTGCGCTCCACGACGGCCGACGGCACGTCGGTCGGCGCCATCGCCTACGGCGCGCGCAATACCGGCAGCGCCTACGATACCAGTGACCGCTCAGGCCACGTCGACCTGTCGCACTCGTTCGGATCGCGACTGTCAGGGACGGCGAGCTTTAACTACTTCCGCTACAAGAGCGTGTCTGCCGACACCATTGCCGATGCGCCGTACTTCACCTACGCCGTTCTCGCGGGCACGCCCAACGCGATCTTCCCGAACGGCACCCGCCTGGTACGGCTGGTCGACGCGGTGGAGTTCGACGCGCTGGTCGCGGCCGGCGCCACCCCTGGCGCCGGACAGTTCCTGGCCTCGCGCCGATCGTCGAATTTCCCGTTCACCAGCAAGTCGGAGTTCGAACGGCCGGCGTTCCGCTACCAGGCCGACTACGACTGGTCGGGCCAGCGCTTCAGCGCCGGTTATGAATGGGAGCGCGAGTTCAACCCGTTGTCGGACAACGTCAGGCTCGACAACCAGTCGTTGTTCGTTCAGCAACTCTTCAGCGCGCGCGATCGCTGGTTCGCCACCGTCGGTGGTCGCCTCGACCGCAAGGAAAGCGCTGACACGTTCTTCAGTCCGAAGCTGTCGGCCGGCGGCTACCTCGTGCCCTTCACGAGTGGCGCGGTGTCATCGCTCAAGGTCTTCGGCAACCTCGGCCAGGGCATCAAATCGCCCTCGCTCAGCGAGCGCTTCGGTGGTTCCTTCACCGACCCGGCGCCGGACCTGAAGGTGGAGCAGGCGCGCACGGGCGATATTGGCGTGGAGGCGACGTTTGCGAATCAGCGATACCGGGCCCTCGTCACCTATTTCAACAACGACTATACCGATCAGATTGCGTATCGCGGCGGTGTGGCCGGCGACGGCATCCCCGAGTACATCAACATCGATGGCTCCAAGGCTGA
>Ga0049085_10000575_pt1 | contig 14431 bp, 5 predicted proteins | sample GreLakmeSU08MSRF_FD_66721 | JGI IMG/M metagenome (GOLD analysis project Ga0049085, IMG submission 66721) | Freshwater lentic microbial communities from great Laurentian Lakes, MI, USA - Great Lakes metaG SU08MSRF | ecosystem: Environmental > Aquatic > Freshwater > Lake | place: Great Lakes... | reverse complement strand
GGATTTGTTGGTTCACAAGGATCAATAGGTGAACAAGGAAATACCGGTTACACAGGATCAATAGGTGCTGCAGGAGACAAATATTATACAACATCTCAAACTAGTTTAAATTTATCAACATATTCTCTTAATGATATAATATCTTTAACAACAGTTGGATTGGGATTAAGTTATTCTACTCAACAAACAATTATTATTGCTGAAACTCCTTCAATAGGAAATCCAACGCCAACAAATCTCATACACGCTCAAATTATATCTTATAATCCTGCTTCAGGAAATTTAACGGCAACAGTTGATGATATTGCTGAAGCTGAAAATAATATTTTAAACACTTGGACTATAAATTTAGATGGTGCAGTCGGTGCTATAGGTTACACAGGTTCACAAGGTGTAGGTTATACAGGTTCAAAAGGTTACACAGGATCTCAAGGCGAAACAGGTTACGTAGGTTCACAAGGTGTTCAAGGAGATTTTGGATACACAGGTTCATTAGGTTATACAGGTTCACAAGGATATTCAGGAAGTTTAGGTTATACAGGTTCACAAGGATATTCAGGAAGTTTAGGTTACACAGGCTCACAAGGTGTTATAGGTTTTACAGGTTCTTTAGGTTATACGGGCTCACAAGGATATTCAGGAAGTTTAGGTTACACTGGTTCTATAGGTATTGGTTATGCAGGTTCAAAAGGTGATCAAGGTAATGTAGGTAATGTTGGTTATACAGGTTCAAAAGGACAAGCAGGAGGATATACAGGTTCTCAAGGAGCTGCAGGTGATTTATTTGTTACCTTTTCTAATAGTACATTTACAATAGGAAATTCAGGTTCACAAACTATTATTGTAGGAACAGGTTTAAGTTACACTACAGGACAAAACATAGTACTTTCTTATGATCAGTATAATAATCAATATGCTACAGTAACTTCATATAATGGTGATTTTGGATTTTTTATATTTGAAAGAACAGGATCTATGGGTTCAGGATCGTATGCTTCTTGGACAATTAACATAACAGGTCCTAGTGGTAATTCAGGTTATACAGGAAGTTTAGGTTATACAGGTTCACAAGGTGTAGGTTATACAGGTTCAAGAGGTAATACAGGATTTACAGGAAGTTTAGGTTATACAGGATCTGCCGGCGCAGGTTATACAGGATCATCTGGTACTTTAGGTTATACAGGATCTTCAGGTTCTGGATTTACAGGTTCAACAGGATATACAGGTTCAGCTTCAACAGTTATAGGTTATACAGGATCATCAGGACTTGGTTATACAGGATCATCAGGAGATCAAGGAGCTAGAGGTGCAGCAGGTTATACAGGAAGTTTAGGATATACTGGTTCACAAGGTGTACAAGGAAATTTAGGTTATACAGGATCAGCTTCAACTGTAATTGGTTATACAGGAAGTTTAGGTTATACAGGTTCTTATGGTTACACAGGATCAATAGGTTATACAGGATCAGCTTCAACAGTTATCGGTTATACAGGAAGTTTAGGTTATACAGGTTCTATAGGTATTGGTTATTCAGGTTCAAGAGGTGAAACAGGATTTGTTGGTTCACAAGGTCCTGCAGGAGGTTATACAGGTTCACAAGGAGAAACAGGTTACACAGGTTCAGGTGGAACAGCAAGTGGATTACAATCAAGAACAACAGCAAGTGTTACTACAAGTAGTTTAATTAATAATGCGGTTGTTACTGCTAATATAACTGGTTCTAAATCTTATATGTTATTAAAAGTTACAACAAATGTTGCTTCTTGGATTAGAATTTATGCTGATGATTCATCAAGAACGGCAGATGTAAGTAGAAGTCAATATATAGATCCAACACCAGGTTCAGGAGTGCTTGCAGAAGTTATAACTTCAGGAAGTCAAACAGTAATATTAACACCTGCTGTATTGGGTTATAATAATGAAAGTCCTGTAACAACAAGTGTGCCTATCAGAATAACAAATTTAAGTGGTGGTACAACTGCAGTTACCGTAACATTGACATACATACAATTAGAGTCGTAAGATGACTACTATTACAAACGCAGATATTAATCAAACATTATTAATTACTTTATATCTTAAAAGAGATTTGCATGAAAACGGGCAATCTTTGTCAGAATATGTTAAAGGTATACAATCAAAAGAAAATTCTATTTTAACACATGAACAATTTTCTTATCAATTTGGTACAATAGAAGAAGAAATGAAATTGGTAACAGATTATGTTATTTCAAAAGGTTTAACTATAGAAGATGATAGTAGATTAAAATCATCCGTTAAAGTATCAGGAACAATAGGTATGTTTAATGACATATTTTCAATAACACTACAAACTGAAGTTGATGGTGATAGAACTTATACAACACACGAAGGAAATATTACTATTCCTACAGAAATATCTTCTGTAGTAGAAAGAGTATTAGGTTTAGATAATAAAATAATAGTAGCAAGACCATCAGCAATAAGATTTGTTCAGGAAGAATATGTACCACCTGAAAATGTTCCTCCAGGAGTTTATATTGGTGCAGTTACTCCTGTTGAAGTTGCAAAAGCTTATAATTTGCCAGCTGGCGATGGTTACGGTGGTTGTATTGGAATTTATGAATTAACTTATTCAGGTTATCAAACAGGTTGGAATCAATCAGATGTTAATAATTCTTTTAGTAGAATAGGAATAACTCCACCAACAATAGTAACTATTAACGTTTCAGGAGCCGTAACATTAACCACAAGTGATGCTGAAAGTATTTTAGATATTTATTGTGCTGGTGCAGTTGCGCCTAGAGCAAAGATTGCTTATTATAATGCTCCTAATTCTTTTCAAGGAGTTATAGATAATTTTTTAACAGTAGCAGCAGATACTACAAATAGTCCTAGTGTTATTAGTTGTAGTTGGGCATTTGGAGATTATAATCCATTATATTGGTTTACTGATGCTATGGCAGCTTGTGTTGCTGTTGGTGTTACTATATTAGTGGCTTCAGGAGATGCAGGTGCTCAAAATTTTAATATGTATTCTCCTTATGGAATAACTACTGATCTTAATGCTTGTATTTGTGGAGGAACTACTATCTATTTAAGTAATGATAAACAATCATATTCACAAGAAATAGGATGGAGTGGTTCAGGTGGAGGTATTAGTAACGTTAATACTTTACCATCTTATCAAACAGGACTTACATACATAACAAAAACTTCTCTTGGTGTGCTTGGAACTCCAACATTATTACCTAGGAGAGGTGTTCCTGACATAAGTGCTCCTTCGGATCCAAGTACAGGTTTTCAATTTTACGTAAATGGCTTTCTTTCTCAATATGGAGGAACAAGTGCAGCTGCACCTTGGATAGCAGGTATGATAGTAAGATTTAATGTACTTACAAGTAGAAGAATGGGCCATGTAAATCAATTTTTTTATGCCAATCCTTCAACATACAGAGATACTCCTTTAGGAGATAACGTTAGAGGTTATGCTAATGGTTATAGTACTGTAGCTGAATATTGGGATGCCGTTACTGGTTTAGGAAGTCCTTACGGACCTGGAATTTACACATTATTAAAGAAAGAAATGAAAGTTGCATATCCTAAAGTAAATTATGGGTTTAGAAGTGCAAATAAACAAAGATATCCAAGATATACAACTAGTGTATCAGGAAGAACCAATAATTCATAATAACTATAGGAATATTGTATAAATATTACCACTTATGCCAAATTACGATGCCTCTTTAACTAATAATAGCAAACGTGCTAACATAAATTATAAAGATTTGGATTTAGATTTTGGTCGTAATGTGGTAACTAATGATGTTAATAAATTAACAAATATAGAAGCTGTTAAAAGAAGTGTTAGAAATTTAATTAATACTTCTCATTTTGAAAGACCTTTTCATCCTGAAATAGGTTCTGATGTTAGAGCTTTGTTATTTGAAAATATGACACCGTTAACCTCTTTGAATTTGCAAAGAAAAGTACAAGAAGTATTGATTAATTTTGAACCAAGAATTAGACTAGTACAAATCTATGCAACACCTGATTACGATGGTAATTCATATCAGTTATCAGTTTATTTTTATGTTATTGGTACAACGGAATTAATAACTGTACAAACGTTTTTAGAAAGACTAAGATAATATGGCAAGTAATAAATTAGAAGTATCAGATTTTGATTTTGATAACATAAAGGCCAATTTAAAAACATTCTTACAAAGTCAAGCAGAATTTTCCGATTACAATTTTGAAGGTTCAGGTTTTGCTGTTCTTTTAGATGTCTTAGCTTATAATACACACTATCTTGGTTTCAATGCTAACATGTTAGCAAACGAAATGTACTTAGACAGTGCTGATATACGAAAAAATATTGTATCGTTAGCTAAAATGTTAGGATATACTCCAGCATCCGTAACAGCGCCTGTAGCAAATATTGATGTTCAAATAAATGACGCAGCAGGTCCTACTTTAACTATGTTTAAAGGAACATCATTTGCAACTTCTATAAATGGAACAACTTATCAATACATTACAAATGAAGATTATACAATTTCTCCTTCAAGTGGTCTTTATAAATTTGAAGATGTAAAAATTTACGAAGGAACTTTAGTAACTTACAAATACACTGTTGATTCAACAGATACAGATCAAAAATTTATAATTCCTAGTAATACTGCTGATATATCAACTTTAAAAGTAACGGTTCAAAACAGTGCAACTGATCTTACACAAACAATATTTAATAAATTTGATGTTACGGTTCAAACCAGAGACTTTAGTGTTGTACCAATTTATTTTAAACAAGAAATAGAAGATGGTAAATTTCAAGTTTATTTTGGAGATAATATAATAGGTAAAAAATTAGATGATGGTAATATTATTATACTTCAATATATTGTAACTAATAGAGATCAATCAAATGGTGCTTCTTCTTTTTCTTTATCAAATACAGTTAATGGGTATTCAGATGTTTTAATAACTACTAATTCAGTTTCACAAGGAGGTGGTGCTGCTGAATCTAAAGAATCTATTAGATATAATGCTCCATTATTTTATGCTGCTCAAAATCGTGCAGTTACTACAACAGATTATGAAGCGTTAGTTAGAGACATATATCCAAATTCTTTATCAATAAGTGCTTGGGGTGGAGAAAATGATGAAACTCCAACTTATGGTGCTGTTAAAATAGCAATTAAAGCTGCATCAGGTTCCGTTTTAACAAATTATACAAAACAATATATTATTTCTCAATTAAAACAATATAACGTTGCTGCTGTAAGACCTATTATTGTTGATCCTGAAACTACTTATATACTTTTAACAAGCAATATCAAATATGATTCAAGATTAACTTCCAGTTCGCCTGATACTTTAAAAACAAAAATTACAAACAATTTATCAAGTTATAATAATACAACATTACAAAGATTTGATGGTATTTTTAGATATTCTAAAGTTGTAGGTTTAGTTGACAATACCGACACGAGTATTATATCTAATATAACTACAATTAAAATTAAAAAAGAACTTACGCCTGTATTAAATTCATCTCAAAAATATAATATGTATTTTAGAAATGCTTTATATAATCCAGTTATAGGTTATAATACTTCTAATGGAGGTATTTTACAATCATCAGGATTTAAAATAAACGGGGATACCACAAATATTTATTACTTAGATGATGATGGTTCAGGCATTATTAGAAGATATAGATTAACAGGTTCTAACAGAGTTTATTCTACTTCAAATCAAGGTGAAATAAATTACGCAACGGGCCAAATAACATTAAACACTTTAAATATTACTTCTATTGAAAATATTAGAGGTAATGTTTCTACTTTCATAGAGATAACTGTAATGCCTAAATCAAATGATATAGTTCCTGTTAGAGATCAAACACTAGAAATGGATTTAACAAATTCTTCAATCACTGTAGAAGTAGATTCTTTTGTTACTGGTTCTTCTGATGCTGGAATAGGTTATACAACTATATCAAGTAGATAAAAATGTCTAAATTTAATAATAAGATAACGAATTTAATAAATTCACAAGTACCTCAATTTGTATTACAAGATCATCCTAATTTTGTAGAATTTTTAAAAGTTTATTATAAATTTATGGAATCGGCCGAACTATCTGTTACGGCTATTGAATCTACTGATGGTATTATTTTAGAAGCTGATACAAATATTGAAGATAGATTAATATTAAATGCTTCTAAAATTGGTTCTAGTATAACACCAATAGATGAGGGAGATAAAGTACTTTTAGAGAGTTCATCTTACGGAAAATTTACAAATGGTGAAATTATTATTGGTCAAAGTTCAAATGCAACATCAACAATACTAACTGAAGATTTAGATAATAGTCGCTTATTTATATCCGCACAAGATAAATTTATAATAGACGAAACTATTGTAGGTCAAACTTCAGGTGCAATAGGTACTGTAAATAATTACAAACCTAATCCTGTAGAAACTATACAGGACTTATTGAACTTTAGAGATCCTGATAAAGTTATATCAAATTTTTTAAATCATTTTAAGAATGAATTTTTAAATACTTTGCCAGACAATTTAGATTCCAACCTTAATATTAGAAATTTAATTAAGAATGTAAAATACTTATATGGTTTAAAAGGAACTTCTGAGGGTAATAATTTATTCTTTAAACTTTTATTTAATGAAAACGCTACTACAACATATCCAAGAGAACAAATAATAAGAGCTTCTGATGGCAAATGGAATACAAGTACGATATTAAGAGCTGTTATAGTACAAGGTGAAACAAGTAAACTAATTGGAAGAAAAATAACAGGAAAAACATCTAGTTCTACAGCAATTGTAGAAATGGTATCTACATTTCAAATAGGTTCTGATACGATAGCGGAATTTATATTAAATAAAGAAACTATAGATGGTGATTTTCAAATTGATGAAGAAATAACAGGAACAGAAACAGATGAAGATTCTTATTATATAAAATTAATAGTTACAGGTATACCTAATAATCCTACAGTAACAAATGGAGGTAGTTTATATATTTCTGAAAATCCAGTTACAATTTTTGGTGGAGGAGAGGGAGCCTTAATTCAAACTGAAGCTATAGGTAATGGAAAAATTACAAATCTTTTTATTGATAATCCTGGACAAGGTTATGCTATAGGTGATGATTTGGTTTTTAATAATGTTAATACAAATGGTGGGGCTGTAGTAGCAAAAGTTTCTATAGTAAATGGAGGTTTAGTAGATGAAACTTTAGGAGAAGATCGTATAGTTTTAGAAGATGCTACACAAGAAGGAGATTCTTATTCAGGAAATGTTTTAGTACAAGAAGCTGGAACAGGTATTAGAGATATTACAGATATTAGATTTATAAATCATGGATCAAACTATACATCATTACCTACGGTTACAATTAATACCGTATTAGGTATGAACGCTGTTATAAAAAGTTATGGTGATAATATAGGAAGTGTTCGATCATTAAAGGTTATAGAACCAGGAAAAGGTTATGAAAATTCTCCATCTCCAACTTTATCTTTATCCACAAACGTTCTATTTTTAAATCGTGTAGGAAATTTTATTGTAGGAGAAACAATTACAGGTTTAGGTTCGGATGGTTCTTCTATAATATCGGCGACAGTTGTTAGTATTAATAACAATATCAATGTTTTAAAATTAAAAGATATAACAGGAACATTTGCAACTAATGTTGTTATCACAGGTCAAAGCACAGGTTCTTATGCTACCATTATTATTTTCAATCAAGCAACAGCTGTAACAGAAGTGGTATCTGTTTTAGATACAACAGGATCATTTTTAAATTCTGATGGTAAAGTTTCTGAAAATACAATGAGAATAGAAGATAACTTATTGTATCAAGATTTTTCTTATGTAATAAGTGTTGGACGTTCTATTAATGAATGGCGTAATAGTTTTAAAAAGACTATGCACCCAGCAGGATTTTATTTTCAAAACCAGGTATTATTATCAACCCGTATTTCTACAAAGGCACAAGCAATACAACAAAATTTATTAGATATTCTTAAAAATATATATTTCATTGGTACGTATTTCCGTAGAAAATTGGGAACACTTACTGATGGTACTACGTTAAGTGATAATCCTATTTTAGGACAATCACTTTCATTAAATAACCCTATTACATTGTTTGCAAGTGTTAAACGAGATACTACATTAAAAACTGAACTGACATATTCATTAGAATTGACGCCACAATTAAATATAAGAAATGAACATATAGATTCTAGAAGATTTGGATATGCAAATGCAGGTCCACGTATGAGAAACATAAGTCGTTTTGGTTTTACTACATTTAGTGGTAGTGGCCATGCACAATCGGGTACGGTAGGTAATAATCATACAACAACAACTTATATACAACCTATGACAATGGCTGATTGGGCTGATTTTAGAATTATAGGTACTAAGAATATCAATATAGATGGTGAATTAACACAAATACAAGATATCAATACTGATAATCTAAAAACATATATTGCTTTACCATCAGAAATTACTGTAACTCAACCATAACCTTATGAGTATCGTGTATAAATATAATTAGAATTTAAGGAAAACTATGCCAGCAATTATAACAAATAAATTTAGAATACATAATAGTGAACAGTTTTATGAGTCTTTTTCAGAAGCTTCATCAAACACTTATTATATAGGAATCGGAAGACCACAGTCTTACAAAACATCAACAAGACCTGATGGAAGAACAGAAAATGAAGGCACAGACCTTTCGCCACTTACGCCAATTGATTCAATTAAAGATGAATTTTACATCTATGATGATCTTTTAGCTGTTAAAAAAATAACAAGTTCAGACGTATCTTATGTTATTCCTAGAAGAAATTGGATATCAGGACAAATTTACGATTATTACAGACCTGATTATGGTAATAGAATTACAGGTACAGCAACAACGTTAACTGCTAACAGTGGTGCATCAAATTTATTTGATTCTACGTTTTACGTTTTAACATCATCATATAACGTTTACAAATGTTTAGATAATAACAATAATATTGCTTCTACAATTCAACCAACAGGAACTTCTACATCTATTTTAACAACTGCTGATGGTTATAAGTGGAAATTTATGTACACTTTAGATGCTTCTCAACAAGCAAATTTTCTATCTACAGATTTTATGGCTGTTTCAACAAACTCTACGGTTTCTTCAGCTGCTGTTGATGGTGCAATTCATGTAGTAAAAATTAAAACAGCAGGTACAAGTGGTACAAACGGAACTTATACAAATATTCCTATTAGAGGAGATAATACTAATGCTAGAGTTACAGTTGTAATAGGAGGCAATGCCGTTACTTCTGTTACAGTTACAAACGTAGGTTCAGGTTATACCTATGGATATATTACTATTGCTGATATAGTTTCTGCCGGTGGTTCAGGTTTAACAGGAACAGAATTAGATGTTATGATAGAACCTAAAGGCGGCCACGGTTTTAATGCTGTAACAGAATTAAGTGGATACTTTGTAATGATGAATACAAATCTTCAAGGTTCTGAATTAGCAAACAGTTCTGACTTTGTTACTGATAACGATTTTAGAAAAGTTGCTTTAATACGAGATCCTAAATCGAGTGGTGTAGCTGCAACAACAACTACATTAAGAGGAATCAAAGCACTTAGATTTGCAGTTTCTCCAACTCCAGGAACTTTCCAAGTTGATGAAAAAATAACTCAAGCAACAACAGGTGCAGTAGGGACAGTTGTAAGTTGGGATTCAACAAATAGAATTTTATATTACATACAACCAAGATTTACAAATGAAGGTGTTGATAGTAACGGAAACAAAATATCATTTTCAGGAACATATGGTATTACAGGAACTACATCAAGTGCTACTGGAACTCCTTCAAGTACAACTGAAACCGTTAACCAAGTTTCGTTTACCATTGGTTATTCTGATTCTGAAATAGACAAACATAGTGGTGATGTTTTATATATCGAAAACAGAGCCCCAATAACAAGAGCATCAGATCAAACTGAAAATATTAAATTAATAATTGAGTTTTAAGGAAAGATATGCCAAGTCCAACAGACTTTAACCTTACACCTTATTTTGATGATTATGATCCTACAAAAAAGTATCATAGGATTCTTTTCAGACCAGGATATGCAATACAAGCGAGAGAGTTAACACAGTCCCAATCAATACTACAAAATCAAGTAGAAAAATTATCAGATCACCTTTTTGAAAAAGGTGCAATGGTTATTCCAGGAGAAATTGGATTTGATTTAAATTATTCAGCAGTAAAACTTACTTCTAAATCTTTTAGTTTAATAACAAATTATGTTGGTTTGGTATTAACAGGTTCAACATCAGGAGTGGTTGCAACTTGTGTTAATGCTACTGCAACCAATGGAACTGATCTCGATACTTTATTTGTAAAATATAGTTCAACAGGAACAAATAATACTTCTGTTTCATTTTCAAATGGAGAAGCGCTTCAGGCTACGACAGCAAGCAATCCTACTATTTTAGCTACAGCAGTTGTTAATTCAACTGCAATAGGTTCGGCTGCTAGTATTGCTAATGGTTCTTATTATATTAATGGTTTTCATGTATCAGTGGTTGCTCAAACAATCATATTAGACAAATATACAAATTCACCTAGTTATAGAATTGGTTTAGAAATTACAGAATCTACAGTAACACCAAATGACGATCTTTCGTTAAATGATAATGCTCAAGGTTCCACAAACGTAAACGCACCAGGCTCTCATAGATTTAAAGTAAATTTAACTTTATCTAAAAGAGCATTAACATCAGTTGATGATGCAAACTTTGTTGAATTATTAAGATTAAAAAATGGTATTAGAGCAAATCAAGTTACTAGTACTGCTTACAGTGTTTTGGAATCTACTTTAGCAAGACGAACTTATGATCAAGCAGGCGATTATACTGTAAAAGATTTTGATATTGACGTTAGAGAACACTTATTAAGTGGAAATAATAGAGGTATATATTCAGCAATTGATGATGGAGATGCAACTAAATTAGCGTTAGGGTTAGCACCAGGAAAAGCATATGTAAAAGGATATGAAATTGAAAAAATTGGTACTAATTATGTTGAAATAGATAAAGCAAGAGATTACGATACAGAAAACAATTTTAGAACAAGATTTGATATTCAAAACTATGTCAACGTTACAAACGTTTATGGTTCACCAGATATTGGATATGTTTCTGGCGATACAGAAGCATTTAAAAACATTAATTTATTTGATACTGCAACAGTAGTTAGAGGAACTCAACAATCAACTAACGGCGCAATTATACCACAAATTGGTAGAGCTAAATCAAGAGGTTTCGAATTAAATAATGGCGTAGCAAATAATTTTATATTTTCTAGTTCTGGTTTAACATCAGCAGTTTATAAACAATATTTATTTGATATAGAACTGTTTACACATCTAAACGTAACTACATCACCTTCGTTTACAAATGGAGAAAAAATAACAGGTAATAATTCAGGAGCTTATGGTTACAAACAGTCTATCACTTCAACAAAATCAGCAACAATAACAGGTGTTAGTCAAGCAAATCCTGGTGTTGTAACAGCAGTTGCACACACATTTAAAGAAGGACAACAGATTACAATTTCAAGTGTTGTTGGTATGACACAATTAAATGGTAATGTTTATACTGTAAGAAACCCACAAGCAAATTCTTTTGAGTTATATGATATTGATGGTTTAACTAAAATTGATACATCTGGTTTTACTACTTATTCATCAGCTGGTACAGCAACTCATGGTGTTGTGGTACTTAATAACGTTATTGGAACATTTTCTGCTGGCGAAACAATTACAGGTGCCACATCTTCTGTAACAGCTGTTATTCAAAGAAATGCTGTAGGATTTAATGGTGTTCAATCGTTCAATTTTAATCAAGTTAAACAGATTGGTATGTCTGGATCACCAACATATACTGCTGATACATCTACTGATGAAATTTTTGGAGATAGTTATCAAGTATATGGACAAATATCAGTTGCAAATAGTGGAACAACAGTAACAGGATTTGGTACTTTATTTAATACAGAATTAACTGTAGGAGATTCTATTGTATTTACTACAGATGCTGGAACTTCAATTACAAGAATTATAGAATCTATACAATCAAATACAAGTTTACAACTTTCTGTTGTCGTGGGGGCTGGCGATGTATCTACTAAAACAACAGCTGTTAGACTTAGAAGTTCTTTACAAGGCGGAAATAAAAATACTTCTATATTTAAATTGCCTTATGATAGAATTAAAACACAAAAGACAGCTAAAAATTCAAATCAATCAGATACAAATTTCTATGTAAGAAGAAATTTTACAGCAAGTTTATCAAACGGTGCTGCTACAATAACAGCAGGAACAAACGAGATATTTCCTGGTGCTGCTGAAAAAGATTTTATTGTTTCTGTAATGACTACAAGTGGTTCTGCTGTTGCAGGTAACGTTTTAAGTATATCTGGTAATAATGGTAATGGTAGCCCAATATTTACATTAGGTGGTTCACCAACAGGAAAAACATTAACATTAGATTTTGGTAGTGCTTATGGTACTGCTAAAATTAAAATACTTGCCACAGTTTCAAGAGGAGTTGCAAATTCTAAAACAAAAACATTAAATGCTGGTTCAACAGTTTCTATTTCATCTCAATCAACTATTGAATCAAGTTTATTGAGTTTAGGTAAAGCAGACGTTTATCAGATTAATTCTGTTTATATGTCTCCTGATTTTACTACGCCTGCTACAACAAGTCATATAGATATTACAAATAGATTTACTTTAGATACAGGACAAAGAGATAATTTTTATGATATAGGAAGACTTAAATTAAATTCAGGGGCATTAACACCTACTGGTCGTTTATTAATTAATTTTGATTATTTTTCACACGGTGCAGGTGATTATTTTGACGTAGATTCTTATTCAATAGATTACACAAACATACCTTCTTATACTTCTGATACGTCAGGGGCTTCTTATGATCTTAGAGATTGTTTAGATTTTAGACCAAGAGTTGATGATGTTTCTACTATAAGAAGTGCAACGCAAGATAGACAGTATAGTGGAACAGGTGCTTCAGTAATTGATGTTGTAGAATTTAACTCGGATGTAACTTCTGATTTTGAATATTATTTACCTAGAGTAGATAAAATATTCTTAGATAACCTTGGTAATTTTAAAGTTGTAAAAGGCGCAAGTTCTTTATCACCACAATTACCTAAAAACTTAGATAATGCTATGCAATTAGCAACTATATTTTTAAATCCTTATACTTTAAATACTAATGATTTATCAATTCAAAAAGTGGATAATAAACGATATACAATGAGAGATATTGGTCGTTTAGAAACAAGAATTTCAAACGTAGAATATTACACTCAATTATCTTTATTAGAAACACAAACTCAAAATTTGCAAATACAAGATGCACAAGGATTTGAAAGATTTAAAAATGGATTTATTGTAGATAATATGACAGGTCATGGAGTTGGCGATCCTACAAATTTAGATTATAAAGTTGCTATGGACATGGCGAATGGTATAATGAGACCTATGTTTAATTCGGAGTGTGTTCAATTTATAGAAGCGGCAAATGATGGAAGTGCAATTACAAATTCTGTAAGATTAAATTCTAATTATCAAAAAACGGGAGCATTAATTACTTTACCTTATGCTGAAGTTGCCTCTATTGAGCAGTCTTATGCAAGTCATTATGAAAATGTAAATCCGTTTAGTGTATTTACGTGGGCAGGCTCTGTTACTTTAGATCCTCCTAGTGATGAGTGGAAAGAAACAAATAGAGTTCCTGATTTAATAGTTAATCAACAAGGTTCTTATGATACTCTTTTAAATGCTTTAGGTAATCCTAATTTAGAAAGTGTTGAAATTGATACTGTATGGAATGAATGGCAAGATACGTGGGCAGGAACTTCTGTGGAATCTACTACGGTTTCTGGTGGCAGAGATGGTGGTGGAGGAGGACGTAGAGCTATTGTACAAGATGTAATAACCACAACTGCACAACAAGTATCACAAACAAGAACAGGTATTAGAAGTGCATTAGTTCCTCAAATAGTACAAACGTCTTTAGGTGATAAAGTATTGAGTGTTGCTTTTGTTCCTTTTGTTAGAAGTAGAACAATTAATTTTACTGCAACAAGAATGAAACCAAATACTAAAGTTTACCCTTTCTTTGATAATGTTGCTATTATTTCCTATGTAACACCAACAGGAGGTTCATTAGGTGGCAATTTAATAACTGATGATAATGGTGCTCTTTCCGGTTCTTTTACTATTCCAGATCCTACAGTAAATTCAAATCCTAGATGGAGAACTGGTAAAAAAATATTCCGTTTAACAACAAATTCAACTAATGG
>Ga0049085_10000573_pt1 | contig 14443 bp, 9 predicted proteins | sample GreLakmeSU08MSRF_FD_66721 | JGI IMG/M metagenome (GOLD analysis project Ga0049085, IMG submission 66721) | Freshwater lentic microbial communities from great Laurentian Lakes, MI, USA - Great Lakes metaG SU08MSRF | ecosystem: Environmental > Aquatic > Freshwater > Lake | place: Great Lakes... | reverse complement strand
CCCTCACCCACCGCATCAATGAACTCTTCGGTATAAAGATAATCTGTCCCATGTTCAACTTTATTTCCGCGAATGCAAATTGCTAAATCTTTGGTCATTTTGCCAGCTTCGACCGTGTCAACGCAAGCTTTTTCAAGCTTTTTGGCGAAGTTGATTAAGTCTAAATTATCGTCAAGTTTGCCTCGAAATTCTAAACCTCGCGTCCACGCAAAGATTGAGGCGATTGGGTTCGACGAAGTTGGATTGCCTTTTTGATATTCGCGAAAATGGCGCGTAATCGTGCCGTGCGCCGCCTCGGTTTCCATAATTTTGCCATTTGGCGTAATTAAAACTGAAGTCATCAAGCCTAGAGAACCAAAGCCTTGAGCCACCGAATCCGATTGCACATCGCCATCATAATTTTTACAAGCCCAAATAAAATTGCCCGATGATTTTAGCGCGAAGGCAACCATATCATCAATCAAGCGATGCTCGTAAGTGATTTTTTGCGAGGCGAATTTTTCTTTAAATTCGGCTTCGTAAATTTCGGCAAAAATATCTTTAAAGCGTCCATCATATTTTTTTAAAATGGTATTTTTGGTCGATAAATAAAGTGGCCAAGCCTTTTGTAGAGCCATGTTGAAGCATGAACGCGCAAAACCACGAATCGATTCATCGACATTAAACATCGCCAGCGCAACACCGCTTGATTTATATTGATGAACTTCGTGCTCGATCACAGTGCCGTCATCGCCTTGAAATTTTATCGTCAATTTTCCTTTCGATGGAATCAAAAAATCCGTCGCTTTATATTGATCGCCGAAGGCATGTCTGCCAACGATAATCGGCGTTTTCCAATTACTAACTAAACGCGGAACATTGTTGCAAACTATTGGCTCACGAAAAACCGTGCCGTCGAGAATATTACGGATCGTGCCGTTTGGCGATTTCCAAATTTCTTTAAGATTAAATTCTTTTTTGCGCGCCTCGTCGGCTGTAATTGTCGCGCATTTTATACCAACACCGAATTCGGCGATCGCATTGCCGGCATCAATAGTAATTTGATCGGAAGTTTTATCGCGATTTTCAATCGCCAAATCAAAATATTTAATATTTAAATCAACAAAAGGCGTGATTAATTTTTGTTTGATCATGTGCCACATAACGCGCGCCATCTCATCGCCATCAATTTCAACGATCGGATTTTTTACAGAGATTTTTTTCATAATTAATTTTTTAAGGATTGGTGGGTGATAGAAGACTCGAACTTCCGACCTCTACGATGTCAACGTAGCGCTCTAACCAACTGAGCTAACCACCCAAATTCCGCTTCCACTCTTAAATGATGCGACTTAATTTATCAGGTCTCGTCTTTGCGCGCCTACCTTAGAGTAGGCTTGCGCAGACTCGCCTTCAAATTCAATCGCCTGATTTAAGATTGAAAACGGTATTAAGTTTCTAATCTAAATGATGCGACAGAATTTATCGCTAAATTAAATTTGATGAAATAATAAATTTATTTACATTATACTAAAACAATATTTTAATTTTAAAACATTATTTTATCACCAATTTATTTATTTTTTTAATGAAAAAAGCAATTATACTTTTAAGTGGCGGTCTAGATTCTGCAACCACTTGCGCCATAGCTAAAAGCCAGGGATTTGAACTTTACGGCTTAAGTTTTTTTTATGGACAAAGGCATCAAGTTGAACTTGAATCCGCCCAAAAAATCGTTAATTTTTTTCAATTTAAAGAATATAAAATTGCCAATATTGATCTAAGAATTTTTGGCGGTTCTGCCCTGACTTCCGACATCGAAGTTCCCAAAAATAATATAATTGAAAATCAAAATTATAACTCGCCGATCCCTATCACTTATGTTCCCGCGCGCAATACTATTTTCTTATCTTACGCTCTCGCTTTCGCCGAAGTTGTGCAAAGTTTTGATATTTTTATTGGCGTTAATGCCGTTGATTATAGCGGTTATCCCGATTGTCGTAAAGAATTTATTGATGCCTTTCAAACCCTTGCCAATCTTGCTTGCGCCTCTTCTTCGCAAAATATTGGAAGCTTTAAAATTCACACCCCATTAATTGACTTAAAAAAATCAGAAATTATTAAAAAAGGCGTTGAATTGGGAGTTGATTATTCGATTACGCATTCATGTTATGATCCGCAAATTATTGATGGCGAAAATTATGCTTGTGGCACTTGCGATTCTTGTTTGATAAGGCTCGATGGCTTCAAAAAAGCTGGCTTGAATGATAAAATAAAATATATTTAATTGCTCAAAATATATTTTTCTTCATCCTCAACAACCTTTCCTCCGGCTTCTTTCAACAACAAAAAGAATGGTTGAAAAAATTCAAAATTGGTTTTTTTGTAAATTATTTGTTCGATTTTCGCCGAAGCTAAATTGGCAATTTCGAGAGTCTTGCAACCCAAATTGCGTGGCATAATTTTTAAATCTTGAGCAAGCTTTATATCATCACAAACCGTGAGCATTTCGGCTTTGCTTATTCTTTTCGAAACTCTGATTCTACGATTGTTTAAATAAGCGCCAAAACCCTTCTCGGAGTAATAAAGTTCTCCACCAATAATTTTAGAAATAGCCACCGAAATTGCTTCACTTTGACCGTTGCTATTGCGATAAATCAAGGCGATGCTAACGGTGAAATCGGTTGAAGCGCGCAATAGATTTTCAATACCATCGACAACATGAATAATCAAACTATATTCAGATTCTTCTTGATTGGAAACTTTTTGTCCGTCGCTAAAAATAATATTAAATTCAGGACGAAATTTAGCGAAATCTTCAATTAAAACTTGCTTGACGCGATTATATGAAGCGCTAGTAAATTTTGATGCCGAGGCCGGATTTGATTGTAAATTTTCAAGCTCAACAAAATCGCGAGAAATGTGATTCGAAGCCTTTTCAATTGCTTTAATAATGATGTTTAAATTAGCGCTAAATCGCATAAATTTTATGATAAATTATGATTGTGAAATAAATTTATTAGTATTTTTAACGGGTTTTAAGTTAAATTCCATGATTATTTCATCAAAGTTTTTTAAACTCACCAAGCTATGTCCATAAAAATTCTGATCATCATGCCCCAAATTGTCAGAACGATAATGGCTTCCGCGACTCTCTTTGCGGTTTAGAGCGCAGAATCCAACCGCCACAGAATTTAATAATAAATTTTCGAGTTCTAAATACAAAACCAACTCTTCATTCCATAATAAATTTTTATTTACAATTTTATAATGGTTAAGTTTTTTAATTAAATCCTTATTAACATTAATTCCTTCTAATATTAAATCGTGATTTCTAAAAACACCCAAAGTTTTTTCATTATTTTTTTGCATTAATTTTTTGATTTCACCTAGAGATTGTTGATTTTTAACATCTTCAAAATCTTTTTCGCAAGCAAATTTATTATAAAAATTAGCAATTTTTTGTTGAGCAATTTGTTGAGAAATTTTTACAACTTCTTGAGAATTTTTTTGATTTAATTGAATATTTTTAACGGCATTTTCGCCAGCTATTTTGCCAAAGACAATTAAATCGAGTAATGAGTTACAACCCAAGCGATTAGCGCCGTGAACCGAATGACAAGCAACTTCGCCAACCGCCATCAAGCCTTCGATAACATTGCAATCAACATCGCAAGCCACGCCACCCATCGAATAATGCGCAGATGGCGCAATCGGAATTAAATCTTTAGTCACATCGAGTTTCAAAAATTTTTCAACCAAATCGACCGCGCCGGGAATTTTATCGCGCAAAGTTTCCTTAGATAAATGACGCAAATCTAAGTAAAGATAATCAGAATTTTCACCAGCGCCATTGCCTTTAAAAATCTCTTTCGCCATTGATTGAGCGATAATATCGCGCGATGCCAACTCCATCATTTTTGGAGCATAATCTTGCATAAATCTATGATGATTTTTATTGAGCAAATATCCGCCCTCGCCTCGCGTTGCTTCAGTAATTAGAAAGCCCGAACCATAAATTCCGGTTGGATGAAATTGCACAAATTCCATATCTTGCAAATCGATTCCGGCCCTAAAGGCCAAAGCCGTTCCATCTCCAGTGCAAATTGTCGAAGAAGTTGTATTGTGATAAATTTGACTATAACCGCCCGTTGCCAAAATAACTATTTTTGCAGAAAAAATAAACAATTCTCCGCTATTTAAATCAATCGCCAAACAGCCAAAACATTGATTATTTTCAACCAATAAATCAATAACGAAATATTCATTAAAAAAATTTACATTCTTTTTTAAAGCTTGTTGATAAAGAGTGTGTAAAATTGTTTGCCCAGTGTTATCCTTAGAATAGCAAGCGCGGTGCGCGATTTCTCCTTTGCCAAAATCGGTACTTTGACCGCCATAAGCTCTTTGGGCTATTTTATTATTTTCATCACGAGAAAAAACTACGCCGTTTTTTTCAAGATAAATTATGGCGTCGCAAGCGTTCTTGCATAAAACTTCAACCGCATCTTCATCCGCCAAAAAATCAGAGCCTTTTATGGTGTCAAAAGCATGCCATCGCCAATCATCTTTGGTGACATTTCCCAAACTGGCGTTAATTCCACCTTTTGCCGAAACTGTGTGGCTGTTGGTTGGCAAGACTTTACTAATTATTGCAATATTTTGTAAATTATTATCGCTGGCGGAAATAGCGCTCATCAAACCTGCACCACCCGAACCGATAATTAATGTATTAAAATACTTGCAATTTATATCATAAATCATTTAAAAATGTATAAATTTTTAACTTAGACTAATTTATAAAATTGATAAAAATAATTCTTTGCGCTTTTAATGAAGCAAAAAATATTCAAAAACTTATTCCTAGTATAATTCATGAATTTGAATTAATGCAACGAGAGTTTGAGATTATTTTTTGCCTCGATTGTACCACCGATAATTCGGTCGAAATAATCGAAAATTTTAAAAATAAGTGCCCAATAACAATTTTGCCGATTGATAACCATCGCGGTCTTGGCTTGGCTTACAAAAAAGCTTTCTTGCATGTTATTTTTAATTCCTCGCCTGATGATCTTATCGTTTCTTTTGATGCCGATTGCACTCACAATCCGTCGCAACTCAAAGATATGATTAAAGTTTTTGAAGAAAAAAACTTAGATTTTATGGTGGCTTCACGCTTTGTAAACTCAAGCTCTATCGCCCATTTCCCAAGATATCGAAAATTAATCAGCGCCTCTATTTCATTGTTTTTACAAACATTTTTTCCAATTAAAAATTCACAAAATAAAATTAAAGATTATACTAGCGGTTATCGAATTTATAAAAATGATGTTTTGCAAAAACTTTATAAGAAATTGGGCACAAAATTAATTACCGAAAGCGATTTTACCTGCTTGATTGAGATTTTAATAAAATTAAATCAACAAAAATTATTAAAAAGCTTTGAAGAATATCCAATTCAATATGAATATGGTGAAAAAATTGGGGCTAGCAAACTTAGATTATCAAGAAATTTTTATAGATTACTTATTCTATCGGTTAAACTTTTAAAGTAATTACTTTAAAAATAAATTTTAGGAATTAGAATCCACAAAAAAATTTTAACTTTTTATTTTTATTTTAAAAAATGCATAGCGAAAGAAGAATTGTTATTACTGGGATTGGAGCGGTTACACCCCTCTCATCGAATGCGGAAGGAACTTGGAAAAAAATTATTGCCAATCAATCCGGAATTGGGATTATTACTATTTTTGATCCAACAGAATCACCTTGCAAAATTGCTGGTGAAGTAAAATATGGTGACGGCGAAGATTTATTCAACATCGATAAATATATTGATCAAAAAGAGCAAAGAAAAATGGATCGCTTTATTCATTTCGCTGTTGCCGCAGCTGATCAAGCTATTGCTGACTCTGGCTATGTCGCCACAACTGACGAACAAAAATATCGCACTGGAATTATGATGGGTTCTGGCATTGGAGGACTTCCCGCCATTGAAAAAACCGTTGTTACCATGAAAGAAAAAGGCATAAAAAAGATTTCGCCTTTTTTTATTCCGCAAAGTTTAATTAATTTAGCATCTGGTCAAATTTCTATTCGCCATGGTTATATGGGTCCTAACCATGCCGTTGTTACAGCTTGCGCTTCAGGCTCTCACGCCATAGGTGATTCTGCTCGAATGATTCAATATGGTGATGTCGATGTCATGATTGCTGGAGGCGCTGAATCAGCAATTTGTGAATCTGGAATTGGTGGCTTCGCATCTCTTCGCGCTTTATCAACTAATTTTAACGACAACCCAACCGCAGGTTCACGCCCTTGGGACAAAAGACGCGACGGTTTCGTGATGGGTGAAGGCGCTGGCGTTGTTGTACTCGAAGAACTTGAGCATGCTAAAAAACGCGGTGCTAAAATTTATGCCGAAGTAGTTGGTTATGGCTTATCGGGGGATGCTTATCACATGACCGCTCCCGAATCTTCGGGCCGTGGCTCAACTTACGCCATGAAACTTGCTTTACAACATGCCCAAATTAATCCTGAACAAATCGATTACATTAATGCCCATGGAACTTCAACTCCACTTGGCGATGAAATAGAAATAGGTGCAATTAAAAAAGTTTTTGGCGATCATGCTTATAATTTATCAATGTCTTCAACAAAATCTGCAATTGGTCATCTATTAGGTGCGGCAGGTGCAGTTGAAGCAATTTTCTCAATTCAGGCAATTCGCGATAATATAGCTCCTCCAACTTTAAATCTTGAAGATCCATCAGAAGGCTGTGATATTGATTTAGTTGCGAACAAAGCTAAGGAAAGAAAAATTGACATCGTAATGTCGAATTCATTTGGTTTCGGCGGAACCAATGCCTGCTTGATCTTAAAGCGATTTTAAAATGAAACATAAAATCTTAATAGCCAGCGCAACATTTTCCGTTATAACATTCTTTTATGTATTTCTATCTTTTGCTTTTGTCGCATATTTTAATGCCCCAAATTCTTATCATCGCGAAGATAAAAGATTTATAATTGATAGCGGTATGACCCTTCGCGAAATCGTTGATAGATTACATCAAGAAAAAATTATCAAAAGCCCTGGAGCATTCCTATATATAGGTCAATTAATCAAAGGAATTGACCCAAAAGTACGCTACGGTGAATATTTTTTTGAAAAAAACATTTCTTACTACAAAATTCTTCACAAATTGATTCGTGGTAATGTTTTCTTCAGAAAAATAACTATCGCCGAAGGCTTATCTTCGAATTCCGCACTTGCAATAATAACAAAATCGGCTGGACTAATTGGTAATCCTCCAGAAAAAATTCGCGAAGGAAGTTTATTAGCAGAAACTTATTTTTATTCCCACAACGATACCAAGCAAGGCATGGTTAAAAGAATGCAAGATTCAATGAATAAAGCGATCAATGAACTCTGGGAAAAGCGCGATAAAACTATTCCATTGAAATCAAAAGAAGAAGCTATAACTCTTGCCTCAATCGTTGAAAAAGAAACCAGCATAAATTCTGAGCGCGGAATAGTTGCATCGGTTTTCACTAATCGTCTAAAAAAAGGTATAAAGCTTCAATCCGATCCGACAATAATTTATTCTTTTACATTTGGAGATAAAAAGCTTGAAAGACAAATTCGTGTAAGCGACATTCAAAACGATTCTAATTTTAATACTTATCATATTTATGGCTTACCTCCTGCTCCAATTTGCAATCCAGGCTTGGCTTCGATCAAAGCAGTTTTGAATCCTCTTAACACTGATTATATTTATTTCGTGGCTAGCGGTAGAGGAGATCATATATTTTCGGCGACTCTTCAAGAGCACAATAATAATGTCGCTCGATATCGTCGTTTAATTCGCGAAAGGGAACAGCAATTTACCCAAGAAAATAAAGATAAAAAAGAAGAGGCTTCTTCGAAAATCACGCAATAACCAATTAATCTCTAAAACGCTAATCTCAAAAAATTAGCTTTTTAGAGAAAAAAACACCCGATCAAAATGTTTAATCCTTTACAAACTCAACAACTCGCATCCGATCCAAAAAATTCAGTTTGGGTAATGGCTTCAGCGGGATCTGGGAAAACTAAAGTTCTCACCGACAGAATTTTAAGATTGTTACTTGAGGATGTCGCGCCCCATAAAATATTATGCCTTACATACACAAAGGTCGCTTCAGTTGAAATGCAAGAAAGACTCAATCATGAATTACAAAATTGGATAATTTGTAGCGACGAAGAATTGTTTGAAAAATTATTAAATTTAACGGGATGTAAACCTGAAAATCAAACTCTTTCAAAAGCTCGCGGGCTTTTAATAAAAAATCTAGACTCTGAATTAAAAATTAAAATTCAAACTATTCATAGTTTTTGCCAATCAATTTTAAAAAGCTTTCCTTTTGAAGCAAAAATTCCTATAAATTTTGAGTTACTCGAAGAAAATCAAGCCAAAATTTTACTCAAAAACTCTCAAAAAAATGTTTTACAAAACGCTTTTAACGATGAAAAGCTTCATAATTTAATTTTCAAAATTAACTCCGAAACCAGCGATGAAAATTTTAGCGTATTGGTCTCCAATCTCTTGCGCGATAAGGATAAAATCAATTTTATAAAACATAAATATTTTGGAATTGATAATGCCATAAAAGAAATTTATAAAAAATTTAACATAGATTGCGAAAACAAAAATTTTCTTGAAATTTCTCTTAAAATTTTTGATTATTTTATTGAAAATTTAGACCTTTTAGAACTGAAGATATTTAATCAAGAGCTCGCCAAAAGTTCGGGCAAAAATGATTTAAAAAATTACGAAAATATTAAAAAATTCATTGAAAAACCCTCAATTGAAAATTTTGAATTTTTAAATAATGGTTTTTTTACCAAAGAAAATTCGCCACGAAAATTTAGTAAAAAAATTGACGATAATTTTACTAATAACATTAATGAATTTTGCAATGCGATTAATGATTTTAACCAACAAAATCAAGCACTTACAACAATTGAAAATAGCGCCAATTTAATTAAAATTGTCGTGGCAATTTTAGATGATTTTCAAAAAGTTAAAACTGAAAATTGTTATTTAGATTATGGGGATTTAATAAATATCGCCAATCAAATTCTAGAAAATCCCGAATTTTGTGAGTGGATAAAATTAAAAATGGATAGCTCTTTTGATCATATTTTAATCGATGAAGCGCAAGATACTAACCCCATTCAATGGTCAATTATAAAATCTTTGACTGATGATTTTTTTTCCGGAGAAAGCTCTTCGGCAAAATCAAGAAGCATTTTTGTTGTTGGCGACGAAAAGCAGTCTATCATGGGTTTTCAAGGTGCCGATATCAATCAAACCAAATTATTTCATGATTATTTTGCACAAAAATCCAATTATAAATTGAAAAATATCGATCTAAATATTTCCTTTCGTTCGGGAATTAATATTTTAAATCTTGTTGATGCGGTTTTTAACGGCTCTGAATCAAGTGAAAATCAGCTCAATAAAGCTTTGTGCAAAATTGGCAAATATGTTAACCATCAATCATTTCGTCAAACCGCAGGTCGCGTTGAAATTTGGCAAAATGATGAAAATTTTGATGAAAGTAAATCCACCGAGTTAGAAAGTGAAGAAGGCTTGGAATCTCAACAAAACCAAGATTCAAAGCTCGATCCAGAATCGCAAAAAACCACTAAAAAAACCTTAAAAAAAAGCGCCGCTGATTTTGCTTGGCAAATTGATTTTAGTAATCAAACCGTCGATAATAATAAAGATATTCTTGCAAAATCTATTGCTCAAAAAATTAAAAAATGGATCGACGAAAAACGCTTAATTCAAGATAAAAATCGCCCCATAAATTATGGCGACATCATGATTTTGGTTCGCAATCGTCGAAATGGTTTAATTGAAAAATTATCACAAAATTTTAATCAATTAAAAATACCTTTCGTAAGTGTTGGAAAAATTAAGTTTAGTGAAAATTTATTGATTCAAGACTTTTTAAGTTTAGCTAAATTTGCCTTACTCCCACCTGATTGTTTTAACCTAGCATGTTTATTAAAATCGCCATTTTTTAATGTCGATGATAATGAATTATTTGAACTTTGTAAAATTAAAAATAGCCAACAACAAAATTTATGGTCAAGTTTACAATCGTCAAAATATCAAGAATCTTTAAAAAATATCATCAATCTATCAAAAAGTGGCGATGTTTTTGAGTTTTTTTTTAAAATTCTTAATGACGAACAAAATCAAATAAATATTGCCTCGCGCTTTACTAGTCAAGGACTCGATATCATCAATAGCTTTCTATTTATTTGCCTAGATTTTAATCAAAAAAACTCGACAAATTTACAAAATTTTATTGAATTTGTTGAAAAAATTGATCCGGAAATAATTTTAAATTCCGCAATTCCAAATCAAATAAAAATCACCACAATTCATTCTTCAAAAGGTCTTCAAGCCCCGATTGTCATAATGCCAGACTGTCTTTACGCTTATAGCAATCAACTTGATAATAAAGAAAAAATTTTGTGGCTCGATGATTTTCCGCTGTGGATTAATAAAGATTCTAAAATAAATTCTCTGATTAAAAAAATCAGCGATGATAAAATTTCTGAAAATTATGAAGAGCATTTGCGTTTACTCTATGTTGCCTTAACGCGCGCTGAAGATGAGCTTTATATCGGCGGTTTGAGCGGTAAAAAAGATCAAAAATGTTGGTATGAAATTATCAATAAAATTAATAATGAAAATTTTTTAAAAACTAAATTTGAAAATATTGAAAATAATTTTTTAACACAAAATATTCCGACAAAAATTTCTTTAAAAAATTCTGATTTTAATTTTAGAAATAAAAATTCTAATTATTATTTTGACCTTATAAATCAAGGCTTAGCCACTGGTGAAATTTTACACAAACTTCTAGAAATTATTGGCAAAAATTATAAGATGCCTAAAATTTGGCTTAAAGATTTAGTTAGTAATTTCTTAAAAAATTCCACTAATTTATCATCAATAAATCAACAAAATATCTTACAAATTATTGAAAATTTTCTTGATTCCAAATTATATTTAGAAATTTTTGAATTAAATTTTGATGGTAAAATTTTATGTGAATATGAAATTTATCATCAACAAAAAAACCTACGAATTGATTTGATTAAAGAGAGTAAAAATGAAATTTTAATCATTGATTACAAATCCGATGAAACCATGCCAAATCAAGTTCCAACTCAATATTTTGAACAGCTAAATCTTTATAAAACAGCTTTGCAAAAACTTTATCCGCATCACAAAATTAATTGTGCAATTTTATGGATTAGGTTTTTAGAAATTAATTATTTTTAAAGTTAAAAATATAAAATTCATCCGCTTAACTTTTAAATGTTTTATCAAAGTTTTATTAAAATTTGTAACAAAAAAACTGCTAAAAAATTTAATTAATTTTATAAACTATTTTTCCGGCAACCGTTGTTAAAACCGCTCTGCCCTTGACTTTAAAGCCATCAAATGGAGAATTTTTAGATTTACTAAAAAACTTTTGCGAGTCAATTTCCCATTCGTGATTTAAATCAATCAAAACGAGGTCAGCTCTAGCGCCTTTTTTGATTTCTCCGCCGTCAAAATTAATGATTTCAGCGGGATTACATGTCATTTTTGCAAGTAAATCACGAAGTGATAAAATCTTTTGGTGATAAAGCATTAGCGAGAGTGGCAACATGGTTTCGACACCAACAATGCCAAATGTCGCCTCTTCAATCGGTTTATTTTTTGAAGTCTCATCATGCGGAGCGTGATCAGTCGCGATGGCATCAATAACGCCGGCACGAAGCCCTTCAATCAAAGCCAAGCGATCATCTTCGCTTCGAAGTGGCGGATTCATTTTCGCCAAAGTTCCCGATTTTAAAACCTGTGCATCGGTTAAGGTAAAATGATGCGGAGAAACTTCAACAGTAACCTTCAAACCCTTATCCTTAGCACGCTTAACAGCCTCGAGAGCCTCTTTTGTTGAGCAATGCAAAAGGTGATATCGTCCGCCAATTGCTTCCAAAATCGCCAAATCGCGCTCGACAATTACCGATTCTGAAATATTAGGAATGCCTCGTACTCCTAGCTCAAGAGACACCCTCCCCTCATTAACGCAACCCTTATTACTTAAATTCAAATCTTCGGCATGCTGTGCAATAACTACATTAAGATTTTTAGAATACTCAAATGCGCGACGCATTAAATTAGCATTCATTACGGGCAAACCATCGTCAGTAAAGCCAACTGCGCCAGCCTCTTTAAGTGAGTGCATGTCGGCGAGCTCCTCACCCTTCATGGCCTTACTAATGCAACCATAAGCCAAAACATTGCAATGCGCCACTTCACGCGATTTTAAACGCAAATATTCAAAAGTTAAAACTGAATCTAAGGTCGGCGCGGTGTTGGGTTGACAAACTACGGTTGTAATACCTCCAGCCACTGCCGATGCACTTCCCGAAGCAAAATCTTCTTTGTGAGTTTGCCCTGGATCGCGGAAATGCACTTGAATGTCGATCAATCCGGGAGCAAGAACTAAGCCTTTGCAATCAATTTCTTCATCGGCATTAATATTTAAATTTTTACCAAAATCGACAATTTTATCGCCAATTGTCAACAATTCTCCCACTTCATCATAATTAGATTTCGGGTCAATGATGCGAGCATTTTTATAAAGAACTTTTTTATAGGAAGAAACCGCGTTTACGTAGGGCAAATCAAATTTTGGCATAATATTTAGATTGAGTTAAAATTTATTTTTTATAAATATGTCAAAAACGAATTTACAATCAAGAGTTTAATTAAGATTTGGAAATAATTTTTAAAATAAAAAATTATAATTGTTGATGAAGATTTTTTAATGCCACTTCAACCCCGAGCGGATGTTGCCATACATAAGAAATTACTGCCAAAAAATCTGCGCCATTTTTAATTAATTCGCCACAGTTTTCATTATTAATTCCACCAATCGCGACAATTGGAAAATTCAATATTTCGTTTGCCCAATTAAGAATTTCAAAACTCGGTTTACCGCGTGAAATTTTAGTTTGAGTTTCAAAAAAAGCTCCAAATGAAATATAATCCGCCCCCTGCTCGCAAGCCTCCATTGCCAAGTGTTTTGAGTCATAACAACTTGCTCCAATCACAAAGTTTTTGGGCGAGTTTTGACGAATTTGCGAAATTTTTTTATCATCGATTCCGACATGAACGCCCGAAGCGCCAATTTCTATAGCAATTTCATAAAAATCATTTAACAAAAATAGGCAATTATTATTATCGCATATTTTCTTTATTTCTTGTGAAAAATTTTTAATTTCTAATGGGGAATAATTTTTTAGACGCAGTTGAAAAACTGGAACAAGTTGAGTTTTTAATGCTTTATCAAGATTTAGAGAAAAATCTTTTAACTCAATTCGTGGCGGGGAAATTAAATAAATTTGCGCCATAAATTGAGTTAAAAATTATTTTTTTCTTCTAAAGAAAGCAGGAACATTGATGATGTCATCATCAAATTTCTCTTCTTGATTATTCGATCCAGTTTCTTCATCAAAAATTGTGTTGCCAAAAAATTGTTGACGTTTTTTTTCAGCTTCATGAGAAGAGATTTTTACTACAGAATCTTGATCGCTAATTTGTTTGATTTTCTTGGTTTTTTCTTCATTTTTTTCTAACAAATCAGGGGAAATTTTTTCGGATTCGGAGAAGATATTGCTCGATACTTTATTATCAGAATTTGTCAAAGACTCTTCGGATTTTTCTTTATTATTCATAAAGCTAAATAAGCTAAATCCACCCGAATCTTTTTTAGTTTTTTCAGTTGATTTTACTGGCTTCACAGGCTTTTTTGGCTCTAACACTTTTTCAATAATTTTTTCTTCAAATTTAACTGCCACTTCTTCGTGCCACTCTTCTTCTTCCTCATCTTGAAATTGAGATTTAACCTGAGCTGGAGGCGCTTGAGTAGGAATTACCGGGATAGTTGTTGAAGAAGTTTCATTGAAAAAATTTGAAGCAGTTGCTTGTTGTTTATTTTCTTGATCGGCTCTTGGAGAGTTATCTTCAGATTCTTTGCCGTAATTTAAATTTTCCTCTTTGCTAAAAATCTTTTTTGGCTTGAAATTTTCGTCACTTATCTCTTCAACATCTAGTTTAGAAGGTTTCGCTGAAATTCCCGGATCAAAAAAACTTTTACTAGAATTTTGCTTTGCAGTTTCAGGAACTACAGCCTTAAAGCGCGAAGGCTCGTTAGTTTCTTTAGACTTAAAACTTTCACGACGGAATTCTTCGCTATCAATACCAGTTGCCACAACGGAAATCCTGATTTTACCTTTCATGTTTTCATCAAAAGCCGAGCCGAAAATAATGTTGGCATTTTGATCAACTTCTTTACGAATTGTATTGACCGCCATATCAGCCTCGAACAGCGTCATATCTGGACC
>Ga0049085_10000570_pt1 | contig 14477 bp, 10 predicted proteins | sample GreLakmeSU08MSRF_FD_66721 | JGI IMG/M metagenome (GOLD analysis project Ga0049085, IMG submission 66721) | Freshwater lentic microbial communities from great Laurentian Lakes, MI, USA - Great Lakes metaG SU08MSRF | ecosystem: Environmental > Aquatic > Freshwater > Lake | place: Great Lakes... | reverse complement strand
TACGCGAGGGTCTTGCCGGTGCCCGTACCGGCTTCGGCGAGCAGCACGCCGCCGTCGCCAAAGGTCTCGGCGACAGCGAGCGCCATGGCGCGCTGGCCGGCGCGCGGTTCGAATTGCTCGACCGCTTGTGCGAGCACGCCGCCATCGGCGAAGGCCGCCTCGACGGCCGAGACTAGGCCCGGCGTTCCGGGTAGAGCGGGAACTTCCGGCACAACTGCTCGACTTCCGCCTTGATCATCGTGAGGGCGGCGCTATCGTCCGGCGTGGCAAGCGCGCGCGCGATCAGGCCGGCGATTTGATCCATCTCCGGCTCGCCCATGCCGCGGGTGGTTACCGCCGGCGTGCCGAGACGCACTCCGCTGGCCACCATCGGCGGGTTCTGGTCGAACGGGATGGCGTTCTTGTTCACGGTAATGCCGGCCGCGCCGAGCGCCGCCTCCGCGACTTTGCCGGTGATCCCCTTCGAGAAGGTATCGACCAGGACGATGTGGTTGTCGGTGCCGCCGCTAACTATGCGGAAGCCGGCCGCGGTCATGGCCGCCGACAGGCGCTTCGCGTTGGCGACCAGCTGTTTCTGGTAGTCCTTGAACTCCGGCGTCGCCGCTTCGCGGAAGCACACCGCCTTGGCGGCGATGATGTGCATGAGCGGGCCGCCCTGGATACCCGGAAACACCGCGCGGTCGAGACCCTTGGCGTACTGCTCGCGGCACATCACCATCCCGCCGCGCGGGCCGCGCAGGGTCTTGTGCGTGGTGGTGGTGACGAAGTCGGCGTGCGGCATTGGGCTCGGGTGCTGGCCGCCAGCGACCAGGCCGGCGATGTGGGCCATGTCCACCATCAGCGGCGCGCCGACGGCGCGGGCGACCTTGCCCATGCGCTCGAAGTCAAGCACCCGCGAATAGGCGCTGGCGCCGGCGATGATCATCTTCGGCTGGTGCTCGTGCGCGAGCCGCTCGAACTCCTCGTAGTCCACCCGCTCATCGTCCTGGCGCACGCCGTAGGGGACGATGGTGTAGAGCTGGCCGGAGAAATTCAGCGGATGCCCGTGCGTCAGGTGGCCGCCGTGCGCGAGGTTCATGCCGAGCACCACGTCGCCGGGCTTCAGCAGCGTGAGACAGACGGCCATGTTGGCCTGGGCGCCCGAGTGCGGCTGCACGTTGACGTGGTCGGCGCCGAACAGCGCCTTGGCGCGGGCGATCGCCAGCCGCTCGGCGACATCGACGAACTCGCAGCCGCCGTAGTACCGCTTGCCGGGGTAGCCCTCGGCGTACTTGTTCGTCATCGCCGAGCCGGCGGCTTCAAGCACGGCACTGCTGACGAAATTCTCCGAGGCGATCAGCTCCAGGCCCTCGGCCTGGCGGGTCGTTTCGTGGGCGATGGCCGCGGCAATCTCGGGATCTGATTGCGCCAGGGAGCGTTGCATCAATGACAGGTTGTCCATGTGTAAGATCCGATTCTACCAGCGCCGGGGTCAGGCCCCTTCGATCTTCGCGACGCGCGTGGCATGGCGGCCGCCGGCAAACGGCGTTGCCAGGAAGACCTTGACGATCTCGCGGGCGCGAATTTCAGGCGTGACCCTGGCGCCGAGCGTGAGCACGTTCAGGTCGTTGTGCTCGCGCGACAACGTGGCCGTGTCGGTGTCAACGATCGCCGCGGCCCGGATGCCCGGCACCTTGTTGGCGGCGATCGCCATGCCGATGCCGGTGCCGCACACCAAAATGCCGCGATCGCATTGCCCGCTCGCGACGCCATGGGCGACGGCCTGCGCGAAGTCGGGGTAGTCCACCGACTCGGCCGACGCGGTGCCGAAGTCCTGGTAGGTTGCGCCGAGCTCGTCGAGCGTGCGCTTGAGTGAGTCTTTCAGGTGGAAGCCCGCATGGTCGGCGCCCAGCGCGATGTGCATGACCGATTCTAGCTTGTCTCGCCGAAGCGGCCCGCCGCCGCGCAGGCGGACGCCGTGACACTATAGAACGGTGAACCCCACCGCCATCGTCAATGCCAAGGGCGAAGATCGCATTCGCGGCGGCCATCCCTGGATCTACCGTTCCGATGTGGTCGATGTCGCCGGCGTTGAGCCCGGCATCGTTGTCAACGTCCGCGGCCCGCGCAATCGCGACCTGGGCCGCGCCCTGTTCAGCGACCAGTCACAGATCACACTGCGGATGATCGCGCGCGACGACCGCGCGATCGACACGGCGTTCTGGCGCGAACGGCTGGAACGCGCCATCAGCTTCCGCGAGATTCTCGAGATCGATGCCACCGCGTATCGACTGGTCCACGGCGAGGCCGACCTGTTGCCGTCGCTTGTGGTCGATCGCTACGGCGACTACCTGGTGCTGCAGGCGCTGTCGCAGGGGATGGACCGGCTGACACCGGAGCTGGTGCCGCTACTGGTCGAACTCACCGAAGCCAAGGGCGTGCTGGTGCGCAACGACCCGAAAGTGCGGCTGCTCGAAGGCCTGGAGCAGAAGGTGGAGGTCGTACACGGCGCGGTGCCAGAGACCATCAGCGTGCGCGAAGCCGGCGTAACTTACGACGTCGATCCGTGGCGCGGGCAGAAGACCGGCTTGTTTCTCGACCAACGCGAGAACCGCGAGGCCGCTGCGCGTTACGCGCACGGTGCGTTACTCGACTGTTTCAGTTACAACGGCGGATTTGCCCTGGCCCTGGCGCCCCGGTGCCGGACGGTGGAGGCGCTCGATGTGTCGGCCGACGCCGTGGCCCGCATCACCGCCAACGCCACCGCCAACGGCATCACCAACGTGACGGCCCGCGAGGCTAACGTCTTTGACGAGCTCCGGCATCTGGAACGGGAGGGCGGGCGCTACGACACCATCGTCCTGGACCCCCCGGCCTTCGCCAAGAACAAGGCCTCGATCCAGAACGCCCTGGCCGGGTACAAGGAAATCAACCTGCGGGCCCTGCGCCTGCTGGCTCCAGGGGGCTACCTGATTACGTGCAGTTGTTCCTATAACGTGGACGAGGGGATGTTCGCCCAGGCGGTGTTTGAGGCCTCGGCCGACGCCCATGTCCCGGTAACGGTGGTGGAAAAACGCATGCAGGGGCGGGATCACCCGGTCCTGCTGGGGGTCCCGGAGACCTACTACCTGAAGTGCTTGATTCTTCGCAAACTGCTCTAGGATGCCGAGCCGATAGACAGGGATGGCGTCATGCGCTTGGGTGGTGGCAGCCAAGAGGCTATGGCGGGAGTGACAGGCGGTAGTATCGCTTGTATGCTTCCAAGGCGCGCAGCGTAGGTCTGCCGTCAGGGGCGGGACCAGTAAATTTTTCGGAGGAGAATTGAAGATGGCTAACGGTATCTTCGGCCGGGTTTTGACTGGGGCGGTGGGCGTGATGGGCCTTCTGGCTCTTCCGGCGTCGCTTTCAGCTCAGACGACCGCAACGCCGACGTTCACCAAGGATGTCGCGCCGATTTTTCAGAACAAGTGCGAGTCGTGCCACCGCCCGGATTCGATCGCGCCGATGTCGCTGATCACGTTCGAAGAGGCCCGCCCGTGGGCCCGCTCGATTCGTGAACGCGTCGCGTCGCGCAACATGCCCCCCTGGCACATCGACAAGACCGTCGGCATCCAGCACTACAAGGATGACCGTTCGCTCAGCGACAAGGAAATCGACACCATCGTGAAATGGGCGGCCAACGGCGCACCGAAGGGCGACCCCAAGGACATGCCCGCGGCGAAGAAGTGGGACGACGGCAACGGCTGGAACTACGCCAGCAAGTTCGGCGGCCCGCCCGACCTCGTCGTCAAGTCGCCCAACTACACGCAGAAGGCCGTGGCCATGGACGCCTGGTACAAGCCGGTCGTCGAGACTGGCCTAACCGAGCCCCGCTGGGTGCGTGCCATCGAAATGCGTCCCAGCACGTTGAAGGGCCGCAAGATCACCCACCACGCCCTCGCCTACCTGATGCAGGACGAGAAGGAAGTTCAGGCGATCCTGAATAACGCCGATGCCGACAGCGGCGCCGGTCTCTTCATGGAATGGGCTGTCAACAAGCAGGGCGAGCTCATGCGTCCCAACACCGGCAAGCTGATGCTACCCGGCTCGAAGATCCGCTGGGACATCCACTACAGCGCCGCCGGCGAAGACGTCACCGACGACGTTGAACTCGGCATCTACTTCTACCCGAAGGGCCAGGAGCCGAAGTACCGGACAGCGCTGTCGCTCTACAGCGGCGTCACCGGCGGCAACCGCAACCTCGACATCGCGCCGAACTCGATCAATGTCGGCCAGAACTTCCACGTCATGCGCCGCGCCGGCCGCGTCGAGAACTTCCAGCCGCACATGCACCTGCGTGGCAAGGCGATGATGGTCGAAGCCATCCTGCCCAACGGCACGCAGCAGGTGCTGGGCTACGTCCCGAACTTCGAGTTCAACTGGATGAACAACTACGTGTTCGCCGACGACTACGCGCCGCTGCTGCCGAAGGGCACGATCCTCAAGATCACCGCGTGGCACGACAACACCGCCGCCAAGAAGAGCAACCCGGACCCGACGCAGTGGATCGGCTGGGGCGACCGCACGGTGGACGAAATGGCCCACGCCTGGATCAACATCACCTATATGGGCGATGACGACTTCACCAAGGAAGTTGAAGCCCGCAAGGCGAAGCTGGTGACCACGACCGAACGGCAGCAGCAGTAACTCGCTGGCCTGATTTTTCACCGAGGGGGTGCCAGCAACGGCACCCCCTCTTTGTTTGCGCAGGAGTTCAGATGAAGATCCGATTCATGGGGCGCACGGCCCTTGCTCTCGCGGCCACCGCCTGTCTGGCTGCCGGCACCCACGTCGCCGCCGGGCAGCTCGTCATGGAGCCGCTCAAGGACGCGGGGCAGAACATCTATCCGGCCTTCGAAGGCTGGTACCAGAACCAAGACGGCAGCTACACTCTGCTGGCTGGGTACTACAACCGCAACAAGAAGCAGACGCTCGACATCCCGATTGGACCCGAAAACCGCATCGAGCCCGGTGGCCCTGATCAGGGTCAGCCGACCCACTTCACGGTTGGCCGCGGCTGGGGCACCATTGCCATCAAGGTGCCGAAAGACTTCGGCGACAAGAAGATCACCTGGACGCTGACGGCCAACGGCAGGACCGTGTCGGTGCCCTTCGGCCTCACCAAGGGCTACCAGATTGAGCCATACCTCGACGCCGCGATGGGCAACAAGCCGCCGGTGGTCAAGTTCTCCGAGCAAGGCGAGGCTCTCACCGGTCCGCCGAAGCTCACGGCTTCCGGCATGGCCAGCGGTGCCGTGGGTGAGCCGATCACGTTGTCCTTCTGGGTCAGTGACGACGGCCACGAAGAGACGCCGACTGGTGGCTCCGCCGCGGCACCACCTCCTGGTGGCGCGGCCGGTCCGCCCCGTCGTCCGCGCGTGAGCACGACGCTCACCAAATACCGCGGTCCCGGCGTGGTCACGTTCGCCGATGCGACGCCGGCGATCGAGAAGGACAAGGTCATGACCACCGCGACGTTCTCGATGGCTGGTGAGTATTGGGTTCGCATCGAAGGCAACGACGCGTCGGGTCTCGGCGGCGGCGGATTCCAGTGCTGCTGGACCACGGCCTACATCAAGGTAACGGTGAAGGCCGCGTCAACCGGCGGTAGCCCGTTTGTGTTGAGGTAATTTTTTCACACGGGTAACGTCTTGGTTGCTCTTGGTGAATCGTTCGCTGATTGGGGGAAAACAGAAATGGCGCGTAAGTTCGTTGCAAGAACCTTCTTCCTTGTACTCGCAAGCCTCGTGCTCGTGCCGGCCATGGCACAGGCACAGAGTGTGTTCACTGGCACCGTGAAAGACACCTCGGGCGCCGTGATGCCCGGTGTGACCGTCGAAGCCGCGAGCCCCGCTTTGATCGAGGGCGTGAAATCGGCAGCCAGCGACGAGAATGGCCTCTACCGCATCAGCGATCTGCGGCCTGGCACCTACAAACTGACCTACACCCTGCCGGGCTTTAACACCGTCATCCGCGACGGCGTCGAACTGCAGGGTAACTTCACGGCCACCATCAACATCGATCTGTCGGTCGGCACGTTGCAGGAATCGGTCACCGTATCCGGCGCCTCGCCGGTGGTGGACGTGCAGAGCAACACCAAGCAGCAGGTGCTCACGCGCGACGTGCTGAACGCCGTCCCCACGGCCGGTACCATCCAGGGCCTCGGCCAGTTGGTCGTCGGCGTCACGTTGAACGTGCCCGACGTCGGCGGTTCACGCGCCATGCAGCAGACCTACTTCGCGGTGCGCGGCCAGGGTGGCGCGCAGACCGTGGTGTTGGTCGACGGCATGATGACCAACGGCCTGATGGGCGACGGCGCCGTGCAGGCCTACCACAACGAAACGATGACGCAGGAAGCCGTCTACCAAACGGCCGGCGGCAACGCCGAGACCCTCACGGGCGGCGTCAACATGAACCTGATCCCGAAGGACGGCGGCAACCAGTTCCGCGGCGGCTTTAAGGCCTTCAAGTCGCCCAAGGGCTGGCAGGGCGACAACCTGACCGACGATCTGCGTGCCATCGGCGTCAGCGCCGTTGACAAGATCGACAACTTCTACGAGTGGAACGTCGAGCAGGGCGGGCCGCTCATGAAGAACAAGCTGTGGTTCTTCGGCGCCTTCCGCCGCGCCAAGTACGACCGCCCGATCGCGAACACGTTCTACACGCCGAGCACCGTGTCGTTCCCGGTCGGCTTCGCGGCGTGCCGTCAGCCCGGCGCCAGCTGCGAACAGGGCATCTCGGACGAGAAGATGAACAACCCGGTGGTGCGCCTCACCTGGCAGGCGTCCGAGCGCAACAAGGTCGCGGTCTACATGGACCGCGCGATGCGTCTCCGCGGCCACGCCATGGGCGCCAACACCGACCCGGCGACGGCGTCAGTGGTCTGGCACACACCGAACTTCTCGACCGGTTCGCTGAAGTGGACCTCGACGATGTCGTCGAAGCTGCTGCTCGAGGTGGGCACGTCCTACAACCGCGAGCGCTACGACAACCTCTATCAGCCCGGCATTCTCGCCGAGCGCGGCACCGCCGACTGGTACCGCAAGGTGCGCCGCAACGACACCAGCACCGGCCTGCTGTGGGGCGCCTCGGGCGCGCAGCTTGGCAACTATCCCGATCGCTACAACCTGCAGGGAGCGGTGTCGTACCTCTCGGGCGCGCACACCATCAAGGTGGGCCTGTCGTACCAGTTTGGCAAATACCCGCGCTACAACAACGCCAACGGCGACATCTACCAGACCTACAACAACGGCGTACCGACCCAGGTCAGCGTGCTGAACACGCCGCTGCGGGTCGAAGAGTCGCTCGACGCCAACTTCGGCATTTACGCCCAGGACACCTGGAACCTGGACCGGCTGACCCTGAACTACGGCCTGCGTTTCGACCTGAACCGACAGACCATCGTTGGCCAGTCGGCGCAGGTGGGCCGCTTCGCCAACGTGCCGGCCTACAGCGACATCGACTTTCCGACGTGGCAGGATTTCTCGCCGCGCGTGTCGGCGATCTACGACCTCTCGGGTAACGGCAAGACGGCCATCCGCGCCGGCTTCAACAAGTTCGCGACCGCGCAGACCACCGGCTTCGCCCAGCTCTACAACCCGACCGCCTTGACCACCTTTGCGCTGCCGTGGAATGACGTCAATGGCGACGACATCGCGCAGGGCGAACGCGGCTGCGCCTACCTGACCGCCGGTTGCGAGATCAACTTCGCCAACCTGCCGGCCAATTTCGGCGTGCGCTCGCTGGCGCAGTTCGATCCCGACATCAAGCGCCCGTACTCGCTGGCCATGAACTTCGGCATCACGCGTGAGCTGTTCGCGGGCTTCTCGCTGGCGGCCGAGTATTACCACATCAACTTCAAGAACATCACGGTGCGCCAGAACGCGCTGCTGAATGCGGATAGCTACAACCAGTTCAACGTGGTCAGCCCGCTCGACGGTTCCGTCATTCCGGCTTGGGTCATCAAGCCGGCGTTCCGCGGCCAGGTCGCGAATATCGACAGTACCAGCGAAGACATGAAGCGCAACTACGACGGCATTGACATCAACTTCAACGCGCGCTTGCCGCGCGGGGTTCGTGCCTTCGGTGGCTTCAACCTCGAGCAGTCGATCAACGACGTCTGCGTGTCGGCCGCGAGCGATCCAAACCGTTCGCTCTACTGCGATCAGTCGAAGAGCGGCATTCCGTGGCAGAAGCAGTTCAAGGCAACCGTCGTCTACCCGCTACCCTTCTGGGGTGTGCAGGTCAGCGGTTCGTGGCAGAGCCTGAACGGCTACCTCGAAGGCGCGGCGGCCCAGGCCTACGGCGGCTTCACGGCCGGCACCGGCTTTGACCGTCCGAACGGCCAGGCCACCTACTGGCAGCTGACCTCGACCACCCGCTACGCGGCCAACTGCACCGGTCCGTGCACGCCGGGCGGGCTGGTGTTGCCGGAACTAGCCGCCAGCGGCATCGCCAACATCCAGGTGCCGCTCGTGGCGCCGGAAACCGAGTTCACTCCGCGCATCAACCAGGTGGACTTCTCGGTGAGCAAGCGGTTCAACCTCGGGGCGCTCAACATGACGCCCAAGGCTGACTTCTTCAACGCCCTGAACTCGGATGACTACTCGTCGGTGTCAACGATGCAGTACGGCGCCGCCACCTACAAACAGCCCTCGGTCATCCTTCAGGGCCGAATCATCCGCGTCGGCATGGATGTGACCTGGTAGCTTGCCAGTAGGGCGCCACTTTAGTGGCGCCGTCGCGAAATTCAGGGACAGGCGGGGGCCAACACCCCCGCCTGTCTTTTTCCTATACTGAAGTGACAACGATGTTGCCCCACCTCGGTCTGGCTGTGCTGCTGGCGGCCGCCCACCTCCTGGCGGCGGTACCTGCGCGTGTCCTCGATCTCAATGGCCGGCCGGTGAATCCGCTGGCGTCTGGCCGGGATCGGGTGGCGACCGTCCTCGTCTTCACGACTACGGACTGCCCCATCTCTAATCGCTACGCACCAGAGATCCAGTCGCTTGCCGCGAAGTTCCAGACCCAGGGCATCGGCTTTACGCTGGTCTATCCCGTGCGCACGGACACGCCCGGCGTGATTCGCGAGCACGTGAAGAAGTTCGGCTATGCCCTTCCCGTGGTGCGCGACACCGCGCAGGAACTGGTGAAGCACACCGGGGTCAGGGTCACACCCGAAGTGGCGGTGATCGGCGCCGGCGGACAGGTGCTGTATCGGGGCCGTATTGACGACCGCCACATCGACTTCGGCAAGGACCGGCCTCAGCCGACCGAGCACACGCTCGAGCGTGCCCTTGAGGCCGTGCTGCAAGGCCAGCCGGTCGCGGTCCGCGAAACGCAGGCAGTGGGTTGCTTTCTCCCGGACCTAATCAGGTGAGAATCGCTGTCCTTGTCTTCTCGCTGCTGATGCTTCACCTCTTGCGTCCGCCTGACGCGGCCGCGCAGGAGGTGACGTTTACCAGGGACATTGCGCCGATCGTCTTCAAGTCGTGTGTGTCGTGTCATCGGCAGGGCGGCCCGGCGCCGTTCAGTCTCACCACCTACGACGAAGTACGTCGCCGTGCCACGCAGATCGCGACGGTCACGAAGAGCCGCTTCATGCCGCCGTGGAAGGTCGAACCCCGCGTCAGCCACTTCGTCGGACAGGATCCACTCACCGACGCGCAGATCGCGAGCCTCGCGGCCTGGGCCACGAACGGGGCACCCCAGGGCGATCCGGCGGTGTTGCCACCCGTGCCTCAATTGCCGGCCGGCTGGCTGCTCGGCCAGCCTGACCTGATCGTCAAGCCGACCAAGGCCTTCACGCTGCAGGCGCAGCCGACCGACGCCTTCCGCATCTTCGCCATCCGTCTTCCGGTCACCAAGCGGACCTACGTGCGGGGTATCGAGTTTCACCCGGGCAACGCGCGCGTGGTGCATCACGCCAACATCCGGATCGATCGCACGCCGGCCACCCGGCAACTGGATGACGCCGACCCGCTGCCTGGCTACGATGGCTTGATGCCGCGGTCAGCTGAATATCCCGATGGCCATTTCGTGGGCTGGACCCCAGGCCAGGTCGCGCCGCTCGTGGGATCAGACCTGGCGTGGACGCTCGAACCCGGCAGCGACCTGGTGGTGCAGCTTCACCTGCAGCCAAGTGGCGCGGTCGAAGAGGTACTGCCGGAGATCGGCCTGTACTTCAGCAATCGTCCGCCGACGCGGACGCCGACCATCCTGCGGCTCGGGTCGCAGTCGATCGAGATTCCGCCTGGTGACGCCCGCTACGTCATTCGCGACGCCTACACGCTGCCGGTCGATGCCGACCTCCTCGCGATCCAGCCGCACGCGCACTATCGCGCCAGGGAAATTCGCGGCATGGCGCTCTTTCCCGACGGCACCTCGCGCCTGGTCATGCACATCACCGACTGGGACTTTCGGTGGCAGCACGTCTACCGCGAGGTCACGCCGATTCCACTGCCGAAGGGCACGCGGTTGTCGATGGAGTACACCTACGACAACTCCGCCGAGAACGTCCGCAATCCGCAACTCCCGCCGGCGAAGGTCTACTGGGGACAGCGCTCGAACGACGAGATGGGCGACCTCTGGTTCCAACTGCTGGCCACCAATGACCGTGACCGCGAGCTGATGCGCGAGCAGATCACCACCAAGATGACCGTCGAGGACATCGCCGGCTACGAAACGATGCTGCGCGTGGACCCCAGGGACGCCGAGCTGCACGACGATGTGGCGCTGCTCTACATGAGTGTGGGACAGATGCCGCAGGCCGTTCGGCACTTCGAGGCATCAGTGGCGCTCAAGCCTGATTCCGCGGCGGCCCATTTCAACCTCGGCACCGTGCTGGCGCAGGCCGGCCGGCTCGATGACGCCACGGCCGCCTTCCGTGCCGCGCTTGCGCGCCGACGCGATTACGCGCTGGCACACAACAATCTTGGACAAGTGCTCCTGGCCCAGGGCAAAACTGGCGAAGCGCTCAAGCACCTGCAGGAGGCGGTTCGCCTCGACGCGGCGAATCCACAGGCGCTCTTTGGATTGGCGGAAGCTTATGCGGCGAGCGGGTCGTTCGACCTGGCGATCGAAACTATCGACCGCGCGATCAAGTTGCCGATGCCCCAGGCTCTGGCCACTCGCGTCGTCGCCAGGCGCGACGAGTATCTCAGGCGACGGCCATAGGGACGCCGTCTATCGCGCCGAACCGGCCGGCGCGATGATCTTCTGAATCATCGGTTCCAACTGCTCAACCGTGAGCTGGCCCGGGTGGTACTTCGACACGTTGCCCGCGCGATCGATCAGCACCAGCGTCGGCGTCGTCGAGACACCGTACTGCGCGAAGATCTGTTCGCTGATCGGCGCCGACATGGCCTTCATCCACGGATAGACGCTGTCGCGGATGCCAGTGAGGTAGGCGAGTTCCTCCTCCGGCCCCGCTGGCGCGCGCTTGGCGACGTAGCCATAGAACTTGGTCGGCGCCACCAGCGTCAAGCCGTCGCTCTGGTACTTCGCGAGCATGGCTTCGAGCACGGGACCCTGCACCTTGCAGTCGGGGCACCAGTGCGCCCACAGGTAGACGATGACGGGTTTGCCCCTGAGGCTGGCCATCGAGGGCGGCGGGGTGCCAATCCATTTCGGGCTGTCGACGGGCAGGGCGGGGGTGCCTTCGAGGCTCAGCAGGTTGACGTTCTTGTTCAGGCGCTCGATGATCGACGTGCCCGTGTAGGTGTCGATCTCCTTGCGCAAGTAGAGGACGGCGTCCGAGCGGCCACCCTGGCCCGCAGTGGCGAGTGCCGTGACTTCGATCGCAGCGCCGAGCGCAATCGGCAACCTCGCTTCATCGTCCAACGTGCGCGTCTTCAGTTGCTCCTCGACAATCTCGTAGGTGCGCGCGGCGTAGGTCATGGCCGCGGGGTAGTTCTTCGCCGCCACCGCGCCGCGGCCCAGCCACGAGAACGCCTCCACCGCGATCGGCGTGGTGCCGTGGGCCGCCATCTCGGCGAGGACCAGTTTCTCGGCCTTGGCGAAGTCCTTGGCGGCAATCGCATCGCGTACGACCTGGACAATGGTCGGCGGCGGCGCGGCCGGCTTGGCGGCGTCCTGCGCGAAGCCGGGAGTGGCGACAATCAGAGACATTAACAGCGCCGGGAGCATGCGGGTCATGCGCCGAGGATACCGCGATCTGCGATATAAACCTCACATGACTCGCGCCCTTCGCATGTTTGCACTGATCGCTGTCCTGGCACTTGTGGCCACCCAAATCCCCGCGACCGCTCAGTCACCGAGCCTTCGCGGTTTTCCGGATGATGCGGTCGCCGCGCAGCGGCAGCGCGAGGAGCAGTTCCGCAAGGTTCCCGATGTGGCGCGGCTGAAGGAGTACATGGAGGCAATGGCGGGTGACTCCCACGTCGCCGGCCAGCCGTCGTCCAAGCGAGTGGCCGACTGGGCGCTGGCGAAGTTCAAGTCGTTCGGGCTCGACGCGCGGATCGAGGAATTCGAGGCGATGATGCCGTGGCCGCTCGAGACCAGCGTGGAGCTGGTGGCGCCGGAAAGGTACACGCTCAAGCTCAAGGAGCCGGTGCTGCCGGAGGATCCGGATTCCGGCGACCAGACGCCGCTCTACAACGCCTACTCGGGTGATGGCGACGTCACCGGTGAAGTGGTCTACGTCAACTACGGCATGCCCGCTGACTTCGAGCGCCTGAAGACGCTCGGCATCAGCGTCAAGGGCAAGATCGTGCTCGCGCGCTACGGCGCCGGCTGGCGCGGCATCAAGCCGAAGGTCGCCTACGAGAACGGCGCGATCGGGTGCTTGATCTATTCCGATCCGCGCGACGACGGCTACTTTCAGGGCGACGTCTACCCAGCCGGTCCGTACCGGCCGGAATATGGCGCGCAGCGCGGCAGCGTGATGGACATGCCGGTGCATCCGGGCGATCCGATCACGCCGGGCTGGGGCAGTGAGGCCGGCGGCAAGAAGAACCGCCGCGAGGATTCACAGACCATTCTCAAGATTCCGGTGCTGCCGATCTCGTACGGCGATGCGTTGCCGATCCTGAAGCAGCTCAAGGGCCCGGTCGCGCCCGCCGAGTGGCGCGGCGCGCTGCCCATCACCTATCACCTCGGGCCCGGCCCGGCGCAGTTGCATATGAAGCTGTCGTTCGAGTGGAAGAACCGTCCGCTCTACAACGTGATGGTCACTATTCCCGGTACCACCCGCGCCGACGAGTGGGTGATCTTCGGCAACCACCACGATGCGTGGGTAATGGGTGCGGACGACCCGATTAGCGGCGCTTCGTCGTTGATGGAAACGGCGCGCGGCCTGGCGGAGTTGCTGAAGAGCGGATGGAAACCCTCGCGAACCATCAAGCTCGCCCTTTGGGACGGCGAAGAGTGGGGCCTGCTGGGATCCACTGAGTGGGCCGAGAAGCACGACGCCGAGCTGAAGCAGAAGGCGGCCGTCTACATCAACACCGACGGCACCGGTAAGGGCTGGCTCAACGCCGGCGGCTCGCACGGCCTGCAGCAGTTCATGGGCGAGGTGGCGAAGGACGTCATGGATCCGCGCACCGGCAAGCCAGTATTCGAAGAAGCCCGCCGCCGCGCCATCCTGGGCGAGACCGAAGCCGATCGCAAGGCCGCCGAATCCGATCCCTCGCTGCGCATCGCGCCGCTCGGGTCAGGATCCGACTTCACGCCGTTCCTGCAGCATCTGACCTTGTCGGCGCTCAATGTCAGCTTCGGCGGCGAAAGCCCCGGTGGCGTGTATCACTCGGCCTACGACACGGTGAAGTGGTACCAGACCTACTCCGACACCGACTACACCTACGGCCGCACCCTGTCGCAGCTGACAGGCACGCTGGTGCTGCGTCTCGCTGATGCACCCGTGTTGCCGTTCCAGTTCACCGACACTGCCGACACGCTGCTCCGCTACGTCGTCGAGCTCGAGAAGCTGGCGGAGACCAAGAAGGACTCGAAGGTGGACATGAAGCCGGCGCGAGCGGCGGTAGAGAAGCTGCGCGACGCCGGACGGGCATTCGAAAAAGCGTACAGCTCGCTTGGCAAGGCCAGCACGGCGACGCTGCTCGGCCGCAAGGAACTGCAGGCCCTCAACCAGTTACTGCTCACCTCGGAGCGCAAGCTCGGCAACACCGAAGGCCTGCCGCGCCGCGAGTGGTTCAAGCACCAGATCTACGCGCCGGGTTTCTACACCGGCTACGGCGTGAAGACCATGCCGCAGATCCGCGAAGGCCTGGAAGAAGGCCGCTTCACCGAAGCGCAGGGTGGCGTGCGAACGGTGTCGTCGGCCGTGAATGCCCTGGCCGCGCAGGTGGAAGAGGCGACGAAGGCGTTGCAGCAAGCGGTGAAGTAGGGTCCGCCAGATGTGGCGTCCGCCTTCCCGTTACCTTCACTCGCCGTGCTTCGAAGCATGTTGACGCGGCCGGACGTTGGTGGCGCGAGAATCGCGC
>Ga0049085_10000568_pt1 | contig 14488 bp, 8 predicted proteins | sample GreLakmeSU08MSRF_FD_66721 | JGI IMG/M metagenome (GOLD analysis project Ga0049085, IMG submission 66721) | Freshwater lentic microbial communities from great Laurentian Lakes, MI, USA - Great Lakes metaG SU08MSRF | ecosystem: Environmental > Aquatic > Freshwater > Lake | place: Great Lakes... | reverse complement strand
CACGCCGGCCACCGCCACCACGGCCACCAGCCCGATGATCCAGCCGGTCCAGCTCCGGCTTTTCCCCGCCGGTGCCACGGACGATTCTTCCTCCGGCGTTTCCGGGGCGAACGGCACCGGCAGGCTCATGCTGGCCTCGCAATGCGGGCAGGACACGACCATCCCGCCGCCCTCGGCGGGATATTCGATGGACCCGGCGCAGTGCGGGCAGTCGCAGATCAAGAACTGGTTGTCAGCCATGTCGTCGTTTGATGAATGCAGCCGCACTCTGGCGGCACGAATTAGACCGGGAAAGACAATTTCAAATTCAATCAACTGCGCCCGTCACCGGTTCGTCGCAAAAATATTCAAAGATAATTTTCTTTGCGCGTTGCCACGTCCGCCGCCGCCCACTACTTTACTTTGATAGTCGATCTTCCGTGATCCGCACACCATCGACCGACGGTCGCGCAGAAAAAAAATTGCATGAAAAAAAACGAACCAGCTTTGGCCCAGAAGGTAACCTCCAACGAGTCGCCGGCGTGGAAGGAAATCGTGGCCCGCTACCAGAAGCCCTCGGTCGGTCGGGGCGTCTGGCAGGTCGCGAACACGCTCATCCCCTACGCGGGCCTGTGGTATCTGATGTATCTCAGCATGACGGTATCCTATTGGCTCGTCCTCCCGCTGGCAATCTTGGCGGCGGGATTTGTGGTGCGAACCTTCATCATTCACCATGACTGTGGGCACAGCTCGTTTTTCAAATCGCGGGCGGCCAATGACGTGGTGGGCTTCCTCACCGGCGTGCTGACTTTGACACCTTACTTTCACTGGCGCTGGGAACACGCCCTGCATCATTCGACAAGCGGCGACCTGGACCGGCGCGGCACGGGCGACGTGTGGACGCTGACCGTGCAGGAATATCTGGAGTCCTCGCGCTGGCGGCGGTTCGCCTACCGGCTGGCGCGGAATCCGTTTGTGCTTTTCGTGATTGCGCCGCTGTTCCTGTTCGTCATCCGGCAGCGGTTTCCGACTCCGGGCGCGAGCCAGCGGGAGCGGCACTCGGTGCATTGGACGAACCTGGCGATTTTGGGCATGGTCCTAGGGATGGGGTGGCTGTTCGGCTTCAAGGAGTATCTGCTGATCCAGTTGACGGTGACGGCGGTGGCCGGCACGGCAGGGGTGTGGCTGTTTTACGTGCAGCACCAGTTCGACGGAGTTTACTGGGAGCGCAACGCCGAATGGGATTATACGCAGGCAGCGCTCCAGGGGAGTTCGTTTTACAAACTGCCCAAAATCCTCCAATGGTTCTCCGGCAACATCGGCTTCCATCACATTCACCATCTCAGCCCGCGCATTCCCAATTATTACTTGGAGAAATGTCACGAAGCGGAGCCGCTGTTTCAAAGCGTCAAGCCCGTGACGCTGTTCTCCAGCTTCAAATCTTTTACCTACCGTCTCTGGGACGAACCGCGGCGCAAGCTTGTCGGCTACGCCCACCTCAAAACCGTGCACAAACTGCAGAAGCAAGCCGCCCGGCATTGACCGGGGCGGATCACCCCCCTCCAAGCCAGGGTCGTGGTCCGCCGCGAGCTTCAGAGACCGCTCCAGCCCGCCGCCCCGCCTGCCGATGAGTTGTTGAACTTGTCATGAGCAACGAACACATCTTAATCGTCGAAGACACCGCCCTGGTTATGATCCTCCTGCGGTCGCGGTTGACGGCCGACGGGTATGAAGTCACCGGCGCCGGCAAAGTCGCCGAGGCCCTGCACGCGATGCGGACCCGGATGCCGGACTTGGTGGTGCTGGACCTGACCTTGTTTGATGATGACCCGACCGGCCTGACGGATGACTTCGCCGTGTTGAGCCTGCTGCGCCTGCGCTATCCTGAAGCCGACACCGCTGTGATCATTTATTCCGCGAACACCAAACCGGGGGTGGAAATGCGGGCCAAGGCCATGGGCGTGTTTGCGGTCATCGACAAAAATGACGGGGTGGTTCCTCTTTTGACCGCCATCCGCGCCGCCCTGGACGAACGCAAACCCAGACAGGCTGCGCTGCCGGCACCGTCCGCACCGCCCGCACCGCCCGTCTCAGCCCCGCTGTCCTCGCTGAAACTCGTGACGAGTTAGGCGGCGTTTTCCACTAGCCTGCATTTCTGACCGGAGCGCAGGGGAGAGACAGGCCGCCCCGGAACCCCGGCTTCAGCCGGCAGAGATTTCCGGTCACAGGAAGACTTCTGGAGTTTCCATCCCGCTCGAACTTCGCCGCCTGCTGCCGACTGAAGCCGGCGTTCCGGATCACGCGTCGGCTCATGGGCCTCCGAGATTTGGCCGGCTTCTATTTGCCTAGCATGATCGGGCCGCTCCAACGATTGGTTTGCTGGAGGACGCGCGCGGTGAGACGGTCGTTGAGTTTGACCGGGCCTTCGTAGGTCAACGCCTTTGGGGCCACGCCGCCGCCGGGCGCGCGCGGATCGGTGCCGTTGAGGGTGTAGTAAATGGCGCCAGCGGCGGCGGTGAGCGCGATCTGGCCGTCCCCGGCTTTGGCGGCAACGGGCGGTGCAACGAATTGCTGGTCGATCCACGCGAGGCGGGCCGCCGTCCAGTTTTTCATCCATTGCAGCTCCTCCTCGTAGGTTTCGCCGACGAAGTAGTTCGGGTTCACGTTCAGGCCGAGAATGGGCCAGCGCTGAAAATTGCGCGCCTGCGGCCCGCGCAGCTCAGCGGCGATCTGATCGACGCGGGCCAGCAAATTGGTGGGGGAGAAAACGGTGCCGCGGAGTTCCGTCCAGCGATCAACATATTTTTGCGCGAAGTCCGGATCGTCGAAGAGGCGGCGGAACCAGACGTATTCCGTGTCGTTGAGCTGGGGCCAGAGCCAGTATTCGGGCTGCCAGGCCTGCTTGCCGTTGCAGTTGCCGAAGCTCAGGTTCCAGTCCCAGAGCGGCCCCATCTTGATTTTGCCGCCGCGATCCTTGTGGAAAAAAGTGCTGAAGCGGAAGGCGTCCGCGTTCTTCGTGACCTCGGCGAGCAGGTGGTAGTCGATGAACGAATCGGCGTCGAGAAAGGCGGCATAACCTTTCACCGGGTCGGTGAAGTCGTCGCCGTGGAGCGCGGCCTCGGTGCGGTTGAGATGATGCTGCAGCCAGCCGCGCTGCACGCCGGTGATTTCGTCCGGCTCCGGATCAACGAAGAAAAACTGGTTGGTCCGCGCGGTGCGGAGAAATTCCCGGACCGACTCGCCCGGCGGCAGGGCCTCTTCATTGTCCGGGCCGGGAGCGGGCCGGGCCGGACTTGGCCCGCGCCGCGCCGCCCCGCCGAGGTGATTGGTCACGAGCGGGCCGGGCCACTCGCGGACCGGTCGGACGCCGGTCGAGAGGCCCGGGACGCCGTCGAACATGATCAGCTTGTTGGTGCGCACGGGGATTTTGTAGGGCGGCAGAAATCCGGCCGGGTCGCCGGGAAAGCCGCCGGGGCCGGTGGGGAAGCCGACGCGGTTGTTGGTGATCGCGCCCTGATACGAGGGGAAACCGCCCAGCGTCACCGGCCCCATGTCGCCGCGGTCCGTGTGATCCTTTTTGAAAAGGTAGCCGCCGGTGATCTCCGGCTCGGCGTGGTCGGCGGGCTCGAGTTTTTTCAAGGGCACGCGGTTGAGGTCGCGCTTCACTTTTTCCTCGAAGACATAGACGCCGACGTAATCGCGCCGGGAAAGTTTCGCGCCGGACTCGTTCACGAACACCTCCACGAATCTCGTGCGTGGCGCCCAGCGGCCGAGCTGGTTGCTCATTTCGTAGGCGAGCACGTCGCGCAGCAGCGTCTTGTCGGGAAACGGCGCGTAGAGAATCCAGTCGGATTCCGGGGCCAGGCCGAGGATGAGCGCCTTCGCGGCGTCGTCGTTTTCCGCCAGGATTTTGACCGTGTAGGAACGCTTCGGATAACGCAGCGAGGCGCGGCCCCGGATGTTGAGATGGGCGCGCCCGTCGAAGTCCGCCGCGCCGAGTGGCGTGGCGCGGCCGTTCCTTGGGCCGATGAAGCGCGTGCTGACGGCGGCTTTTTCCTCGTGTGGAATTTCGGGGCCGAAGGTGTTGATGATGACGAGCGGAAGGTTGGAATTGAAATCGAGCAGGTCGTCCGCGAGCAGCACGTAGGATTGCGAACGGACCGGGCCGGGGGGCGCGTCCTTGGCCAACACGCGGGCGCGGAGGATCAGCGAATTGGTGATGGCGAGCGGGCGGGTGTAGATCGGGGAGGCGGCGCCCGGCTCGGAGCCGTCGAGCGTGTATCGGACCGCCGCGCCGGGCGGCGTGGCCGTGAGCGCGACAGTGGGGTGGTTGGTAAAAACGCCGCCGGGAATGGAGAACGCGGGCACGGCGGCGGCCGGCTCCTTCGCGGCCGCCAGCCACGTCAGGGCGAGCAGCAGCGCGAGCGCGGCGGCAGTGCGGCGGCGGTGCGGTTCAATTCGGAACATGGCGCGAGTTTTTTCCAAGGACGGTTTGCTGCAAGCGAGCTTTTAGAAACCGCCGCGCCTTGGCAAATTCAAACTGGTCGATCGAGAAAAGAAATCTCCGGCGGGCGGAAAAAGTTTGGCAGCAAAACCGGCCAAGTTTCGTCCAAAGAAAAATTTCGCGCGCCCGCCGGGGTTTGTGATTGGAAATCCTGACCGGCGCACCTAGCGTGCGGTTGCCTTCACCCGCGCCAGCCAGGCCGGGCTTGGGAATGAGCATCAGCAGCAAATGAAACAACATCCGGCATGGACCTTCCGACGGCGCGGCAAGCGTCCGCTCCTGGCCTGGCTGCTGGGCGGCCTGTGGCTGCTGGTCGCGCCCGCGCCGGGCCGCGCGGCGTTTTTCCCTGTTGATCTCACGCCGCCCGGCGCCGCCATCGCGCCGCCCGCGCCGCTCTGGCCGGCCTTGCCGCAGCGCGCGCTGACCAACGGCGGCGTGCCGTTCCGCCCCGGTGAACCGGTCGCGGTGACGGGCCTGGATGCGGCGCGGCGCGGGGATTTTTTTCCAACGCGCGTGGCGGGCCTCGCGGTGGGGCGCAAGGCGGCGCGGCTGCATGTGCTGCACGGCGCGGATCATTCGGACAAGGACGGCGTGCCGCTGGCGGAACTGGTCCTGCTTTACGCGAATGGCGAGCGGCGCGCGTTGCGGCTGGCCTACGGGCTGCATGCCCGGAGCCTGACCCGCGAAAAGGGCGAAAAAAAATCCGGGCTGCTCGATCCGAATTCAGACCAGGCCGGGGAGGAAGGCGATCGCGGGCGCTGGTTTCACACGACGTTTGACAATCCGCTGCCCAGCCGGGAGATCGCGGGCGTGGAATGGGTGTCGCTGTTCAGTCGGGCCACGCCGCTGCTGGTCGCGCTGACGCTGGAGCAGGGGGCACCCGCGCCGCTCGCGCCGCCCGACACTTCGCGCAAGATCGTAAAGCGCGCGCTGGAATCGGACTCCAAGATTTTCCGGGACGAACTGGTGATCCGCGCGACGGAGGCCGGCGACGGGCCATCGCTGGCGGGCGCCACGGCGGTGCTGACGATCAGCGACGATCAGACGCCGTTTTATTTCGGCGAAGCGCGGGCGGACGCGGGCGGCGTGCTGCGGCTGTCCTATCCGCCGCCGCAGACGTTTGCCTGGTTCGCGGTGGTGCGCGCGCCCGGCCACGTGCCGGCGGTGGTGCGCGGATCGAAGACGAACGGCGGCGCGTTCCCGCGCGAGATCTCCGCGAAGCTGGAGCGCGGCGTGCGCGTCGGCGGCCTGGTGAAGGACGCGGACGGCAAGCCCATCTCCGGCGCGAAGGTCGTCGTCGCCAACATTGAAAAGACCGGCCCGCGGGAATACACGCGGACCGATGGCGAGACGGTCTTCACGGACGGCGGCGGGAGATGGAGCAGCCACAGCCTGCCGGCGGACTTCGCCGGCGGCAGCTTCGAGTTTTCGCATCCGGATTTTCGCGCGGCCACTTTCGCCCTGGCCGCGCCCGGCGAAACCAACCTGGTCGGGGCGGCCCGCGAGGATTTGCTGGCGGGCAAAACGGTGTCGGTGCTGCAGCCGGCCATCCGCGTGGTGGTGCTGGTGAAGGACGAGGCCGGGCAGCCGGTGGCCGGGGCCGAAGTGCGGACGCAGGATTTGCAGACCGGAGCCGTCCTGCCGCCCAGGCGGACGGACGCGAAGGGGCGCGCGGCGTTCACCGTGCCGGAGCCGGCGCATCTGGCGGTGGCGGTGCTGGCGCGGGGCTTCACGCCGCGTCTGGGCAGCGTGATGGCGCAGCCGCTGCCGGGGATCAATTCGGTTCCGCGAAATTTGACCCCGAGTGATGCTGATGTTTTGGGCCGGCAGGACTTCAAGCCGGCGCCGCCGCCGCTCACGCCGGGCTGGTCGTTGCGCTGGCCGGAGAATCTCGTGGCGATGACGCTGCCGAAGGCGCGGCCGTTTCGCGGCCATGTCCTGGATCAATTTCAGAAACCCGTGCCCGGCGCGCGGGTGCGGCTGGATTCGTGGAACAACACCCGGCTGCTGCCGTGGCAGGGCGTGGCGGACACGAACGGCCTGGTGACGTGGGAGGCGCTGCCGGAGGGAAGCCTGACGTTTACCGTGTCGGCGGCAGAACACACTCCGCTGAACGCTTCGATTCTCGGCTCGATGTCGGAGCATACTTTTAACCTTCAGAAATTTTCCCGCGTGCTGGGGCGCGTGCTCGATGCGGAGACGAAGCGGCTGCTGGCGGATTTCACCGTCATCCGCGGTTACGCCTACAACGTGGGCGTGCCGGTCCGCTGGGAGCGCTACTACGCGGTGCGCGGCCGGCGCGGCGAGTATGCGATGCGCCTGAACGACTATGCCGCCGGCACCCGGCTGCAACTCCTGGTCGAGGCGCCCGGCTATCTGCCGCAGGCCGTGCCGCTCATCACCAAGGGCGGCGTCCAGACGAATGACTTTGAATTGAAAAAAGGCAAGGGACCGGCGGGCCTGGTCGAAACGCCGGACGGGCTGCCCGTGGCGGGCGCGACGGTGGCCCTGGTGGACGCGAACGAATACGCCTACATGGACCGGATCGGCGAAGTGCGGCGCGTCAACAATTTCGGCGAGTACGCGCGGACGGATGCGTCCGGGCATTTTGAATTCCCGTCCCGGCTGGAGCCGCACTCCGTGATCGTGGCCGCGCCCAAGGGCTACGCCGAGCTGCGCGTGTCGAATTTTCTGGCGGCCGGCAAGATCGTGCTCCAGCCGTGGGGACGGATCCGGGGCGTGGTGCGCGGCGGCCTGCTGGAGCCAACCTCGTGGGTGCGCCTGCAGAACCCGGACCATTCACCGGGCGACGAGGGCCGCACGACCGCGCCGCTGTGGCTGTATCTCAAGGCGGACGTGGACGAGGACGGGGCTTTCATTTTTTCCCGGGTGCCGCCCGGCGAGCGAAAGGTGTATCTGGAATTCAAATTGAACGAGCGGAACAACGGCCGGGTCGCGATGAGCCACGGCACGCTGGTGGACGTCCAGCCCGGCGCCACCGCCGAGGTCACGTTCGGCGGCACCGGGCGGCGGGTCATCGGCCGGGTGGACTTGAGCACGGGTGATCCCAGGGATGTCGATTGGCGTCGCGACCGGCACTCGCTCACCACCGTCATGCAGAGCGGCCCGGGGTTTCCCGTGCTGAACTATTCGAACTCAGCCACGGAGGAGGAGCGGCGGCAGCAGACGGCCGACCACCAACGCCGGGTGGCGGAGTATTGGCGCACGCCCGAAGGCCGCGCACTCAAGCAGGCGCAGCACGGCTACGCGGTGCTGTTCGCCACCAACGGCGCGTTCCGCATCGAGAGCGTCGAGCCGGGTAATTACCAACTGGCGCTGAACTTCACTGATCCGGCGGGCGGGGACAACAGCTACTCGAGCATCGGCTCCCACTACCAGACCGTGACCGTGCCGCCAGCGCCGCCGGGGAAACCGGATGAACCGTACGATCTCGGCACGATCAAGGTCCAAATCCGCCCGCCCGTCCGGCCCAAGGGATTTGTTCCGCCCGTGGTGCCCATGCCGCTGCGCGAAGAGTAGGCGCGTGGCGGCGGCCGCGGCTACTTTCTCGATTCGGGTGTCACCGTCAGGGTGACCCGCTGGCCGTTGCGCAGCACGACGACCGTGACGGGCTTGCCGATCTTCGCCGCGTCCATCGCGTATGTGTAGTCATAGACGTTGGCGATTTTCGTGCCGGCGAATTCCACGATCACATCGCCGCCCTTGAGACCGGCCTTGTTCGCCGGGCCGCCGGCGCGCACCCCGCTGAGTTTCACACCTTGAACCTCCGTGGCGTAGTCGGGAATGGTGCCGAGGTAGGCGCGGAGCGTTTCCCGGCTGCCGCCGGAGTCCTTGCGCGCGACCTGGGCATACGGAGGCCGGTCGGTTTTCTCCAGGTCAAGCAACAGGCCGCGCGCCAGTTTGGCGATGCGCCCGGTGCCTTCGTAGTTCAAGGTGTCCGGCCGGTCGGTCGGCCGGTGATAGTCGTCATGGCCGCCGGTGAAGAATGCCAGCACGGGAATGCCTTTCGGGTAGAAGGCCGTGGTGTCGGTCGGCAAATAAGGATCGTCCTGGAGGGTCAGTTGAAAGCCGGCCGCCACATTCCGCTTCTCGATCAGCTTCGTCCAGACGGGCGAGGAACCGATGCCCTGCAACGTGAGCTGGTTGTCGCGCTGCCGGCCGACCATGTCGAAATTCAAATAGGCCGTCACATTGGTCAGCGGCAGCGGCGGATGCTCGGCAAACCGCGACGAACCGAGCAGGCCGATTTCTTCGCCGGCCCAGGCCGCGAAGATCACCCCCTTTGGAAACGCCGCCGGGTTTTTCTTGCGCTCGGTGTGCAGCGCGTCGGCCAGTTCGAGCAGCGTGGCGACACCGGAGGCGTTGTCGTCCGCACCGTAATGGATCAGCCCTTCCTCGCCCTGGCGGTTCATCGCGCCGGCCTCGCCCCGGCCCAGATGATCGTAATGCGCGCCCACCATGAGAAATTCATCGCCGGCCGGGCCGGCGGCCTTGGGCGCGGGAGGAATCATTCCGAGGACATTACGGTCGGGTTTGCGGATGTGCTCGACGCCCGTGGCCAACCGCACGCGGACATTGGTGAGCACGATGCCGCTTTCGGCATGTGGGTTTTCAATGTCGAGCGCCGCCTGCAATTTCTCGAGGCTCCGTCCGGAACCGGCGAACAGCGCGGCCACCACATTGCTGCCGGCCGAGGCGATGGGGATGGCCGAGCCGGCCAGGCTGCTGTCGGACGACAACTTGAGCAGTTCCCCGGCGTTGGGCGACGTCGGGCCGGTGATGAAGATGACGCCTTTGGCACCGTGCTCGCGCGCGTGCAGGGCCTTGTAACGGACCCCGGCGTAGCGGTTCAATTCCGCGCGCCGTTTCGGATCCACCTGCTCGGGCACGTAGCGGAGGACGAGCGCGATGCGGTTCGAGACGTTGACTCCGGCGTAGGAGTCGTAACCTTCGCCGGGCTTGCCGGGCACCGACAAACCGTAGCCGACGAAAACCACCTGGCTTTCCACTTCCGCGTTGGCGGTGAAGGCCAGCGGCCGGAAATCGTTTTCAACAGCGAACTCCACCGGCATCCCGGTGGTGGGCGAGACGGTGAGGCGGTTGGCATTGGTCAGGACGCGCGCGCCGGCGGTGAACTCATAATTCTGAAAATAGTTTTGGTTGGTGCCCACCGGCTGGAGGCCGATGCGCTTCATCTGGGCGGCGATGTAATCCGCCGCGAGTTCCGCGCCGCGCGTGCCGGCGAGGCGGCCTTCCAGTTCGTCGGAGGCCAGGTGCGAGACGATCGCACGCAGGTCGTTGGTGGTGATCTCGGCGGAAAAACGGTGGTGGGGTGGCGTGGGTGGGGTCGCGCCGGTGGGCGGCCCGTTCGTGCGGCCGCGCACCGCCGGATCACCCGGTGGCGTGGTCGCGAATTTGCCTCCGGCCGCCGGCTGCCGGGGCGGCGCTTTCTTTAAAGTGTCGAGTGCAGCCGCGTGATTCCAGTCCGTCAGAAAAATTTGCGATTTGCCGTCCTCCGTGCGGCTGGAAGTCCAGGACAGCTTCCGCCCGTCCGGCGAAAACACGGGCAGGCCGTCAAAGCCGTCGGTGAACGTCACGCGCACCGGCTCGCGACTGCCGTCCACGTCCACGATGAACAGCTCGAAATTGGCGAACCCAAGTTTGTTCGCCGTGAAGATGAGGTATCGCCCCGAGGGATGGAAATAGGGCGCCCACGACATCGCGCCGAAATCGGTCAGCCGCCGCTGGTTGGAGCCGTCCAGCTTCATGGTGAACACGTCCGCCGTGTCGCCCTTCTCGGTGAAGCGCCGCCAGACGATGCGCTGGCCGTCGGGCGAAAAAAACGGCCCGCCATCGTAGCCGGGGGAGCGGGTCAGCCGCCGGACGTTTGATCCATCGGTGTTCATCAAATAGATCTCGCCAAACCAGGCGGGGTCGGTGGCGAGGCGCTGGCGGTCCGTGACGGAAAGTTTGTTCGTGGGATAGGCGTCCCGCAGCGAGCAAAAGACAATTAGTTTTCCGTCCGGCGAGAACGCGGACTCGGCGTCGTAGCCCGGGGCACGGGTGAGTTGGCGCACGTTCGAGCCGTCGCGGCGCGCGACGAAGATGTCCATCTGCTCGTCGTAGTCCCACGAGTATCGGCGCTCCTGGCCCGTGGCCCGGAAGTTTAGTTCGGCCTTTTGTCTGGCGACGGACTCCGGGTCCAGATGGGTGGAGGCGAAGCTGATTTCGTCGCTGCCTGGCCGGAAAAACGCACACGTCGTTTTGCCGGTGCCGGGCGAGACGCGCCGGCTGTCGCCGCTTTCCAGGTCGAGCGTGTAAATCTGGTAGAAGGGATTGCCCGGCTCGCGTTCACTTTGGAAAACCAGCACCTGGCCATCCGGCGAAAAGTAGCCCTCACCGCTCCGTCGTCCCTCGAAGATGAGTTGGCGGGTGTGGGAAAGAAAACGCGCCTCGCCGGCCGGGCCGGGTTCCGCGGCTCCCGCGTTGGCGAGCAGCGCCATCAAGGCCAGAACGGAGTGAACAGAACGATTCATGATTTTGAAGTCTCTGACGAAATCCCGAAGGCGGGCAACGAAAAATCATCCTTCGATGAGGTTAGGACGGCGGGCCGATCATTCTTTCGGCTTGGCCGTCGGCCCGATGTAGCGCCGGGCGATGACCACGTTGTCGAAGGACACGACGTTCACGGGGTTCTTCGTCCAGCGGTCGGTGAAGTAGCTTTCCAGAGTCAGCGCGTTGGCTTTGAGCTGTTCCTTCTTCCGCCAGTTGATTCCTTGCCAATGCCCTTGCAGCTCGCCGTCGATCCAGAAAGCCTGTTCGCCGTCCGGTTGCCCGGGTGTGTTGTGCTTCAACATGAACTCGACACAAATCCAGCGATCTTTCGGGATGAGCGGTGCGGTCAGGCCGCTGAACGAGTTTGCCGTCCTTGGAAGCCTCCATCTCATGCCAGTAGCTGTAAAAATTCCAACAACCCGGCGCGGTTCAGCGGCCCGAGTTGCCCCACGGCTCGATGGCCGTGGAAAAACGTTCGCCGCCCTCGGGCTTCAGACCGGCCTTGCCGAATCCGCTCCACCGGTCCCCGCCGCGTAGCCCCTTGCTCGCCCGCAACGTGACAAAATGATGCACGTAATCGCACCCTGCATCGAAGCGCGTGTAGAACCGGATGAAGACCGTGTCCGCCGGCTCGAACCACTTCGTCAGTCCGCCGCCGGTGTCCTGGCCGAGGTGCGCCTCCACGCGCAGAAATTTCTTCCCGAGGCGCGCATCCGCTCCCGGGGAGACCAGATCCAGCACCTTGCCGTCCTTGTTGCCCGTCTCACCCCATCCCTTGCCGAGGGCGCCCAATTCAAAATCATCCGCAAAAATCACGCCGGCATTTTCTTTCAATCCGGCGTCGGCGGGATGGGCGGCGGCCAGACCGCTGCCGGAGGGTAATTTGCTGTTGCCCGCCTGATTGATTCGGGCGGCCGGATCAGCCGCAAAGGCGAAGCCGACCACGGCCAGCATGGCGGTAATCACACCAATACGGGCGGGGAGCGATGACATGAACTGGTTCACATGCCTGGGTGCCGGGGGGCGATCAATCGATTCCGCGCTTCGTCCGTTTGTCGTCCTTGAAACGGAAGGGCGGCTGGCCGGTGAGGTCCTGGCTGGTGATGGTCGGGCACCAGTATTTCTCGACGTGCTCGACGACGAGGTCGGTGCCTTGGAAATGCGAAACCTTTGGAGCCTTGTCCGGGTTGTACATCGTGTCGGTGAGATCGCGGCAGAGGACAACGTTCTTGCCGAGCTGCACCTGCTGGCGGATGGCGAAGGGCCGGCCCAGCACACACATGTTCAAATGCACGCCCATGAGGATGACGTTGTCGATGCCGCGCGCGGCGAGGAGGTTCCAGGTTTCTTGGCCGTGATCGGTGATGGCGTCGTCCGGGCCGATTTCGATGGTGGAAATCTGGCGGGTCCAGGCTTCGCGGATGGTGCACTTCACTTTGCAGTCGCAGCCCATGTCCGAGTCGTCGATGGGCATGTCCTTTTCGCGTTTCGCGTCAGGCCAGCACCAGGTGGTGCCCCAGCGCTCGGCGGTGGCCAGCGGCACGGGAGTTTTGGCGAAGGGTGATTGCCCGGCGAGTTTGCGCTGGGGCGTGTCGGCGTAGAATTTGGTGACGCTGCTCGGGCCGTGAATGATGAAAATGCCTTTGGCGCGCGCCAGTTTGACGACATCGTTCATCGGGCCGGCCATTTCGCCCACGCGGCGCGCGGCGCTTTTGCACCAGTGGTCGTCCCACATGTCGCAGATGATGAGGGCCGTTTTCTTCGGGTCCCAATTGGCGACCTTGCTGACGGGTTCTTCGGGGATGGCCTTGTCCGCGGCGAGGCGGGAGCGGGTGTGGAGCGTGAGCGCGGGGGCGGCGGCGGAGAGGGACATGGCAGTCACAGCGAGGAGGAGGAGGAGTTTCATGGATTTTTGTTCACGGAGAGACGAGCAGGAATGGCGACGACCGTCAATGCCGGGTTGGTCACTGGCCAGGGATGATTCGCGATCACGGAGTGCGGAATGAAATGCGCGCGAAACCAAGGTGCTGGGCGTCCCCCAGGCCAATGGTGACCGGCACGGTCAGTTCGCCCTTGTCCTTCAAAGGACCAAATGTCGCGAGTTCCGCGCGCCAGTCTTCGCCGGTCAGCGTCATCTCAAACTCCATGATCCCGCTGTAAACCACCCCGAACTGACCGGAGTTTTTGATGGAGAGCGTTCCACCGCCGGCCTGGGCTTTCCCGTTCCGTCCGGGTTTGAAGCTGACGGATTTCTTCCCGATTTGGACGGTGACGGGTGCCGCCGTGACGGTGTAGGCGGGATAAACCGTGACGCCGCCCGCGAGAGTCAGGGTGAACTGCGGGCCTGGGGCGAGGTCGGCGCTGGCGCTCTTGATTTGGATGGAAGATTGCGCACCGCGCACTCCAAAGAACGGATGCTCCAAGGCGGGACTGGCACCTTTGAAATTGCGCGGGTGAATGGTGAAGCGGGCAAACATCCCCTCGGCCATGTGTTCCGCCACATGGCAATGGAACAACCAGTGGCCGGGATTGTCCGCCACCATGTCGGCGACTTTCATGCTGGCCGGGAGCAGTTCAACGACATCGGTGCGGCGGCGTCCGTCCTCAATGACCCGCGCTCCATGCCAGTGTGCGGTGTGTAGGTCGGATTCCGAGCCGAGGCCGAAGAGATACCAGCGCACGCGCTCGCCTTCCTTCATTTCCAGGCCGGGCAGGTTCCCGAAGATCCGCCCGTTGATGGCGTAGCGTTTTCCCTGTTCCGTCATTTCCTGAATCTTGGCCCACGGCACGGGCGGTGGCGCGTTGGGCAGGGTGGCGTACTCCCAGGCTTCCTTGGCTTCGAGGCTCAGCCCGCTCTCATCGAAAATCATGAAGACCGCTGCCATCTCACGATCCACATCCTTTGGGGTGCCATCGGCGCGCGCGCGCTTGGGATCAGTCACGATGATGAATCCGAACAGGCCGAGATCCGTTTCGCGGTCGCCATTCACGTGGCTGTGGTAGAGCCAACCCTTGGAGCTTGGCTCATCCGGCAGGGGACCTGAACTTTCGTCCAGTTGCCAGACGTAGGTGAACCTGGCTCCGGGACCGACGGCCGCACCGAGTCCGGGTTTCGGCTCATAGTGCGCGCCCTCGCTGTCCTTGTCGTATTTGACCCCGTGCGGGTGCATGGAAACCGGATCGGGTGTGCGGTTCAAAAATGTAACTGCAAGATATTCTCCGACCACGCCGCGCAGGGTTGGTCCGAGAATGCCCAGGCGAGGATCGGTGATGACCCGGGCGCCGAAGCTGGCGTCGGTGTATTCCACATAGCGCAATTTTGCGCCGCGGCGCTGGTTGACCACCGGCGGCGGCAGCGGCTTTCCGCAGATGGGATCACGGCCCTCGGGCGCATAATCCCACAGCTCTGGTTCGGCCGCGATGTAGTAG
>Ga0049085_10000567_pt1 | contig 14497 bp, 16 predicted proteins | sample GreLakmeSU08MSRF_FD_66721 | JGI IMG/M metagenome (GOLD analysis project Ga0049085, IMG submission 66721) | Freshwater lentic microbial communities from great Laurentian Lakes, MI, USA - Great Lakes metaG SU08MSRF | ecosystem: Environmental > Aquatic > Freshwater > Lake | place: Great Lakes... | reverse complement strand
CAAATGTTCAAAATAATCAGGGCGTTGTCGCACTTAATGACCTTATTACAAAAACCTCAGAATTAAAAAAGAATACATCTGCAATTCGTGATATTGATGTCACCGATCTGGAGTCTGCCGTCGCTTACTTTGAAAATGTAAAGAAGCAGCAAGAACTCGGTCATGTTGGCATCAAGACTGGTTTGCCAGGATTTGACAATTACTTGCCATCAGGAATCATGCCTGGGCAGTTAGGAGTCTTCTTGGCATACCCAGGTATCGGAAAGTCGTGGTTGGCTCTCTACTTCGCTGTACAGGCCTGGAAACAGGGTCGTAGCCCACTGGTCATAAGTCTTGAAATGTCTGAGACAGAAGTTCGTAACCGTGTCTTTACTATTATGGGTGAGGGTAGATGGTCACATAGGAAAATCAGTAATGGTGAAATTGAAATTGATATGCTAAAGGATTGGCATGCTAAGTATCTTCAGGGTAAGCCAGAGTTTCATATTATTTCAAATGATCAAGGTGGGGAAATTAACCCATCAGTTCTTCGTGGAAAGATTGATCAATACAACCCAGACTTTGTAATCGTTGATTACCTTCAGTTGATGGCTCCTAATCAGAAGTCAGAGAATGAAACGGTACGAATGAAGAACCTTTCAAGAGAACTTAAACTAATGGCTATTGGCGAAGAGGTTCCTATCATTGCCATCTCATCTGCTACACCTGATGATGTTAATGATCTTTCTTCAGTCCCTACCCTGGGCCAAACCGCATGGTCTAGACAGATTGCCTACGATGCTGATTGGGTCTTGGCTATGGGTCGTGCAACTAATAGTGATATTATTGAATGCGCTTTTAGAAAGAACCGTAATGGATTCATGGGAGACTTCCTTGTTCAGTGTGATTTTGACAAGGGATACTATAGATACAAAGACTTTGAAGATAAGCAGTTATAATATGATATGTCAGAAAATAAGGAGATCTTGCCACCTACGTTCTATCATCATAAACCCATAAAAAGGTTTTATCTTGATGGGGTCATTCACGATGATTCCATGATCGGCAGGCTCAAAATAGAATACATAAGATTGTTAGTCTCAGAAATGAAACTAAGCGGGTATGTGCCAAGGCTTGACCTTGACCCAGACTTCACAATACGATATAATGATAAAAAGAACTTTTACGAATTTGAATTATCAATACAGGCAGTTTACGCAGGGAAAAGGAAAAGCGAATGGATAGCAGGAATAGACGGAACGAATCCAATCTTTATACCGCAGATCAAGTTAAAAGAGTCCTTACAGGATCGGGTATAGATATTGAATCTGATTTATCAGATAACTACATAGTCTTTTGTCCATTTCACAACAACCATAGAACTCCAGCAGGAGAAGTCCATAAGTCAAACGGTTTATTCTTTTGTTTTTCTTGTCAGAAAACAGCAGACCTTATTGAACTAATAATGCATACTTCGGGAAGAACCTATTTTGAATCAGCAAGGTATATTAAGTCAAAAGAAAAGTTAACTAATCTTGTTGATGATATTAATAAAAGTCTTATAGTTGAAGAAGAGTTTAAACAGTTTGACATAGAGATATTAAAAAGACTCTATAACAATTTAGTGTCACTAGACAGACCAAAAAATTATTTTAGATCAAGGCACATAGAGATGCAGTCTTGGACAAAGTTCTCACTTGGTTATTCTGATAAGCAAGATATGGTTACCGTTCCAGTCCACAGCCCAGACGGAATTGCAATTGGATTTGTTGGTAGATCTGTTGAAGGAAAAGACTTTAAGAACACTCCAGGACTTCCAAAAAGTAAAACATTATTTAATTTGCATAGAGTAAAGAAATCTGATAGAGTTTATGTAGTAGAGTCATCTTTTGATGCAATAAGGCTTGACCAGGTAGGTATTCCAGCCGTTGCAACCTTGGGTGCAAACGTATCAAACATACAAACAGGATTGCTTCAAAAGTATTTCAATAACATTATTGTTATTGCTGATAATGATGAAGCAGGAGGGAACATGAAAGACAGGATAATTGAAAAACTTGGATCTCGTGTTTCTGTTATTAAACTAAACAATGAGTATAAGGATATTGGAGACATGCCAGATGAGGAACTTAAGAACTTAGAGTTCCAGTTTGACAAATCTATATCACTTATGCTAAACTAATATAACAAACAAAGGAGAAATAATATGAGCGTAGTAAAGGGACTCAAAAACATTAATGCCCTGCTCGACAGACCAAAGTACGAAAACGATGGACCAAAGGTTAAGTGGCTAAAACTTGCAGATGGCCAATCAGTCAAGATTCGATTTGTTGAAGAACTTGATGAAGATTCAGCAAACTATAATGATGACCGTGGACTTGCACTTGTTGTAAAGGAACACGTAAATCCAAAAGACTACAAGCGTAAGGCTGTAGACACAATCGAGTCAGAGGGTCGTGACTGGGCAGAAGAAATGCACCGTAAAGATCCAAAAGCAGGATGGCGTGGACGCCTTCGCTTCTATTGCAATGTTTTAGTTGACGATGGAATTGAAGCACCATATGTTGCAATCTGGTCAATGGGTATCAGCAAGCAATCATCATTCAACACAATCAAGGAATATGCTATGGAGACTGGAAGCATTTCAAATGTTCTGTGGAAGTTAAAGCGTAATGGTCAGGGAACTGAAACTAATTACACACTTATTCCATCAGCACCAGACAAAGAGCCATTTGCTTGGGGAGAAATTAAGCCCTATCCACTTGAGTCAGCACTTAAAAATATTCCATATGCAGAACAAGAAGCGTTCTATTTGGGCTTTGATGGCCCATCCGTAACTTCATCAACCAACGCAGATTGGTAATATGAATTACGTAGGCTTACATGTCCATACACACTTCTCATTATTTGATGGTGTGGCTACTCCAGAAGAATACGTTGACCGTGCAGTTGAGTTAGGGATGCCAGCAATTGCCATCACTGACCACGGTACTTTATCTGGGCATAGGGAACTGCACCGTATTGCAAAAGCAAAGGGCATTAAGCCAATTCTAGGTCTAGAAGGATACATGTGTGCAGACATATCTGATACAAGAGATAAGTCTGAAAGAGAAGGTCAACAAGATCTTGTCTACAACCACATTATCCTTCTAGCCAAGAATCAAATTGGTTTGGAAAATCTAAACAAGATTAGCGAACTATCTTGGACAGACGGTTTCTTTAAGAAGCCACGATTTGATTTTACTATATTGGAAAAGTATAAAGAAGGAATCATTGTTACCTCTGCTTGTCCAAGTAGCGTTTTAGTTAAAGCGCTTGAAGAAGAAGAGTTTGCTATTGCTAAAAAGTATATCTCTTGGTTTAAAGAACGATTTGGAGACGACTACTACATTGAGGTTATGCCTCACAATGAAGCACACATTAACAAGTATCTTATTGATCTTGCTGATGAATTTAGTGTTAAGGTAGTTGTTACCCCAGACTGTCACCATGTTGACCCATCACAAAAAGAAGTTCAAGAGTTTAAGTTGCTTATGAACACTCACGGTAAAGTTTTAAAAGAATCTACATACGAGAAATCAAAAAAGAAAACAGACATGATGGAACGCCTCGACTATCTCTATGGCGCAGACCGTCAGATAACATTTAATAAGTTTGACATCCACCTTTTGTCTTATGAAGAGATAAAGGCAGCGATGGAATTGCAGGGGATAAATAGACCTGACATCTATTCAAACACAATACTACTAGCAGATACAGTAGGAGACTATGGCATTCAAGATGGAATGAACTTACTTCCTGTGCAGTATAAGAGTCCAGATAAAGAGTTAAAAAATATTGCATATGAAGGTTTAAAGCAAAGAGGTTTTGCAGATAACGCAGAGTATGTAGCAAGAGTAGAAGAAGAACTTAAAATTATTAAAGACAAGAAGTTTGCTCCTTACTTCCTTGTAGTTCAAAGCATGATTGCTTGGGCTAAAAAAGAAGGAATCATGGTAGGTCCAGGACGAGGATCTTCGGCTGGCTCTTTGGTTTGTTACGCACTAGGGATTACAGACATTGACCCAATTAAATATGGACTATTATTCTTTCGTTTTATTAATCCAGATAGAAATGATTTTCCAGATATTGATACAGACATTCAGGACTCTCGCCGTGATGAAGTAAAGGACTATTTAGTTAGGCAATACCGACATGTTGCATCAATTGCTACATTCCTACAGTTTAAAGATAAAGGCGTAGTACGAGATGTTGCACGAGTTCTTAATATTCCCCTTACAGATGTTAACAAAGTTTTAAAACTTGTAGACACATGGGAAGATTTCTGTACATCAAAATCAACACGAGAGTTTAGAGAAAAATATCCAGAGGTGGAAATGTATGGAGAACAATTACGTGGTCGAATTAGGGGTACTGGTATTCATGCTGCAGGAGTTGTTACTAGTAAAGATCCAATCTTTAGGTATGCGCCGATGGAAACTCGTTCTTCTCCTGGATCTGACGATAGGATTCCAGTGGTTGGCGTTGACATGGAAGAAGCGGAAAGAATTGGCCTAATTAAGATTGATGCTCTTGGACTAAAGACACTTAGTGTTATTCAAGATGCAGTCTTAATGATTAAACAAAATCATTATAAGGATATTGATTTGCTTTCTCTTAATCTTGCAGACCCAAAGATTTATGAAATGCTTTCAAATGGATATACAAAGGGTGTGTTCCAGTGCGAAGCAAATCCATACACAAACCTTCTTGTTAAAATGGGTGTAAAGAATTTTGACGAACTTGCTGCATCAAATGCTCTTGTTAGACCTGGGGCCATGAACACAATTGGTAAAGACTACATTGCTCGTAAACATGGTAAGCAAAATGTTTCCTATAGCCATCAGGTCATGAAGCCGTTTACAATTGATACCTACGGATGTATTTTATATCAGGAGCAAGTAATGCAAGCGTGTGTGCACTTAGGTGGAATGTCGATGTCAGATGCTGACAAGGTTAGAAAGATTATTGGTAAAAAGAAAGATGCAAAAGAATTTGATTTATATAAAGAGCAGTTTGTTGAAGGTGCATCAAAGTATATCTCTCCAAATAGTGCTCGTGATCTATGGCATGACTTTGAGGCTCACGCAGGGTATTCATTTAACAAGTCACATGCAGTAGCATATTCAACGCTATCATACTGGACAGCGTGGCTAAAATACTACTATCCTCTTGAGTTTATGTTTGCTCTACTTAAGAATGAAAAGGATAAGGATAATAGAACAGATTATCTTATTGAGGCAAAGCGTATGGGTATCCATATTAAACTTCCACATATTAATGATTCGGATTTTGATTTTAAAATTGAGGGTAAGGGTATAAGGTTTGGTCTAACAGGAATAAAGTATATATCTACCAATATTGCTGAAAAATATATTGTAGGCAGACCATTTAAATCATACAAAGAACTTGAGGAGTTTACTTTTACTAAAGGTAACGGGGTAAATAGTCGTGCATTAAACGCTTTAAGAATGATCGGCGCTGCAACCTTTCCAGATAACCCAAGGAACGATGTTGAGATTAAAGAGAATTTGTACGAGTACTTAAACCTTCCAGAATTTAATATAACTATTCCATCTCACTACTATGCTTTCATTCAAGACGTTACAGATTTTGAAGAAAAGGGTTCTTATATATTGCTTGGTATGGTAAAATCAATTAAACGAGGAAAGGGTTGGTCACGAGTTGAAGTTTTGGACAAGACTGGAAGCGTTGGCATATTTGATGAGGAAGCCACTACTATTGAGACAGGTCGCACTTATCTTATTCTTGCAAATGATAATAGGATTGTTTCTGCAATACCTGCTGATGAGATAAAGGGTTCTTCAAATGCCCTTGTAAAGTTTTTAAGTTATAAACAGTTGCCATATACAGAAGAGGAAATGTTTGTGGTATCGTTTAAACCAAGAGTTACTAAGACTGGCAAGAAGATGGCATCGCTAACGCTTGCAGATACAAGTAGAGACTTGCATTCTATTACAGTTTTCCCTACATCGTTTGCAAAGGCATACATGCATATTGAAGAAGGCAAGTCTTATAAATTTGATTTTGGAAAAACAAAAGACGGAACAGTAACATTGGAGGATGTACATGTCGGTTAGTTTAGAAGAAGCATTAGCACAACTAGATCCTAAGTTAAGGAAAAGACTTGGTAGCGGTGTTGGGATTAACTTTGAATATCAACCAACCCCTAGTTTCGGTTTAAACCGTGCTCTTGGTGGTGGACTGCCATATGGTAGACAAGTCCTTGTCTGGGGTTCGAAGTCGTCGGCAAAGTCTTCTATGTGCCTTCAGATGATTGCTTTAGCACAAGCAGAGGGAAAACTGTGTGCATGGATTGACTCAGAAATGTCATACTCAGAAGACTGGGCTAAACAAATGGGTGTAGACCCATCAAAGTTAATCTACTCACAAGCAAGAACTATTAGTGATATGGTTGAAGTTGGTGTTGGATTAATGAATGCAGGGGTTGATTTAATAGTGGTAGACTCTATTACATCAATGCTTCCTTCAATTTATTTTGAAAAAGATACTGACGAAATGAAGCCTTTGGAAAACACCAAACAGATTGGAGCAGAATCCCGTGACTTTAGTAACGCATGGAAAATGCTTAATTATGCTAACAACAAGATTAAGCCTACTCTTCTTGTTCTTATTTCCCAGTCTCGCAATAATATTAATGCTATGTATACTAGCCAGCAGCCTTCTGGTGGTCAGGCTACTAAGTTTTATTCTTCTTGCATTATTAAGTTATTTAGTTCCGAGTCCGACAATCAAGCGATTAAAGGAAAAATTAAGGTAGGAGATAAACTAATTGAAGAAAAAATTGGCAGAACTATTAAGTGGGAACTTCAGTTCTCCAAAACCTCTCCAGGGTTTCAGTCTGGCGAGTATGATTTTTATTTTAGAGGTGACAATATTGGTCTTGACACCATCGGTGATCTTGTTACTACTGCTGAACTAAACGGTATTGTAGAACGCACAGGCGCTTGGTATATACTACCTGACGGATCAAAGGTGCAGGGTAAAGAAGCATTTGTTAATCGTGTAAGGGAGGATCTTGATTTGCAAGAATCAATCAAGTCCAAACTTAATGAGTAATTTTACAGTCTATCAAGGACAGTTTCTTTGTCATACATGCAAAGCAGAGGTAAAAACCTTAAGGCTTTATGCAGATAAAAAAGAGATGACTTGGATGTGTAAAGAAAAACATCTTAGTAGTGTTAAATTTGGTAAGCAGAAATGGAAGGGTAATGACGGAGAAGAGTGAGTCCAAGAGAATCGGTGCCAGGCAGCACAAGAACTCTGGTCGTAATACTCAAAAGGGAGATGCTTCCTGGAAAAACTTTGTTGTAGATTTTAAAGAGGTAGGGAAATCCTTTACTTTAAACAAAGAGGTTTGGGCAAAGGCTACAACTGATGCCCTAAAGAACGGTAAAGATCCAGCCATCGTTGTCGTAATAGGCGAGGGTAACGCAAAGGTAAGACTTGCTATAATTGAGATGAGTATATTAGAAGATCTAGTGGAGGAATAATGGAACAACAAGGAACAACAATAGACATGGTTAATGGTTTGGCTGAGATAGCAGACTACATGCAAGATGAAGAGTTAACTACTGCCTTAACATTTATTGCAAAGGTAATATTAAAGCCAGACATTCCTTTGAATGTGGCGCATATAGAGATTGTAAGGCTTCAAGCAATTGCAGCAAAGATGGCTTTAAAGGCCACATGGATGGCAAATGTCGATAAGTCAGATAGAGGTAAAAAGAATCTTTATTATACGGCAGCAGAGTCGTTAAACAATTTAGTATCTGCACTAAAGTACATAAGCCGATAATCTGCTATACTTATACTAATAGAAACGAGAAAATTATGACAAAAAATTTATTGCATACGGTAATGATAAGGCCAGAAGAAAAGCCCATTCACCCTATAGATATAGCAGGGCTTGAAGCAAAGATTAAAGAAGGCTATACGATTACTCGTGTAGACAAGCATACAACAAAGAAGACTTTTGCCCCATCAACTATTGCCTACGGGCATGGAGAGTGTGCCAGATATTGGTATCTTGCCTTTGATGGTCAGATGTTTGAAGACAATGCAGATGCTTATGGCGCAGCCAATATGACTGCAGGAACTCTATCACATGCAAGAATTCAAAATGCAATGTTAAACGCTGGAATGACAAAGGTTTATCGTGATGAAAATAACGAAGCCACTACAGAGTTTAAGATTACAAATCAAGATCCTCCCATCTTTGGATACGGCGATGTTATGTTTGATTGGCAAGGAGAAGAACTCATTGGTGAAATTAAAACAATGATGAACGAAGGGTTTGAGTATAGAAAAGCAGCAGGTAAAGCCAAGACTGGCCACCTAATGCAATTACTTATCTATATGAAGATCTTAAAGAAACCAACAGGTGTGATGATTTATGAAAATAAAAATAATCATGAACTTCTTTTGATACCTGTAGATGTAAACGATCATTACCGTCGGTGGGTAGACCAGGCATTTGATTGGATGAGATTAGTTCGCAAGACATGGGAAGACAGAACCCTGCCAAACAAAAACTATAGATCAAATTCCAAGATATGCAAGTCATGCCCAATTAAAAAAGCATGTGAGTCTGCAGGACCAGGCGTGTTAAAAATAGCACCCTTGGAGATTCTCGGTGAACAATTGTAAATGCTGCGACAACAACTTTGAGCCAACAGTATCATATCAAATATATTGTTCCCCACATTGCAGAGACATCGCAACAAAAGAAAAGATTGCAGCAAGATATGTGCAATCTAAAAGACAAAAAAGAAAGGGGAAGACAAGGCTTTGTAAGTCTTGTTCAACTCCTCTTTCTATATACAATGATGATTCAGTTTGTTCATCTTGCAGTGTAAATCCTGATGCAGTTACTAAGGCAATTAAAGAAATAAAGGGGAAAACAAATGGTAAAAAATAAGTGGGGGCTAGAAGTTAAGCCACATACAATTTGTGCTATTGACGCTAGTACTAACAGCCTTGCATTTTCTTTGTTTGCTGGTGACGATCTTGTAACTGTAGGCAAGATTAACTTTGAAGGAAACAACACCTATGAAAAGGTTATGGATGCAGGCAAAAAAGTAAGAGGATTTTTTGATATATATGGTGGGTTTGAAGCAATCATTATTGAGCACACAGTATTTATGAATAGCCCAAAGACTGCTGCAGACCTTGCCTTGGTTCAAGGCGCAATTCTCGGTGCTGCTGGTCAGACTGGAACTAAAGTGATAGGGACTGTTTCACCTATTACTTGGCAAAACTACATAGGAAACAAGAAGATATCAAAGGACGAGCAACTTTTTATTCGTGCACAGCACCCTGGGAAATCTGTTTCTTGGTACAAGACCTATGAAAGAAACCTTCGCAAAGAAAGAACAATTAAATTTATTAACACAATCTATGATAGAACTATTACTGATAACGATGTTGCAGACGCTTGTGGCATTGGACATTGGGCTATAAAAAACTGGGGGAAAGCAATTGGAGTTGACAAATAACACGATGGCTGCTAAACTATATACAAGTGAAACCTTTATGCGTAAAAGATACCTTATGGATAAAAAGACACCAGAGGAAATTGCAAAGGAGTGTGGGTGCTCATTGGAAACTATCTATGTATACCTTGCTAAATTTGGATTGAGGAGGTCAAGACGATGAAAAAACTTAAGATGTTTTTTGTGTTAGCATCATTGTTTGCTGCCGCTGGTTTAACATACACGATTGTTGCCCTTAAAAACTTTCCAAAAAGTTTTGACTGGGACCTAAGCGATGAGGACGAAGATGAGTTTTGAGACACAGTTTACAATTGGTCAGGTTTGCGATGAGATTAAAGAAATGCTGATTGCAAAAAATAAATCATATGGAGATTCTGCAATTGATCCAATTAGGATATTTTCAAAAGCAGATAACACAGAACAAATAAAAATTAGAATTGATGATAAGTTATCTCGTATATCAAGAGGCACAGAGTTCTATGGTGATAATGATATAGACGACCTTGTCGGCTATTTAATATTATTAAAAATAGCAAGGGAGTTAAACGGTGTCAACTGAAGATGATTTAATTAAGCACCTTGATCAAGTAAATCAGGTAGTAGAAGAATACTTAAAGGGTAATGACCCAACTGTAATTTCTAAGCAACTTGCAATACCAAGACAAAGAGTCGTAACCCTTATCAATGAGTGGAAAGTTATGGCATCTGCTAATGATGCTATCCGTGCTCGTGCTAAAGAAGCACTTGCTGCAGCCGATGCACATTACAGTAAATTAGTCTCTCGTACATATGAAGTTATTGACGAGGCCTCTATGGTTAATAATCTTAGCGCAAAGACTGCTGCAATTAAACTTGTCATGGATATTGAGTCTAAGCGTATTGATATGCTACAAAAGGCTGGCCTCCTTGAGAACAAAGAACTTGCAGAAGAAATGATGGAGATTGAGCGACGCCAAGAGGTTCTTGTTTTAATATTAAAAGATATTGCATCTGAGTATCCACAGGTTCGTGATGAGATTATGCGTAGGCTATCTTCATTTGCAAAAGACAACGAGGTGATTACAGTTGTCCACGACATTCAATGATTTTCTTGAAGTACTTAAGGATAATCATTTTCAAGAGACACCTGTAAACGCAAAAACATTTGTTGAGGGCGAAAAATACTTAGGTCAGCCTGCACTCTCTGATATTCAATACGACATTGTAGAAGCAATGAGTCAGATATATCGCAAAGAAGATCTCATTGATATCATGGGAGAAGAAGAAGGCACAAGATACTTTGATAAATATACTAAGAATGAGATTATCCTGCAACTTGGCAAGGGGTCTGGGAAAGACTTTGTATCTACAGTATCGTGTGCATATATAGTATATAAACTATTATGTTTAAAAGACCCAGCAAAGTACTTTGGTAAGCCAGCAGGAGATGCTATTGATTTAATTAACGTTGCTATTAACGCACAACAGGCTAAGAATGTTTTCTTTAAAGGTTTTAAATCAAAGATTGAAAAATCCCCCTGGTTTGCTGGAAAATATTATGCAAAAGCAGACTCAGTTGAGTTTGACAAGTCTATAACTGTTTACTCTGGCCACTCAGAAAGAGAATCCCATGAGGGGTTAAACCTTCTTCTTGCAGTGCTTGATGAAATTTCTGGTTTTGCATCTGAAGTTGGAACAGGTAATGAGCAAGGAAAGACTGCTGAGAATATCTATAAGGCTTTCCGTGGATCAGTTGACTCTCGTTTCCCAGATCTTGGTAAAGTAGTTTTGCTTTCGTTTCCAAGATACCCAGGAGACTATATCTCAGAGAAGTACGATACAGTAGTTGCTGAGAAAGAAGTAGTTGAAAGAACCCACGAGTTTATTATTAATCCATTGCTACCTGATACAGACCCAAACAACAAGTTTGAAATTTCCTGGGATGAAGATCATATCCTCTCATACAAATACCCAGGAGTCTTTGCACTAAAAAGACCTACATGGGAAGTAAACCCAACAAGACAGATTGATGATTTTAAGATTGCTTTTATGACTGACCTTGGAGATGCCATGATGCGTTTTGCATGTGTCCCAACCTTTGCCTCTGATGCATTCTTTAAACAGCACGAAAAGGTTAGAGCCTGTATGACACTTAGAAACCCTGTGGATAACTTTAGAAGGTTTGACGAAGCCTTTAAACCAGATCCAACAAAGAAATATTATGTGCATGCTGACCTTGCCCAGAAGCACGATAAGTGTGCAGTCGCAATTGCACATGTAGAAAAATGGGTAAGCATACAAGTAATTAATAATTACGAACAAGTAGCACCCATAGTTGTAGTAGATGCAGTGGCATGGTGGGAACCAAAGGTAGAAGGCCCAGTTAATCTTTCAGAGGTTAAACAATGGATTCAGAACCTTAGAAGGATAGGGTTTGATATTGGCATGGTTTCCTTTGACCGTTGGCAGTCCTTTGATATTCAAAATGAATTAAAGCAAGTAGGAATGAAAACTGATACTGTTTCTGTTGCCAAAAAACATTACGAGGACATGGCTATGCTTGTGTATGAGGAAAGACTTGCTATGCCAGCAATAGATTTATTATTTGATGAACTAACACAGTTAAAGATAATGAAAAATGATAGAGTTGACCACCCACGCAAAAAGTCAAAGGACTTGGCTGATGCTGTGTGTGGAGCAATATTTGGGGCAATATCACATACCCCAAAAAATATAGACACTGAAGTAGAGGTTCACACCTTTAAAGACAGACCAAAGACTCCAGAAGAACAATTTGACCTGGAAAGTCGCAATGTGATACAATATAAACCTAGCCAAATAGATGACATAAAAGACTATTTGGATGGATTAAAAACACTATAAATAAGGAGAAATAAAATATATGAATTCATTTAAGAAAATCTCAATTGCTACCGCTGCAGCCCTAGCAATCGTTGGACTTTCTGTAGCACCATCTTCGGCAGCACCTCTAGCCGTTACGGTTGCAACAGTAACTAACGCAACAACTTCAGCAGCACCTGCAACAGTAGCAGTTCCATCAAGTAATGTTATTACTTCTGGAAACACAATTGCTCTTGCAGCAACAGCAGATACAGGTACAAATGTTACCTTTACTGCTTCATCAACTGTAAAGTTGGTATCAGCACTTAACACAACAGATGCACCAAAGAATGTTGCGTCAGGTGTTTCAACACTTACAATTGCTTCTGCTGGATCAGCAGTAACTGCATACGCATACACAACTACAACAGCAGTTGGTACAGTAACCATTACAAACGGTTCATACTCAACAATTGTTTACATCTCTGGTACCGCTGGAGCAGCATATAACCTAGGACTATCAGTTCCTTCTGCAACAGCAGTTGGCACAGTTCCTACAATTTCTGTTACAACAACAGATGTGTTCGGAAACTCAGTTTCAGATACAGCAACAGTAACTTTGATCGGTTCAGCATTTGCTGACCTCTCTGTTACTAAGTCTCTAACTACAGCAACAGCAACTAACACTTCAACTGGAGCAGTTCTTGGAACTGTAACAGCAGCCCTAGCAACATCAGTTGCTGGTGAAGTTACAGTAGTTGTAACAGGTCTTTCATCAGTAGCAGCCGTAACTGGTCTTGCTGCTCCAATAAAGTCTGTTATTGCAAAGTTTACAGTCTCTGACCTTGCAGGAATTATTACAGCACTTAAGTCAGACCTTGCAGTTGCTAACGCAACTAACGCATCACATGTTACAGACAAGACAGCCCTAGCAGCAGCAGTTGCTGCATCAAACAAGGCAAGAGATGAATTCTCAACTGCTCTTGTAATTGCAAATGCTCAGATTGCTAAGGCAGATGCAGACAAAGCAGCCCTTGCTAAGGCAAATGCAGATGTCGCAGCAGTACTTGCTAAGGCAAATGCAGAGATTGCAAAGGCAGCATCAGAACTAGAAGATTCCAAGAAGGCTAAGGCAGATGCAGACAAGGCTCTTGCAGATGCTAAGACAACCACAGATAAGATTATTTCAGATCTAAAGTTGCTTCTTGATAAGACAACTGCAGATCTTGCAGCATCCAAGAAGGCTCTTGATGATCTCAAGATTTCTTCAGATAAGGTACTTGCAGATGCTAACGCAGCCCATTCAAAGGCTATTGCTGATGCTAGAGCCTCTTCAGATAAGTTGCTTGCAGACCTAAAGACTTCTTCAGACAAGGCTCTTGCCGATCTAAAGACATCTTCAGATAAGGCACTTGCAGATGCTAACGCATCACACGCTAAGTCACTTGCAGATGCAAAGACACTTTCAGATAAGTCACTTGCAGATGCAAAGACACTTTCAGATGCAACAGCAGCATCAGTCAAGGCAGCAAATGACCTTGCAGCAGCAAAGGCAAAGGCTGACTATAACAAGTTGGCTGCAAAGTGGAACAAGGCTAATCCAAAGGCCAAGGTTGCACTAAAGAAGTAATTTCACTTCATAAGTTAGGGGGTTGGCCATGTGCCAGCCCTCTTTCTTTTTAAATAAAATGATATACTAACCTTATTAGACATAGTCTAAACAAGGGGGAAGAAGTATTAAAAAATTATTACGCATAGTCTTAGTACTATCATTTGCTCTATTTCCCCTGCTTGTAGGGGCTGACAAGGCCCAGGCCTCCAACATTATTGATCAATGTGTCACTAATATTGATGACCCAGCCTTTTCAAAGTCTGCGCTACTTTCAATTGTTGGAAAATCAGAATCAGAGTTGCTTGCTTTAGTTAGTAATGGTTCTTGGCATATAGTTCTTGCTCAAGGCTCTGGGGAATTTGGAACAGGCAATGCCTACGCCCAAGACATTTATTGTGGTAATTCACAGAATAACTCTATTGAGTTGGTTGATTCCGCTTACGGTACAAGAGACTACTTCTTTGGTGGAGCAGGCAATGACACTGTTTTCCATATGTGGGGTTCAGTTTTT
>Ga0049085_10000564_pt1 | contig 14538 bp, 14 predicted proteins | sample GreLakmeSU08MSRF_FD_66721 | JGI IMG/M metagenome (GOLD analysis project Ga0049085, IMG submission 66721) | Freshwater lentic microbial communities from great Laurentian Lakes, MI, USA - Great Lakes metaG SU08MSRF | ecosystem: Environmental > Aquatic > Freshwater > Lake | place: Great Lakes... | reverse complement strand
GCTCATCACATCCTGGGGCTGGAGAAGGTCCCAAGGGTTCGGCTGTTCGCCGATTAAAGTGGTACGCGAGCTGGGTTCAGAACGTCGTGAGACAGTTCGGTCCTCTATCCGCTGTGGGCGTTTGTGATTTGAGGGGTTCATTCTCTAGTACGAGAGGACCGAGAATGACGCACCTCTGGTGTTCCGGTTGTCACGTCAGTGGCAGCGCCGGGTAGCTATGTGCGGAAGAGATAAGCGCTGAAAGCATCTAAGCGCCAAGCTCATCCCAAGATAAGATCACAATCCGTCGTAAGACGGTGCAAGGTCCGGGTAGACCACCCGGTTGATAGGGCAGAAGTGCAAGCGTAGTAATACGTTCAGCTTACTGCTACTAATGACCTTGCCGGTTTATGCAGATACCAGTTTTTTAGGCGTTTATTTCACCTGCTTACAAGCAGCTCGGTTTGTCTGAGCTTTATTTAATTTCTCCGCAAGGAGTACAAGTTTCCTGGTGACCATATACCGGGGGTTCCACCCGTTCCCATCCCGAACACGGCCGTTAAGCCCCGCGTAGCCAATGGTAGTAGGACGTTAGGTCCCGCGAGAGTAGGTCGTTGCCAGGTTTATGGCCCGGTTCTTCGAAAGAAGAGCCGGGCCTTTTTTATGCCCTAAAATTTGTTCGGCAGGTTCTGTAGATCCTGCGCGTTCATATTATAAGTTGGCACGCTTTTTGAAAATGATCAGATGTTGGCGCGGAAGCGAGTTGATGGTCTTTACGTATTCCAAGGGCTGCGCGGTCATCTCGAGTCGGACCTGGGCTTCCGTCATTTTATGCAGAGTCTTGATGGGGACTTGGGGGTCCTCTTGGCGATACTCTACCAAGACCAAGCGACCGTCCGGTTTTAGGCTGCGGCATACGGCGGCGATGTATTCGGCCGGGCGACTACATTCGTGGTAAACATCAACCATGATGGCCAAGTCGACGGGCTGGGGGAGTTGCGGGTTTTCTGGGGTGCCAATAATGCCAATCACGTTGCTGACCCCGCGAGTTTTCATCTGAGCGTTGAGCAAGACGAGCATTTCTGGCTGTATCTCCACTCCATAGACGAGGCCGGTCGGGGCCACTGCCTGTCCTAGGCGCCAGCTAAAATAACCGGAACCACAGCCTAGGTCGGCGACGATATCACCGGGCTTGAGGCCCAACTCGGCCAGCACAAGATCGGGGCGTTCTTCGGCAGCGCGTTCGGGGCGATCCAGCCAAGGGGCTCCTACATGTGTCATGTAGTGAGCGATTTCACGGCCAAAATAATAAAGGCCGAGGCCGTCAGGCGTTTTTTTACCTAACGAATAGGGTGAGGCGTTGGTGGGCTCAGTTTCGCCCGCCGCGCAGGATAAAAATTGAAAAGCAGGCGCGGTAAAAATTAAAATGAAACGCAGCCATGGCGCGATAAAGAGACGTGATAGCATGGTAGGGCTAAAGAATTTTTCGGCGGGTGGGGTGGGTGGTGGGGATTTAATCGACAGTTCGCGAGGGTGATGAGCTGTCTTACTGCGGGTGACCGTATGCACGCAGAGCTTTTCTATGGTTTAATATTCTTATGTTTCGTTCCCGCTGAGGCGCGGCGATTGCTGGGTGCGATAAATTTCCGGATCAACTAGGGGCGGACAAACGGCAAATAATCGGGGTGTAGAATTTCAAACCCAGCGTGATTAATCTCTTGGAGAATATTATTGGCCACGGCTTTGCCTGAGATCACGGCCGATTCCATGCCGTAGTGATAGACTCCATCCGTGTAATCACCGGCCAGCCACAGGCCGGGGATGCCGGTGTGGTGTTGCCGCGGGATATGTGACCAGAAACCAGGGCGGGTACCGCAATAAGTATTCTTTAGTCGCAGAACCGTTGCATCGACGGGTTTTTTTCCCGCGCAGCGAGGAAAGAAGCGTGCTAAATCTTGGAGCGACCGATCGATGAGTTCTGCATCAGTGAGGTGGGCGACATCCTCGGCTGCATCGATCAAGACCTGCAGAATACTGCCTTTGGTCTTCAGACCGGGCCAATCCTTCCAATGATGGGCTTTATCGGCGACTGCATCAAAGATTGGGCCGTGCGTCCGATCCCGTTGAGAGATATAAACATTCCCGTCTTGGAATACGGGGGCGTCATACCAAAGCGTTATGGTGATGATGGGGGTTTCGCTTAATCCGGTGAGGGGAGCAAAAGGGGGCTGCGCCTGAAGCTCAACTGGTAGGAGCGGGGGCACGGCATAGCCGGGGACGGCGAAGATTACGTGATCAAATTGAGCGACCTGCTGATTGGAGGTCAGGAGGTGAAGGGAGCCTGCCGGTCCCCGTGTGACTGCTTTAGCGGCGCGCCCGAGATGGATCTGACCGCCGCGTGCGATGATGAATTCAGCCAGCGGATTGATTAAAGCGTCGCTCAATGGGGCCCCAAAAAAAGTAGTATCGAATTTACCCATGCTGCCGTACATCGTGCGGAGGAACTTAATAAAAGAGGCGGCGCTCGCATCTTCAGCGCGCAGTCCTTGGATCGTGACGGCTTCCAAGGCGAGTTGGTGTTTGATGGCAGGGCTAGCTTTTTGGGTGTCGAGAAATTCCTCAACCGAGAGGTGATCGAAAGATTCGGCCGTGCGATTATCCATGCGCATGATCCGCCAAATCAAGCCCGTGAGCTGCAATCTTTCGCGTCGCGATAGGCCGGGGAAGGTGGCTAAGCCGCGTAGAGTTTTAAAGACTGATTTTCCAGCTAAGAGAGTGTCGATTTTACCAGTCGCGCCATTGCAGACATAATAATTCCCATCGGTTTCCTTCAGCGGCAGGGGGCGGCCGATTGCGGCAAATAAGGCGTCCTTGTTGTGGTACCAGGGGAAATCGAGGTGGATGCCGGTTTCTACTGGTCGACCTTTAGCATCCAGCCAAGAGGCGCATTGGCCACCGAGAAAAGGTGCTCCTTCAAATAGTTCGATCGAATAATGCTCAGGTGCGGCAAGGAGCAAGTGTGCAGCGGTGGAGAGGCCGGAGAGACCTCCCCCGATAATCGCTACCCGCTTTTTCATCAGAATAAATTCTGGGCAAGATTAACCGCGGGAGACTTTCCATTTACCCGTCGCTGGCTCTTCTGCGGCCGTGCTCTTATAGGTGCCCTCGATGTCTTGCCCGGACAGAATTCCTGTTAGGGTGGTCGAGGCAGCGGTGCCTTGGATTTCCCAGGTAATTACCACTTCAACTGTGTTGCCGTTTATTTGAACCGATTGGGTTTTAGCGTGGACGTCGGTTCCTTCATAAACAAAAAGCACCTCAGCGGTCCAGGGCGCATCAGTCCCTGGGCTGAATTTAAAGCGTAGGTCGCCGCCCACTGCATTTTGGCCCAGCCAACGTCCGGAGAAAGTGCCAGCGAGGTTGGCTGCGATCGGGGTGTTTATTTCGGCGGCCACGAGGGACGGGGCGCTTGCATAGCTGAGCCCGAGGATTAGGGCTAAAATGAAAGACTTAATCGAGGAGTAGTTAATTTTCATGGGGTAGTGGGAGCGATGCGTTGAGATAAATTTTATAATTAAACCAACAGTCACATGACTGAGCGGTCAATCGAGGGGATTCAATAATGATTCACTGAACTTAATGGAAAGTTGCGCTAGTTTTTAGAGTCGAGGCATCGTCAGGCCACCGTCGACCATAATAACCTGACCGGTGCTGAAAGGAAAATCGCCGCGGGCTAGGGCGGCGACGGCGCGGCCGATATCGTCGGGAACCCCCCAGCGGGATTGCACGCACAGGCCCTCCGCGATTAATTTATCATACTTAGCTGTTACGCCAGAGGTCATGTCGGTTTTAATTACCCCAGGGCGAACCTCATACACAGGAATGTTTTCCGCGCCGAGTCGGCTGGCGAAAAGTTGCGAGAGCATGCTCAAGCCCGCTTTAGCGATGCAATATTCTCCGCGGTTAATACTCACGACAGTGGCGGAGATCGACGTGATGTTGATGATGGCTCCGCTAAAGCTCGCGGTGATTTTTTTGGCGGCGACCATATCGCGGGCGAAAAGTTGGGTGAGAAAAAATACCCCCTTCAGGTTAGTATCGACGACGTAATCATAGGACTCCTCGGAAGTTTCGAGGAGGTCGGCGCGAATTTTCGGGGCCACGCCGGCATTATTGACGAGTAGGTTGAGGGTTGAGTTGGGAGGAAGGAACGCGCGCGTGGCCTGGTGGATTGCGGCGCGACCGGCGGGGCTGCTCATATCACCACGGGCGTAGCCGACGCGCCCGCCGTGGGACCGCAGAGCGGCGAGCGGCTCCGCGATGGCTTCCTCAGGGCGAACGCCGTTGATGATGACATCCCATTTTTCGGCGGCGAGAGCGGTTGCGATGCCGAATCCGATGCCGCGCGAACCGCCAGTGACGAGGGCTACTTTAGACATGAGAGGAGAGGTGATTGATTATGCGTGATGAGTGAGGGTTGGTCATAACGATGAGCCAGCGGCCTGCTGAGTCTTACTTTAGGGGCGGGACATCGACCCACTTGCGTTGGGCCCAAGAGGCGAGGCCAAGTTCGGCCAATTGAACTCCCTTGGCGCCTTCATGGAGACTCCAAGGGAAGGGACTGCCGGTGACAACGTGCTTCAGGAATAATTCCCACTGAACCTTGAAGGCGTTGTCGTAGGGGCCTTGATCAGGAACACGGGTCCAGCCGTCTTTATATTTAATCGGGCTATCGATATCAGGATTCCATACGCAGCGCGGCGTGGCAGCGAGCGCTTGCGCTTTGCAATCACGGAGACCGGCGACCGCTGAGCCGTGGGTGCCGTCTACTTGCAGGGTCAGGAGATCATCGCGATCGACGCGCACATCCCAGGATGAGTTGAAGTGGCAGACTACGCCGTTTTTGAGTTCAAAGGTTGCGTAAGCGGAATCGTCCGCCGTGCATTGGTAGGGTTTGCCGGCTTCATCCCAGCGTGTCGGGATATGGGTGGCTCCGAGGCAAGTGAGGGACTTAACTTCGCCAAAGAGATTTTGGATCACATACTGCCAGTGGCAGAGCATATCGACAATAATACCGCCGTCGTCTTCCTTGCGGTAATTCCAAGACGGGCGTTGGAGTTTTTCGTACTCGCCCGTGAAAACCCAATAGCCAAATTCCCCACGGACTGAGAGGATTTTTCCGAAGAATCCTGTGTCGATCAGGTACTTTAATTTCAGCAAGCCCGGGAGCCAGAGTTTATCTTGGACGACACCGTTTTTGAGTCCGGCGGCCGTGACTTCATTGGCGAGCGCGAGGGCTTCGCTGGCGGTCGTGGCGCTAGGCTTTTCGCAGTAGATATGTTTCTTTGCAGCGATAGCCTTACGAACGCCGCTCGGTCGTTGACCCGTGAGGGTGGAGTCAAAGTAAATTTGGTTATCCGGTTTCGCTAATTCAGCATCGAGATTAGTGGAGACGCGGGTGACGCCGACGCGGGCGCCGAGGGCTTTGAGCTTTTCTTCGCTGCGTCCAACGAGGACCGGATCAGGCATGATGATCTCTGAGTCGGAGAGTTTTACGCCGCCCTGATCAATAATCGCTTTGATCGAGCGAATGAGATGTTGGTTCGTGCCCATGCGTCCGGTGACGCCGTTCATGATGATGCCAATCTTGTGAGTTTTCATATTTTATAAAAAGAGGGTCGGTGATGTCGGTTGAAACTGGTGGAGTGTTGGCACGGTGTTAGACGTGCTGTTGGTAGGCTTGGAGGATTTTTTTAAGATATTCGTCTTGATCCATGGCCCAGAGACGAGTGCTGAAGACCTCGACCTCGTTGAAGCCTTGAAAGCCGGTGGCTTCTACCCATGAGCGAATTTCTTTAAGGGGAATGCAGCCTTCCCCCATGAGGCCGCGGTCGTTGAGTAAATCGATGGTGGGGGTCCGCCAGTCGCAAATATGGAAGGCAAAGAGAGCTTGGAGCCGACCGCAGCGAGCGATTTCGGATTCAAGCGCGGGGTCCCACCACAGATGATAGGCATCGGCGGCGACACCGACATAAGGTGAGCGGATGGCCGCAACCATATCGTTGGCCTGTCCGAGAGTATTCACCGCCGAGCGGCTATCTGCGTACATGGGGTGGAGTGGCTCGATCGCGAGTTTCACGTTGGCGGCTTGGCATTCGGGCAGCAGTGCGGCGATACCCTCTTGGATTTGCCGCCGAGACTCGGTCAGTGATTGACCGGGAAGCGCGCCGCAGACGAGGACGATGAGCGGCGCGCCGAGCGCATGAGCTTCGGCAATTGCGCGACGATTATCATCGAGTGCTTTCGCGCGATCGGCCGCGGTGGCCGCGGGGAAGAAGCCGCCGCGGCAGAGAGAAACAATCGACAGGCCTTCGGCGCGGATTAGCTGCCCTGTTTTCGTGATGTCACGGCCGGCTAGGGTGTCGCGCCAAACAGTGATGCCCTTCACTCCCGCGGCGGCAAATTTGGCGGCGGATGTCTCAATCGCCCACGGTTTAGTGGTGATGGTATGAATGCAGAGGTGATCTAAGGAAGCGGGGGACATGGTGATGTTATTAAAATTAGCAGAGTAAGGCCGAGGGTCCGGGCTTAAAACTCGAACTTGTAGATTAGCCGGCCAGGCAGCCAAAGAAGGTATAGTATTTTTCTCCCTTAATGATGCGTTGGAGATGAAGCGCCGCTTCGCGCAGGTGATAGTCGCCCCACATGCAGGCTTCACCGCAGGGAATTTTACGACCGGCGGGAATATGATCCCAGCCATTGGGGCGGTGATAAACGGAGTGGAGGAGGAGGCCTTGGTGATTAGGAGCCAGGCCGAGATAAGTGTCGGTTAACAAGGTGCGCATCGTCGTGAGGCCGGCTTGCCAATAGCGCTTGCCGTCGGCGGTATCGGGGCCGAGGTAGCGACCGAGGCGCAGCAAACCTTGGACGCCAATAGCGGCGGCGGAACTGTCGACCGGTTCGAAATCATTAAAGGGATCGGCGGGACGCGCGCGCCAATCGCCGAGTCCGCTGAGTTGGGGGGCGCCGCCGTCCCAATAGGGGATCCCATCGAGGGCGGTATTGGCGATGTACCAATCGCAGGTGGCTTGCGCGGCTTTGAGCATTAAGGCGCGGTGCTTGGCTTTGCCGCCGAGGGGAGCCAGATCGGCATCAGCGACGGTATCCAGAAATTCTAATTCTTCCGCAAAACCGACCATGGCCCAAGCGAGGCCCCGTGTCCAGGTGGTGAAGCCGGAATAGCCTTGCTGGGAATTGGGGCAGCGGAAGCGGCCATCGTTGGGATTGAAGACTGACTCGTGGGCGGTGCGCCCGAGTTCATCGTAAGTATCGCGACCCTCGCCGTAGAAGATAGCGTATTTAGCTGTGGCCTCAATGTGTTGCAGGCCGCGTTGGAGGAGGTTGATGGCGACGTCATTTTCGCCCATGAGGCGATGGCCGAGTTGGTGGGCGACCATGACGATGCGACAGGATCGAATGGTATCGACGAAGAGGCTGTGCGGCCCGTTGAAAGAATAAATATAGCCGCCCCCGTCATGGATTTTGGACCAGCGCGCCGCCTGCACCGCGCCGGAAATCTTGAGGGCGAGTTCGTTGAAGTTGAGGGAGGTATGGGGCAATTTACCTTCGCGCTGAAGGCGCAGCCAGTTGCCGTAGGTGCTCAGGTTATTGAACCCGTGGTCGTGGACTCCGATGTGGCTGACGTGGGAAGCCATCCGCGCCACCGTGTAGCGTTCGGCCCGAGCCGCGTGGGAGTTGTCACCAGTGGCATCAAATTGCAGGAAATCAGAGCCGTATAAAAAACCTTCGGTCCATTCGGTCCAGCCTCGCGCGGTGTACTTGCCGGCGACGGTAAACACCGGTGCGCCGCGGGCGGGATCATAATCACGATGCGTTAGATTAAGTTTATCACCAGAGAGCTGCCAGAATTTCTGGAGCGCAGGGGTGAGGGCAGAGGCATTCAGCTGATGGTCGATTTTCATGGATCAGAGGAGGCGAGGAATAAAGGAAGTGCCGTGATGGCTGGGTGAGTAGAGAGAGCGATCGCTTAGTAGCGTTTGTCTTTGCGGAGGTGAAGAATTACAAATTCGGACTCAGCGAGAGATTCATAGGAGTGTTGTTGAATGGCATCAAATTGGATGCTTTCGCCGGTGCTGAGTTCAACGGTCTCATGGGGCAAGCTTAGGCGGATTCGACCAGCGGTGACCCAGCAAATCTCGGTGTCGTCGTGGTGAATTTCCGGTCGATTAACTTTAGCGCCGCGGGGGGCCGAGCCGAGGTGGGCGACGACATTGGCGTATTTGACTTGGCGGAATTTGAAATCGCCGGAGCGGTAATTCTTTTCTGTGGTCCGATGGGCGAGGGCCGATTCACACATCGCCAGCAGATCGGTAGCACTGAGGCCAAAGGCTCGGGCTAAACGATAGAGCGTATCGAGCTCGGCGGATTGTTGATTACGCTCTAGCTTTGAGATCACCCCGACCGAAACGCCTGATGCTTTGGAGAGAGCGGCCAACGTTAATGCATGCTGATCGCGGAGAATGCGCAGCACGGAAAAATTGAACTTAGGGGTCGCCCGAGGCATGTTTCTCTGTCAGACAAAAACAAGCTATTTATATGCGTCAACGAAATAGTTTATAACGGCTTAATTGAGTCACTCTATGCCGAAGCGAGTCGGCTCAATCACCCATTACGGGACTCGCTAAAATCAGGAAATTTTTAAGGTAAAATCAAAGGGCGTCATACCCGTGAGGTAGACGCTCGATCCTTCCGCCTTGGGGAGTGCGCCACGCACTTGCGTATAGTGGTGATCGGCTTGGCCCGGACCAAATTCGATGGTGTCAGGCCCTGACACATAGCGCCCGGTGTTTTGGCGCAGCATAAAAGCGTCGGTCATGTTTGGGATAGGCTCGACTCCCTGCAACACTCCGCCGTGGCGAAAGACTAATTCAATCACAACCGGGACCTCGTCGGTACCGTGCACAGAAATAGCTAGATCAAATTTTCCCGCGGATTCTCCGATCGAAATGACGGCTTCGAGTGACTGCACATTCGAGCGGGCTCGAAGCGCGCGGCTATGATTGGAGAGGGTGCCATTCGGCGCCATCTTGGTATGTTCGCCCGCTGATATTTGCTCTTTCGTTAACGGTTGAAAATAGGGCCCATCGAGTTTTTGCCGGAGGATATAGCGCCCATTGATCACCTCGAGAGTTTCGCTGGTGAATTGCCCTTTACCAAAGAAAGCGGTCGCCAGTCGCATGGCATCGAGGATGGCGGCGCCTTTATGGAATGAAAAAAGCGTCGTATTATTGCCGAGAATGGTGCCGCTCGCCTGACCGCGCCTGATGCGTGCCAAGCTAGAATAAGTAAATAATTTGGCGTAATCGGTGGGGAGCGGGATTGCCGGAGGCAACGGGCGACCGAATGCTGGCTCGGCCAGGTAGTCGGCTAAATCTCCGGGATGGCTAGGGCTGGCACCCCGCTCAATCTGTTGGCACATGGCGGCGAAACGTCCGTTGCCGTCAAGTAATGCGAGCGTCCGATAGGCGTAATAATAACGTCCCATCGTCGTGCGCTGGTTGCGATCTTGGCGTCGAGAGGCCTCGGTGACGACTTCACCGTCCGGGTGGACGTAGTAGAACATCATTTCGAGATTCTTCCGCACGGGCGCATAAAGCTCTGGGCGATTGAGCAAGCGGGCCACGGTGATCAGCGCGCGATCTACGATGGCAGAGTAGACTGTCGTGCTTTTTTCGGTGTACTGACCGTCGGGATCAAGATCGATTTCCTCTGCCAACCACTGATCGATGCGCGCGACGTAACTGGGGTGGGGGTGCACGGTATGCGCCCAAGCGAGAGCGGAGCAAACGACCCAGCGATGATTAGGGGTGTGGATGCCGCCCTGGGCGATGGCTATCGCGGCTCGGGTGATAAATACGCCTAGCTCATCGCTGAGAGCGACGAGCGCGGGCACGCCGCTGGCGCGGAGCCCAAGGCAGGTCGGGCAAGCGATCTCAAGATTAAAGGCTAAATCAGGCGGTGAGTGAAAATTAGTCTCGTAATAATCGATGGTCCCATCGGGGTGTTGGGCGGCTAGCAGGTAGCGAATCCCCGCGCGCATCGGAGCGAGCAAGGCTTCGGATTTAAAATACTTTGAACTTGGGCTACAGGCTGCCGCCGCAAGTTTGGACAGCATCAAATTAGTCACCCCGACGGTGTGCATACCGTGTTTGTCGGGAAGCCCCCCAATCCAACGATGCCCCAGTCGACTTTCCTGCTGCGCCAGTAACGGTGGAACACTTTCATCATTAGCCTGTATCAGCTGTCGGAGGACTGGATCGAGCGTAGTCTCGTCGGCGCGCAGAAAATGGGTACCGAGGGTGCTTAGCACTATCGCCGTTGCGCTCGTTTTTAGAAATTCGCGGCGCGGGGTAAGGATTGGAGAGGGCATAGGGGACGGGTATAAAAATACTCACTAGGCCCCAAAGCCTACTCTCACACCAGAAAAAAGATGCTGGCCCGCGGTGGGCTCAGACTAGCTCGAAGCGTCGTAAATGCTCGGCGTGATTACCGCTTGAAGTGGATGATCGGCCGCGTAGGCGCGCAGATTATTTAAAGCAAATGCCCCCGCGTCGCATTTGCGATCATTGGTGGGGCCAGCCATATGCGGCGTGAGGGTGACATTAGACAAACGGCGGAAGCCGGATGCAGCGGGCAGGGGCTCCTGACTGAAAACATCGAGGCCGATCGCGATCTTTCCTTCAGTGGCCACGCGCAGGAGGGCCGGCTCATCAACTACGGCACCGCGACCGACGTTAACAAAGATGCCACCTGGTCGGATGAGGCGTAAAATTTTCTCGGTGACGATGCCGGTGGTCGCGGGAATGAGCGGGGCCAGTTCGACAATAATTTCGTTGTCGGCAAATAAATCGGCAAGGGTGGTTGTCGCGCTGATGCCGTAGCGAGTGGCGGTCGTTGCATCAACGTCGGGGGCATGGACAGCCACGGCACAGCCGAACGGCTGGAGTAGCTTGAGGAGTTCCCGTGCCACCGGTCCGAAGCCATGGATGCCGACGCGGCGGCCAAACAGTGAACCCGCTGCGCTTTCGTTATTTTTCCAACCGTTGGCTTGGTGCATAACCAGCGTCCAGTGGGTAGTGCGCCGTAAGCCGGCGAGAATGTGAAGCAGCGCCATTTCTGCAACGGTACGACTAATGGAGTGCCCCCAGTTGGTTACTAGGAGGCCGTTGGTAATATGCTCGCGCGTGAGGAGGTGTTTAATTGAACCGGCGAGGTAAGAAACATAGCGCAAATTGGATGGCAATTGTGCGGGCAGGGGGGGCGTACCCCAGCAAGCAATCAATATCTCGGGATTGCGCTCGGTTAAGGCGCGCTGAAATTCTGCTGGGGTAAGATTTGTGGGATCAAGATACTCGAAAAGAGTGGCGAGCGAGCGAACGGCTTCGAGCAATGGTTTGGGCAAAAATTCACGCTGCTCCGATGGAGTTAGCGTAAGAAGAATGGCAGCGGGATGAGGCATGACTGAGCAAGCGTAGCGATGGGCGTGGGGGGGTGGGGTTTGCTTTAGCCAGCAATCCAGCAAAAACACTCTAAAGTGGGTGGCCGGTAGGGAAAGATTAGCGTTAGTTGCATAGTTAAGCAGGACTGTATGGTGCAAGCTTGGGTGGAGAGTATGACGCGGGGTTAAATCCGCGCGGGGCAGATCTGCTCGATCGTTAATGCGTTCTATGAGCGATGGGGCGGGACGTTCTTCGGGATTGCGCGGCTCGCCGCTCATGGTAGCGAATAGGTTGATCGCATGCGCACAATATTTCTCCGCCCTCTTAATTTTTTGCGTTTACTCCTGACGCTCGGGCTGGGCCTGCCGGTGGTGGCGGGGGCGGTGGATTTGAATAACTTACTCTCGGCTTCGCCGTTCAGGGCGGGAGCAACCGCCGGTAGCGGGGAAGGAGGAACCTCGGCCTTGGAGTTTCGGGGAGTATTCGCCGATCAGGGTGAATATTTTTTTAGCCTCTATGAAACCTCCACCCAGCGGGCGCTCTGGGTTGGCCTCAACGAAGCCGGCAATGCTTTTACGGTTCACGCCTATGATACTGCGACTGAAACGGTGACGGCTGAATATCAGGGACGCGCACTCACGTTGACGCTACTACGGGCTAAGATTACCGCGCTGGCTTCAGCCCCATCGTATGCTTCCCCGGCCACATCCGCGGCAGGGCCGTCGGTCCCGACGCAGTCACCCGAGGCGCAAATTGTTGAAGAAATTCGCCGGCGGCGCTCATTGCGGCAGCAGACAGCTCCTTTGCCGGTGCCCCTGCCCGGGGGAGAAAAATTGAGCCAGCGGGCGCAACCATGATCTCGGATGCGGGGTTGAGCCGGCCAGCCGGCCGGAGGGCGTTTACACTGGTAGAAATCTTGCTGACCTTAGCAGTGATGGCACTGCTGGGTACTTTGCTGCTGCCTGGCGTAAATTCCATTATGGGGAGCATGGCTGAGCGCGAGCCGGCTCAAGTCATTTGGACAACGCTCAATCAAGTGAGGGAGCAAGCCCTCCTCGGCAATCGTCCGCTTCGGCTGACATTCAGTGAGGACAAAACTCAATTAATTTGGACTGACGGCCAGCAGCGTTGGACCAAGGAGTTGCCCCTAGGTTGTCATGGACAGCTATTGCCGGCGCAGGCCGGAAATCAGGTGTTAATTGGTGGTCAGGCCATCGAAACGAAGGCCATGTCGGGGGTTTATTTTTATGCGGACGGCGCTTGCGATGCCTTTCGCCTCCAGTTGCGCCCAGAAGCTGGGGCTCCACAAATTCTCACCGTCGATCCTTGGACGGCCGCGCCGATGATAAAAACGGGAAAAGCTCTCGGTGAAAATTAAAGCATCACTCATTCGCGGGTTCACCTTGATCGAAGTGCTCGTCGGCTTAGCGATTTTCGCCTTGGCGGCCTTATTGCTGGCCGCGGCCTATGTGAATACCCTGACGGCGTATGCGACCGTGGCGCGACGCAATGAGCATGCGCAAGATTGGAAGCTGGTGTACGTTGGCCTGCTCGCTGAACCAGACCGTGAAATTATTGAAAAGGGAGGAGAGTTGATATTGCCTGACAATCGCCGCGCGCGGTGGTCGGCGCAGATAACCCCGGCGCAGGTGGCGGATTTATTTCAGGTGACGCTGCGCTGTGATGTCACTGGCACGGCGATGATGGCGCCATGGAGCCAAGCAATGAGCTTCATGCTGTTGCGGCCGACCTGGTCGGAAAGTGATGCGCGGGAAAAACTACGCGCGGCCTCGCGGGAGAAATTAGCTAAAAGGACAGCACCATGAGTCGCCCATCTCGGCGATCATCGGGGCGCAGCTCAGCTTTTACGCTGATTGAAATTTTACTCGCGGTCGCGCTGCTGGGCGGGTTGCTGCTGGCGCTGAATCTTTTTATTTTTTCGATGGGTGAGATTTGGGGGCAAGGGAGGGAGCAGCGACTATTTAACGAACACGTGCGAGCGGTTACGCGTCATGTGGAAAAATTGCTCCGTACCGCGGCGCTGGCCCCACCGGTGTTGGCGGGGACTCAGGCGGGCTTGACGGTGGAGGAAATTCGGGGGGTGAGCGGACGAGAGCCACTGCTCACTTTTGAATTGCCGACCGGCGATCGCGTACTGACTTGGCCGGAAGCACCGTTGCCCAATGTGGTTTGCTCGCTGAGTGCGGCCCCAAGCGAAGGGTTGGTCATCGCCTGGCACGCGCGAATTGAGTTACGTTTTCTGGAGGATCCGCCGCGCCGCACCGTATTATCGCCGCTCGTTACGGCGCTGAGCTATGATTATTATCAGCCAGATTTCAGGTCGTGGAAAAATGAATTAAAGCCCCAGCGTGATGGCACCGGTGAGTGGTCGCTGCCGGCTCGGCTCCGTCTCCGATTTGGGTATGGCCTAATGACGACTGAAACTACCGTGCTGTTGCCCAGTAGTATGAGTGCACTGCCGGCGTTTTAATTAAAAAAATGCACCCGTTTTCCCCGCCACAAAAAAACAGACTGTTCGCTCGAGCGCAGCGCGGCGCGGTGATCTTACTCGTCTTGGTCACAGTCTTCCTCGCGGCTTTTTTGATGAGTCGTTTTATTCAGCGCGCCGGCCTCGAGCTGCTCGCTGATGCCCGCGCGGCTGATGCGACGCGGTTGCGGGTAGAAGCTTATTCCGCGTTAGAGGTAACGTTAGCGGTACTCGCGGATTTTCGGGCGATTGATACGCGGCTTTATAGTCCAGCGCAGGGTTGGGCGGAGCCGTTGCAGTACGCGGGCTATGAGCCAGCGGGGAATAAGCGGGTAGAGATTAATTTTGAAGATGAAAGTGCGAAGGTATCTTGGCCGAATGCGGACCAGGCGACTTTGCAGTTGTTGCTCGAACAGGCCGGGCTCGAGCGCCGCGACGCAGAGCAAGCGAGTGATGCTTTGCTGGTGTGGAGTCGGCCTGATTACAGCCCGCTGGCCTCAGGCAATGACGCGCGAAATTACGAGCGAGGCGAGCTGCCGCATCAGCCGCCTT
>Ga0049085_10000560_pt1 | contig 14568 bp, 9 predicted proteins | sample GreLakmeSU08MSRF_FD_66721 | JGI IMG/M metagenome (GOLD analysis project Ga0049085, IMG submission 66721) | Freshwater lentic microbial communities from great Laurentian Lakes, MI, USA - Great Lakes metaG SU08MSRF | ecosystem: Environmental > Aquatic > Freshwater > Lake | place: Great Lakes... | reverse complement strand
GCGACACGCCCCAGTTCTTGTTCAGCAGGTTGCCGAAGTTGATGACGTCGGCGCGGAACTGGAAGCGCTGGCGCTTGCCACCAATGTTCTTGAACACGTCCTGCGAGATGTTCAGGTCCATGCGCGTGACCATGGGCAGGAAGACACCGCCGCGTTCCGCGTATTCACCGCGGCGTTTGCTCAGGTAGGGATCCTGCTGGATGTAAGCCTCCCACGCCGCCGCCTGCTGCGCGGCCGTGAACGGCACCGCGCCGGTGATGTCCTGGAAGTTCATCTCGCTGGTGTTGCGTGGGATGTAGATGAGGTCATTGAATGCGGCGCCGTCGCCGTTCATGTCGCCCGAGAAGATGTAGCTGGCGTTGTTGATGGTGCGCGTCTCCCAGAACAGTGCGAACGACGTGGCGCCGAACCCGAAGTATTCCTTGCGGTAGTTCGCCGACACGAAGAAGCGGTGACCGGGTGACGAATTAGAGTAGGCCAGCGCCGGGTTGTTCGGGTCGCCACTGATCGCATTGTTGGTGAAAGAACCGGAGGCAATGGAGCCCGGGTCAACCGTGTTCCTCGATTCGCCGTAGTTGTAGGCGGCCTGGAGGAAGCTGCTGCCGAAAGTCTTCTTCAGCGAGCTCGAAATGCTCCATGACCGGCCAACACTCTGATTCTTCAACACAGTGGCGTTGGAGACGTTCAAATTGATGCGGTTGCCGGTGTAGCGTGCGCGGGTGTCGGCCCCGGTGAATGACGTCTGCGGCGCCGGCAGGTTGGCGTTGATGTAATCCATCCCGTTCACATCGCGGTTGTACAGGACCTCCACCGTGCCCGACGTGTTCCAGGGCAGGCGCTGGTCCAGACCGACATTGGTGCGCCACAGCTGCGGGAACTTGAAGTCGGGGTTGGTCAGCGCCAGCTCGTAGGCGGCGGCCGGGGCGCCCGTCACGTTGGCGGGCTTGTATCGGTCCGGGTCGGGGCTGAACGGCCGCGCAGTGGTATTGCGCAGGTCTTCGAAGCCTGTGAGCACGCCGGTGTTGCCAATCTGGTTGGAGATCCAGACGAACGCCGGCTTGCCGGTGAACACGCCCGTGCCGCCGCGTAGCTGCGTCCGGCGGCTGCCGGTGATATCCCAGTTGAAGCCGACGCGCGGCGACCACAAGATTTTCGCCTCGGGCAGTTGCTTGGTCGAGTACTTCACGGTGGCGCCGGTCTCGTCGCGGAAGTTCATGGCATCGGCCAGCGCGTTGGCGTAGCCGGTGTCGCCGAAGTTGGCGACGTCGCCGCGGACGCCGGCGATCACCTTGAGGTTGTCACGCACCGCCCAGTCGTCCTGGATGTAGGCGCCAGAGTAGAGCACCTCGAGCGGTTGGACGGGCTTCTCGGCCCCGGGGATGTTGTTGTAGCGGACCTGGAAAATTTGCAACGTCACTGGCGAGGTGGTGCGGTTCGGGTTCGCCAGCGCGTCGCGGGCATCGGTGTAGAAGTCGGCCAGCGAGCTGTAGACATAGGCGCTCTGCTTGCCCGGGAAGAACACGTTCTCCGAGTCGTACTTCTCGAAGCTGAAGCCGCCCGTGATCGAGTGCTTCTCGCCGAAACGAGTGAAGCTGTCCTGCAACTGGAAGGTCTTATAGCGCAACTCGTTGTTCGGCGTAAACGGCTCCGACCCGAACGAGGTGTAGACCGACCCGGCCTGCAGGATGTCGACCATCGGAAACAGTTTGCCGATGTCGCCACGGCTCTCGTCCGCCGAGCTGTAGCCGACGATCAGCGAGTTCGACATCTTGGTGCCGACGATGGTGTTCAGTTCGGCAACGCCCCACTTGGTGTTCTCGAGAATTTTATAGTTGGAGGCCGAGAAGTTGAGGCCGGTCGTATTCGACCGGCGATTGCCGAAGCCGAGTGACGACGAACCCGACATGAGTACGTCGGTGTTCGACTCCAGCTGGTTGTAGCGGACGCTGAGCTTATTGCGGCTGTTCAGGTTCAGGTCGAACTTGGCGAGAATGCGCTGGCCGGGCGTGCCGAACTCGTAATCCTGGTAGGTGCCCGGGTCGTAGTTGAACGAGGACTTCAAGAAGGCCGCCAGGGAATCGAGATCCGACGCCAGCACGCGCGTGACACTGCCGCCCGCGGCTTCACTGCCGCGGTTGGCACGGAAGGTGGTGCCGGGCTGCACGAACTTCTCGCCTTCCATATTGCCGAAGAAGAACAGGCGGTTCTTCAGCACCGGCCCTGACACCCAGCCGCCGCCGTTCTTGAAGTCGAACGTGCCGGGGTTGACCGTCGCCGCCTTCGCTTCGGTGCCGACCAGGCTGTTGTCGCGGAACTGGTAGAAACCGCTGGCCGAGATCGAGTTCGCCCCGCTGCGCGTCACCGAGTTGACGCCGGCGCCGATGAAGTTGCCCTGGCGCACATCGAAGGGGGCAATGCTGACCTGCACCTGTTCGATCGCCTCGAGCGAGATCGGCGCCACGCTGGTGCGGTCGCCCGGCGTGTTGCCGAGGCCGAACGAGTTGTTGAAGTATGAGCCGTCAACCGTGATGTTGTTCATGCGGCTGTCCTGGCCGCCCACCGACATGCCGCGCGCTTCGGGCGCCAGGCGGACGATCGAGTCGATGCGGTTATTGATTGTTGGCAGGGCGGCGATGGTCTCGCGGTTCACCGCGGTGGCCGCGCCGGTCCGGTCGGAATTGAATACCGTGTCGGACTTTGCGGTGACGGTCACCGTTTCGCTGATCGCAATGTTCCGCATCGTGAACTCGAGGTCGGTCGCGCCGCCCAGGTTCACCGTGATGTCGTCCTGCGTTTCCGGCTGGAATGCGGCGGCACCGGTACCCGAGGGGGCGACCGTCACCGAGTAGGGACCGCCCACGCGCATGCCAGGGATGGAGAACTTGCCATCGGCGCGGGTCGTGCCTTCGTAAGCGGTTCCTGAGGGCAGGTGAATCGCGATCACGCTGGCGCCCGCGACCGCCTGTTGCTGCGAGTCAAGGACTCTTCCGCTGAGCTGACCGGTGGTGACGCCCTGGGCGCTCACGACCGTGGCCAGGGCAAAAAGGGCGAAGAGGGAGAAGAGGGAGAAGGCAAGTCTAGACAAATGTTTCATGTGTGCATCGCTCCTGAACAAGCATGAATTATCGCACTTGCAGGTTACGGGCATGTAAATAGAAAAGGGCCGGCCCGCGCACTGCGGAACCAGCCCTTTTCAGTTTTTGGGGCAATCGACAGATCACCCTTGGTAATAAGGATTTAGCTGGTAGCCTTGGCCTTGCGCATGGCGTTGGCCTTATCGCCCAACTCCGTGCCCTCCCGGATCAACAGCTGCTGCTTCTTCGGGTCCTTCTCGACCAGCGCCTGCGTGCGGAGCAGCAGGCCCTTGTAGGTCATGGCCTCAACGTAGTCAGTCTTGATCTCAAGCGCTTTGTTCACCGAGACCAGACCGTCCAGCACCAACTGCAGCTTTTCCTTGTCCGACAGGCGGAAGTCGCGTGACGCCTTGTCCCAATGGTAAGTGGCCACGGTGTAGTGGGCTTCGGGGTTGTTCGGCTCGAGCTCGACCCGCTTGCGGAGGTTCTCCACCAGCTTGAGGAAGTCGCCCTGGCGGTTGTAGTAACCGGCCACCGTCAGGTAGACCGTCGGTTCGCTCGGCTTGGCGTCGCGGCCCTTCAGGTAGGTTTCTTCCGCCAGCTGGTATTCGCCCGAGTCTTCATAGATCTTGGCGAGCTGGAAGTAGTTGGTTGGTTCGTTGGGAGCCAGTTCGATCATGCGCTTCACCACCGGTTCGGCCTGGGTCGGGTCGGCCAGCTTGTCTGGGCCATAGGCCGCGACCAGGAACTCAAGGGCCAGCGATCGCTTCGGAATGGTGTCTTCCGTCAGTTTCTCGCTCGCGAGTTTATAGTTCTCGACAGCCTTGTTTATCAGCTCGTCGTTAGCCGCCTCACCCTTGCGGGCCGGCCGGTACATGTTGTCGTACGAGTTGGCCAGGTAGAAGTAGATGGCGGCGTTATTCGGGTCGAGCCTCGTCGCCTCCTCGTACTTCTCGGCCGCCGCCCGCCAATCGCTGCCGCCGTACGCCTTGTTGCCGTCCTTGAACGCCTTCATGGCGCGGACCTCGCCGATATATCCGCAACCGGCAAGCGCGACGCCCAGTCCCATAACCAGCGTCAAACACGCTGCCGAAGACCGCTTTCTCATCAGAATGCCCCCTGTAAGTCCCTGTAAAACACGTTCAAGTCGCACGGCCGGGAAGTATAGCTTCGTTTTGAGACCGCCTGCAACCTCGGTCCGGCCGTGCCCTATGATTAAAGGCGACGGGGCTTCCCCGAAAGCCCATTCGGACCGATAAGCCATTAGACACCGAACTTCATGATTCGCTTCGAGGATCTGCTCGACAAGGTCAGGGGCTACAGCCCGGACGCCGATCTGGAATTGCTCCGCCGCGCCTACGTATTTTCGGCCCTGGAGCACAAGGGACAGATCCGCCATTCGGGGGAGCCTTACCTCGTCCACCCGCTGGAAGTGGCGGATATCCTGGCCGACATGAAGCTCGATGTGGTCTGCCTGGCCGCCGGCCTGCTCCATGACGTGGTCGAGGACACCCTGACAACCCCGGAAAAGATCCGCGAGAAATTCGGCGAGGACGTCGCCCACATCGTCGAAGGCGTGACCAAGATTGGCGCCATCCCCTTTTCGTCGACCGAAGCGCGGCAGGCCGAGAACTTCCGCAAGATGCTGCTGGCGATGGTCGATGACATCCGGGTCATCCTGGTGAAGCTTGCCGACCGCCTGCACAACATGCGCACGCTGCAGCACATGGCCGACGACAAGCGCGCGCGCATTTCGCAAGAGACCCTCGACATCTACGCGCCGATTGCCAACCGCCTGGGCATGAGCCGCATCAAGAATGAGCTCGAAGAGCTGTCGTTCCGCTACCTCGAGCCCGCCGCCTTCGAGGCCCTGCACGGCAAGGTCGAAGCCAAGCGCAAGCCGACCGAGGGCATGATCGAGCAGCTGACCACTGGCATTCGCGACAAGTTGCACGAGGCGCAGGTGCCGGTCATCAGCATCGACGGCCGCGTCAAGCGCCTGTTCAGCATCTGGCTCAAGCTCAAGGCCCAGAAGATCGACCTCGAGCAGGTCTACGACTTCGTCGCCCTGCGCATCGTCACGCCGTCGGTGAAGGACTGTTATGCCGCGCTCGGCATCATCCACCAGACGTGGTCGCCGGTGCCGGGCCGCATCAAGGACTTCATCGCCATGCCGCGGCCCAACGGCTACCAGTCGCTGCATACTTCGGTGATCAGCGATCGCGGCTTTCCGTTCGAGGTGCAGATCCGGACCGAGGAAATGCACCGGCTCGCGGAAGAAGGCATTGCCGCGCATTGGAAGTACAAGGAAGGCCGCGTCGGCGCCGGCCGCGACGAGCAGTACTTCCAGTGGCTGCGCCAGCTGCTGGAGTGGCAGCAGGACACGCGTGACCCCCAGGAGTTTCTGTCGAACCTCAAGATCGACCTCTATCCGGAAGAGGTCTACACCTTCACGCCGCGCGGCACGGTCAAGGTGCTGCCGAAGGGCTCGACGGCGATCGATTTCGCGTACGCCATTCACACCGATGTCGGTCACCAGTGCGTCGGCGCGCGGGTCAACGGCCGCATGGTGCCGCTGCGCACCCGCCTCAAGAACGGCGACATCGTCGAGGTCATCCGCAACGCGACGCACAAGCCGAGCCGCGACTGGCTGAACTTCGCCGTCACGTCGCGGGCGCGCAACAAGATCAAGCACCTGATCCAGGTCGAGGAAAAGGCGCGCGCGGTCGAACTCGGCAAGCGCGTCTTCGACAAGGAAGCGCGCCGCTTCGGCCTGAATGGCGCCAAGCTCATCGAAGGCGAGGCGATCGCGAAGATCCTGGCGGAGTTTGCCGCCGCCAAGCCCGAGGACCTGCTGGCGCAAATCGGCTACGGCAAGGTCTCGCCGCGGCTGGTGCTCGACAAGATCATTCCGCAGGACAAGCTGAAGGAGCAGGCGCCCGAACATCCGGTGGTCGCCGCCGTCAAGCGCGTGCTGCGCACCGGCCGCGAGCCCGATCGCATCAAAGTCCGCGGCGCCGACGATGTGATGGTGTTTCGGGCGAAGTGCTGCAACCCGATCCGCGGGGAGCAGATCGTCGGATACATCACTCGCGGCAAGGGTGTCTCAGTACACTCGGCGAAGTGTCCCAACGTCATCAACCTGATGTACGACCCCGAGCGCCGCATTGACGTCGAGTGGGACAAGGGCTCAGACCTCGCCCCGTACACGGTCAGGCTCACCATTGAGGTGGAAGATCGGAAGGGGATGCTGGCCGAGCTCAGCCAGCGGATTTCTGACATCAACACCAACATCACGAACATGGAGGCGCGCACCGGCGACCAGCGCGCCCGCATTGAGGTCACGGTCGAGATCAAGGACATGAAGCACCTGGAGCAGGTGATTAAGTCCGTACGCGGAATTAAGGGGGTGTTGAACGTGGAGCGGTCGTCGCCTATCCCAGAACGGCGATGACGTCGATTTCGACGCGCACGTCCCGTGGCAGCTTGACGACCTGCACGGTCGAGCGCGCCGGATACGGCGTCACGAAGTACTTGGCGTAGACCTCGTTCATGGCGGCGAACTCGCCCAGATCGACCATGAACACGGTCGTGCGCGCGACGTGCGAAAAGTCCGCACCAGCCGCGGCCAGCAGCGCCTTGATGTTCTCCATCACGCGCGTGGCCTGGGCGGTGATGTCGCCCGGCACGATCTGTCCCGACACCGGGTCGAGTGGAATTGACCCCGACAGGAACAGCAGGTTGCCGACCTTCAGCGCCGGCGAGTACGGCCCAATGGCCTTCACCGCGCCATCGGCCGTCACCAGTTCCCGCATTACGCGGCCTTGACGACCTTGCTCGAACGAATGCAGCGGGTGCACACCTTCATGCGCTTGGTGGCGCCATTGACGGCCGCACGAACCATCTGCAGGTTCGGCTCGAAACGACGGGGTCGGACGTTGTGGGCGTGGGAAACACGGCGACCGACCGCCGGACCCTTGCCACAGATTTCACAGCGCATTGCCATAACTAACGCTCCTTAGATAAACCCCTATCCTATCAGTACGCCCTCTCGACCGGGGCGGCATCGATGCCTGACGACCGCGTTGCCGCACCTGGCGCGAGGTCCCGCTGTGTGTAATTCTTGCCACAGCATTGGGCGGTGTGCTACCTTTCCTTGGTTGTGGGTGTCCCCGATTAGTGACAGAGGGTCCGTAGAACCCAAATCTCTGGTCCGGCGTCTAACAATCAGTGAACGGTGTTCAGTTCGTCGGTATTTGGGTAAAACGAAGACGACTAAATTATTGTTAACAAAAGTGATAGACGATTAATATCGCCCGCTTCGTTTTGGTCGTTTGCTCATCTCGGTAATTTGACATTCAGGTTCGGTCGGGTTCATAGGCATCAGTCTTGCTAGAAGGCTAGCGGCAAGAGCGAAGCAATTATAGGCCTCCCTGTGAGAAACAGGGAAGGTTGAAGGGAGCGGCTGAAGACATGGCAGCCAAGTCAAAGAAGCGGAACGTAGCGGTAGCGGAAGTGCCCACCGGGGCGCGATACGACGATTTGAAGCGGATGCTCGTCGAGCGTCAGCGCGAGATCCTGAGCGAAGTTCAGGGCAAGATCCGCGATGCGCGTGCCGAGGGTTCGGAAAAAGACCACGACGTCCTCGATCCGGGTGAGACCTCAGAGGTCGACATTCAAGAGGACATCGAATTCGCCCTCATCCAGATGAAGGCGGAGACGCTGAACAAGATCAACGAGGCGCTGTCGCGCCTTGAAGAGGGCACGTACGGTCACTGCTTCGAGTGCGCCGAAGAGATCGCTCAGCCCCGGCTGCGCGCGCTTCCCTTCGCCGTTCGTTGCAAGGACTGCGAAGAGGCCCGCGAGATGGCCCAGCAGCGCGAACGCACCCAGGCGCGCCGCGGGTCGGCGAGCCTCGGCTTCGACATGCGGGGATAACACCCCGGCGACTTAGCCTGACGGGCCCCGCCGGTGGCGGGGCCTGTCAACGTCCCGCCTCCGGCTCACATTTACATTCATCGCCCCTGGGAGGGGCGGCCCCAGTGAGCAATCAAATCGAACCTCTCGATCCTGCTGGTTCAGACGCTTCGGTGTTTCGCGTGCCGCCGGAAATGCCGGTGCTGCCGCTGCGCGACACCGTATTGTTTCCGCAGGCGTTCATGCCACTTGCCGTCGCGCGCGAAAGCTCGGTCAAGCTGATTGACGAAGCGGTCGCCAGCGGCCAGACCATTGCGGTGTTCGCGCAGCGTGAAGCGGGCGAAGACGAGCCCGGGCAGAAAGACCTTCACGAGATTGGCACCGCCAGCCAGATCCACAAGATGTTCAAGCTGCCCGACGGCAGCCTGCGCATCATCGTGCAGGGCCTGGCGCGCGTGCGGCTTGACGAAATCACGGGGACGCGTCCGTACCTGCGTGGCAAGGCCACCGAGGCGCCCGAGATCCTGAAGGACGAAGATCGTCTCGAGATCGACGCCCTGCAGCGGAACATCAAGGCCAACTTCCAGCAGATCGTCTCGCTGTCGCCGCTGATGTCGGACGACCTGCAGTCGCTGGCGTCGAACATCACCGATCCGGGCCGCCTGGCTGATTTCATCGCCTCGGGACTGGGCACCATCGCCACCGAGACCAAGCAGGAAGTGCTGCAGACGCTCGACGTTCGCGCCCGCCTGGACCTGCTGAACCGCCTGCTGATCAAGGAACTGGAGGTCCTCGAGCTCGGCTCGAAGATCCAGAGCCAGGTGCAGTCGGAGGTCGGCAAGAACCAGCGCGATTACTTCCTGCGCGAGCAGTTGAAGGCGATTCAGAAAGAACTGGGCGAGGGCGACGACCAGACGCGCGAAATTGAAGAACTGCGCACCAAGCTCGAAGCCGCCGGCTTGCCCGAGGCGGTGAAGAAAGAAGCGTTGCGCGAGCTCGATCGCCTGTCGAAAATGCCGCCGGCTGCCGCCGAGTACACCGTGGCGCGCACCTATCTCGACTGGATCGTCGCGCTGCCCTGGTCGAAGCGGACCGACGAGGTCATCGACCTGAAGAAAACCAAGGGCATCATGGATGCTGAGCATTCAGGCCTCGAGAAGGCGAAGGACCGCATTCTCGAATACCTCGCCGTGCGCAAGCTGAACCCCGGCATGAAGGGGCCAATCCTCTGCTTCGTCGGCCCTCCCGGCGTCGGCAAGACTTCGCTGGCGCGGTCGATTGCGCAGTCACTTGGCCGCAAGTTCGTCCGCATCTCGCTCGGTGGCGTTCGCGACGAGGCGGAAATTCGTGGCCATCGCCGCACCTACATCGGTGCGCTCCCAGGCCAGATCATCCAGGGGCTGCGCCGGGCCGAGTCGAAGAACCCGGTCTTCATTCTCGATGAAGTCGACAAACTTGGCAGCGACTTCCGCGGCGATCCTTCGTCGGCGCTGCTCGAGGTGCTCGATCCGGAACAGAACCACACGTTCCGCGATCACTACCTCGACGTGCCGTTTGATCTCTCGGAAGTATTGTTCGTGACGACGGCGAACGTGCTCGACACGATTCCGCCACCGCTGCGCGACCGCATGGAGGTGCTTGAACTCCCCGGGTATACCGAGGAAGAGAAGCTCGCCATCGCCCGCGACCACCTCGTCGCCAAGCAGGTGCTGAACCACGGGCTGAACAAGCAGCAGGTGGTCTTTACCGACGCCGGCCTGCGCGCGGTAATTCGCGGCTACACCCGTGAAGCGGGGGTCCGCAATCTCGAGCGCGAGATCGGCGCCATTTGCCGGAAGATCGCGCGGCGCCGAGCCGAAGGCGACGACCACAAGGTCAAAGTCACGCCCGAGTTCGTTGAACAATTGCTCGGCTCGTTCCGCTTCATGGCAGAAGAAGTCAAGGACCGCACCAAGCAGCCGGGCGTGGCTACGGGCATGGCGTGGACGCCGGTCGGCGGTGACGTGCTGTTCGTCGAAGCGAAGCGCATGACCGGTGGCGGCTCGCTGACGCTGACCGGGCAGCTCGGTGATGTGATGAAGGAATCGGCACGCGCGGCATTGTCGTGGGTGCGCGCCCACGCCAACGAGTGGCAGATCGATCCGGACTTCTTCAAGCACTCCGAAATGCACGTGCACGTGCCGTCGGGCGCGATTCCGAAAGACGGTCCCTCGGCCGGCGTGACGATGGTCACGGCGATGGTGTCGGAACTGACCCGTCGGCCGGTGCGCGGCGACTTGTCGATGACCGGCGAGATTACGCTGTCGGGCAAGGTGCTGCCGGTCGGTGGCATCAAGGAAAAGGTGCTGGCTGCCAAGCGCGCCGGCGTCAAGGAAGTGGTCCTCCCGAAGCAGAACGAGAAGAACGTCAAGGAAGACCTTGGTGAGGAATTGCTGAAGGGGCTCACCATCCACCTGGTGAGCACGATCGATGAAGTGTTGCTGCTGGCGCTCGTGCACGAGAACGATCGTCCAGCCAGGAAGAAGGGCGCATCGTCGCCGGCCGTGACCGCTCGCAAGACACGACCGGGGCATGCGCCCCGGTCGCGGTAACGCTCCCTCTACTGCACCAGCTTCTTTCGCTCGTCCAGCAGATACGCTCGCAGGGCCGCCACGGCCGCCTTGTCGAGTTCCGCAAAGCGCGGCATGCCGCGTTCCACCAGCGAGCCGTCCAGAATCTTGTCGAGTCCAGTGTAGATGCCGGGCGATGACCGCCGCAGGTCCGGAAGAATCGTGGCGCCGCCATGGCAACGCGCGCAGTAGGTGTTGAAGATCTTGCCGCCCGCGGCGATCTCTTCAGGCCTGGCGTTGCTGGCAATGGCGGTGACCGTCCGCGGCCGCGGCCGCGCGGGCAAGGCAGCAGTGCCGCCGATCGTGAACGTCAACAGGCGGCCGTAACTGCGTGTTTTCTTCGGGAACGCGCCACCCCAACCCGCCATCACCGATACGTACTGCTTGCCGTCGATCATGTAGGTGATGGGCGGCGCGACGATGCCGGTGGTCGCCCACGACGACCAGAGCTTCTCGCCGGTGGCGGCGTTGTAGGCGATGAAGTCGCCGAGCGCGGTGCCCTGAAAGACGAGGTTGCCGGCGGTGGCCAGCGTGCCGCCGTTCCAATAGGAGCCGTACTCCGCGGTCCAGCGCGGCTTGCGCGCGACCGGGTCCCACGCCAGCAACCGCCCCGCGTACGGCACGTCGTAGCGGTCCAGGTTCCGGCCGATCGGTCCCACGCCCAGGTTGTACTCAAGCGGCTTGTATTCGAACTCCGTCGGCTGCTCGTAGTAGCGCCCGTTATCCTGCGCGGGAATGTAGACGAGACCAGTCTTGGGGCTGAACGACATGGCCTGCCAGTTGTGGCCGCCGAGTGGTCCCGGGCGGATGTAGGTGCCCTTCTCCTTGTAGTCCGCGCCGGCAATCTCGACCGGCCGTCCGGTCTTCAGGTCGACATGCGACGCCCAGTTGACCGTGACGTACGGATCCGCCGAGAGCAGTTCGCCCGTCGCCCGATCGAGCACGTAGAAGAACCCGTTCTTTGGCGCCTGCATGATCACCTTGCGCAGGCGGCCACCAATCTGCAGGTCGGCCAGCATCATCGGCTGCACCGCCGTGTAGTCCCAGGTGTCGCCGGGCGTGGTCTGGTAGTGCCAGACCAGCTCGCCGTTGTCGGGATTGATGGCGAGGATGGACGCCAGGTAGAGGTTGTCGCCGCCACCTGGACTTCGGATCTCGCGGTTCCACGCCGCGCCGTTGCCGGTGCCGACGTAGAGCAGGTTGATCTCGGGGTCGTAGACGATTGAATCCCACACCGTGCCGCCGCCGCCGAACTTCCACCAGTTGTCGCCCTTCCACGTCGGCAAGGCCTTGTCGAGCGCCTTGTTCTCCTGTGGTTTCGACGGATCCCCTGGGACCGTGTAGAAGCGCCACGCCAGCTTGCCTGTCTCGGCATCGTAGGCGGAGACATAGCCGCGCACGCCGTACTCGGCGCCGCCGTTGCCGATGATCACCTTACCTTTGGCGATGCGGGGCGCTCCGGTGCTGGTGTACGCCTGCTTCTGGTCCACCGTCGTGACCGACCATGCCGGCTTGCCGCTCTTGGCGTCGATCGCGATCAGCCGGCCATCGAGCGCGCCGACATAGACGCGGCCCTTGTAGAACGCCGCGCCGCGGTTGACGACATCGCAACACGCCAGCTGGTCGTACTTGCGATGCACTTCGGGATCGAACTTCCAGAGCTGCTGGCCCGTCCTGGCATCCACGGCGTAGACGACGCTCCATGACGCGGTGGTGTACATGATGCCGTCGATGACGAGCGGGGTCGCCTCGAGACCGCGATCCGTCGCGGTTTCAAACGACCACGCCAGTCCGAGCTTGGCGGCATTGGCGTCGGTAATCTGATCGAGTGGGCTGAAGCGCTGCTCGTAGTAGTCGCGCCCGTACGACAGCCAGTCCTGGTTTCTCGCCTCCGGCTTCGCCAGCGCCGCATCGTCAACCGGCCGCGGAGCCGGGGCCTGTTGCGCCGTGACCAGCGCCACCAGAGAGAGGAGAAGTGCGGCTGTGCCGCCAACCAGTCGATGCCTCATGATCGGGACCTCAGCGCTTCAGGCGCGGGATGAACTTGGTGACGCCTTGGATCGGACCCACCTCGCCGCCGTAGACATTGCCCTGTGCGTCAACCGCGACGCCTTCACCCATCGAGCCGTAGCCGCCCATGCCCGATGCCTGTCGCGAGACATGCTCGGGCACGAAGTACCACACTTCGCCGGTGCGCGCGCTGCCGACCCGCAGGCCCTTGCGCCAGCCGGGGTTGTAGTTGTCGTCCGATTCCGAGTCGATCGCGTAGAGCGTGTCGTGGCGATCGATGTAGAGCCCGCTGATGCGGCTGAACTGGTACCACATGTCGAGATACTTCCCGTCCTGGTCGAAGATCTGGATGCGGCGATTGCCGCGATCGGCGACGAACAGGCGGCCCTTGGAATCCATGGCCAGCGAGTGCGGACCGCGGAACTGGCTCGGTCCGTAGCCGTAGGACCCGAACGTCTTGATGAACTTGCCGTCGGGCGCGAACTTCGAAATGCGGCCAATCGCACCGGGACCATCGGCGTCGAGAAATTGCGCGCCGTGCGCTTCGGCGACGAAGATGCTGCCATCGGGCGCGACCAGCACGTCGTTGGGTTCGCTGAACTTCGCCGGCGGATCGCCGGCCTCTCCGGGAGTACCCAGCGTCATCAGCAGCTTGCCCTGGGGGCTGAACTTGAGCACGGTGTGGCCCTTGCCCTTCGCATCGGGGAACTGCTTCAGTTCCGCGGCGGTCGCCGAGCGCGCATCGACGATCCAGACGTTACCCTGCTTGTCGACGTCCATGCCATGCGGCCACAGGATGAGGCCGGCGCCAAGGCTGGCGACCACCTTGCCGGTGGGATCAAGCTTGACGATTGGATTGACGGTGGAACCGGCGCAGGAATTTGCGCCGCAGCGGTCACCGACCCAGATGTGCTTGCCGTCAGGGTCGACGTTGATCGCGCTGACCGATCCCCACTTGCGTCCGTCGGGGAGCGTGCCGAAATTGCGGACGGTCTCATAGGGATTCGGCAGGTTGTTGATGGGCGTGACTTTGGCGTGCTCAGGCGGAGCGGAGGCCCCGCGCGGTGGCGCGGCCGGGGCTTGCGGCGCCTGGCCCATGAGCTTCGCGCTCACCAAGGCAAGCACGGCGGCGCTAAGAAGAACGGCGGAACGGCGGCGAATCGTGGTCATCGGGCGTCTCCCTTGATTGCGAGATTGTCGTGCTTCCGGCGCGGATACGCAAGCCGTGGGGCTGCGCGGCGGCTGATCACGCCAGTCGGCGGCGCTGTTTTAGAAAGGCACCCTAAGCCTGGGGTGCGCAGCAGCATGAATCACGGGAGCAGCGCCAGGCCCGCCAGCGTCTTCAGGTCGACGATTTCTCCTGACGCCACCAGTGCCCGGGCCTCGGCAAGGGTGAACGTCTTCGGTTCGATGTCTTCGTCCTCGTCCTTGCGAACCGTGGAATCCGCAGCTGGGGGTTGCAGGTCCTCGCATCGGCAGTAGATCATTTCTTCATCGCAGAAGCCGGGCGTCGGGAAATACCCGTTCAGGCGTGTCACGCGGTGAGGCACGAGACCGATCTCCTCCTCGCATTCGCGCGCGGCGGCGGCGGACGGATCTTCACCCGGCTTCAGCGTGCCGGCCGGCAGCTCCCAGATCCAGCGATCGATCGCGTAGCGGTACTGGCGGATCAGGATGATCGAACCCGGTGCTGGTATTGGCAGCAGCACGACCGACCCGGGATGCCGGACGATCTCCATGTCGAGCATGTGGCCACTCGGCAGCGTGACGCGATCGACCTCGACGCGGAAGATGCGGCCGGTGTACTTCACCGCGCGCGCGAGCAGCGTTCCCGTCCCGATCCCCATCGTCCTACTCGGCCTTCAGCTTCGGTACGTAGACGCGCGCCGTCTTGTCGATGGGCATTTGCGTGTCGTTCACGCCGTGGACTATGAAGATCTTCGGCTTGCCCTGGTAGC
>Ga0049085_10000559_pt1 | contig 14592 bp, 11 predicted proteins | sample GreLakmeSU08MSRF_FD_66721 | JGI IMG/M metagenome (GOLD analysis project Ga0049085, IMG submission 66721) | Freshwater lentic microbial communities from great Laurentian Lakes, MI, USA - Great Lakes metaG SU08MSRF | ecosystem: Environmental > Aquatic > Freshwater > Lake | place: Great Lakes... | reverse complement strand
CCGCACTACCGACTACGAATGTGTCGGCACCAGCATCTAGAGCCATCTCAATAGTTTTCATCGATATTCCACCATCTACTTGAAGCCAAATCGGTCGGTTTCCAATTATTTCTCGTGTGCGACGGACCTTATCCATCATCGATTCCATAAAACTCTGCCCACCAAAACCTGGTTCGACCGTCATGATCAGAAACATATCGACATCATCGATCATCGACTCGTAATCGGTGATGTCTGTATTTGGCTTAACTCCAAGACTCGACCGTGCGCCAGCTTTTCGAATATTCTTCAGAGTTTGAGGAATATCCTTCGTTGCTTCAGCGTGAATGGTGACAGAAGCACAACCGATTTCGGCGTACTGAACTGCAATTTCATCCACATTAGCGACCATGAGATGTGCGTCCACCGGCAACACTGAGGATCTGATTATTGTCGAGGCGGCCTCAAAATCGAAGGTGAAATTGGGTACAAAAACATCATCCATTACGTCTAGGTGTAGCAAATCGGAAACATTAGCAATCCGTTTAATTTCTTGATCTATTTGTGAGAAATCAGCATTTAGAATGCTGGGAGTTATTCGGATATCACGACTCATGAGCAAATTCTAACCAATGTCCTTTCGGAAAAGTGCGAGATACATCGCATCGGTGCCATGTTTATGAGTCCACAGTGACATTGCACCATCGCGTGTAGCCCCATAAAGACAAGATGGCAGAAATTCATCCACAACTATCTGTTGTAGATCGTGATGCTTCTTTTTGATATCTGCTACTTGAATGCTCGTTTCGGCTAGATGCGGAGAACATGTTGCATACCCCAGAACTCCACCTGGATTTAGTGCTTGAATAGCTGAGTCAATTAGTTCGCGCTGCAACTGGGTCAATGCCCGTAAATCCTGCAAGCTCCGACGCCAGCGCACCTCTGGTCTCCTACGCAACGCTCCTAGACCTGTACAAGGAGCATCAATTAAAATGGCATCAAATTTCTCAGTCAACAAACCAATAGTGCGTCCATCTGATACCAATACCCGATCACCATGCACAACCTGCTTAACAAGCTCAGCACGCGCACTAGAAATCTCGTTAGCGGTAAAAACAATCGCTCGTTGTCTAGCAATGCTCGATAACAGCGCCGCTTTCCCACCAGGACCGGCGCATAAATCCAACCAACTTGTTCCACCTGCTACCTTTGAAAAAACCTCTGCTACAAGTTGCGAACCTTCATCTTGAACTCCAATTTTTCTGGCCTTGATTAAATCAAGTGCACCAGGATTTCCTTTCCAGTGAACGCCATAAGGAGAAAATACCGTTGGTTCTCCCCCGATCTCCACTAAATCCTGTTGAGTAGAAAAACCAGGCCAGGATACTAATGTTGGCGTAGCGGCTTCATTATTTATTCTTAGCGCTGCTTCAACCTCATCCCAATTCTTTAAGAGATCATAATAAGCAGACACGATCCACTCGGGATGTGAGTATGCGATAGCTAAGCGTTCTACCGGATCTGATATCGCATCCAGAGGCATGAACCATTCCTCAATAGTTTTCCGAGTAACGTTGCGCAGCAGGGCATTTACGAAACTAGCCTTTGACTCGCCAATTCGCTTGCGCGCTACCTCTACCGTTGCAGCGACTGCAGCGTGGTCTGGTATCCGCATTTCGTGGATTTGATGAACCCCGAGTCGACAGATGTCTACAATCCCGGAATCGACTTCAGACCAAGGTCGATCACTGATTTGGGCCAAAACCCAGTCATGTTTGCCTTGCATTCGGATTGTGCCGTATAAAAGTTCTGTCACCAAGGAACGATCTCGATCATCTAGCTTGCTTGCATTTAAAGCATGAGGCAAGAGCAAATTCGAATATCCCTCGTTGCGATTAACTTCTGTCAATACGTCAAAGGCCAATAAACGAGCAGCGTCCGGCTTAGGCGATCTAAATGTATTGCGACGAGCCTCAACCAAAAACTTCACCACCGATCAAATGTGCTCCGCGTGCCCAATCAATCGCATCCATCTCTTTCTTACCAGCTGGAATAACTCTCAAAAGCCTTAGTGCATTCGAACCGGTTGAAACAATGACAGAGTTGTCAATAACCGAAACCTGTCCAGGTTTGCCAATAACTTCGGCAGAAACCTCAACAGCACATACCTTAAACGGTTCACCTTTCCAGATTGTCCACGCACCTGGTTCATATGTAAATGCCCGAATTGCGTTGGAGATTTGTGTAGCGTCTTGATTAAAATCAATCTTTGCCTCCGCCTTACTCATTTTCGGTGCAGCAGATGCAACGCCTACTTGTGCGTGAGGATCTTGTCCGCTTTGAATCATTTCAAAGGAGCGTTTGACGACTTCAGGACCAAGATTGGCTAGGTGTTCCAGTAATTCAAGGCTTCTCCAAGAAGGATCAATATCAATCGACTCTTGGGTAAATATGGGACCTGTGTCCATACCTTTATCTAATTGGAAAACAGTTACGCCAGTTACTGTTTCTCCCCTATGTAACGCCCTTTGCGCCGGTGCAGCCCCCCTGTATGCAGGGAGTAATGAAAAATGAAGATTTAGAAAACCTCTTTTAGGCAAAGCGAGAATACTTTCGGGGAGCAAAACTCCGTAGCCAATTGTCAGAACTAGCTCTAACTGCTCTATTTTTCCAATCAAGTCATCTGAGTTGACAGGCTTTATGAGGGGAATCTGATGATTGTGAGCCCACTGACCCACTAAGGATTGTTGAAGCAAGCGTCCTCGGCCAGCTGGACGATCAGGCTGAGTGATGATCAACGCAATTTCATGCTCGGATTGTAATAACCAATTTAAGGTTGGTATTGCTACATCCGGAGTAGCAGCTACTCCGATACGCATTAAGAAATCCGTCCGAAAATTGTGTGTGGTGAATCCTTAACCTCGATAGCACGTCCCTGCTCGAAAGCCAGGTTGAACCACTCTGACTCACGAATCTCCGCCATAGCTAACTTGCGATCATCAGGTAAAAGCTTGTCTATAAAAAGAATCCCATTCAAATGATCGGTCTCATGCTGCAAAGCGCGGGCTAAAAACTCCGAACCCTCGACAGTGATGGGTTCCCCATGCATATTAAATCCTTTAGCAACTGCTCGCATCGCACGTGGAGTTTGATAACGAATCTCTGGAAATGAGAGACAACCCTCTTCACCATCTTGCATCTCTTCGCTCAAGGTTAAGACCGGGTTTATTAAGTGGCCTAGCTCTTCATCTACATCCCACACAAAAACACGCAATGGAACGCCTATCTGTGGGGCCGCTAGACCCGCGCCAGGGGCATCAATCATTGTCTCTGTTAAATCCTGAACTAAGACACGTAATTCTTTGTCGAAATCTACGACCAGAGAAGCAGGAGTCGTCAGCACCGGGTCCCCAAAGAATCGTATTTCTTGAATTGACATGGCGTTAGTCTACCAATCCATTACAGTGAATATGGTTCAACCCTAAGCGTGAAAAGTTCCTTTTTGGCGATACTTCTACGGCGCTGCAATTCATGTACACCACTAGTCAAAGCTGGTGCATCTCTTTTGTCCGCATGTATCACTATCTTTACTTGACCCTTAGATATCTCGGTTGGACCATAGATTCTGGATGAATGAGGTATTCGTCCCTCGAGAGACGCTTTCTTTAGTCCAATTGCGATCTGCACACCGATTGATTGATCCATCACCAAAACTACTGAAAACACTGATGGTGGCAGATTCAGTTCAGAGCGCTCACTTAACTCTCGTTTAAGAAGTGGAGCAACATTCCATCGTGCTATAGCCGGCACTATTGGGTGTGTATCTTCAATAACTAAGAGAACAGAACCGTTTGCAGAAATCAGAGAGGAGGTTTCCAGGAATAGTTCTCGGGCCCTTTCTTGAGTACGTAAATCGGTATGTGCAAAGAAACGCAATCCATCTAAAATTACAACAGCTGCATAGCCCCCATCGACTTGTGGTTGCGCACCTGGTGTCGCAAGTACCAATACGGGTTTCGAATCGATACGATCTTTTATAACATCACCGGCTGAGACCACCACAGGAAAATTTGGAAAAGCTCGTGAAATTTCCTCTGCAGCGCGTTCGATTCCACGACCTGCCAAATATTGCTTATCACGATTGCAGAAAGAGCACTTCCACTCTTGAAATCCCTTGCCGCAATGGACGCATGAGGGCGCCTTACCCTTGGCGGAAACAGAAAGTCTTCCGCCACAATCACATGCCGCAACATTTCGACAGTGAGCGCACAACAGTGCATTTCCATAGCCTTTGCGTGGCGCAATAAATAAAACAGGTCCTACCGCCAACGCCTTCTTTATATCGACAAAAATACGTCCCGGTAGCAAAGCACCTTCACTTGGCGTGAAGGCTTTCACTTTTACGGTCTCTCTTGAATTAAGGTACTTCACTTCACGTTCATCAATTAATTGGGACACCTCAATCGAAGGAGAGAATCCAGTCAGAATCAATTTCAGAGACTCAAGGTTAGATCGAATAAGGCCGACTGCTCTTGTGTTCCAGCCAGGTGATCGCATTTCGTAATGATCATAAGAAGACTCCTTATGAATAATCACAGTCGCTAAGTTCTTTATAGGTGCAAAGATTGCACTACGAGTTCCGACCACGATGGTATTAGACCCATGCATCGCTAGAAGATAATTACGGTAGCGTTCTTCACGAGTCATAGCAGCGGTCAGTTTCAGGGCCGATACATAAGAGACTCTTAAAGCATCGATGATGAGATCCACATCTTTTTCATCCGGAGCGACGATCAGAACAGAGCCTGCTCCTAGATTCTCCTTTACCAATGGGACCAACTGATTATGGGCCTCGATGAATGGAGCCAGAGTCGAAAACTCGATTGATTTCTTAGAGCTCTTCTCGCCATTTGGCATGCCGTATGAAAAGCTTTTATCAACCGATGCCACTCGCGGAGGAATGGCAGAGCGGATCAGATCCCATGGATTACACGCATAATGCGTTGCAATCGAATCAATCAAATGCAAACTTTGAGTTGTTGCAACTGGCACGACAGATAGAACCTTTGTGATGCTCTTTAGATCTCCAGCTCGTTCAGGCTCTTCAACTCGGTCAACAACAATTCCTTCTGTTTCACGGTTTCCAAAAGGAATCTGAACGCGCACGCCTATTTGAATAGAGGCGCTAAGTTTTTCTGGAATTTGATAGTCATAGAGTTGATCCAGATGAAAAACTCCTGTATCAACTCGCACACGTCCATAGGGCAATACCGAAGCTCTAGGCCCAGAAGATGCAGGAGCAACTTCAGCCTTTAATCGAAAAAGCTTGGGAATTGCCACCGACTACTTAATTGCGTTTTGAAGCGCTGACACACGATCGGTTCGCTCCCAAGCAAATTCAGGAAGTTCACGACCGAAGTGACCATATGCGCTGGTTAGCGAATAAATCGGACGAAGTAAATCAAGATCGCGAATAATCGCGGCTGGTCGAAGATCAAATACTGTTACAACAGCATCTTGAATCTTTGCTACCGGCACGGTTTCTGTTCCAAATGTTTCAACAAAAACTCCGACTGGCTGTGCCTTACCAATTGCATAGGCGACCTGGACTTCGCAACGACGAGCAAGACCGGCAGCAACCACATTCTTTGCTACCCAACGCATTGCATAGGCAGCTGAACGATCCACCTTTGATGGATCCTTGCCGCTAAATGCTCCCCCACCGTGACGTGCCATTCCACCGTATGTGTCAACGATAATTTTGCGTCCAGTTAAACCAGAATCTCCCATCGGTCCACCAATTACAAAACGACCGGTCGGGTTGATTAAGGTACGAAGATCTGATTGTGGAAGATCTATGCTGGCCAGAATCGGATCAATAACATATTCAATGACCTCTGGCGTCAACTTTTTGACTACATCGACTTCCTCTGCGTGCTGGCTAGAAATAACAACTGTATTAATCGCAATCGCACGATCACCCTCATACTCAATTGTTACCTGAGTTTTTCCGTCTGGGCGAAGATAAGGCAGCGCACCAGATTTACGAACCTTTGTTAACTGCTGCGCTAAAGCATGAGCCAACCAAATCGGTAACGGCATCAACTCCTTCGTGTCATCGCACGCATAACCAAACATTAATCCTTGATCACCTGCGCCTTGAAGATCTAAAGGATCAACAGCTGATGTAACACGGTGTTCATATGCATCATCAACCCCTTGCGCAATATCCTGAGATTGCTGACCAATGGAGATCGAAACACCACAACTATTTCCGTCAAAACCTTTGTCTGAAGAGTCATAGCCAATATTCAAAACGGTATCGCGAACTATCCCCATTACATCCGCATATCCATCAGTCGTGACTTCACCAGCGACATGCACCTGTCCCGTTGTAATGAGAGTTTCAACAGCAACTCGACTCTTCTTGTCTTGGGATAATAATGAATCCAAAACAGCATCTGAGATTGCATCTGCAATCTTGTCTGGATGACCTTCGGTGACTGATTCTGATGTGAAAAGGCGCTTTGACATTTTTAACCTAACTGCCGGATGGCTTGATCAAGAAGTAAATTTCCGAGAGCGTCTTTGGAGACTTCCTTGACCTCTATATCCGCATCATTGCGTAGGAGTATCGTACCCATAGTTAGGTCTTGACCAAATATCGCCCCGCCAGAAACATCATTAACATAGATTAGATCTAACCCTTTTGCTTCAAGTTTTCTGCGAGCCTCTTGCAGATGATCCTTAGTTTCAGCAGCAAAACCAATAATTATTTGATCTTTCTTTGTGGCAGCCACCGTGGCCAACAAGTCTGGATTCTCCTCTAGTTCAATACTCCCCAGAAGTGCTTTCTTGATTTTCTCAAGAGAGAATTTTTTAGGTCTTGCATCGCTTACCGCTGCACTCATGATTAAAACATCACAGATAGGAAACTGCTCTGACAAAATCGTGTGCATATCAGAGGTACTTTCAACCTTACTAATTTCTATTCCATCCAAATCGGAGGTGTCACAATTTGCAGCAATCAAATGAACCTGGGCTCCTCGATTGAGAGCTGCTTTAGCAATCGCGATGCCTTGCTTTCCCGAGGATCTATTTCCGATGAAGCGAACTGGATCTATCGCTTCGCGTGTGCCGCCCGCGGTTACTAATATTCGCTTACCTTTTAAGTCCTGAACATACCCGGTTAAAGAGTCAAATCTTTCGATGATTGCAGAAACCTCAGGAAAGCGTCCTGGGCCTATATCATTTCCGGTTAGGCGTCCCACATCTGGATCCATGATCAGAAAACCACGTGAGCGCAATGTTTCTACATTAGTAACAGTTGCCGGGTCCAGCCACATTGATGGATGCATGGCTGGTACTAACATCTTGGGAACATCTGATGCGAGAACTAGATTGGTTAATAGATCATCAGCACGGCCGGCGGCAAGACGAGCTATGAGATCAGCCGTTGCTGGAGCAATCAAAAAGAAATGTGCAGATTCAGCTATGGCAATGTGAGGAACTGTGTGAACGTTCTCCCAGACTTGAGTATTTACGGGGCGACCAGACAACGCTTCCCACGTCGCTTTTCCAACAAAATTCAGTGATGACGGTGTCGGAACCACAGTTATCGCATAGCCGCGATCTTGAAGGCGACGCAACAGTTCACAGGATTTATATGCAGCTATTCCGCCACCAACGCCGAGCACAACTTCACGGCCGACTGGTGACATAAAAGTGGTTTTAAGCTGTTGGTTCGAGGTTTTCGATTGTTAGAAGTCCTTCATTGATTTCGCGAAGTGCGATTGAAAGAGGCTTCTCGTGCACATGTGTTTCAACTAGAGGTCCCACATACTCAAGCAGGCCTTCCCCGAGTTGAGAGTAGTAAGCGTTAATCTGACGAGCGCGCTTTGCAGCATACAAAACGAGACTGTACTTAGAGCCGCTCTTATCTAGAAGTTCGTCAATCGGTGGATTTGTTATGCCATCCATGGTTTTCCCCGCTTCGTTGATCAATACTGAATTAATAACGACCTATTAATTATGAGATAACTCTATCAGTTTTCCGACCACGCTCTCCACCTGATCATTGATGAGCACTACATCAAAAAATGATGCGGCAGCGAGCTCCTCTTGAGCCAGATTCAACCGTTCCGCCCGTCTGTCAGGGCTATCTGTACCGCGACCCTCTAGTCGAGAGACCAATTCTTCCCACGTAGGAGGTTCTAGGAATACCAGAACAGATTGAGGTAGATGTGCCTTAACTTGTTTAGCCCCTGCTATCTCAATTTCCAACAATACATTTCTTCCAAGCAACAATGCATGTTCTACTTTTTCCTGGGGGGTGCCATAACGATTACCGGCAAATTCAGCCCATTCCAAGAACTCGTTGGCATTGATCATGCGAGTAAATTCTTGATCACTTACAAAGAAATAATCATGACCATCGACTTCATTACTTCGAGGCTTTCTGGTTGTTGCACTAACGCTAACCCAGAAATCTCCAACTTCTCGTAGTTTTCTTGCCACGGTGCTTTTCCCAACCCCGCCAGGACCAGATAGCACCAATAGCTTGCCTGGCTTTATTGCATGCTCTGATTTCATAAACTCCTGGCGCAATTGCTTTATCTGCAGACGACCTAACCCTTGAATTCTACGGGACGGAGAGATGTTTAACCGTTGCATAAGGGCTTGGGCCCGGATTTTTCCAACACCAGATAAAGATTCCAGTAACTCTCTGACGCGCATTTTTGCCACTGCATCTTCGCTCTTTGCTAATTCCAAAATTGTATCTATAGAAAATTCACCACTTTTTATTTTTACCTTTACCTCAGACCTCCGCTTTCGCGAGGTTGCCGCCTTGAGCAAAGCTTCTTGACGCTGCTCGGATGTTAAATGCGGAGGTAATCCCATATGACAAATCTAGCGTTTTATCTAGATAAGTTCAGAAGCGATCTCGGCTGCCCGCTCCCGCATGGCAGTTGCGCCCTGGCTCCAACTTTGTGTAATAGGTCGTCCGATAACAACCAAATTGGCTCCGGCCGATATGGCTGCTCTCGGTGTCATGGTTCGCACTTGATCATCTACTGACTCGGAATCTGTCGGACGAACCCCTGGAGTAATAATGATTGGCGATATTCCTACTGCTTGACGGATAGCCACAATCTCCATCGGTGAGCAAACAATTGCGCCCGCCCCTGCTGCAACAGCCAGTGTGGCTAATCCGACTGCGGATTGAAGAGCATCAGCCTTGAATCCAATTTCTGTCACATTATCTTCTGAGAGCGAGGTGAGAATTGTGACACCAGTTATGTGTGTTTTCATAGAGGCATCAACTGCCGCCTTTATCATCGCCGAACCACCTGATGCATGCACAGTCAAAAACTGCGGAGATAAGTGCGAGACCGCCTTTGCTGCCCCAGCTACAGTATGAGGAATATCGTGAAGTTTTAAATCAAGGAAAATCTCAGAATCGGTAACATTTTTTATCGCTTTGACTCCATCACTTCCAAAGGTCAAGAAAAATTCCAATCCAAGTTTGTACACTGAAACATAATCCTGCGTAGCTTTAATCCATTCAATAGCTGTCGCTAGTTCTGGGGTATCAACAGCCAAAACAATTGGTGGTTTAGACATTGGAATCCTCCGCTCCTGGTCGATGTGCGTACCCGATAGCTTGCTTCAGCGATGTGAAACCGCGATCAATCAAAAGTTGTTTAAGTTCGTTTTGAATTTTCATGATCGCTGTTGGATTACCAAAAGTTGCAGTACCTATAGATACGCCACTTGCACCAGCCAAGATCATCTCTAGAGCATCCTTGCCACTTGCAACTCCACCCATGCCTAATATTGGAACGTTAGGTAATGCAGCATGTACCTGATACACCGCACGCACAGCAATAGGTCTAATCGCCGGACCAGATAACCCCCCGGTTTTCCCACCCAAATGCGGACGCATTGTGTCAACGTTAATAACCATACCGAGAACAGTATTAATTAGGGCCAATCCATCGGCGCCAGCATCTACAACTCCACGCGCAATCGATACTAAATCAGTTACATCGGGGGAAAGTTTCGCGATGATAGGGACCTCTCCCCCAATTGTTCGTCGAACTCCATCGATAACACGTCGTGATGCTTCAGGATCACACGCAAAAACCAGTCCACGATTTTCGACATTGGGGCATGAGATGTTGACTTCAATAGCGCTAATACCTGAAACAGATCGCAATTTTCTAGCCAATGTTGAGTACTCTTCAACTGTTTCGCCAGCAATGGAGATGATTATGCGGGCCTTTTGTTCTTTTAAATATGGAATGTCGGTTGCGATGAAAGCGTCTATACCTGGGCCTTGTAAACCGATTGAATTCAACATGCCACTTGGTGTTTCAGCCATACGTGGAGTTGGACGGCCATTTCTGGCTTTAGACATTACTGATTTGGTCACTACTCCGCCCATTTCACGCAAGGGGAAAAACTGGGCTAGTTCGCGACCTGAACTAGCGCATCCGCTAGCAGTGAAGGTTGGAGCAGGAAACCAGGTGTTTCCGATCGTGGTCGAAAAATCTAATGTGCTCATACTTGTTTTCCAACTAGATTCCATTGCACCTTAGAGCCGTCCATCACTGGACCATCAATGCATGAGCGCACCATAGATACGGATCCATCTTCGTTTTCAACTGGTAGCACGCAGGTCATACATACACCGATCCCACACGCCATTGCTTCTTCTACTGCACACTGATGCACTACAGAGAGAGTGTTGGTGATCTTTGTTATTGCAGACAACATTGGCATAGGGCCACATGAATAAACAACAGCGATATCCAAATCTCTAATTATTTCTGCAATAGGATCGGTTACCCGTCCGGTGTGACCCATGGAGCCATCTTCTGTGTATATACGCATCGAGTTAACAGCTCGCTTACCCTCCATCGGCGCGTAAATCTTTGAAGCAGTGCTCGCACCGAGCAACATGTCCACTCTGCAGCCTCGAGAGTTGAGAACTTCAGCTAAGCCAAACAGTGGCGCAGATCCATAACCACCGCCAATTAATAACACTGGTACCGCATCTGTCGGAATTCCAAAAGCTGTTCCAAGAGGTGCCACAACATCAAGGACCACTCCTTCACCTTGGGCACACAGCCACTTACTACCTTGCCCATGAGGGGCAACTATGAGCTCCATCGTGCCACCAAATGTTGAGCTAACAGAAACACGTGAAATAGCAAAAGCACGACGCAACACCATACTTGATGAATCGCCACCGACATTGATTGCTACGAAATTGCCAGGTTTACATGATGCGGCAAGATCTCCAACATTAATTATAATTTGTTGGTACTGGCCTACTTTTTTATTGCTAACAATTGGCGCTAATAATTGCTGGGCACTTGCATTAATCTGAGCCATTTATGTCAACCATTCCTGCAACGATTTGATGCTGAGAGGACTACTTTGCAAAAAAGTGATCGCATCCACAGCGGCGCTAAATCCAGCGGTCGTAGTGATACACGGAATAGAGCGCTGGACTGCAGCGGTGCGGATTGCCCAACCATCTGCGCGTGTGCCACGACCAACCGGAGTGTTGATCACAAGGTCTATGTCCCCAGCATTAATGATGTCTACGATTGTTTTTTCGCCCATTGAACCAGTTCCTTCAGAATTTTTTCTCACTGTCGTGCATTCAATCCCATGGCGTCGAAGGAAGGCTGCTGTCCCATCAGTTGCCAATATATGAAATCCAAGATCTGAAAATCCCTTAGTAGGTTCGATTCCAGGACTTTTGTCTTTGTCGGCCAATGAAATGAATACGGTTCCGGACTTCGGTAATGGACCAAATGCTGCAATCTGGCTCTTTGCATAACTCTCTCCAAAAGTTGGTGATATTCCCATAACTTCACCAGTAGAGCGCATTTCAGGTCCCAGCACTGCGTCAACACCCCTACCATCCGTGCGGCGGAAACGGTTCCATGGCAAAACTGCCTCCTTTACCGAGATTCCTTTTGCGATTGCATCACCCGATGAAGGCAGTAATCCTTCTCCACGTAGCTCGGCGATAGTGGATCCAACTGAAATCCTGGCGGCCGCCTTTGCTAAAGGCACTCCGGTTGCTTTGCTCACAAATGGGACTGTCCTTGAAGCTCGAGGGTTCGCTTCAAGGACATAAAGCGTGTTCTCGGCGATGGCAAACTGAATATTTATTAATCCACGAACATTAACACCACGTGCGATCTTTTCTGTCGCAATCCTAATCTCATCTCGTTGTTCATTGGTCACCGTCATCGAGGGAAGAACACATGCGCTGTCACCACTGTGGATACCAGCCTCCTCTATATGCTCCATGACTCCCCCGAGAAAGAGTTCGTGACCATCAAATAAAGCATCAACATCAATTTCAATCGCGTTATCTAAAAATCTATCCACTAAAACAGGGTGATCTGGCGTGATATCTGTGGCACGTGTAATAAATACGCCAAGAGCATCATCATCATAAACAATCTCCATGCCTCGCCCACCTAGTACGAATGAAGGTCGAACCAATACCGGATAACCAATTTCATGAGCAATTGTAGTTGCTTCTAATTGAGAGGCAGCCATCCCAAACTGAGGGGCTGACAAACCCTGTTCAGCCAAAATATTTCCAAACGCTCCACGTTCCTCTGCCAGATTGATTGCTTCTGGCGAGGTGCCTAAAATCATTACCCCATTTTCTTTCAATCCCGCTGCCAAGCCCAAAGGCGTTTGACCACCTAATTGCGTAATCACACCAAGTACTGGTCCAGCCTGCGTCTCGGCATGTACAACTTCAAGGACATCTTCAAGGGTCAGTGGTTCAAAGTACAAACGGTTACTCGTGTCGTAATCTGTAGAAACGGTTTCAGGGTTGCAATTGACCATGATTGTTTCAAACCCGGCTTCTCGTAAGGTGAAAGAGGCATGCACACACGAATAATCGAACTCGATTCCTTGACCTATGCGGTTCGGTCCGCTACCTAAAATAATAACCGCTGGGGTAGCCCGCGGACGCACTTCCGTTTCTTCTTCATAACTTGAGTAATGGTAAGGAGTGAAGGCTTCGAACTCAGCCGCGCAGGTATCAACGGTTTTGTAAACCGGACGAACACCCAAATAATGACGGGCTTTACGAACTTCCTCTTCAGTTACCCCTCTCAAAATAGCTATCTGCGAATCAGAGAAGCCGTGTGACTTGGCTACGCGCAATACATCCTTTGACAACTCTCCAGGTTGGGCAATGACAGAAGCCTGCTCATTAATGATTTCAATCTGGTACAGGTACCAGCGATCAATTTTTGTCGCTTCATATACCTGATCAATGCTGACCCCTGCCCACATTGCTCTTTGCACCTGTTGCAAGCGATATTCTGTAGGGATTCTCATAGATTGAAGTAGGAAGGCTAATTCAGATTGACTTACTTTTGGCCACGAAAAGATTGCCTCTTTGCGTTCCAAGGATCTTAAAGCCTTCATCAGTGCTTCAGGGAATGATCGTCCGATAGCCATCGCTTCGCCGACACTCTTCATAGTTGTTGTAAGACGAGGATCAGCATCTGCAAATTTTTCAAAAGCAAAACGAGGAACTTTAACAACTACATAATCAAGTGTTGGTTCAAAAGAGGCAGGAGTTACTTTAGTAATATCATTGTGGATTTCATCAAGGGTATAGCCAATAGCTAGTTTTGTAGCAATCTTTGCTATCGGAAACCCAGTTGCCTTAGATGCAAGTGCACTTGAGCGGGAAACTCGTGGGTTCATTTCGATAACGATGATTCTCCCGTCATCGGGATTTACAGCGAATTGGATATTACATCCCCCTGTATCTACCCCTACTTCTCGAATGATATCTATCGAAAGATCGCGTAATTTTTGATACTCAACATCAGTCAATGTCATCGCTGGTGCTACAGTTATTGAATCCCCAGTATGAACCCCCATCGGATCTAGATTTTCGATAGAACAAACAATTACGACGTTATCTTTTCGATCACGCATGACTTCAAGTTCATATTCTTTCCAGCCAATAATAGATTCCTCGAGTAAAACCTCAGAAGTCGGACTATGGCGCAAACCAGCTCCAGCAATTTGTCGTAGCTCTGGTTCATCAAACGCTATTCCCGAACCCAGACCACCCATAGTAAAAGATGGGCGCACAACAACCGGGTAATTAAGAAGAACGACTGCTTCCATAATCTCTTCCATCGTGTGGCAGATCCTGGATTTTGCTGATTCTCCACCAACCTTTTCAACGATTCCACGAAACAGTTCACGGTTCTCGCCACGTTGAATTGCATCCACATCTGCACCAATGAGTCGCACTCCATACTTTTTTAAAGTTCCACGCTCGTACAAACCAATCGCTGCGTTCAGAGCTGTTTGTCCGCCCAAAGTCGCTAATACTGCATCAGGCTTTTCAAGAGCGATGATTTGTTCGATAATTTCTGGAGTAATCGGTTCGATGTATGTTGCATCTGCAAATTCTGGGTCGGTCATAATTGTCGCTGGATTTGAATTGACTAAGATGACGCGAATTCCCTCGGCGCGTAAAACTCTACACGCTTGTGTCCCGGAGTAATCAAATTCGCAGGCTTGGCCAATAACAATTGG
>Ga0049085_10000557_pt1 | contig 14605 bp, 13 predicted proteins | sample GreLakmeSU08MSRF_FD_66721 | JGI IMG/M metagenome (GOLD analysis project Ga0049085, IMG submission 66721) | Freshwater lentic microbial communities from great Laurentian Lakes, MI, USA - Great Lakes metaG SU08MSRF | ecosystem: Environmental > Aquatic > Freshwater > Lake | place: Great Lakes... | reverse complement strand
CCTTGTTCTGTCGAAATCAGCATTTCACCATCTTGTACATTAACATGCATAGTCATGCCTCGCTCTACCCATTTACCAAGAGTTTCAATACCCTCTTTAGGTAATGCGATGACTTGAAGATTTTGTGCCCGCGCAACTTTATGCTGAATTCCTTGCCACCAAATTTTACTTGTGTGGCCCCCATAACAAAACACAATAACTTGATCTGAGCGACCGCAGGCTTTTAGAATACGGCGCTCTTCAGGTTGACCAATTTCAATCCATAATTGAATTGCATCAGTTAAATCTTTGACCCAAATATCGGGTTCGTCAGTATCGCTTAAGCCCTTACTAAAAAATAAATTATCTTGAGCTTGTAGAGAAAATGCAATTACACGCGCCATCATTCGTTCATCAGTTTCCGATGGGTGTTTGGCAAGAGTTAGTGAATGGCTTGCATAATAATTACGATCTGCATCTGAAATATGTAACTCGACTTTATGAATCGTTGCGCGTAGGGCCATCGTCGCTAACCTAAGCGCATTGTTCGATGTGGAATGCCAGCATCATAAAAAATCGCTGCTTCAGGAATGAAATTAAATTTTGCATAAAAGGGAATGGCTGCTATTTGGGCGTTTAAATAAATGGGACTGAGACCATGGTTTTGAGCATATTGCAAGAGAGTCGACAATAACGCACTTCCCACGCCTTGTCGACGGCAAGGGGCTAATACTGCCATGCGGCCAATATGAGCCACGTTATTGGTCGAAAAGAGTCGTGCAGTACCAACGCAGACCCCATTGAGGTAAGCGAGGGCATGCCAGGCGCTGGAATCGAGCTCATCTAGCTCTAATGCCACTGGTACATGCTGTTCGACTACAAATACAGCATGCCTGATGGGGGCGGCTAAAGCAGCAGCTTCGCGCCAAGCTCGAATCACTAATTTCATCCTGCCAGTATGCCAAACAATGGTTAAATAGCGCCTGATGCTTCGAATCACTGAACTACGCCTACCAATTGATCATGCCCCTGCAGATTTAGCAAAGGCAATTGCCCAGCGCCTGAAGTTAGGCAAATCTGAACACCTTGATTTCACCATCTTTAAGCGCAGTTACGATGCCCGTAAAAATGTTGCTTTAGCATTTATATATATCGTTGATGTAGTGCTAGCTAATGAGCAAATGGTTTTGAAAAACTGTATTGGCGATGATCAAATTCGTTTAGCGCCTGATACGAATTACCATTTCGTTACCCAAGCTCCCGAGGGAATGAAAGAGCGCCCAGTGGTAATTGGCTTTGGGCCCTGCGGTATTTTTGCGGCTCTCGTTTTAGCGCAAATGGGATTTAAGCCGATCGTTTTAGAGCGCGGCAAGCCAGTCCGCGAGCGCACTCAAGATACATGGGCTTTATGGCGTAAAAATAGTTTAAATCCAGAGTCGAATGTGCAATTTGGCGAAGGAGGTGCAGGCACTTTTTCCGATGGGAAGTTATATAGCCAAATTAAAGATCCGCAATTTTATGGTCGAAAAGTTATGCATGAATTTGTGCTGGCAGGCGCTCCAGCAGAAATTTTATTTGTGGCTAAACCTCACATCGGTACTTTTCGCCTTGTTGGCGTAGTTGAAAAGATGCGTCAAGAAATTATTCGCTTAGGCGGTGAAATTCGTTTTCTTAGCAAAGTTGTGGGCTTACGCATCGAAGATCAGGCGATGAAGGCAGTGCAATTAGAGGGTGGCGACGAGGTGTTAGCAAATCATGTTGTCTTAGCTTTAGGCCATAGTGCGCGAGATACGTTTAAGGCCTTATTTGATGCGGGTGTTTTTATGGAAGCCAAAGCATTTTCTGTGGGTTTTCGGATTGAGCATCCTCAATCACTGATTGATCGCGCGCGCTTAGGCTCGCATGCTGGTAATCCATTAATTGGTGCCGCCGATTACAAATTAGTTCACCACGCTAAGAATGGTCGTACGGTATATAGTTTTTGTATGTGCCCAGGCGGTATGGTTGTAGCAGCTGCATCTGAACCGCATTGCGTGGTTACTAATGGCATGAGTCAATATTCTCGAAATGAGCGTAATGCGAATGCCGGCATCGTTGTTGGTATTACACCAGCTGATTTTTTACCAGGCACTCAATCAGGCTCTGGACCAGTGCATCCTTTGGCTGGCATAGAGTTTCAGCGTGCAATAGAGGCCAATGCATATATTTTGGGTGGCTCAACGTATGAGGCACCAGGTCAGTTGGTGGGCGATTTTTTAGCCGCTAGAGCGTCTCAGGAGTTTGGTACGGTTTTACCGTCGTATCAGCCGGGGGTTCATCTTACCGACTTGTCTGCTAGTTTGCCAAGCTACGCTATCGAAGCTATCCGCGAAGCGATTCCTGTATTTGAAAAGAAAATTAAGGGATTTTCAATGGCTGATGCGGTGCTTACCGGTGTTGAAACTCGTACCTCTGCACCATTACGCATCACGCGTGGCACCAACTATCAAAGTATAAATATTAAGGGATTATATCCTGCCGGAGAGGGCGCTGGTTACGCTGGTGGAATCTTGTCGGCTGGGGTTGATGGCATTAAGGTTGCAGAGGCTTTAGCGCTAGATTTAGTAAACCGACGATAATGCGCCATGGCTTTAATCGTACTCACTGATGCAAAACTGGCTTTTGGCCACGTTGATTTATTAGCAAATACCGCTTTTTCCTTAGATGTAGGTGAGCGCGTTGGTTTAATTGGCCGCAATGGCACGGGCAAGTCCTCCTTACTAAAAATTCTGGCAGGCCTAGAAAAACTTGATGATGGTACCTTGCAGTATCAACAAGGTCTACGCATGGCTTATGTTGCTCAAGAACCTATTTTTGAAGCTCATGAATCAGTGTTTACTGTTGTTTCAGAAGGTGTGGCTATCGCCAAGACCTTGCGTGAAGAGTACGAAGAATTGAGTATAGGCGAATGGGATGATGCAGCGCATCACCGCCTTGATGAATTGCAATCGAAATTAGAAGCAATTAGTGGCTGGAATTGGGAGCAGCGTGTTCATGAAACACTAGATCGTTTGCATTTAGATCCCGAGGCGCAAATTGCTACTTTATCGGGTGGAAATAAAAAGCGGGTAGCTTTAGCGCAAGCCTTGGTGGCAATGCCCGATGTTTTACTTTTGGATGAGCCCACTAATCATTTGGATTTAGATTCGATTAGCTGGCTTGAGAGTTTATTAAACGATTTTAATGGCGCAATTGTTTTAGTTACCCATGATCGAGCCTTTTTAGATGCTGTATCTACCCAAATTATTGAACTCGATCGGGGCATCATTCGTACTTATCCTGGCAACTTTACGGCTTATGAAAAACTGAAAGAAGATGAGTTATCGTCTGAATCGCTTGCTAATGCAAGGGCAGATAAGTTATTAGCCCAAGAAGAAGTGTGGATTCGCAAAGGGGTTGAGGCGCGCAGAACCCGGAGTATCAGCCGCATTGTGCGCCTAGAAAAATTACGGGCAAGTAGAGCAGAGCGCCGTGATGCGATTGGTCAAGTGAAGCTAGCGGTATCGGCTGGTGAGCGTAGTGGCAAAATTGTGGCCGATTTGCAATTTGTTTCTAAAGTCTATGATCGACCGATTGTGAGTAATTTTACTGCGACGATTTTACGTGGCGATAAAGTGGGTTTACTGGGCCCTAACGGCTCTGGTAAAACAACCTTGCTAAAGTTAATTTTAGGAGAAATTACGCCAGATTCTGGAACGGTAACAATGGGAACGCGGATTGAGGTGGCCTATTTTGATCAAATGCGTGAAGCCCTTGATCTCAATGCCTCCCTAGAAGATTACATTAGCCCCGGTAGTGAATGGGTGGAAATTAACGGTAATCGCAAACATGTAAAGAGCTATTTGAATGACTTCTTATTTTCTCCCGAACGAACGAACTCTCCCGTGAGCACGCTTTCAGGTGGTGAGCGGAATCGCTTATTACTAGCGCGATTATTTGCTAGACCGGCTAATGTATTGGTGTTAGATGAACCCACCAATGATTTAGATATTGATACTTTAGATTTGCTTGAACAATTATTGCAAGATTACCAAGGTACTGTTTTTCTGGTAAGTCATGATCGCTATTTTTTAGATAATGTTGTGACCAGTATTATTGCGAACGAGGGCGAAGGCTTTTGGAGGGAGTACGAGGGCGGTTATGAAGATTGGAAAATTCAGAAAGCCCGTGCTGATGCTATTTTTGCGAGCAAAACTACTGCGCCACCCGTGGTAAAAAAGAAAGCCCTGTCAAAGTAGATTGCTCCTTTGCATACGCGCCCGCAACTCAGCAATTTCTTCTAATAAATCGAGCGCCAAGGCTACCCCAGGTGTATTGAGGTCAAGGTCTTTTGTTAGAGCGGCAGCCAAACGAGCGCGGCGCAGAGAGTTACCACTAAACCGCCAATCTTGAGGGCTAGACCCTGCCGGACTTAAAACACCTTCAGCAACCCAAGACATAATTTGATCTGCAGGCGTGCTGGCAGCTTGACACAATTCAACAATGGTCATGTGTACTTCTTCTTCGACCACACTGGTTTGAAAAATAGTGATATTAGTTTGAATCATTGCATCTTCCCCTTTATCTACGTACGTGGGTTAAAGTCAAATGCTTTGGCAAAATTACTATAGGCTTCTTTATGAGCTTCGCTATCTGCAGGAGGCAAAGTAATGGTGAGTACGGCATAGAGATCACCAGCTTCCTTACCGGGAATGCCACGACCTTTGAGGCGAAGTTTGCGACCACCACTAGAGTTGGCGGGAATGTTCATTGCTACTGGACCATCTGGTGTTGGTACGGTGACGCTAGCGCCCAGCGCAGCCTCCCACGGCGTAAGCGGTAAATCCATATAAATATCACGGCCATCTACCCGATAAAGCGGATGCGGATGAAAGGCAATTTCCAAATAGAGATCGCCAGCACCACCTTCCCCCATGCCTGGACCACCTTGCCCAGCTAAGCGGAGATTTTGGCCAGCGCGAATCCCCTTTGGAATAGTGACATCGAGTTTGCGTTCCTGCGCGACTAAATTACCATTGGAATCATAAGTAGGCATTTGTAGACTAATACTGCGTTTAGCGCCCTGAAAGGCATCATTAAGATCAATCATGATTTTGGCGTGATGATCTTGGCCTTTAAAATTCATATTGGCACTACGTCTTTGTTGACGTTGGCCTCCACGTGCTTGTCGGCCAAATAAGGATTCAAAAAATTCACTTTGGTCGCCACCATAGTTGCCATCATTAAATTCAAAGCCGGCATTCCAATCGGGTGGTGGAGTAAAGTCTTGACCGCTTTTCCATTGGCTACCCATTTGATCATAGGCAGCCCGTTTTTCTGGATCTTTGAGTACCGCAAAGGCTTCGCCAACTTGTTTGAAGCGTTCTTCAGCGCCAGCTTCTTTGCTTACGTCAGGATGGTATTTGCGTGCCAGTTTACGGTAGGATTGTTTAATCTCATCTTGAGTTGCGGTGCGGGCGACACCAAGCGTTTCGTAATAGTCCTGAAATTTCATGGTTTGATTTTACAGATAATTTTTAAGGCGCCAGATCAAACACCAGCACTTCAGCAGCCTGCCCCTTACTAAGATGGAGATGATCTTCCTCGGAAATGAGTAAGGCATCACCCGCCTGCAGAAGCTGTTCATTAACCACTAATGATCCCCGGACTAAATGTACATAGGCTTTACGCTGAGGATTAAGTTTAAGATCAGCAGTTTGCGTACCAGAGAATAAGCCCGCATAGAGTTTGGCATCTGCCGTCATCATCACTGAATTATCAGTAGGAGTGGGTGAGGCAATTAAACGCAGCTGCCCCTCTTTTTCAGCGGTGGGAATGGTTTTCTGCTCATAACTAGGCGCAATTTCTACCCGGCTTGGCTCAAGCCAAATTTGTAAGAGGTGGGTGGTGGTATCTTGCGCATGATTAAATTCACTATGGGTCACCCCTGTGCCTGCACTCAACCGTTGTACATCGCCCGGTGGTATAGCTTCGACATTGCCCATACTATCTTCGTGGGCGAGAACTCCCTCAAGTACATAGGTAATAATTTCCATGTTCCGATGAGCGTGCTTACCGAAACCTTTGCCAGCTGCAACCCAATCTTCGTTGATCACCCTTAAATTACCCCAGCCCATAAAGCGGGGGTCGTGATATCCCGCAAAGGAAAAGGAATGAAAGCTCTTTAGCCAGCCATGATCAGCATAACCACGCTCTTTTGATTTACGAAGTAATTGCATACCCTAACTGGGATCAAGTTTGTCAGGAAACTTGGAAGAAGCAAATTGAATCATGGCAGTAGAAAAAGCTAAAAGTAAAATGGCTCCAGCCATAATCAGCACTTGTAAATTAGCCTCATGATTAGTGCTGACAATATCGATAATTAGCCGAGTTACTGCAGTAATTGCTACGGCTATAAGAAAGCGTACGGGCATCCGATTGGTTTTAAAATATACCCCAATCATTGCGCCAATCTCTAGATATATAAAGAGCAAAATGAGTTCACCGACAGTAGCAAACCCTTTTTGAAACATGGCAATAAAGGCATCGCCTGCTGACCAAACCGTGGCTAGCCCAATGGCAAATAAAGCGAGGCGATGAAAAACAGAGACTAATAAATTGCCAAAAGATATTGACCAGCGCTCAAAGGTGCGCTCTATATTTGTAACTTCTCGTGTTGAGTCGGGTTGCATAATCACTCCTTTTATTGGCGCTGAACTGAATTTGGTTTGATAAGGTTTATGCTAAACGATTCAGCCAAAAACTGCCAACCATCTTGTTGGTACGCCTGAATTTAAGCCAAATAACCATTTTGAGACGTTTCCAAGACCATTTGGTATGTATGGGAGCAGCCTAAGGCAGAGGCTGAACTGATAACTAGATAAACTAGGGGTATGCGGGGACATTTATCGATTCGAACGGCTGGGCTAATACTAGCTCTAGTAATCTTCACCTACCTTTTTGGATTGGATAGCCGCTTTGCTCCCAAAAATGGCGATGAGTACGTGTATCTGCATATTGCGCGGATGACAGCCACAGCAAATGCTTGGCTACCCTTGCAATCGGCGCTAGATAGTATGCAAAATACCAAGCCGCCACTGTTATTTTGGCAAGGAATTGCCTCAACTAATTGGGGCAACAATTGGTCTTTATGGAGTTTACGTTGGCCTAGTGTTCTCTATACAGCACTGACAGCCTGTTTTTTATTTATTACAGTGCGGCGTTTTACCCAAGATTGGCGTACAGGATGTTTGGCGGCTTTTACATGGCTCAGTTTTTTTGCAACCTATCGCTATGGGCGCCCCTTTCTAACCGATCCACCTGAAGTATTTTGGCTAACCCTACCTTTTTTTGCTTTGTTGTATTGGGGGCGTTTAGCGTTTGAGTCAAAATGGCTTTTTCCAGTATTGGCAGCAGGGTGCTTTGGTATTGCTTTTCTTTATAAGTCATTTGCGTATGTGGTGCCTGCATGTTTTGCTTTACTACTTTGGTATTGGCGTTTTCGGCATTGGTCTATCAAGCAAGTTATTTGCCACGATAGCTTAAAGATCATTGCTATTGGCTTAATTGCACTGTTAATTTTTTCGTTATGGTTTGTATTTGACCCAAATCCAGCAGCAATTTGGCGTGAGTTTGTAGTGGGTGAGAATGCAGGTAAATTCGCCACAGGAAGCATAGTATATTTGCAAGATTTATTATGGGGAGGCGAAAGCATTGGCTTACTGCTGTTAAGCTTTTTAGCTAATGCAGGTTTATTTATTTTTGTTTTGCTTTCTACCTTGGTGCAAAGTTGGCGCGAGCGCGATCGTAGCGGCATAGAAGAAGTTTTTTTATGGCTATTTATTTTGGCATTCTTACTTATTTTTAGCTTGCCCAGCCAGCGTTCGGGACGTTATTTACTGCCTGTAATGCCAGCGGTTGCAGCCCTCATTGCCATGCATTGGCATCGGTTACCGCTTTGGGGTTTTCGGATGGCTTTATTGCTGCAACTCTGCCTCATTCTTTTAATCATTTGGTTAGGGTGGAATTTATCATGGCAATTTGCCATTTGGCATTGGGTTATATTAATCGGCGCCCTGAGCACGATGGTAATTGGCTTATGGTGGCAGAGTAGCACTAAGTTAAGCGCTTTAGCAGGCTGTTTTTTTTCTTACATATTACTTGCCAGTAGCCTTTTGCCGCTCGAGGCTAATTTAGGGCGCTATAGCGCGGCAACTATTGCTGCAATCGATCAACAGGATATTTGGGTGCCCTGCGATTATCGTGCCAAGGATGAAGAGTATCGTTTGTTGATGCCGGGTGCACGCGTGCACGGTTATCAGCAAGTTACGAGTCAGAATCTAGCTAGGCTGAGTCAGCAATATCCTTTATTTGCTGTTCACTTGCCATCAGCAGAGCAGTTGGTATTGTGTGATGACTGCAAATTGATTGGACAGCGTAGTGAAATGCGTGCACGACAAACGGAAGATGAAATTCTGGCAATTTTATGGGGTCAAATTGACCGCAATTTATTTGTCAAAGAATATATTATTGCATCCCCGAGTGTTGATTTGGCTACAAGTTTGCAGCTCAAGGATGCTTGTCGATGAAGCGTACTTTTAGTTTACTTGCTTTGCTGCTAGCAAGCGCCTGTGCTATTTTTTATCTCAGAACCCTGGCGCCATGGTCAGAGTTTAGACCACCTTTATTTGATGTCTCGATATCAACAGAAAAAACTTACCCCAAAAAATTACTGAATGACTTTAATCCCCAACTTGCAGGCGCTTGGGTTGCTAGCTCAATGGCAGCATCAGTACACGCCGCATCATTAATACCCTTAAGCGATGGCAATTTACGCGCATTCTGGTTTGCTGGTAGTCGCGAAGGTGCCCCCGACGTAGTAATTAATTCGTCGATGCTTAATCTGAAAACTGGCAATTGGAGTGAGCCAACGATAGTAATGGATCGCGTAACTGCAGAAAAAGGTTTGTCGCGTTATATCGCTAAATTAGGTAATCCAGTTCCTGCGTGGGATACCGATGGTCGTTTACGCCTTTTCTTTGTTACGGTTTCTTTGGGCGGTTGGGCTGGTAGTTCAATCAGTACGATGGTATCAAATGATGAGGGAATTAATTGGGAGCGACCAAGCCGCTTAATTACATCACCATTTCTAAACCTGAGCTCATTAGTAAAGTCTCCCGCAATTCGTTTTGCTGATGGTCGTTTGGGCTTGCCTTCTTATCATGAATTGGTCGGTAAGTTTGGCGAGTTTTTGCGTCTTGACGCACACCGAGTAATTGATAAACGGCGTATGAGTTCGGGTAGAGAAAGCTTACAGCCCCTCGTTTTTATTGAGTCTACTGAACAAGCAAGAGCCTTTTTTAGGCAAGCGCGAAGCGCTGGACCAGCCCATATTCCCAGTAGCATTACGCACTCAGCTGGTTATAGTTGGGAAAAAACCAATGACCTCGTCTTTCCTAATCCTAATTCAGCAATTGCTGGCGTGCAATTACCTGATGGAACTCGGCTATTGGTATTAAACGATTTGGCGGTAGGTCGACATCGTTTAGTGTTATTGATGGCAACTCCTCAAGAGGCAAATTATGCCCCTTGGCGTTTGCTCACAGTAATTGAGGATGATAGTAAATTGCCAGCTGCCGAGCGGCGGGAATATTCTTATCCTTTTTTAACTGTGACTAGTAATGGAGATGCGCATTTGGTTTATACCTGGGACAGAAAAAAAATTCGCCACTTACAATTACCTGCCGAATGGCTTAAAAACCGGCGGAGCGAACAAGTGCCATCATGAATACACTCTTAAGCGCCATCAGTTTGTTATCGTCACAACAATTGCTGGCATTGCTAGAAATGGCTACGACTTGCGCAATGCTTACGGTATGGGCACTTGAATTGCTTGTTGGTCGGCATCTATCTTTAATTGTGCGTAGCTTGACTGGCATTGTTTTAGCGCTGCTTTTATTTTGGCCAAGCGACTCTTGGAATTATTTAGGGATTTCTCTCGAATTGCCTTTAGCAGCTTATGTGCGTGGCATTACTGGTGATTTGAGTGTTGTTACTCTGGCGTTACTGTGGTCTAGTTTTTTTATGGGTAAAAAACTCTTGTTACCAGTTCAGTTTAAGTTTGCATTGCTGATCATCGCACTTGTTTTATATCCACTTGCTTTGGGTCTAAGCATGCTTGATCCCTATGCTTGGGGGTATAGCTCATGGATTTTCTTAGCTATAGTAGCCTTTTTTGCTTTTGTTGCTTGGTGGAGGCAGTGGAATTGCCTGGTCTATGCCATTGCCTTGGCTTTATGCGCGTGGGCTTTCCAATGGCATGAGTCTACTAATTTGTGGGATTATTTGCTTGATCCCTTTTTAGTCGGCTGGGCCTTAGTGAGTTTAGCAATCTATTTTTTCAAACTAAACCCAAGCAGGCCCTCTAAAGCTTAGTCAGGAATATTTGCTTTACGAATGAGAGGACCCCAGCGATTAATCTCTTTCTCAAGGTGATTTTTTAATCCATCCTCAGATACTTTAGCCATTGGAACAATATCAATACTCGATTCATCCATGCGCGCCTTAATCGACGGATCATTTAAGGCGGCCTTTAAAGCTGTATTCAGTTTTTTCAATACTGCCGGTGGCGTACCTTTAGGGGCATAAATACCATGCCATACTTTGACATCAAATCCTTTTAATCCACCTTCCTCTAAAGTTGGCACATTAGGTAGGCTGGCTAAGCGTTTTGGTGTAGTGACGCCATACGTTTTTACTTTATCGGATTTAATAAAAGGCAGAGTTTGGGTCGTTTGATCGCATAATAAATCAACTTGGCCGCCTAAAAGATCATTAAATGCTGGGCCAGTACCCTTGTAAGGAATGGTAGTGAGCTTTACGCCAATGGCATCCATAAACACTAAGCCGCAGAGTTGAGAAACTGCACCTGGACCAGCATTAGCCATCGTTACTTTTTTCTCATTTTTCTTCAGATACGCAATCAGTTCTTTAAGATTATTGGGTGGGAAATCTTTTCTGGCCAATAAAACCATGGGCACATCAACTACTTGACCAATGTATTCAAAATCTTTCATTGGGTCATACGCTAATTTATCGTGTAAGGCAGGAGCAGTAGCCATGCCGATATGATAAATAAATATGGTGTAGCCATCTGGTTTTGCCTTAGCGATTTTATTGGCGGCAACAGTGCCACCGGCTCCCAATACGTTTTCAACGACCACAGTTTCGCCGAGTGACTTACCCATTGGCACCGCAATTAGGCGCGCGACAATATCAGTTGGGCCTCCAGCCGCAAAGGGCACGATTAAATTAATTGGTCGAGTAGGAAATTTTTCATCGGCCTTACTTTGAGCTAGGGCAAGCCCAGCAAGTGTTAAGGCACTCATCCCTAAAAGTGGGGCTAAAATTTTGGTCAAAAAATGACGATGGGTGATTGGCAGTTTCATTAAAAAATCTCCGATGAATAATTTACTTTTTATCTTTGCTAATATCTAGATTCTGCCATTGCTACCCCTTAGAAAAGATAGGTGTTTACCAGCAATTTAGCATTAAAATCGCAGCTATTTAGCTTGATTGAGGGTTTTTTGCGCCAATAGCACTACTGGGCGATCGATCATACGCCCATCTAATTTGACAGCGCCACCATGCGCATCATGGTCGGCCTGTACTACCCGTTTAGCCCACTCAATTTCGGCGCTACTGGGCTCAAAGGCTTTGCGTACTATGCCAACTTGACTGGGGTGAATACATAATTTACCCCCAAATCCCATGCGTTTCGCGCGGTTAGCATCGGCACTAATTCGGTTTTCATCAGTCGTAGTCGGTGTCACGCCATCAATGGGGGGTGCAATTTCGGCTACCCGCGATTGAAAGACTAACTGGAAACGTGCAGTTAGCAATTCACTTTCTTCGTCGTCGCATACCATGCCAAGATCGGCTTGTAAATCTAGATTGCCTAAGGCTAAACGCAAAACTTGTTGGGCATTGGCAATTTCTTTAAGACAATCGAGGCCGAGCGCAGTTTCAATCATGGGAATAATGGCAGTTGCAGGTAAGATTTGTGCAGCCCCATTAATTTGATCGCGTGATTCACTTTTTGGAATTAATAAACAGGGTGCATTGATTTCTTCTGCGAGCGCTAAATCAGCGCCGTAAAATTTAGTGCCGGGAGCATTGATTCGAATCACCAACTGTTTTTTTTGTGCGACACTGAAATCGCCCCAAGCTTGGCGTAAATGGCTGCGCGCTTTTTCTTTATCATCTGCACCAACTGCATCTTCAAGATCAATAATGACCCCAGCAGCTCCGCTATTGAGGGCCTTGATAAAACGATCAGGTCGAGTGCCTGGCACAAATAAAAAATTAGTACAAAATGCTAAAGTGGATTCTAGGGGGCTCATAAGATCGATTCTTGATTAAATAGCTGAATAACAGATTGAATATAAAATTTAAATTTCGGGACTTAATAAGAAGCCAACTTTGGTGCAGCGACGAATTTCCCATAATGCATTTATTGCTTGAGTCATTTCGGCGGCGCTAGCACCCCCACTAAATTGCGCTAAACGCATGGCTTTCGCGGTAATTTCAGAGCGACTAAGCGTGTTGCCCGGATCACCCTTGGGCTCATCGACCCGACCCTCAAGACAGCGGCCATCATTTAAGTAGACTTTAACTTTACCAATCCAGCGTTGGGGATAGGCTTGATCAACCTCGGGATCAAGCGTCATAGTGACGCGATCGCGTAAATTACAAATAGCCTCATCGTGATAGTGTGTGGCAAATTCAGATAAACCTAAAAATTGATAGTAAGCAGCTAAAGCTAAGACAGTACCCATTGAAAATTTTGATTGGTGTATCGAACTTGGATCAATTACCGGCCCTAGTACATCAATGGCGCCTTGATGAACGAGTGCCTCAATGCGCAAAATGTCAGATGCCTGCAGACGATGAGTTTGCATAACTCGGAGCAGTGCATCGGCAGCAGGATGGGTATGACGACAAGAGGCATGATATTTAAAACTAGTTTCAGCTAAGGCCCAACGCCGACCTAAGCCATCAATGAGTTTGCTCGGCTCAGCATCACTTGACATGCCAGCGGCTAAGCCTTGCGGCCCCTCCAAAATATGTTGGGCGCCAGTAAATCCGGCTTGTGCAAGATAGGCCGACATTAGACCGGCAGCCGCTGCATGCGCAGTGTGTAATTGTTTAGAGTCGGCGGCATCGCGTAAAAATTCCCAGAGCCCAGCTGATTGTGTGCCAGCAGAGCCAAAGGCATTGAGCATTTGGTCGGGGGTGAGATTCAGTAGCCGACCTACCGTTGCCGCTGCTGCGAGGGTTCCAGCTGTACCCGTGGTGTGAAAGACTTTGTAATGCGAGCGGCCTAAAAATTCACCTACCCGAATACCTACCTCATAACCTGCGACAGCGGCGACTAGTAATTCTTCACCTGAGCAACCGAGGGCTTGTGCACAAGCAAGTGCTGGTGGAAAAACCACGGTAGCTGGATGAAAAACTGAGCCGTTATGCACATCATCTTGCTCGGCTATATGTGAAGCTGCAGCATTTGCCATGGCCGCTAAGTAGGGACTCGAGCTTTGACGCGTCAAGAGAATTTCTGCTGCACCTGCTGAATTCGCTTGAGGATTGATTAAATTAGCCCCCATTTGTTGGGCAAATTGTGCGATGATTTCTACTGGCTTAGCACCTTTTCCTGCGATTGCTGAACCAAACCAATCAACTAATAAATCCTCGGCGCGATTCATGACGTTGGCAGGAATTGCTTGAGCAGATAAGTTTGCAGCGAAGTGGGCTAATTCAGCTGAGTAATTTTTCATGGTTGAAAGGGGAGATATTTAATTTAAAACTGCAGTAGCTTGCATGGTGAGCCAGCCCTCATGATCTTGCGCCCACACCTGAATTGTTTTACCACTAGGATCGCTAGAGATATCTGGAACTGCACAAACGGTGAATGGGTTAAGGTCAAAGCTAGGCCGGATGGCACGAAACTCAAAATGCTTGAGGGTGCAATTTGGCATACTTTGCCGCACTAAATCAACTAGTAAGGTTGCAATTAACGGCCCATGCACGATTAAACCGGGGTAGCCCTCAACCTCGGTGACATAGCGACGATCGTAATGAATGCGATGACCGTTAAAGGTAAGTGCAGAGTAACGAAACAACAACACCTCAGTAGGCGTAATGGTTTTAGTCCAGCGCGCATTTTGGGGTGCGGGGGTAGGAGCGATCGGTTTATCGTTAGCGCTAGGCGAGTCGCGATAAACAATATCATGTTCTTCAATTAGCGCTAAACCTGTTTGATTTGAAATAAGATGCCGCACCAAGACAAAAATGAGATCACCAGTGCGACCTGCTTTATGCGTAACTGATTCAATAGTTGATACTTTTTCAATTTGATTACCGACACGTAATGGGTTAAGTGGGTTAGGCCAATCTAGGCGTCCACCCGCCCACATGCGTCGCGGTAAAGGCACTGGCGGTAAGAAACCACCGCGTTGGGGATGACCATCCGCTCCAATTTCTGCTTGACGGGCATGTGGTAGAAAGTAAAGCCAATGCCATAGTTCGGGCAATGCAAGAGCAGTAGGCT
>Ga0049085_10000554_pt1 | contig 14644 bp, 13 predicted proteins | sample GreLakmeSU08MSRF_FD_66721 | JGI IMG/M metagenome (GOLD analysis project Ga0049085, IMG submission 66721) | Freshwater lentic microbial communities from great Laurentian Lakes, MI, USA - Great Lakes metaG SU08MSRF | ecosystem: Environmental > Aquatic > Freshwater > Lake | place: Great Lakes... | reverse complement strand
CGTTCACGCGCAGAATTTATTTCCAAACTGGGAGATAGCCAGAAGGAACTCGAAGAGACCATTTACTGGCTGGAACTGCTGGTGGACAGCGGCACCGTCAAACCAAAAAAACTTTCCCTGTTGCTTCAAGAGTCCGACGAACTGATGGCCATCATTCCTTCCATCATTAAAAGCTCCCGAGACGGTTCCACATAATTCACACCTCATACCTCATGCCTTCACCCTCCCTCCGCACCACCGTCATCGGCAGCTATCCTTTTCCCGCGTGGCTGGAATACGCCTGCCAGCACCTCGACCAGTTTGGCGACGCCGACCGCGCCGAGATGGTCGATGACGCGGTCAGCATCGCCCTGCGCGACCAGCTCGACGCCGGGCTGGATGTTATCACCGACGGCGAACAGACGCGGCTGGATTTCAATTTGTCCTTCTACGGTTTCATCGATGGCCTTGAACTTGAGTCCGCGTCGTCACGCCGCTTCGGTCCGCCGGCGCATGACCAGCGCGGCCAGCACCAGGTCATCGGCCCGCTGGCCGCGTCGCGCGGTCTGGGCACGGTGGAAGATTTCGAGCGGTTGCAGCGGCTCGCGGCTTCGCAACTGAAAGTCGGGCCGGGGACACAGAACACCGTTTTGAAAGCCAGCGTCCCCGGCCCCTACACCCTCAGCGGCCGGCTTATTCCCAACGCGCAATACCCCGACCGCTACGCGCTGACCGAGGCGCTGCTGCCGCTGGTGCGGGCGGAACTGACCGCACTGGTCAAGGCCGGCTGCCGCGAAATCACCGTCGATGAGCCTTCGATGAGCTGCTACGCGCACCGCGAGGATCTGAAAAAGTTCGTCGATATTTTCAACCGCACCGTCGAGCCGGTGGTGGGCCAGTGCCGGCTTTCGACGCATCTTTGCTTCGGGAATTTTAAGGGCCGCGCCGTGGGGCCGCGCCGTTACGCGCCGATGTTCCCGGCGTTTCTCGACATGCAGGTGGACGAAATCCACGTTGAGATGGCGGGCCGCGAATTTGCCGAGCTGGAAATCCTCCAGCTCATCACTGCGAAAAAGGACGCCGCCGTCGGCATCATCGACGTGAAGAGCTACTACATCGAAACGGCGGACGACGTGGCCGACCGCGTGCGGGCCTGCCTGAAATTAGCGCCGGCGGACCGGCTGTCGTTCGCGCCCGACTGCGGCCTGAGCCAGACCGCGCGGTGGGCGGCGAAGCAGAAATTGAAGAGCCTGGTCGCGGGCGTGAAGAAAGTCCGTGCGTCGCTGTGAGGCGGATTGGGTGGTGGCCTGCTTGGTTTGGGGTTCCGCTTTCGGGCGGTTCGGCGCACCCCGCTGACCGTCCCGCGACGGGCGGGACGGAACTCCAAACTTCATAAAGGAACGACGAATTCCCCCTGGTTGACGCTGGCCGCCGATGCCGATACGTTCCCGAGACGTATGATTGCTTCCGCCGCCAACAAGCCCAGCGCCCCGCCCAGTTTCCGGGTCGGTGATGAACGGCTTATCAAGGTCACGCCCAGCGCCGCGCACAAGGTCAGCTCGCTGCTCACCAAGCAGGGGCGCGCCCAGGGCGTGTTGCGCGTGGCCGTGGTCGGTGGCGGCTGCTCCGGGCTGCAATACAAGATGGATTTGCAGGACGCGCCGGCCAGCCGCGACATCCTCGTCGAGACCGCCGGCATCAAGGTGGTGGTCGATCCCAAGAGCGCGCTCTACGTGACCGGCAGCGAGCTGGACTACATCGACGCGTTGACGGACGGCGGCTTCAAGGTGAAGAACCCGAACGCGGCGACGAGCTGCTCCTGCGGCGAGAGTTTTTCAGCCTAGTTGAGAGATGAAGGTTGAAAGTTGAGAGTATGAATGCAGCCAACCTCCGGCTCTCAACACTCAACTTTGAACTCTCAACCAATCCATAATGGATTCCTTTTCACTCCTCAACGAACCGCGCCGTCCGTGGCTCGACTCCGACGCGCTTAGGGCTAGGTTCCTCCCGCTTTCCGCCGGCGCCCATCCCGACCGCGTCCACTCCGAAGGCGAGGCCGGGAAGCTCGCCGCCAACCATCGTTACGCTGAACTCAACGCCGCCTACAACTGTCTGCGCGAACCGCGCGACCGCCTGCTCCATCTCCTCGAACTCGAACTCGGCGCGAAGCCCTCGGACATCCAGCGCATTCCGCCCGGCACGATGGATTTGTTTGTCGAGGTCGGCCAGTTGTGCCGCGACGTGGATGGCTTCCTCACGGAAAAAACCGGCGTCACCTCGCCGCTGCTGAAGGTGAAAATTTTCGAGCTCGGCATGGAATGGACCGATCGCTTGAACGAATTGCAAAAGAAGATCAACGCGAAGCGCGCCGAGTTGAACGCCGAGTTGCGTTCGCTCAACGCGCGCTGGGAATCCGCCCCGCCCGTCGGTGATCCGGCCCGTCCCGCCGCGCTGCCGCTCGAAAGGCTGGAGCAGCTTTATCGAGTGTGCAGCTACATCGCGCGCTGGTCGGAGCAGATTCAGGAGCGCGTGGTGCAACTGGCGATGTGAGCGCGGAACGATTCAAACCACGAATACACACGAACCGACACGAATAGGAAAGGCTCCAGAGAACCAGGCCGCTTCCTCGGTTTATACACTTTTCGGTGCGCCTTCCGGCGCTTCACCAGACGGTCGAAGCAAGCCCGTCTTGATTGGCACGATTCCGTAGGACAGGCGTCGCGCCTGTCTCCGACTTTGCCTCTTGAGATCTGAAGATGGAGACAGGCGCGACGCCTGTCCTACGTTGTTCCGATCTTGAAATCGCGGCCTATTTCGTTTTGCGGAAAACCGCGGCGTGGACCTGGGCCACTTCGCCCATGTAGTGGTCCTGGCTGAATTCACCGGCGGCCTTGAAGATGTGCTCGCGCGCCAGCTTTTCGTTGCCGGCGGCTTCGTAGTAGAGGCCGAGGTAGAGGTGCGCGTAGCAAAGCTGGTTGCGGAGCCGGAGGGCCGGGGGATCGCCGGCCATCGCCGCCTTGAGCACGTCGTCCGGTTTTAATTTCCCCTGGAAGAGCGCGTAAATTTCCATCATCGGCACGCGGCCGTCGCCTTTGATGTTGATGAGCGCGGCGCGGGCTTTTTCCACGCCTTGCAGGCGGGCCACGCAGAGGTAGTGCCAGACGGCGTTTTCCACGTCGCTGGGGTTGACGGTCTGGTGGGACTCGAATTGTTTGCGGCCGTCCTCGAAACGGCCGGCGTAGTAGAGGGCGATGCCGCGCTGCCAGTGGTGCGGACCCTGCGGCGGCGCGAGGACGATCACGCGGTCGAAGTCAGCGATGGATTCCGGGAAATGGCCGAGCTTGAAATGGAGTTCGCCGCGGCGCTCGATGATTTCCACCGCCTTCGGGTTGAGCTTGAGCGCCGCGTCGTAATCGGCCACGGCTTTCGTGGGCTGATGAATGGCCTCGTGGAGCGAGCCGCGAAAATAATAGTACTTGGGATCATCCGCTCCGGCCTCGATCGCGCGCGTGGCCAGCGCGAGCGCCTCGTTGGTCTTGCCGGTTTTGAAGGCCAGGCGTGAGTCGATCAGGAGCCGGTCCGGCCTGGCTACCTCGGGCGCGGCGGCGGACAGTGGCAGGGTGGGGGAAACAGCCAAGAGCAACGCCAGCAGACCGTGAGCGGGTGAAAATTTCATGGCCGGAGCATACTGAAAACTGGTCCGTCCGCCACTTTTTCCGGGAGCGCGGATTTTGAACCGCTAATAAACGCTAATCTGCGCTGATGTTGAAACTGGCGGCAGCATGAGTTTGGGAAAATTTCCCCGTTCATTCTTATACGGCTCGGCACCTAATTCTCCTTGGCCCATCGGACAGGCTAAAGCTCAGCTCCAACGCCGGCGCGGGTCGTTTCCGTCGGAGTTCAACCTTTAGGTTGTCCCAAGTCCGTCGGATTAGCGTTTATCAGCGCAGATTAGCGGTTTCAATTTCGGAGTCCGACTAACGAAGCTGTTCGCGCCCGCGCGGCTCGAAGCGGGTGACGACCGGCGCGAGCCAGTCGCACGCCGGCACGACCAGGCTGGAGAGCAGCAGCCCGTGCAGGAGAAACGCGACGGCGATGACGGCGGGCGACTGCCAGTCCGTGAGAATGATCGAGAACGGCGCGGCGAAATTCGCGGCGAGCAGAAGCGGTCGCAGCCGGCGGCTGCGGTGGGGCGGCGGCATCATGCGTTTTCGCTCAACGGCGCGGCGAGGCTTCCTGGAGCCAGGTCAGCGCGGGGCGTTTCAGGCTTTCGATGAAGACCGCCTCGGTTTGAAACTTGGCGCGGCCCTTCAGTTCGTCGCCGTCGAGGAAGGCCACGAAGGAGAACGCCGCCTTGTCCTGCCCGCGCTCCTGCGAAAATTTCCGCACCAGCTCCACCGCCGGCATGGTTTTCGTCCCCATGATCTCGACGAGCGGAAACTGGATGTCGCCGTCGAAGGAGCGGAAGACCAGCTCGGTGCAGACCAGCTTGTCGGTGCTGAAAAAATCGAACTCGAAATCATACGGCTTGCCGGCGTGGCTGAAGGCGCGCGCAATGCACTCGCGGAGGCGCGCCGGTTCCAAACGCGTGCGGAGGAAGGCCGCCGAATCCGCCTCGCCCACGGACTGCTCGAACGAGGTGAAGACCACGCCTTCACTGATCGATTCGAGGATGACGCGCTCGTGGCCGTGCTCGTCGCGCTTGACGAACTCCGCCCAGTGCTTGCGCACGCGCGGATCTTGGTCGAGGCCGAGCCGTTTCAAATCCTCCGCCGTGCCAATGTAGATCGCCGCGTGCGGCCAGTAGCCGGGGAGAAAGGCGTTCGAGAGATACCAGTTGCGCCGCTCCAGCAGGATGTCGCCGGGCTGGAGCTTGGCGCGCAGTTCGGCCAGTTGCGCCGGACGGATCAGCGGCTTCCCGTGGCGCGGCTCGCGGATCTTCGTGTCGCCGACCCAGGAGGAGACCACGGTCTTGGTCTGATAAACCGCCACGCCGCCGACGGCCTTCGCCTCCCGCCGCGGCGTGGCCGCCTCGGCGGCGACCAGCGGATCGAGCAACCGCTGCCGGGTCCCGGCGGAACGGCTGATGGCCGCGTGAAACAAATCGTAGGGCGCGGCCTTGAGCAGTCCGGCCTTCGCCAACGCCGGCTGCGCGGCGTCGTAATGGCTCGTGGCGTCGGCGAGCAGGCGGCGATGTTCTGGGTTCACGAGGTTGCGGCGGACGGTGTCGTAGAGGCCGGGAGGAATTTCCCAGAGCGGCTCGGCCTCGTTGAGTTTTCGTTTCGCGTCCGGTGAGCGGTCGAAGAGCGTGACGAATTTCAACGACGCCTCGTGGAGCGCGGACGCGGCGGTGTAGGCGGTGAGGAAGGAGCGGAGGCGCAGGGATTCGTCGGTGACGTCGTCGTTGCTTTGATATTTCCAGACGAGGCGGAGGAGGGCGGCACGATGGTTCAGGTAGCTGAGGAGCATCTGGCGCACGGCGTCGTTGTCGGCCTGGGTGTACCAACTACGTTTGCCGGCGGCGAAATCCGCCATCACCAGGCTGGTGCGCTTCTCGAGATCGTTCAGCCCGCCAAGCAGGTTGCGCAGCGCCGTCTCGTCGGCCGTCAACATGGCCGTCAGCGTATTCGTGGACATGGCGGCGAGATTCAGTCCGGGGCCGTGCAGTTCGGAACCGCGATGATGGCGCGTCCACCACGTCGCGCCGACGAACGCCCCGCCGAGCAGCAGCAGGATCAAACACCAGCGCACCGTCACCCACGCGAAGCGCATCCAGGAGAAGGGCGTCATCTGCATGGTTTCCGCCGGACGCGCGCGGCCGTATTCGCCGGCCAGCTCCAGCAACTGCCCGCGCAACGCCGCCTGCTCGGCGCGCAGCGCCTGGAGCTTTTTCGTGTCGCAAAACATCCGCATCTGCCGCCACCAGCCGCCGCAGCCCTCGCGCACGCGCCGCGCATAGGTCAGCGCGAACAGGCCCGCCGGCGCCATCGCCACCAGCCACGTCCAGCAGACCCACGGCAGAAAATAACTTCGCATCGCCCACCAGACGCCGGCGGACCACAGCCCATAAACGGGCAGCGCCAGCCCGAGCCGCGTCAGCGCCACCGTGGTGCGCGTGGTTTTCTGAAACTTGCCGGCCACGACCTTGATGGCGAGGTAGGGCAGGAGATGATGCAGCGTGCCGACGAGCGCGGGCAGGAACCAGAGCAGCAGCCAGAAACCTTCCCAGGCCATCTGCGCGGTCAGCCGCAGGCGGCGAAACCGCATGATTGGCGAACGAATCTCCAGCCCTTCCGCCGTGAGCAGCTCGCGATATTTTTGAATTGATGCGGCCATCGCGGCGGCGCGCTCGGGGAAGTGCTCCTTAAAATAATTGATCGCGTCGGCCAGGCGCTTGCGCTGGCGCAGCGCGGCGATGGGGCCGGCCCCGCGCTGCGGCGGCGCGGGCAGCAGATGTTCGAGATCGTTGAGATACGGCTCCCACTGCGCGTCGTCCAGATGGATGACCGTCTCCTTCAGGCCCCGGTCGAGGTCATTCGTCAACGCGCGCATCGCTTTCTTCTCCTCGCCGGCGTGCGTCTCCAGCGCGGCGTTCACGTCGAGCGGCTCGCCGATGCGCACCCAGACCGCGCTGCGAAAACCTTCCTTGCGCTGAAAATTGATGCCGACCGGAATGATCTTCAGCCCGCGCGCGCCGTCCTTGGCGGCCTGCACCGCGATGCGCGCCGCGCCGGAGCGCACCTGCTCGACGCGCGGCAGGTCGTGCGACTTGCCCTCGGGAAAAATGCCGATGGCCCCGCCCTGCACGAGATCGGCCGCGCCGACGGCGAGCGATTCGAGGTTGCGTTTGATCTGCGTGGCGTCATCCGAGCCGCGAAAGGCCGGGATCATGCCGAGCGAGCGGAGGATCGCGCCGAGCACCGGCACGTCGAAGAGCGGCGCCTTGGAAAGAAAATGCACGGGCCGCCGCGCGACGATGCCGAGGAGCACGGGGTCGATCAGCGAGTTGGCGTGGTTGGCGGCGAGCAGGACGGGGCCGGTGGCGGGAATTTTTTCACTGCCGAAGATTTCGATCCGGGGATAATAAACCCGCACGACGCGCCGCACGAGGCGGCGGGCAAGATGGCCAATCACAGTAAACATGGTCGCGTCTCCCGGCGGAAAGTGTCCCGGAGATTATTAGCACGAACCGCGAAGGGGTGGCAATCCGCAACTGCCACATCGTCTGCGTAGCGGCGTCTCGGCAGAGCGCCGCTGTCTGAACGTCCGGTGGAGAGAATAGCGGCGGTCTGCCGACGCGCCGCTTCGGGGAGCGTGGCTTTCCCATTTTGCGCTTTGCAGTGTCCGGGCCGAACCGTAGTTTTCGTCCATGCCCAAAGCGTTGAAAGAAATTGTCCGCCAATGCGACACGCGGCTGCGCACTGCCGAGATTCAGGATTACGACGGCGCGTGGAACGGATTGCAGGTCGCCAACCACGGCACCGTGACGCGCCTCGCCGCCGCCGTGGACGCCAGCCTCGCCACGGTGAAGCTGGCCATCGCGGCGCGGGCCGATCTGTTGATTGTCCATCACGGGTTGTTCTGGAATCCAGGCCATCCGTGGACGGGCCGGCGTTATGAACTGATACGGCTGCTGCTGGAGAACAATCTGGCGGTGTACAGTTCGCATCTCCCGCTGGACGCGCATCCGAAGCTGGGCAACAACGCGCTGCTGTGCGCGGCGCTCGGTCTAAAAAAATTGCGCCCGTTCTTTTTCATGAAGAATCAATTCCTCGGCTGGCAGACGACCGCGAATCTTTCGCGCGCGGAACTGATGCGGCGATTGCAGCGCGCGACGGGCGCTCCGGCGAAGCTGCTGCCGGGCGGTCCGGAGAAGTGCCGGCGCATCGGCGTGGTGACAGGCGGCGCGGGCGGGGAGTTGAAGCTGGCGGCGGCGGAGGGCGTGGACACGTTCATCACCGGGGAAGGGCCGCATTGGACGTTCCCGCTGGCGGAAGAGCTGGGTGTGAACGTGCTTTATGGGGGGCATTACGCGACGGAGACGTTCGGCGTGAAGGCGCTGGCGGAGGAGCTTTCGCGGAAGTTCAGACTCCCGTGGAGTTTCTTGGATCATCCGAGCGGGCTGTAGCCCTCACGGAGTGAGCCGCTGGAACTCGATCATGCGGACGTAGCCGGCGTCGTTCTCCACGATGAGGATGTTGCCCCGGCTGTCCATCGACACGCTGCGCGGCTCGGCGATTTTTGCGCCGGGCGAGTGAAACCATTGGCCGTCGCCGCTGTGGTTGGGGCTGGTCAGGCCATCAAGGAACAGATGCACGCGGCCGGCGGGATCGACGTAGGCAATCTTGCTTCCCTCATGCAGCGCGAGGAGATAGCCGCCGTTGGGCAGATACCAGATGCCGCGCACGCCGTTGAGTCCGTTGGTCAGGACGGAAGTTCCCGACACGAAGGGGGTGGTGTTGCCGTTCCCGGCGATGTTCGTGCGGCTGCCGGCCCCGGCCCCGGTGTCATCGACGATATAAACCCGGTGGTTGCCACGATCGGTGGCCATCACGTCGCCATGGGCGTTGACCACGATATTGCCCAGCTCGTTGAAATTATTGTTCAACGTGGAGACCGTGCCGGGGACCCGCTTCCGCAAACTGCCACCAGAGGAAAAGTAGATGATGGATTCATCATCCTTCACCCACAATCCGCGCCCGGTGGTGATGCCGCCGGCGACGGTGAAGAGCGTGGTCATGGTGCCGTTGGTGTCGAGGCGGCGCACCTTGGCGTTGTCGGTGTCGAGGACATAGACCGTGCCGTCGCCGCGCACCCACAGGCCGTTGGGGAAGCGCAACGCGACGTTGGTGCCGGGGGTCGCGCTGTCGGAGCCGCTGCCGGCGAGATGCGTGCCCGCGACGGTGTAAATCCGGCCGTTGGTCGCCACCTTCAAAACGGAGTGGCTGTCTTTGTCCACGATGAAAATATTCCCGGCATTGTCGGCCATGGCAAAATGCGGGCGCGACAGGGCGGCGTTGGTCGCGAAGCCTCCTTCAAAAGAGGCCTGCCAGTAATTCGTCACGTCCTCCGAGCCGAAGCCGCTGCCCGCAATCGTCCGCAGCACGCTGTAGGAATTCACGAGATTGCTGAAGGCCAGCGGTGCGTTCGTCGAAATGTCCGCCGCGAGCAGGCGAAGGAACTGGTTGCCCAGCGAGAGGGTGACGCCCGCCTGGCCGACCAGGCCGGTCGTGAAATAATTTTGCCGGGGCTGCCAGGGGCCGGCGGGATTAGCGGCCGTTTCGACGGTGCAGATCCCGTTGGTGTAGGCGTTCGTCCAGGTGATCGTGCCGGTGCGGTTGGCTGCGCTGATTTTGAAACCGGCCGCTCCGAAGGTGGAAGGCGACGCGGCCAGCCAACTGGCGGCCACGATGAGACCAGTGAGACAAGGCAACTTCATGTGATGGCCGCATGGTCGCATGGCGAGGGGCTTTCACAAGCCGGACGCCGTGAACCGGTGGGGAGAGACTCAGTCGATCCCGAGGCAAACGGAGTGAGCATCTATCCGGTTTCGGTGATGATCTCAGTGCTCGCGCCTCCTGCGTCGTCCATGAGGGGTTGACGGAGTCTCGCCCCACCACGCCGCTACTCCTCCACCGGCACGACCAGGTTCGCCATGATGTAGTCTTTGCGGTCGGGGGTGTTCTTGCCCATGTAGAAGTCGAAGATGTTCGCGGCGTCGGGCTTGGGCGCGTGTTCGACCTGGCTCAGGCGCATTTCTTTTCCGATGAATTGCTTGAACTCGCTCGGGGAGATTTCGCCCAGCCCCTTGAAACGCGTGATCTCGCAGCTCTTGCCCAGTTTCGCCGCCGCCGTGTCGCGCTCGGCTTCGCTGTAGCAGTAGATCGTCTCCTGCTTGTTGCGCACGCGGAAGAGCGGCGTCTCGAGCACGTAGAGATGGCCGTCATGCACGAGTTGGTCGAAGAAGCGGAAGAAATAGGTGATGAGCAGATTGCGGATGTGCAGGCCGTCCACGTCGGCGTCGGTGGCGAGAATCACTTTCTCGTAACGCAATCCCTCCAGATTGTCCTCGATGTCGAGCGCGCGCATAAGGTTGTACATCTCGTCGTTTTTATAGACGATGTCGCGCTTGAGATCCCAGACATTGAGCGGCTTTCCTTTGAGCACGAAGATGGCCTGCGTGTTCACGTCGCGGCAGCTCACGATGCTGCCGGCGGCGGACTGGCCTTCAGTGATGAAGACCATCGAGCCTCTGCCCTTGGCCTTGGGTTTGTCGAAATGAACTTTGCAGTCCTTGAGCTGCGGGATGCGCAGGGTGATGGCCTTGGCGCGTTCGCGGGCGAGCTTCTTCACCTCCTGCAATTCTTTGCGAAGCTGCTTGGTGTCCTCAACTTTCGCCATGATTTTCTCGGCGATGGCCTTGTTGCGATTGAAGAAATGGAGCAGTTCCTCGCGCACGCTGTTCACCAGTTCGGTGCGGATTTCGGTGTTGCCGAGCTTGTTCTTCGTTTGTGATTCGAAGATCGGGTCTTTCAGGCGGATCGCCACCGCGCCGACCATGCACTCGCGCACGTCGTCGCCGTCGTAGCCGCCCTTGGAGTATTCGTTGACGGCCTTCAACAAACCTTCGCGGAAGGCGCTCAAATGCGTGCCGCCGTCGCTGGTGTACTGGCCGTTGACGAATGAGAAAAAGGTTTCGCCGTAGCGGCTATTGCTGTGCGTGAAGCAGAATTCAAGCGTCTTGCTCGTGAAATGCAGCGGCGCATAAATCGGCTCGGAATGGTCGGACTGCAAATCCTCCATCACGAGGTCGAGCAGGCCGTGGCGCGACTGGAAGGGTTTGCCGTTGAAAATGAGTTTCAGGCCGCTGTTCAGATAGGAGTAATGCCGCAGCCGCCGCTCGACGAACTCCGCCTTGAATTCGGCGTCCTTGAAAATGACCGGGTCCGGCTCGAAGGCGATGAATGTTCCGTTCGGCTCCTTCGTTTTCCCCTTGTCCTCCTTCTTGAGCTTGCCCTGCTTGAACGTCGCCTCGACGTATTCCCCGTCGCGGTGGCTGCGGACGACGAACTCCTTGGAGAGCGCGTTGACGGCCTTGGTGCCGACGCCGTTGAGGCCGACGCTGAACTGGAACACGTCATCGTTGTATTTCGCGCCGGTGTTGATCTGCGAAACGCACTCGATGACCTTGCCGAGCGGAATGCCGCGACCATAATCGCGCACGCAGACGTTGTTGCCCTCGATGCTGATCTCCACCTCGCGCCCGTGGCCCATGATGAATTCATCAATGGCATTATCGACGACCTCTTTCAGCAGCACATAGCAGCCGTCGTCGTGGTGCGAGCCGTCGCCGATGCGGCCGATGTACATGCCGGTGCGGAGGCGGATGTGTTCAATGGAGGAGAGCGTCTTGATTTTGCTCTCGTCGTAAACGTGCTTTTTGTCGTCGGCCATAATTTGGTGCGGTGAGTATTAGAAACAAAAACCTCTGTGCAAACTGATTTCGTGAATGCAACGCGTGGGCCGGTTTGCTCACGGCTCAAAGAACCGGTCAAAACCTCTGGCTCGTAGCCTATTTTTCAATTCCTTGTCCTCACTCCACAAGCAGCCGTCCAGGTGCAGCGTGAGCGCCACGTAGGGTGTGTCCGCTTCATCCACGTCTTTGCAGAGCCGGTGCGCTTCCAGCAATTCGTCTTCGGTGAGTTTCGCGGGGCGGGCCAACCGCTCCTTGTGTTTGAAAAGTTCGACAAACAAAAAGCGCGGGCTGTAGAAATTCAGAGTGACGGATGGGCCGAGCCGGTCTCTCAATTCGCCGCGCTGGGCAGTCAGTGTTTTGAAGGCGATGTTCGCGTCCATCACGACGCAGTCCGCTTTCATGGAGCCGGCTTGATGAATCGATCCTTATTTGCGGCCCACCAGCCCGCCTTGATTTCATCGGCCAGACACTCCGCCTCGCTCTCCGTCATTCTGCTCCGTCGCGCGATGGCTTCCAGCCGCAGCCAGTCCAGAAACGAATTCAACCGATCCGTCGGCACATCGTTCTTTGGGATGGCGATGTGAACAGTGCTGCCCGTGGTTTCAACGGTAATCATGCTTGAAAATTAGGCGTGTCAAAACCAGTCCGCAAGGTCAAACGGCGTCTTGATCTTGCTCTCGTCGTAAACGTTTTTTGTCGTCGGCCATAATTTGATGCGGCGAGTATTGGAAGTGCGCGACGAATGGCAACAGGAAATGAAGGGCGGCCTTTTCGAAATGCGTCCGTCACCGCACCGCCAATGTCCAGGTCACCACCCCCAGCGCGAGACAGAGCAGTCCGGCGGCGGTGTCGAGGCGGTGGTCTTTCGTCCAGCGTTCCGGCAGGAGGACGAGTACGAGACCCAGCAGACATCCGCTTACAAAACCGCCGAGGTGCGCGACGATGTCGACCCTGGGGCCACGATTCAGCCCTAGCATTACGAACAGGAGTAGTCCCGCCAGAACTCCTCGGACGATCAACTGTGCGGCCGCCGCTCCGTGATGGCGGAGTGAAAGCGAATGCACCGCCAGTAGGCCGAGCGCTCCCATCACCATCCCCGAGGCACCGACGCTCAGATGGTTTTCCGCATGGCCGAACAACCACAGCGCATTGCCACCGGCCCCGGCCAGAAATGACGCCAGCACCGCCCGGCCCGCGCCGTAGGAACCCATCGCCAGCCCGAGCAGCACAAGTCCCGACGAGACGTTGCCGGCCAGGTGAACCCAGTCAGCGTGCAGCGTGATGGCGGTGAAGAGACGCCACCATTCGCCGGCGCGGACGGCGTCGCTGCTCATCAGGCCCGCCGCTTCCAGGCTGGCCCGCCCGGATTCGTTCAGCGCGTGCAGGGCGATGAGCAGGCAGAACCAGAACCCCGCACGCCAGTCGAAGAGTAGCCCGGTCCACCGGAGTTCCTGCCGCCAGACGCGCCCGCGATTCTCGAGGCGATACAGCCGGATGGCCGATTGCGCCCGCTCGAATTCGGCCGGTGAAATTCGCAGCCGCCAGCGGCCGTCCTCCTCCGCGCAGTCGATGAAAGCCTCGATGCCCTGGCTGGCCAGGACGAGGCTCCAGTCCATCGCCTCTTTTTCCGAGCGGGCGGTGATGTGGGCGATGTTGATTTCCATGCCGGGTTTTCAGCATCGTTTGCAAATCTGTCTGCCCTGCACAACGCGGAAATGAAATGACTGAACCTTTCACGCGGCCCGCCGATGAACAGTTGTGGAAGCGGATTTGCTCTTTGGTCGGACCGGTGAACATTGAAGCCAATCAAACATGAAAGTCATCCAACCCAATTACCGGGTGCAGTTCACCGCCGAGGATGTTGATTTCGTCGTCAGCATCCTCGTCGGCAAGACCGGGGCGGCGGCGTGTGTCGTGTCCCTGCTCGCCGACGCCGAGACCCGCGACTTCATTCTCGACGACGAGGCGCTGCATCGCGCGTTGCTTGAACATCAGGGCTGCCTGCGCGTCTCCTCGCACTTCTACTTTTACATCCTCGTGCGTCAGGTGCTGCGGCGAGCCGGGATCGAAGAACGCGTGGTGGCGGAGATGCTCACGGAGTTTTTCCGCGTGGAAAACTTCGAGTGCCGCGTGCCCGGCCAGGCGGAGCCGTTGAATTACTTTTTTGAAATGCTGGCCGCGTTGCAGATGGCGGATGAGCACACCGGCTTTTTCATCCGCGCCCACATCGGCAACCACTCGTTCTTCTTCACGGGCCTATTTCCCGAGCGCATCCGCGCGCGGGCGAAGCGCCGGGGCTTTCCCGATCTGAGTTATTTTGAGGAACTGGGCCGCGCCAATTTCCCCGTGGCCCGCGATCATCGGCTGGCGGACCGCTATGGACTGGCCCCGGTTTTCGACACGCTGGCGGAGCGGTTTCAAACCACGCGCCGGGCGTTTAACAATTTGTCCGAGCGGCTGTTCTCGTGGGAGGAAGGCGGCTACGCGCTGGAAATTCTCGGCGCGAACAAGCTGGCGGATTGAACCAGAACTCCGAAATGAAACCGCTCATCTTCGCTGATAAACGCTAATCCAGGGGAGTTGGAACAGGGGTGGCGGGAAATCTTTTCGGAATCAAGCTGCCGCAGGTTTATCCATCAGCGAGGATGATCGTTGATGAGCAGTTCATAATTAGCTTGGAGTTAAAACCCCAGCGCCTGCATGGCCGCGACGGTTTTTTCCGGCGTCTCTTGCCAGATCGTCTGCCAGCCGCGCGCCGTGCCGCCCGCCACATTTTCCGCGCGGTCGTCGATGTAGAGAATTCCTGCGCCGTGGCGGCCGGTCGTGCACTCGACCACTTCGTAGAGCCGGGCGTCGGGCTTCATCGCGCCGTGCTCGTAGGAAAGAATGTAGCCGGTGAAGTTCGCGAAGAACGGGAAGTTGCGGCGGACATGGTGGATGGCCAGTTCGTTGGTGTTGGAAAAAATGAAGGTGGGGATCTGCTGCGCGCGCAGGTCGGCGTGGAGCCGGACCATGCGGGGCATCTCGCTGAAAATGTCCGCGAAGGCCGCCGTGAACTCCTCGTAGCTGCCGCGAAACTTCGCCTGGCCCCGCACGGCCTCGAAAAATTCCCGCGCCGTCAGGTGGCCGTGCTCGAAACGGAGGAGCAGGGGGGAGTGGTCGAGCAACTCCTGCACCTGCGCCGCCGAT
>Ga0049085_10000552_pt1 | contig 14651 bp, 13 predicted proteins | sample GreLakmeSU08MSRF_FD_66721 | JGI IMG/M metagenome (GOLD analysis project Ga0049085, IMG submission 66721) | Freshwater lentic microbial communities from great Laurentian Lakes, MI, USA - Great Lakes metaG SU08MSRF | ecosystem: Environmental > Aquatic > Freshwater > Lake | place: Great Lakes... | reverse complement strand
GCGCGCGTCGCCGACGACAGGCCGGCGCCCAGGGCCACGCTCGTGCCGCGATCCCACGCCCGCAGCAGCGAACCGCCCAGCCCCTGTCGTTGCCGCTCAGCGACCACCAGCGGATCCGTGCTCCAGGTGCCCGCGGCCTCAATCCCGCTAACGATCACGCGGACCGGCAGCAGCGCAGTGGCGGCGATCAGCGTCGGACCTTCGCGGACGACCCAATATGGTGGCTCAACGCCACCGGCCGGGTTGCGACGAACCCAATCCCAGCGCAAGCGAAGGCGATCGGCAGCCTCGTTGCCGAGCGTCCGCCGATGTATCTGCTCGATGCCCCGACGATCGTCAGGGGTGTAGCGTTCGATCTCCGCCATGGATCAATACAAGCCGCGTCCAGACACAACTGCGCGAGGAACACATTAATTGTACGCGAGGCTGGTGACGAGAACGGGGGTGAAACTGAGGCGCCGCGTGACCGTGAGACGGGGACTATGCCCCCCCCCCGGGAGGCGGATTCGGATCCGGCTCGTCTTCGGGTTCCTCGTCCTGCTCCACCTGGCGCACGGGCAGCCGCTGCGGCACCCCGCCAATCACCTTCGTGCCGCCCAGCCTGGCCCATTCGTGCAGGATGGTCCTGACCGGCACACTGGTGGCATCGAGCGAGACCCGTCCGTCGCGGCCCCATCGTGGCCGAACGCCTACTGGGCGGGCGGGATGAACGAGGTAAAGGCGCCCATAACCGCCGAGACCTGGCCGTCTGACAGCGCTGGGTACATCGGCAGCGACACCACCTCAGCGCACACCCGATCGCCGACCGGGCACATCGCCGGGTTGGTCGACGAGAGCGCCGGCTGCCTGGGGATGGGCACCGGATAGTGAATCAGCGTCTCGACACCCTGCGCGAGGCAGTGCGCCTGGAAGGCATCACGGTACGGCGTCAGGACCGGGAACAGGTGATAGACGTGGCCCGCGTCGAACTGGCGCGGCACGCTCAGCGATGGCGGGACGATCGCCGAGCGATAGCGGGCCGCAATCGCGCGGCGCCTCGTCGTCCAAGCGGCCAGGTACGGAAGTCGCGCGCGCAAGATCGCCGCCTGCAGTTCATCGAGGCGGCTGTTGGCGCCGGCCTCTTCATGGTGATACCGCGACGTCTGTCCGCCGTTCCGCAGGCGCTTGATGCGCGCCGCCAGTTGCGCATCGCGCGTGATCACCGCGCCGGCGTCGCCGAGTGCACCGAGGTTCTTGGTGGGATAAAAGCTGGTGGCCCCGGCAATGCCGATGGTGCCGATGGGCCGGCCGTCGCACATCGCGAGCTGGGCCTGCGCGGCATCTTCGATCAGGACCAGATTGTGTCGCGTGGCAATGGCTTCGAAGGCGCTCATGTCGGCGGCCTGACCGTACAAGTGCACCGGCAGAATCGCTTTGGTGCGCGAAGTGATCGCGGCTTCGGTGGCCCGCGGGTCGAGTGTCAGCCGCGCCGCATCGATATCGGCGAACACCGGGCGGGCGCCGGCCATCATGACCGCAAGCGCCGAGTAGGCCGCCGACAACGGCGGCGTGATCACTTCATCGCCGGGACCAATGTCGAGCGCGCGCAGGATGAGCGTGAGCGCATCGGTGCCGGTGCCGACGCCGACGGCATAGGGCACCTGGCTGGCGGCGGCGAACTCCGCCTCGAACGCTTCAACTTCCGGACCCAGCACGAACCAGCCGCTGGCAATCACCCGATCGATCGCAGCCCTGACGTCGGCGGCGTCGTCGCCGGGACGTAGCGCGTTAAACGGAACCTGGATCGACATAGTGAGCCATGTGGGCGCGGTAGTAGTCGAACGTGCGCGCGAAGCCCTCGCGCAGCGGCACCGCCGGTAGCCAGCCCGTCCGGGTCATGAACAGCGAGGAGTCGGCGTAGAAGCTGCCGATGTCGATGGCCTTCTTCTCCTTCGGCCACTCGACGAACCGGTAGCGGCCCTGGCCGGCCAGCTCGACCAGCAGCGCGACCAGGTCGCGATGCGCGATGTGCTCGTCGCCGCCGACGTTGAAGGCTTCGCCGTTCACGGCGTCGCTGGCGCCCGCCGCCAGGAACGCTGCCACCGCATCGTCGACGTAGACGAAGTCGCGCACCTGCAGGCCGTCGCCGAAGACTTCGATCTCGCGATTCTCGAGCACCAGGCGGATGAACCAGCCGATGAAGCCCTGACGGTTGTGCCGCAAGAGCTGGCGCGGACCGTAGACGTTGGTCAGCCGCAAGGCGCAGGCGCGGACGCCGAAGACGTTGTTGTAGACCAGGTGGTAGTATTCGCCGGCGGCCTTGTTGATGCCGTTGACGTCGGTGGGCCGTATTAAATGGCGTTCGGTCACCGGCAGCGCGTCGGGCCGCCCGTAAATCTGGCGCGTGCTGGCGTAGACCACCTTGACGCCCGGGTTGTGATGGCGGCACGCCTCGAGCAGGGTCAACTGGCTGCGACAGTTGATCTCGAGGTCGGTATGGGGGTCCTGCATGCTGTCGATGTGACTCACCTGGCCGGCCAGGTTAAAGATCACTTCGCGGTCGCGCACCAGGTAGTTCATGGTGCTGGCTTGCCGCACGTCGGCGACGTTGACCCGTAACTTCGATTCGATGCCGGCGATGTTGAACAGGTTGCCGCCGTAGTCAGGGATCAGCGAATCGACCAGCAGGACATCGGCGCCGAGCTGGACCAGGCGATGCGCGAGGTTGCTGCCGATGAAGCCGAGGCCGCCGGTGATCATGACGCGGCGACCCTGGTAAAACTGCGGCGGGGTCATCGGGCGCCCTTCAGGTGCGCGCGTCGCACCACCAGCTGCCACCACAACTTCATCAAGTCAACCAGCGTGCGAAAGACCCGCGCGAAGTTGAAGAACTGCGACCTGCCATGGGCCCGGTGATAGTGATGAACCGGATGCTCCGCGACGCGGAAACCGGCGTCCTGAAACTTCTTCATCATCTCCACGCAGATCACGCCGCTGTCCTTCTCAAGATGCACGGTCTCAAAGATGCGCCGGCGCATCAGGCGAAAATCGCAATCGACGTCGCGCACGCGCAAGCGGAACAAGGTCTTGACAACGTGATGGTACAGGCGGCCAATCACAATGCGGTGGGCCGGGTCAGAGCGGCTGATCTTCCAGCCGTTGACCCAGTCGACATCGTCGGTCATCTTCGTCCAGAGTGCCGTCACTTCTGACGGATCATACTGGCCGTCGCCGTCAGTGTAAAACACCCAGTCCTTGGTGGCGGTCGCAAATCCGGTGCGCAACGCGCCGCCGTAGCCCCGGTTCTGCTCGTGATGCACGACCCGGACGTGATCCGGATAGATGCGCGCCAGCTGGTCGAGAAGCCGCGGGGTATCGTCCCGGCTGCCGTCGTTGACGACGATCACTTCGAAGTCAGGTGTCAGCGTGCCGGCCACCTGCACGGCCGTCATCACGAGGCTGGCAATGGTGCCGGCGTCGTTGTAGGCGGGAAAGAACACGCTCAGGCTGGGCACCGGCGCCACTACCGCGCCCCGCGGGTGCGCGTCTGCCTCAGCCGGCCGTGACGCAGGATCAGTTTCCAGGGCGTGACCAACGACTCGAGCAGCACCCCGCTCGACAGCTTGGACGCGCCTTGGCGGCGCTCCACGAAGATGATCGGTGACTCGACGATGCGCAGGCCGGCGTCGGCGGCCATGAAAGTGACATCCAGCAGGAAGGCGTAACCCTCGGAGACGATCTGGTCGAGCGGCAGCTTCGCCAGCGAGGTGCGCCGCCAGCAGCGGTAGCCGGTCGTGATGTCGTTCAGCCCAAGGCCGGTGACGGTGCGGATGTAGAAGTTGGCAAATGAGCTGAGGATGATCCGGCGCAGCGGCCAGTTCACGACGCTGATGCCGTTGAGGTAACGCGAACCGATCACCAGGTCGGCGCCGCCGGTGGCAAGCGCGATCATCGCCGGCAGGTACTTCGGATCGTGCGACAGGTCGGCGTCCATCTGGCAGACCAGCTCGGCATCGCTGGCGATGGCATGGCGGAAGCCGTCAAGATACGACACGCCCAGGCCGCGCTGGCCGGTGCGATGCAGCACGCGGACCCGGCCCGGATACCGCGCGGCCAGGGCATCGGCCACCGCGCCGGTGCCGTCGGGCGACTGATCGTCGAGCACCATCACCTCGGTGCCGGGCACCGCAAGGATGTCGGCCACCAGGACCGGCAGGTTGTCCCGTTCGTTGTAGGTCGGGACCAGGACCAGCGTCTTCATCGCTCTCGCCGCCCTTCGAAGCGCAGCGACGCGATCTGCTCTGAGACCAGGCCGACCAGCATGACAATCACCGCGAACATCAGCAACAACACTGCGCCATTGGGAATGCGATCGTGAGACGCAAAGTTCCACGCGCCGTAGCCCGCGCCAAGAGCGAAGGCGGCGGCGCCCACCGGGGCAAAGATCCGGAGCGGACTGAAGATGGTGATGACTCTCAACAAGATCAGCAGGAACTTCGCGCCATCGCTGGCCAGTCGGATCTTTGACGTGCCGACTCGTGGCAACGCCCCGACGGGTTCGAACGCTACATTGTAACCGGCCTTGATGAACGCCAGCGTGGTCGTGGTGGGTGTGGAAAAGCCGTTCGGCAGCAGGTGGATGAACTCGAGCAGGCACTCCCGGCGAGCAGCCCGCAAGCCCGAGGTCAGGTCCGGAATCGGCCGCTCCGTGAGGTAGCTGGCCAGCCAGTTCAGCACCGCGTTGCCAATCCGCCGGCCAGTGGTGGCCTGGCTGTCGGCCGAGCGCGCGCCGATGACCAGGTCGAACTCGCCTAGCCGCGCCACCAGCCGCGCCACGTCATTGGCACGATGCTGGCCATCGCCGTCCACGATCGTCAGCCATTCGCTGGTGGCGGCGCGGATCGCCGACTTCACGGCCGCGCCGTTGCCCTTGTTGTAGGGATGCGTCACCACCCGGGCCCCGGCCGCGGCGGCGGCCGCACCAGTGCCGTCCGTCGAGCCGTCGTCGACGACCAGCACCTCGTGCCACGCCGCCGCGGCGCGCAGGTTCGTGACCACCGCCGCGATGCTGTCGCGCTCGTTGAAGGCGGGGACAACGATGGTGACCGTGTTCGGCGATGCCATCGGGTTCAGGAAAAATATTCTCTGCCGGGAAGCGGCAATCCTAGCACGCGATTCTCCGCCCCTTCGCCTGTCCTCTTCAGGTGGTAGTCAAAAAAATGACACATCTTCGCGTTGATGGCGAAACAAAGGCGTAAACGATAGACAGATAATCGTTTGAAGCACTTGTGCGTTGACAAGCCCTCGGGCTACATCTTACTATCCGAGTGGATTTTTGTGGAGTTTAGTGGGAGATAGATGTGCTTCGGGGCAACTCACCAGCGAAAATTGATGACAAGGGCCGACTCAAGGTCCCGAACGGCTTTCGGGTCGTGATTCAGAAAGATCACGGCTCTGAGCTGTTCGTGACGAGCCTGACCGGCCAGTCCGTACGCATCTATCCAATGCCGGTATGGCTCGACGTCGAACGCCGCGTTGCGCTGATGCCTTCCACCCATCCCGCGCGGCAGAAATACCTGGATCGTGTGAACTTTTACGGTCAGGTCGCGGAACTCGACCCCCAGGGCCGCGTCCTGATTCAGCCCCGACTGCGTGACAGCGCCTTGATGACCGGCGAAGTCGACGTGCTGGGGCAGCAGAATTTTCTCGAGGTCTGGAACCACGACCGCTTTGTTGCGCGACTGCTCACCGAGCCGTTCACCGACGAAGATGCGCGTGCCTTGTCTGACTTCGGGATCTAGTGGACGGCGCCCGACACGTCCCGGTCCTGCTCGACGAAGTGCGATCGCTGCTCCAACCCGAGCGCGGCGGCATCTTCGTGGACTGCACGCTCGGTCTCGGCGGGCACTCGCGGATGCTGCTGGAAAGCGGCGCGACCCGGGTGATCGGGATCGATCGTGACACCGACGCGATCGCGATCGCGAAGGACACACTCGCGGCGTTCGCCGACCGCGTCACGTTCGTGCACGCCGACTACCGCGAGGTGGCCGAGGTGCTCGACCGGCAAGGAGTGACCGAGGTAACGGGCCTGTTGGCCGACTTCGGCGTGTCGTCGATGCAGTTGGATACGGATGGCCGCGGGTTCAGTTTCAAGCGCGACGAACCGCTCGACATGCGCATGGACCGCAGCCAGGGCGAGACCGTCGCCGACCTGATCGATCGGGTCGACGAAACGGAACTGGCCGACGTGATTTATCGCTTTGGCGAGGAGCGCCGGTCGCGGCAAGTGGCCCGCGCCATCGTCATGGCCCGGGGGCAGTCGCCGATTACGACCACCGGGCGGCTGGCGGAGATTGTGCGGCGAGGCGTTGCCGCACGCGGCTGGCAGCGGATCGATCCGGCGACGCGCACCTTCCAGGCGCTGCGGATCTGGGTCAACCGCGAGCTGGATGAACTCGATTCGTTTATCGGCCGGGCGGCCTCGCGGCTGCAGGTCGAGGGACGGCTCGGGCTGATTGCGTTTCACTCCCTCGAAGACCGGGTGGTGAAACACACGTTGCGCGATCTGGCGCGCGGCGACGACGCGGTCATCAAGGTGCTGACGAAGCATCCGGTGATTGCCGGCGATGCCGAGGCGGCCGTCAACCCACGGGCCCGCAGCGCCAAGCTGCGCGCCGCAGTGCGAATCAGGTAACGGGAGGGGCGATGAACAAGGCAGGGACCTTCGAATACGAAATTCGCAAGGACTTCCGCAACAACCAGATCGTGCGCGAGGTCGACGAACGGCGCCTGCGCGATTTGTGGATGTCGCTCGGCATCGGCTTGGTGCTGGTCATGGTGCTGCTGTTCTCGGCCTGGCAGCACTTCGAACTGCTGCGCCACGGCTACAAGCTCGAGCAGATGCAGCGCGATCGCTCGGCGGAGAACGACATCAACCGCCACCTCCGGCTCGAAATGGAAACGCTGCGCTCGCCGCAGCGGATTGAGAAGCTCGCCACCGAACGTCTCGGCATGGTCAGCCCCGGCGATGCCGAGGCCGTGGTCCTGGAGCGCGTCACGCCGCCCGAGGCACCCGCCCGCTCGGTCGTCGCCAGCCGGTAGGAAACAACGAACGTGGCCGCACCGCCTGACCTCAACTGGCGCCCAGTGCTCCGGCGTCGCCTCATGGTGGCGGCGGTTGTGCTCGTCTGTTGGGTCGTGGCAATCGAAGTGCGACTGGTCGTGTTGCAGGTGTGGCAGCACGATGAGCTGTCGCTGCGGGCCGAACGCCAGCAGTCGGAAACCCAGAAGACGCCGGGCAAGCGCGGCGAGATCGTCGATCGACACGGCCGGCTGCTGGCCTACAGCGTCGATGCCGACACCATTTACGCCGTCCCGACCGACATTGACGATGCCGTCAAGGCAGCCGACAGGCTGTGCGGCGCCTTTGATGAGTGCGACCAGAAAGATCGCGACCAACTGGTCGAGCGCCTGACCCGCAAGCGGCGCAATGGATCGTTGACCTCCTTCCAGTACGTCAAGCGCCGCGCGACGCCGATCGAGGCCAAGCGCATTGCCGCCCTCGAAATGAAGGGCATCGGCTTCATGAAGGAGAGCAAGCGGTTCTATCCCAACCGCGAGCTGGCTGCCCACCTGCTCGGTTACGTCGGCACCGACAATGCCGGCCTGCACGGCCTTGAAGCGACCTACGACACGTCGGTCCGCGGCCGCGAGGGCACCATGCTGGTGCAGACCGACGCGCGCGGCCATGCGTTCAGCCGCCTCGACCGGCCACCGACCACCGGTGGCTCACTCGAGCTCACCATCGACGAGCAGTTGCAGTTCATCGTCGAACGCGAGCTGATGGCCGGCGTCGCTGCCGCGCGCGCCGATGGCGGCACCGCGGTCGCGATGGACCCGCACACCGGCGAGATTCTCGCGATGGCGAGCTGGCCGACCTTCAACCCGAACCAGTACCAGGGCACCAGCGACAGCGCGCTCCGCAACCGCGCGGTGCAGGACCTGTACGAGCCCGGCTCGACCTTCAAGATCGTCACCGCCTCGGCGGCGCTGCAGGAAGGCGTGATCACACCTGACGACCTGGTCGACACCCAGGGTGGCGTGATCAAGTTCCCCGGCCGTCGACCGATTACCGACATGGGCCACGACTACGGGGTGCTGACGTTCGCGAACGTGATCGTGAAGTCGAGCAACGTCGGTGCGATCAAGGTGGGCCTGATGGTTGGCCCCGAGCGCATGGGCCTCTACATTCGTCGCTTTGGCTTCGGCAAACCCTCGTCACCGGATTTTCCGAGTGAGAGTCCCGGCATTGTCTGGAACCCGTCAAAGCTGAACGACAGCGCGCTGGCGTCGGTGTCGATGGGCTACCAGGTCGGTGTGACGCCGCTGCAGATGGCCGCGGCCGCCAGCGTGATCGCCAACGGCGGGACGCTCTATGAACCGCACGTCGTCCGCGCCACCGTCAAGGGCGGGGTGCGCACAGCGGTGCCGCCGAAGGCGGTGCGCCGCGCCATCCTGCCCGAGACCGCGGCAACGCTGACGACGATCATGGAGTCGGTGGTCACCGAGGGCACCGCGAAAAGAGCGCGCCTCGTCAACTACACGGTGGCCGGCAAGACTGGTACCGCCGACAAGCTGGTCCACGGTCGCTACTCGTCATCGCAGCAGAACGTCTCGTTCATCGGCTTTGTGCCGTCACGCAATCCGATCATGACCGTGATCGTGATGGTTGATTCGCCGCGCGTGGGCGGCGACACCGGCGGCGCGATTGCCGCGCCCATCTTCAAGAACATCGCCGACGCGAGCCTGCGACTGCTGGGGGTCACGCCGACCATCAACCCGCTGCCGCCCGTGCTCGTGGCTCGTCGGAACGACAGCCCGGTGACGGCCGCGGCCGCGCCGATGGGGCCGGCGGTCGTGACGATGCCCGCGAGCATGTCCGACGGCGGTGGACTGCCCGACCTGCGCGGCATGAGCGCGCGGGATGCGCTTCGCGAACTCGCCCGCCTCGGCCTGACCGTGCGCATGGAAGGCGCCGGCGTGGTCGTCGATCAGAATCCGGCGCCCGGTTCGTTGATCGAACCCGGCGGTGCGTGCACGCTCGTCTTGAACCGCCGTCCGCCGCCTCGCCCGACCGGAGCTCTTGGAGACCCACGGTGAACCTCGGCGACGCGTGGCACACCTTGCAGGAGCTGGTGGTTGAGCCACCTCCAGCAGGGACTGCTTTGGACCGGCCTTTGGCCGCCGTGGCGTACGACTCGCGCCGGGTGGTGCCGAACGCGATCTTCGTCGCGCTCAAGGGGCTCAAGGCCGATGGCACCGCCTTCGCCGAACAGGCGCTCGCACGGGGTGCGCAAGCGGTGATCTCGGAAGTCCCGCCACCGGCCGCTGTGCCCGTCCCCTGGCTCGTCGTTCGGGATGCGCGACTCGCCCTGGCGCTGCTCTCCGACCGCTTCTTCGATCATCCCAGCCGGCGCATGCCGGTGATCGGCGTCACCGGCACCAACGGCAAGACCACCACCGCCTACCTGCTGACCGCGATGCTGGACGAGGCGGGCCTGCGGGCCGGTATGCTCGGCACCGTGGCCTACCGCATTGGCGGCGAGGACCGCGAAGCGTCGCGCACGACGCCCGAAGCCCCCGACCTGCAGCACCTGTTGAGCGACATGCTGCGGATGGGCAACCAGTCCGCCGTCATGGAGGTCTCGTCGCACGCGCTGTCGCTGAAGCGAGTCGATGGCATGCACTTCGCCGCGGCGGTGTTCAGTAACCTGACCCGCGACCATCTCGATTTTCACGAAGACATGGAGGCATACTTCGCCGCCAAGCGCCGCCTGTTCGAGATGTTGCCGCGTGATGCGCCTGCGGTGATCAACCTGGACGATCCCAGGGGCGCGTCGCTGGTCGAGATCTGCGGCCGGCCGGTGACCTACGCCATCACCGCGCCCGCCGACGTGCGGCCGGGCCCGGTGGCCATGACGCTGACCGGCTTGCGATTCGACGTGACCACGCCCACCGGCGTCGTGCACATCCAGTCGCAGCTGGTTGGCCGACCCAACGTCTACAACATCCTTGCCGCCACGGCGACCGCCGTCTCGCTGGACGTCCCGATCGACGCGATCGAACGGGGCGTCGCCGGACTGTCAGGCGTGCCGGGCCGCTTCGAAGTGGTGTCGGGTCCCGACGACGACGTCACCGCCGTCGTCGACTACGCCCACACCGACGACGCGCTGCGGAACCTGCTCGAGACGGCTCGGTCGTTGAGCAGGCGCGGCCTGGTCACGGTGTTTGGCTGCGGCGGCGATCGCGATCGGTCGAAACGGCCGTTGATGGGCATGGTCGCCGCCCGGTTGAGCGACGTGGTCGTGATCACGTCCGACAACCCGCGCACCGAAGACCCGAAACGCATCATCGAGGAAATCGAGCGCGGCATTCCCGCGGGCAGCCAGTCGCGGACCCCGACCGTGGTCGCCCTGGTGGACCGCGCCGACGCGATTGACCGCGCCATCGCCATGGCCGAGGCCGGCGACCTGGTCTTGATCGCGGGCAAGGGCCACGAGAAGTACCAACAGATTGGCGACCGCGTGTTGCCGTTTGACGACGGTGAAGTGGCGCGGGCGGCGATGGCGAAGCGCCGCCGGACGACGGCGAGGGGCAGTTAGTGGCAGCGGAAATTCCACTCGCAGCCGCCACTCTCGCGGCGGCGATGGGCGGCCGCCTGGTGGCCGGCGACAGCGACCACTACGTGACCGGGTTTTCGATCGACAGCCGCACGCTGACGACCGGCGACCTGTTCTTCGCGATCGTTGCGGCCCGCGACGGTCATGAGTTTGTCGGCGCGGCGTCGCGGCGACGCGCCGCCGGCGTCGTGGTCAATCGCCCGGTCGTGATGCCGGACGAGAGTGACTCGTTCGTGATCGAGGTGGCCGACACCACCCGCGCCTTGCAGGACCTGGCGCGCTACGTGCGGCGCGAGTCGGGCGCGACGGTCGTGGCCATCACCGGCAGTGCCGGGAAGACCACGACCAAGGACGTGATTGCGGCGTTGCTGGGCGGCGCGCATCGGGTGGTGAAGAATCAGGGCAACCTGAACAACCACCTGGGATTGCCGCTGTCGCTGCTGGAACTGCGGCACGGGGCGGAGGTGGCGGTGATGGAGTTGGGCATGAATCACGCAGGCGAAATCCGGGTGCTGGTCGACGTGGCCACGCCGGAGGTTCGCGTCTGGACCAACGTCGGCGAAGCCCACATCGGCCACTTCGGATCCGCCGACGGCATTGCCGATGCGAAGGCCGAAATTCTCGAACACGCCGAGGCGCGCACGTTGCTCGTCGCCAACGCCGATGACGATCGGGTGATGGCGCGGACCGGTGCCTTCGCTGGCCGCCAGGTTCGCTTCGGCCTGTCCGAACGTGCCGAGGTGCGCGCCGTCGACGTCGAAGACCTCGGCCTCGATGGCACCAAGTGCCGATTGATCACGCCGGCAGGTGAGCGCGACCTGCGCGTGCCGCTGCTCGGCCGCGGTCACCTGATGAACGTGCTGGCCGGCGCCGCCGTGGCCCTCGACCTCGACGTCACCCTCGATCACATTGTCGAGACGGCGGCACGCCTGCTGCCGTCCTCGAAGCGCGGCGCCACGTTGCGGCTCCCCAAGGGCGTCACGGTGATCGACGATTCCTACAACTCCAGCCCGTCGGCGCTGAAGCTGTCGCTCGCGGTGCTGGCGCGCACCTGGGCGGCGCGCCGGGTGGCCGTGATCGGCGAAATGCTCGAACTTGGCGACCTGTCGCTGTCGTTGCACCAGGACTGCGGTCGCGTCGCCGCGGCCAGCCGGTTGTCGCGCCTGATCACCATTGGCGGGCCCTCGGCCCGCGCACTTGGTGACACCGCCATCGACGCCGGCCTGGCCGCCAGTGCCGTGAGTCATTTCGAGACCAGCGCGGCCGCCGCGGCGGCGGTTGCCGGCCAGGTGGCGTCCGGCGATGTGGTGTTGGTCAAGGGTTCGCGCGGGATCCGGACCGAGGTCGTGGTTGAACAGCTCATGTCGGTGTTCGGCTGATGCTGTATCACCTCCTGATCTCGCTCTACCCGCAGGTGCCGGTCTTCAACGTGGCGCGCTACATCACGTTCCGCACTGCGGCGGCGAGCATGACCGCGCTGGTCGTCAGCCTGGTGCTCGGCCCGTGGCTGATCCGCCGGCTACGCGAGTTCCAGATCGGGCAGGTGATTCGGCAGGAAGGTCCGGAGTCCCATCGCGCCAAGGCCGGGACGCCGACGATGGGCGGCTTGCTGATCCTGGCGGCGGCGCTGGTGCCGACGTTGCTGTGGGCAGACCTCACCAACCTCTATATCTGGATCGCCGTACTCGCGACGGCGGCCTTTGGCGCCATTGGCTTCCTCGACGATTACCTCAAGGTCACGCGCCGGTCATCCGGCGGGTTGGCGCCGCGCTACAAGCTGGGCCTGCAGGTACTGGCCGGGCTGATCGTCGGGTTCGTGCTGATGTGGCTCGCCGAGCGCAACTTGTACAACACCAGGCTGATCTTCCCGTTCTTCAAGCAACTGATTCCCGACCTCGGCTGGTTCTACGTGCCCTTCGCGGCCTTCGTGCTGGTGGCGTGGAGCAATGCGGTCAACCTCACCGACGGCCTCGACGGCCTGGCGATCAGCACCTTCGCCGTGGCGGCCGCCTGCTTCACCGCCCTGGCCTACATCACCGGCCATCGCGTCTTCGCCGAGTACCTGCTGCTGGTGCGGTTTGCGCCGGCCGGCGAGTTGACCATCTTTTGCGGCGCACTGGTGGGCGCCAGCCTCGGCTTCCTCTGGTACAACGCGCACCCCGCCGAGATCTTCATGGGCGATGTCGGCTCCCTCGCGCTGGGCGGCGCGATTGCCACCGTTGCCATCCTGATCAAGCAGGAGCTGCTGCTGGTGATTGTTGGCGGCGTGTTCGTGATCGAGGCCGCGTCGGTCGTGATTCAGGTGGTGTCGTTCAAGTTGCGCGGCAAGCGCGTGTTCAAGATGGCACCGCTGCACCACCACTTCGAATTGAGCGGCTGGCAGGAACCGAAAATAATCACCCGGTTCCTGATCGTCGCGATCCTGTTTGCCCTGTTCAGCTTGACGACCCTGAAGCTCAGATGACGACGCCGACTTTCTCCGTGAGCGGGCTGCCGGTGCTGGTGGTGGGCGCTGCCAGAAGTGGTGTGGCCGCGGCCCACCTGCTCGCGCGTCGCGGCGCCATCGTCACGCTGACCGATCACAAGGCGACCATTCCCGAGGCCGCTCAATTGCGAGCGGCTGGTGTTCAGCTGGAATTGGGCGGCCACACCATGCGGTCGTTCGAAGCCACGCGCCTGGTGGTGATGAGCCCCGGGGTCCCACTGGAACTGACGGAAGTGATCCGCGCGCGCGCCCTCGGCATTCCCGTGATCGGCGAACTTGAGCTGGCGTCGCGATGGCTGCGCGGACCGATCGTGGCGATCACCGGCACCAAGGGCAAGTCGACCACCACCACGCTGGTGGGCCGCATGCTCGCGGCCGCTGGCCGGCGGGTCGTGGTGGGCGGCAACATCGGCTACCCGGTGAGCGCCCAGGTCGAGGCGTCGACCGCCGACACCGTGCACGTCATCGAGGCCAGCAGCTTTCAGCTCGAAGCCACCGACACGTTCCGGCCGTGGATTGCGGCGTTGCTGAATTTTTCGTCCGACCATCTCGACCGCCATCCTGGGGAGGCCGCCTACGCCGCCGCGAAGATGCGGATCTTCGCCAATCAGCAACCGCAGGATTGGGCCGTCGTCAACGCCGACAGCACCGAGGCGATGCAGATGTCGCAACAGACGCGGGCGCGCGTCGTCCGCTACGGCATCGAGACCGACACCGCCGAGGTACACGCCGGCCGCGGTTTCGTCTGGCAGCGCACGTCGGAAGGCGACGTGCCGCTGTTGCCGCTGGCGGCCGTGCACCTGTCGGGCCGTCACATGTTGAGCAACGTCGTGGCGGCCACGGCGATCAGCCACCTGGCCGGTGCCACCGAGGCCTCTCTCGCGCAAGCGCTCGAGGGGTTTACCGGACTCGAGCACGTCATGGAGCCGGTCGGTCAGCGCGGCGGCGTTCGCTTCGTCAACGATTCGAAGGCGACTAACGTCGACGCGGCCGCGCGGTCGATCGAAAGCTTCGACAAGGTGGTGGCGATCGTCGGCGGCAAGTTCAAGGGCGGCGATTTTGCCGACCTCGCCGCACCGCTGCGCGCGCATGGCCGTGCGGTCGTGGCCATCGGCGAGGCGGGACCCATGGTGCGAGCCGCGCTGGCGGAGGTCGTGCCGGTGGTCGAGGCCGAGACGCTGGCCGAGGCGGTGAAACAGGCGTGGGACCTGGCGGTGCCTGATGGCGTGGTGCTCTTGGCCCCGGCCTGTTCGAGCTTCGACATGTTCCGGGATTACGCGGACCGCGGGACGCGGTTCAAAGAGGAGGTTCAGCGGCTCATCGCGGAGCAGTGAGTAGTCGTCAGCCGGTTGGAGGCAATTGAGAACTGGTCGCTGGGAGCGCAGGCTGCCCCGGTCTGCGAGGCTGGTGTCTCAATTCCCTGAACGACTGGCGACTACTGACCGCTTCGACGTGCCACCTGGATATCGGGTCGAGAACGTCGAACTTTAGGGCCCCCCAAGGGAGGG
>Ga0049085_10000551_pt1 | contig 14673 bp, 11 predicted proteins | sample GreLakmeSU08MSRF_FD_66721 | JGI IMG/M metagenome (GOLD analysis project Ga0049085, IMG submission 66721) | Freshwater lentic microbial communities from great Laurentian Lakes, MI, USA - Great Lakes metaG SU08MSRF | ecosystem: Environmental > Aquatic > Freshwater > Lake | place: Great Lakes... | reverse complement strand
AACGCTTAAGCCAGTGTCCAAAAATAATTTTCCAAAATCTCGCGCCATGATCGACACCATGATATCGATTAAGAACATTACATAATAATAAAAAAAGTTCATCCTCTAATATTCGTGCTTGAGCATTATCAGCGTCTTTATTAGCTAGCTCCAACCCATAAGGTGCAGCGATAATAGCGTCCATATTTTTCCAAATATGGCGCCTCTCATAAAGCCTACACCAATCACTTAAGAAAATAACAGGTCGATCAAATTTCCATGTTTGTTCATCAGCGCTAATAATTAAATAACGTGGGATTTTAGGCATTTAAAATTATTGTATATGTTAAGTTAAATTGGCTTATTCTAAAAGTATTACATTAAGAACTTTTTTTAGTGCTAGAGTTGCTCCATCCAAAGTTCAAGATTAATAAGCTGCCAAAAAAACATCATATGATTTTCTTTTGGCTCATTTGACTTAACCAAATCCGCGTGTTCTTTAAATAATTTTTTTACACTATTAACATTATAAATACCTCGCTCTTTAAATAACTTTGAGTCTATTAAGTCGCCTAAAGCCTGAGCCGACTTCCCCTCGCAAAACCATTTATTAGCAGGCGCATTCCAACCTGTTTTCTTAATTCTTGTTCTTGTTTCTTCAGGAAGGATATCTTTCATAGCTTGACGTAATAATATTTTTGTAATTCCATTTTTAATTTTTAATTCCCCAGGAATACGAAACATAAACTCAACAAGTCTATAATCAAAAAATGGATCTATATTATTAATATTAAATGCTGAAGACTGTCTATCTTCTCCTCTCAGGCAACAAGGGTAAGTTTCTTTAAATAAGTCTTGGTATGTTCTATTTTTAAGATAACTCTTAAACGGATGATCTAATACTGGAAAAAATTTATCTAAATTATAGTATTCCTTATTAACTGTATTTAAATATTTTGAATTTTTATAGATATGTGGATAACATTTTCCAGGCTCATCTAAATTTACCATTGAAACAAAAGCTTTATCTACAACAGTCCTGTTCTTTTTGTAGATCGGGTGATTATGATAAGTGGCCCAATGCGCTATTTCATTACTCAGAGATTGCTCATCATTTGCAAAATGTAAATCAGCAAAATGGAAAAAAAAATGTTCGTATTCTCCAGCGTTTAATTCATCTCCACCAAGTCCTCCAAATAAAGCTCCAAAACCTAATTTAGAAACTTCCTCACAAAGTATGTAATGAGAAAGCCAGGTTGCTGTTGCGACTGGTTCATCATGCACCTTCACCATATTTCTTACTAAATCAAAAACATCTGGAAAATCTATTTTTATAGGATGCCATTTTTGCACTTTCGTTTTTAACATTGATCTAATTTCATCAGATTCGTCATAAGTCTTATCTTCATATACAACTGAAAATGCTTGCTGTGGATAGCCGGTAGCTTTTACTGCAGAAGATAAAACAGAGGAACTATCAAGTCCACCTGAAAGCATATACGCAATATTTCCATTTACCGCTCTCACTCTCTTGTCAACAGCATCTAATAATAGGTCACGATACTGAATCGCAAGTTCATGCTTGCTTAATTCAAAATTTGGTTGATCTTTTAAACTCCAATAGCATTTAATAGTAATTTTATTTTTTGACCATCGTAAAAAATGTCCAGCCTGTAATTGATGAATTTGCTTATAAGGGGACTCTTCTGGAGCATTATCAAAATAACGATAGTGTGCTCCAGCAAATACGGCAACAAATCTTTGATTTATTTCGCGAGTTACTTTGGGGATTTTAAATAACCCCTTTGGTCTTGATGCAAAAGCGAGGTGACTTGGGAAATTTACGTAATATAATGGTTTTACCCCGAGACGATCTCGTGCCAAGAATAACTCACCCGTTGCATCATTTAATAATGCAATTGAAAAATCACCATTTATTTTAGAAAGTAAAGTTTCAAAACCAAAATGATTAAAACCAATTGCGAAACGGTAAGCATCATTACAATTTTCTTTGATACCAAGTAAGTGATCTAACTCACCCCTGTTATAAAACATTCCATCTATAGACACAACAACACTTCCAACTCTCTGGAAAACTGGGGTTTGCCAGCCTGACCATACTAAAGCACCAAAATTATTTATATCTCTTTCTACATTTTTCCAAGAATTATTAGACGTAATTCCTGAAATTAATTCAGATGTTAATTCCTTAAAATTAAATTTTTCGCTACTAACAACTCCACCAATTCTTGACAAATTATATTCTCTCAGCCACAATAAATTCCCAAAAGTGGGGGTAACCTACAATTTTTTGCATTTTGCCTTTAGAGTATTGATCTTTTATAATCTTTACTGAATAACCATGTTTACGTATAAATTTTATTATTTCTTTTCTACCGTAATGATTGATGTAAGTATTCAAAATGACGCCTTCGTTAAGATAATTATCTTTAACATAAGAATATTGGGAATCAACCTTGATACATTCACGCAAAATTACAGATTTTTTTGCCATCAATAACATTCTTTCAAGAGCTTTGTGATAATTATCACAATAAGTTAAAAAATTTATACTTACAATATAATCAAAAGATCCATTTATATCCTCAATTCTAGAATTTATTAAGCGGTTAACTGGTAATCCATATTTTTTTAACTCTTTCTGACCAATTTTAATAAGTGAATATGCCGCATCAATTCCCCAATATTCAAGTGGGGTATTTCTTTTATTTATTGAATGAAAAAAATACCCACTGCCACATCCAACATCCAACAATGACCCTCCGCCATTACTATTAATATCGTCTAATAAAATCTTTATCGCCTGCTCATGACATACCATTTCAGGCTCCTCTAATTTACACCTTCTTTTATATAATTCTTTTACTTCAAGGCTATTCTCCCAAATAGAAAAACTTTGCCATGCATTTACATTGATCATTTTTTTGCAACTAGCAGAAAAGCTGAGGCCATAAAGTAGCCTCTCCAATCTCTAGGATTCTTTTCCATCTCTAAACTTTGACGTAAAAATAAATTTTGCACTGGCGCAGAAAATCGCGGCGGGAGAGCGTGATAATGGTAAAAAAGTGTCTCTACATTCTTAAATCCAGCATCCTTAAAAGACCTCTCTAGTATTAATGGATTATGCAGCTTAGAGAGTACTTGGTCATATCCAAGCTCACCTGATTTACCCAATCTAATCGGCGGCAAATCAGTTCTAAAAGCAGACTTTATATTTTCTAAGGTAGAAGTTAACGCTTCAAATTCTTCGTTATTAGCACTTTTTCTTAAATTTTCAGTGGGTATCAGTTCTTCTATAAAAAATTCATGGGTATATCTATTTAGGGAGAATAAAGAAAAAAATGCGTTCCGTGCCTCGACAATAGCAACGCCATCATCACCCAAAGAGCTATAAATATTATTTATAGTCGCAAACTCATCATTTTCACTTAAATGTGGAAAAACCCCAGAACATATAATTGCATTATATGGTATTGAAGATTCGCCTTTACAAAAAAATGAATTTAAATTTGATACGCTTCCTTCCCAAAGCCGTTCTTTATTTACACCCAATTTAGACATAATCTTCTTTGCTTCTAAAATCATTTCAGGGGTTAAATCAAAGCCATACAAGTCCCTTCCTTCTTTCGCGAAATGTCGCAACATAGAAGCTGGGCCACATCCTGCATCTAAAATTCTTTGGGGATTAGATTCTTTAATTATTTTTTTGATTATCATTAAATTAACGGGTGGATATGCGGCTTTATCTCCATAAAAATCTTGATAGTAACCTTCACCCCATGTGGAGTAACAATTTTTAATATTTTTCTCAATATCAATAGAAGTTTGATTTCTTTTAACCATTATATTATTTTTTTTGAATTAAGATTATATTTAGATGTATTTTAAAGTAAAGTGTACACTAAGCTTGATCAATCAGTTAATTATGTTATTTCAAATATTTCCTCGTACCAAATATTTAAGTTAATATATTGCCAAAAAAACATAGCGTGATTCTCGCCTAATAAATGTCGCGTAAATAAATCTTTTACTTTATTCAGGGCATATATTTCCTCATTAATATACCCTTTTTTATTTAAGAATTTTTCTATTAGTTTTTTTTGTTCGCCTCTCCACCAATCCCCTGAAGGTGCATTATGTCCTGTCTTATCCTTTCTGTTTCTTATATTTTCTGGTAATTTGCCACGCATTGACTCCCGAAGTAAATATTTTCCGATACCATTTTTAATTTTTAAATTTGAATGCAGAGAATAACAAAAATTTACCAACCTATAATCTAAAAATGGGCAGCGATTCTCCATAGAATTTGCCATCATATTTCTATCTTCAGCTTTTAATACTGCAGGGACCGTTTCTTTAATCAACTCTAAATATAATCTTCTATCTAGCTCACCAATAGGTGCAAACTTATATTCAAAGTTTTTAAAATCTACGCTATGGTCAACTACATTTTTACAAGTAGCTTCAATGTATTCGCTGTATTTTTCTATTTCAATTAATCTATTTAATTTTAGTTTTTCTATATAGTCTCTCATTAAATTCTTCTCATCTATCGATCTTTTGTGATTATCAACCCAGCAAGATATTTCATACTCTTCTTCACTTCCCATTTTCATCAAGTCGAACCAATGATAATGATAATGATCCCAATAGCCTGCTAGTAATTCATCTCCTCCATGACCAGTTAATACAACTTTTATTCCATCTGCAGCTATAATTTTTGTTATTTCATAAAAAGAAAACCATGAAACTGTGCATATAGGCTCATCATGAAAATAAATCATTTCCCTTAGGGTATTTTCTAGATTTTTTTCTGCAGGTCTAATATATTGATGTTCTAACTTAAACGTATTAACCATTTCATCGATATAAACTGACTCGTTGTAATAACCTTCCCCTGTAATACCTGAGTAGGTTTTAATATTTTTTTGATTATTCTTTGCATAGTAAGTAATTGATGTTGAATCCAGCCCTCCGCTTAACATTATTCCAACCGGAACATCACTCCTCATTCTAATTTTTACTGCATTTTCTAATAAAGAATTAAACTCAGTTATTGCATCAGCGAGTACAATATCTTTTTGTTTTTTTATCTCAACTTGATAAAATTTAACTGGTTTCGTTTTACTAGCTGGCTTTAATTTCCAGTAACTCCCAGCTGGTAGCGTGTGTATATTCTCGTAAAAAGTAGCTGTATCTCCATCAATTTGCCTGTAGTTCATTCCTGCATATTTTGCAACCTTTAATACATTTGGAATTTTTTCTATTAATGGATGTTTAAATAGGGCTTTTGGCTCTGATGCGAATACTATAAAATTTTCATTAAGAAAGTAATACAGGGGTTTTTTTCCAAACCTATCGCGCGACAAAACCAATTCACCTTTTTTCTTATCATAAATAGCTATCGACCACATTCCATTTAGCTTTTTAAATACGTTAACCCCCCAAGCAATATAAGCTTGTAACAGAACCTCGGTGTCAGTTTTAGTTTGAAATTTATATTTAAGCTCAATTAACTCCTCTCGAAGTTCTATGAAATTATAAATTTCTCCATTAAAAACTATTACGTATCTTTTTTCAGGATCATAAAATGGCTGATGTCCATCTCTTGTTAAGTCTATTATACTAAGCCTTCTGTGGCCCAATGCAATTAAACAATCAATATTTGTATCGTCATAATCCTCAATAAAATCTATCGATTCTAAATTGTCAGCACGAATTATCATACAGCCCATTGAGTCTGGTCCCCTGTGAGAAAGAGATACAGTCATTTCACTAATTATTTTTTTGGAAATTTTATTGGACGAACCTAAATTAAATATTCCTGCAATTCCGCACATTTAAACCCTTTAATATTAAAAATTAAATCGCACTAAGAACGGTATTGAATAACTTTTGCAGGCACCCCAACGGATACAGAAAATTCTGGAATTTTTCCCGATACCACCGAATTCGAACCAATAATTGCACCAGTTTCAATATAACTATTAATCAGTATTGAAACTCCTGCTCCAATCCATACATCATCCCCAATATTAACTATTCCATGGCTATGTGGTTGCGTTTTAATATATCTATTTTTAACTACTCCATGCTTAGAGGAATTTATATTGACACCACTAGCTATCATGCAATAACGTCCAATTGTTGTATTTCCTCCAGAATTTATAACACTATTAAAACCAATTTCACTACCACATCCTATAAAGATATTTCCGTTCCTTGCTGCAACAAGTCTTACATTCGAATCAACATAGACCCTATCTCCCAAAATTACCGTGCCAGACTCTCGAATTCTTATATCAACGCCATCTCCGAGAGTTACGAAGTCTCCAAATTGAATGTTAGAAGTGTTGCCGTTTATTTTAAATTTAATCTTTCCTAATATTTTAAGATTTCTTCCATATTTAATTCCAGCCAATCTTAGGAGTAATTTATAAATTGCAGGATATGGTATAGGAAGTTTATTCATCAGAAGAACAAAAAAATCCTTAAATATTCCATTCGAAAATTTAGTGGGTAACATTCCAACTCTTTCAAACTCTTCGAGGCTTTTGTTTCTATCACTTTCCACCTCCGATCTTGCCGTTTTATCTTTTAAATCAGAAATGCCCAAAGATTCAATTAGTTGAGTAATTAATTTAATAGTCTCGAAATTTGCAAAAGATACCTTATCCTCTGGTATCTTAACCCCTAATAATTCTTCTAGCATTGTTTTAACCACTACCAAGCTAAATGAATCAATAATTCCACTTGAAATCAATGGAGTATTAGCTTCTAAATTTTGCACTCCTGTGATATAAGATAACTCTAGAGCTAAGTTCACAGTATCTAATTTTTTCATTTTTTTTGATCCAACTTGTTCAAATAAGTATTTTTGCCGATTTAGACTACGTGAAATTTTTCCAGCAGTTCCTTTTAATAAAGTCATATGTGGAACTAATGATAATTTCGTAACACTAACACCACATTTATTAAGAATTTCTCGTCTAATTTCAATTTCATTAGGCGGATCTCGATTATCTTTAACTTCTGCTAATATAATTAAAGCTTCAGTTCCTTTTGTATCATCAATTCCAAATGCTACATTTCTTCCAGGTATTAATTTTTCATTAGCATTTAATATATCCTCAATATCTTGCGAATATATATTTTCACCTGCAATTATTATGAGTTCTTTTTTTCTTCCGGCAATATATAAATTACCATTCCTAAGAAAACCTAGATCACCAGTCTTAAACCAATTGTCCTCTGTAAAATACGATTCGTTATTATCAGAATGAAGGTACTGATGAATTAAAAAATTACTTTTTATAGCAATCTCACCTATTTTTTGATCACCCAAAGCGATTTCTTCATCGTCAATAATTTTTACCTCTACACCTTCTATGCACTTTCCTGCACTAGTTAACCATATACCACTACCCTTGCATTCACTAATATCACCCATTCGAAATTTCTTCTGGTCGATTTCAAGTGACTTTAATCCGCCTTTTGTGGTAGTAACTGCGAAAGTATTCTCAGCCATTGCGTAACAATTTTCAAATATTAAATCCTCAATGCCACAATTACAGTATTTTTCTCTAAATTTAAATATCGTTTTACTCAATGCTGGCTCTGAACATAAAATAATTTTTCTTAGGCAATTCAAGTTTATCGTATGAATTTTTTCATTTGAAACATTTTTAGTGATATGGCCTAACGCAAAATTAGGAAGCCAAACATGAGTGCCGGATTCTGACTCAACTAAATTAAATAAAATTTGTGGGTTTTTTACCCACTCAAATGGCGTTGTGTAAACAACTGGAATTTTTTTAATTATTGGCATCAATATACAGGCTACCAGACCCATGTCATGATAATGGGGCAACCATGAAATAATTTTACTATCAGCAGTTATATTTAAAGTTTTATAATATGAATCTAATTGACCCAACAACATTTTAGAAGTTATTAGAACTCCTTTTTTGATTCCAGTGGTGCCTGATGAAAATTGTATAAAACCTTCTTTAGCGCTATCTCCAAAATCTGTATCTATCGACTCTAGCTGATTTACAACGTCCAGAGTTTCAACATTCCATTCGTGATTCGCGTGCATTTTAATTTTATTTTTTAAAGATAAATTAGTTAAAATAAGATTAATTTTATGAGTGTTATGTAAGTTCTGAAGAGAATGAAAAAACTGTTCCTCGCTATGCTTTTCCGATGGGTATGCAAAAAATGCTGGTCTTACACCAGCTGCAATTGCTGCAAAAAAGGCAGCAACTATATTAATAGAAATTTCATCGACAATTAATACCGTCGTATCACTTCCAATATATCTATTTTCACGAAACCAAACTTGATAATCAACTATTCTATTTATCAACTGATAATATTTATAAGCTTTTTTTTCCGTTCCTTTGATAAATGTAATTATTTCTTTATCTGGTTCTTCATTAAGATTGCCATAAAGAATATTAAGAATAGTTTGCATTTTAGCCCTCTAAGAATATTTTATACATAAAAACATTTCTAAAAAAAACCAATAATTGAACATAAGCCGAAATCCTATTCATCTATTATGGTATGAATATTTTTTTTATGGTCGTTAGCCATTCTTATGGAATGTGCATTTGTATTTTATCTGACATACACATAGGACAAATTTGCTCAAAGGCTTTTGTTTTTAATGATAGGTTTTACTTAAATAACTTTATAATTTTCTCAACTGTGTCATCAACATCTAACCAACAGAGAAATATTTGCAAATCAGCATCAATGTATGCTAAAAATTCTTTTTCTTTATCTGACTCAACTAACATTAAGAAAATTTTTCCAAATTTACTAACGACTAATGCACCTCTCAAACCAAAAGATTTTAATCTTCCGTTAATCGAAGGTGTAGCATAAAACCCCCATTTTTTTCGAGTTACATCATACTCCCCACCTGCTTCAGTTTTAAATGTTACTTGCTCATCAGGATCCAGCTTTAAGCTACCGCAATCCGACAAAGTAAGCTTAACACCGGCACCACTAACCTGCAAAAGCCTTGGAGGATCTAGAGGATTAAATTTCATTCCAATTCCATTCTTTTATTAAAAAATCATTTATTTTCCAAAAACCGTCAGAATATTTCCATATATCTAAATTTCTAAATTTTTCACATATAGTAAAAAAATCTTCAACATCAATTTTTGCAAAATTACAAAATTTTAAAATATCGTCATGTGGCGTTTGATTCCCCATTTTTGAAATTATATCAAGTGCGTTTCCTCGAGTTATTCTTTTATTTCTAATCTCCAATGAAAGATTATCAAAAAGCCTTGTAAACCCAAATTTGTACCATTTCATCCAGTGATGAATAGAAATAAAATCATCGTCAATGTCAGCGTAATCATAAAATCCTGTCCGAGCTCCACCATCTAAATATTGAAAACCATGCTTTTTAGATTCAATTAGGCTGGTCTCAGGATCCCATTGAAAATAATGCCCTAAAAAAATAGCTTCTAAATTCGCTTTATCTATTTCACTATCTTCTGGTCCAAAGTATGCGGCGAGAGATTTTTTTGTAAATTCATCATCTAGCCAATCAACTGCAGTAGTTCCATGAGTTACTCCAAATTTAGCAAGCCATACAGAATTTAATTTATTTCCAGCCAACTCAGGATTTGAAGTGCCATATTCAAAAGCTGAATTTTCGCCCCAAACAATAAGAGGCGCTTGAAATTTAATCGCTATATTTAATGGAATATTGAATAATGCCATATGCATTGGTATACCAGTAGAGCCAAATTTTTTCAAACTTTTAAGCATAAATCTAGATTCGATATTTGGATTAATTTGATAATCAATATGGTCAACTCCAAGACTTATTAGGTTATCTAAATTTTTCTGGCCAATATTTGTTCTTCCTGAAGTCCTCCAAGTTACAGCCAATGGAGTTAGTCCATATTCTAAACATTTAATTACCTGCCATGTACTATCCTTACCTCCACTTACTGGTATAACACAGTCATAAGCATGTGCTTGGTTTTTCGCTCTAGCTACAACTTTCCCAAAAGCTTTTTCTCGCTCAATCCAGTCAATGTTACTTTTTGTTTTATGGTTTTTACATGCATTACAAATACCATCACCGCCAATACTTAAATTTGGTCTGCTATCAGGTAGTACACAATTTTTACACCATTTCATAAGATTCAGCACCTCCAAACTCTTCAAGAAAAATTTTTGCATTTAAAAAATAAAACAAAAATTTACTCTGGCTATTAGGTAAATATGTTTTTTCAATTAATTGTTTAATCGACTCTTTTTTTACTATGCTAAAAATTTCACTGTCTTTTAATATTTGTGCTTGGACTGCATGGTTTTTTAGATCAATATAACTTTCTATTGGAACATTAAATCCTACTTTGCGAGGATTATCTAATATAAAATCTGGAGCAATACCTCTTACCGCTTCTCGCAATATTGCTTTAGCTTTTCCATCGCGAATTAAATGCTTAGTTGGGATTTTTTGACAAACATCAAAAAGATTACGATCTAAGAAAGGCGATCTATTTTCAATAGAAAAATACATAGAATTTAAGTCATCTTCATGCAGTATAACTGGTACAGATTCATGGAATAATTCATTATTCATTCTGTTTCTTAAAATAGTTGGGCAATAATATTGTTCCTTAAACTTTTCAGACCATGGATTAACAAGAAATGTTGAAAAAAATTGTGCATCGAGGTAAATATGGTCACGTAAATCTTTATTTAAAATAAAACAATCTGGGTTTTGTAAGTAAGGATTGCGGACTATTGGGGCAACAATTTTTTCCCAATTGTTTCTAGCAATTTCTTGCTCCTTTGGATTCCCATCTAAGGCTTGAATATAAAAATTATGGTGGTCATAATATCCACTAAACAACTCATCAGCAGCGGTACCGGATACAGAAACCTTATAACCTTCCGCAGCAATAAAAGACATTAATTGCCATTGCGCATAATATGTAATCGTGGAAATCGGGGAATCGTGATACTTAATAATATCTCTTAGGTTTTCTAGAAAATTACTTTGGTCAATTGCTACGGGCGAATGGCGCAGATCTAATTGACTAACTGACTGTTCAACCATATCACGCTCTTCATAACGTGAATCCGTATTCATTATAGTAAAACCATGAACATCATATTTAAAATATTTTTTGGCTATTGCAATTAAAGCATTTGAATCTATGCCACCACTCAAACAAAAAGCAATTGGTACATCAGCTCTAAGCCTTAATCCGACTGATTTAATTAAAGCTTCACGAGCCAGGCCCACAGCTTCTGAAAATGGCATATTTTCTTTTTGTTGATTAAAATTAGGATTCCAATATTTACTTACTTCTTTTTTGCCATCATTAGACACTTTCATGACTGTGCCCGGTTGTAATTCCTTTAATCCCACAAAAAATGTATCTTGATTTTTATAAAGCGCCTTATATCCATTAATTAAATATCTAATAAGATGATTCCTATTAATAGGCAGATTAAAGCCTAACAGAGCAAATATAAACTTAGGCTCGGATCCAAAGAAAATACCTGAATCGTCTTCATAAAAATACAAAGGCTTTTCACCGAAACGGTCTCTTGATAAAATTAACTCACCACCATTAAACCATGCAAAAGCCCACATTCCTTCACATTTATCGAGTCCTGCAACTCCAAATTCTTCTAGAACTTTGGAAAGAACTTCTGTGTCACTGTTTGTAGTAAATGGCTTGCCAAATCTTTTAAGATCTTCACGCAATTCAAGATAGTTATATATCTCTCCGTTAAAGCTTAAGCAGCCATTTGTAGATAAAAATGGTTGATTAGAGCGGCTATCCAAATCAAGAATTCTTAAACGTGAATGAAGAAATTGTACATTTAAATTTTGATTTATTTTTTTTTGGAAATATCCGCTATTATCTGGTCCTCTTTGCTCCATCAAGCGAAGGCAGTTTTTAAGAAGCGGTTTATCAATTATTTTAGAGCCATAATATCCAGCTATGCCACACATAATTAAGCCACCATTACCCGAAATAATTTAAGTGGGTCAACCTTTATTTTGTTCCGTCCAGATATCGCAGTTGAAAAAAGATGTGTTTCAAAAATTTTCGATTTTTTATTAGGGGCCTCTAAGTATGCGCAAGTATTTCTATAAAAACTCTGTAGAGAAAAAACAAAATATTTATGATGGTTTGTATCGGTTGTTAATATAACTATCTTTTTTGTCATAATAAATCTTCGTCTTTAATAATATCGCCATGCCTTAGGTCTAGAGCTAATTTTCGACCAATGACTTTGTCTTCATAGCCAACTGGCATTCCAGTTCCAGGTCGAACCCAAGTTATATCATCTGCTGTAATAGTACCCCCAGCGAGCAAATCTTTGGAAGCCGCTATAGATCTTCTCATTGAAACTTCTAATTCATATTCACAAGGTTGTTTAACTTTTTCTCCACTGCCCATTAATTCAGTTACTTCATGAATTTTTTTCACTAATTCAGTCATTTCTTGCGGGTCAGCTGATAGTTGATGATCTCTAAAATCAGAATACTTCTTATCCAATGTGAAATGTTTTTCAATAATTTTTGCCCCTGCAGCTACCGCTAAAATTGGTGCTTGAATGCCTAATGTATGATCAGAATAGCCAATAGTTAATTTTGGATATTTAGTAATTAAATTGGAGATTGCTCTGAGATTAGCTTGATTACGGGGTACTGGGTAGCTTGAAACGCAATGCATGAAACAAAGGTTTTCATCTGTCCCTCCCGCTTTATTCCAGAATGCATTAAGCGCATCTAGATGAGAAAAATTAACCAAACCTGTAGATATTATTGTGGGCTTTTTGTAACTAGCAACTTTCTCAATTAGTGGATAAAAAGAATTGTCTCCAGAGGATATTTTAAAGATTGGTTGCAAGTCATTTAAGAAAGATGCACTTTCTAAATCAAGAGGGGTTGAAAAAAAAATTACCCCTAAATTTTTTGCTTTATTAACAAGTAAAATATACTCATCTTTTGAGAGTTTAAATCGTTTTAATCTTTCTAGGCGAGCTATATCAGATCTTGTAATATAATTTTCTGGGATAAAAGTTTGAAACTTTACAGCATCTACACCTGCTTTTGCTGCAGATTCTATCATGTGGAGGGCTACGTCAACATTGCCTTCATGATTATTCCCAATCTCAGCAACAATCATTACTTTATTTATTGAGTGAAAATTATATTCCATATAAATTTAAATAGTTATGTGATAATGAAAAATATAGTAAGCAGATTTAACATAAAAATTAAGCTTTGTATAAAGCCTAAGGGAAGGTAAATTATTTAGCTGTGTACCAACTCTAATTGAATTCATCCTTTGAAAATTTGCTATCGTAAAGCTAACCATTGCTCTGGCAATGCCCATATTGCGCACATTATTCTTTACAGCAATTAAATCAATCACCAGTGAATTATTTTCATCTTTTAATAACTGCAAAAAACCCGAGACAATCCCATTTACTTCAGCAACTACCATAAAGTCACCACGAATATTTCTAAAATAATTTTTCGCCCATTCGGACTTGATTTTTCCAGCAATACCATTCTTTATATTACTATCAGAATGAAATCGATCATAAGTAAAAGATGAATTAGCAATCCCCTCAACACAAATCTCATCTTTGGCCTCTGCAAACCGAATATTGAAATTACTCATCTCAATTAATTCCATATTTCTTTGAAGCTGAACATCAGTGCTAACTAAAGAGAAATTTAGTTTTTGCAATAAGCTACATCTTTTTAAATCACCCACTTGAATTCTTGCTGTTATCAATGCAGCTAAAGTTGGAAAATCTGAAAATTCAAACTTATCTATGTTATTAACGTCAAGATTAAATACATCTTTTTCAATAACTGAAGTTAACCATTCATCTTTTAAAAGCATTTTATGAGCGCACAATAAATAAAGATATCACTTCAAAAAGTAACTAGGATTAGATTTAGCGTAATTCTTATACCAGTTTATATATTGAACAAATCCTTTTTCTATCGGATATTTTGGATTGTAGCCTAACAATTGCTTAGCCTTATCAATGTTCAAAGTGCCTCTCTCAGGCATTAGTCCATCTCTTGGGTTAGTAATAATTTTAAGCCCAGGAAATTCTGATAGCACAATATCAGTTAATTCTTTTATCTGCCTTGCAGCGCCATAAGTAATATTAAAAACCTCATTAAGCGCTTCTTTCTTTATAATTGCTAAAATCACGCCCTGCATTAAGTCTTCAATGTAAGTAAAGTCCAATGCATCATTACCATCTCCATTAATTGTTAACGATTTTCCCCTCAATGCATTTTCAATAAATGCTTGACCAACACGACGGCTAACACAACGCTCACCATAAAGCGCCGACGGTCTAATGATCGTGTAAGGTAAATCAAAAACTTGATTGTATGCAATCACTAATTTTTCAGCTCCATATTTGAGTGCGCCATATATGCCTATTGGATTGCATTGTTTGTCTTCGGTTACAGCCTCACCCTCAAAATTTCCATAAACCATAGAAGAAGAAAAATAAATAACATGCACACCTAGAGTTTTAGTCGCGTCCAAGACATTCTCTAACGTTCGCATACTATGATCAAAAGTTGAAAATGGGTCTTTATTTGAACGATTTGCATGGGCAATAGCAGCCAAA
>Ga0049085_10000549_pt1 | contig 14702 bp, 14 predicted proteins | sample GreLakmeSU08MSRF_FD_66721 | JGI IMG/M metagenome (GOLD analysis project Ga0049085, IMG submission 66721) | Freshwater lentic microbial communities from great Laurentian Lakes, MI, USA - Great Lakes metaG SU08MSRF | ecosystem: Environmental > Aquatic > Freshwater > Lake | place: Great Lakes... | reverse complement strand
GGCTAATCAGTAAGAAGGCGAGAATATGACTGTTAATCCATTACTTGCGAGTAACGCGGCGGCTTCCGCGGATTCGAGCACTCGACTCCCGGCTCGATCGCTCAACCAAGATGATTTTCTCAAGCTGCTCGTTACACAGCTCACCAACCAAGATCCGCTAAAGCCGCAGACCGACACCGAGTTCGTGGCGCAGATGACGCAGTTCACGAATCTGGAGCAGACCAAACAGATGAACGCGGACATAGCCAAGCTGCGTATCCAGACAACGCTCGGGCAGAGCGTTGGGTTGCTTGGCCAAGAAGTGGTCGTGCAGGCGGGGGATAACCCAGCCGTCACGGGTCTCGTCACCGGCGTGGAGATCAAGGGCGGCGAGGCGCAAATCAAAGTGGGAACGCAGAGTTACACATTGGGCCAAGTGGTGAGGGTAAGTCAGCGTGCTTTACAGCCGTAAACGGGGCGAAATTTTAAAGCGAACAATCAACCAGCGAAAAACATATGATTAGAGCACTAAATACGGGTGTGGGCGGTTTGAAACAGTTTCAAGTGGCACTGGATGTGGTCGGTAACAACCTGGCCAACATCAACACGGTCGGCTTCAAAAGCGCGCGTGTGGATTTCGCCGATACGTTGGCGCAGACGATGCGTGCACCCACGCCGGACACAGCTACTTCGAGCGGCGGGTCGGGCATTCAAGTCGGTAACGGCGCGTCCGTTGCCACCGTACGTAACTCCTTTACGCAAGGCGCGGTGAACCAGACCGGTGTCCGCACCGACTTGGCCGTCACGGGTGAAGGCTTTTTCATGGTGAAGGATCCCACTTCTGGTGAGATTTTCGCGACGCGCGCGGGCGATTTCCGCGAGGATAGCCTGGGATACCTCGTCACCAACGCCGGCTTGCGAGTGCAAGGCGTCGCCGATTCCGTTAACGCTCCGACACTCGTGGGCGATATCAGAGTGGACCGCGGCACTTATGGCGCGGAGAAAATCATTGGCAGCATCGATTTGACCACCAACCAAGTCACTTCCACTGCGCACGGATTTACCACTGGCAACCAAGTGAACTTCGCCACCACGGGTACGATGCCCGCCGCAACTCCGGGCATTTCGAATGCCCTGACCTATTTTGTGCGTAAAGTGGACGACAATACTGTCACGTTGCATCTAACGGCTGCGGGCTCTGCGGCCGGCACCGATCCGATTGATTTCACCAGCGCCGGTGCGGGGACGCACAAGTTCACTCCCGGAGCCAGCGTTTCGCAGTGGAGCGTCGGCGCTGACGGGAAGGTCAACATGCTGTTGACCGACGGTACGCAATACACCCGCGGCCAGATTCTTTTGCAGAAATTCAACAATCCAAACGCGCTTCTGCGCCAAGGCTCGAACCTTTACTCCCAGCTTGAGGCTGCCGGTTCTCTCACGACCGCGAGCTACGTATCTCCCAACGGCATTCTCGCCTCAGCCGGCACCGCACAGTCGCAGGGCCTCGGCCGGATCGAAGCCGGCACGCTCGAACTTTCCAACGTGGACATGACCCGCGAGTTCGCCACGCTCATCACCACCCAGCGTGCCTTCCAGGCCAACGCTCGAGTAATCACGACCAGCGATGAGGTTTTGATGGAAATGATGCAGCTGAAGCGTTAAGTAAGAGGACAACAGATCTACTAAGATTATGGCTGACCATCCCACACCTCCCGCCGATGCGAAATCAGCCGATGCCGCGGCGCCCAAGAGCGGCGGTGGCATCGGGGCGATGCTACCCCTCATTCTTACGCCCATTTTGTGCGCCGGCGCGGCGTTCGGCGTGTTCCAGTTCGTCATCAAGCCGGGCTTGATCAAGAGCATCAACGAGGCAGTGGCCAAGGCGACGACCGCTCAAAGCGGTGACGGCCACGGCAAAGCAGATGACGGCCATGGCGCGGCAAAGAAGGACGACGGTCACGGTGCTGCGAAAAAAGATGATGGTCATGGCGCCGCAAAGGATGATGGTCATGGCGCGAAGAAAGACGATGGCCATGGTGCCAAAAAAGACGACGGTGCCGCAAAGAAGGACGATAAAAAAGGTCCGGCCGCAAAAGAAGATGATCCGAATGAACCGGTCGCCGTCAGCGAACGCACGGTGGTCAACGTGGCCAACACCGGTGGCCAGCGTTATCTCGTCGTGAAAATCGCGCTCATTCGTTCCGAGGCCAAGGATTCTGATTTCGTAAAGCGCGTCGAGAAATACGGCGCTCGTTTGGATGCGTCGGCCAACACGGTCCTTTCCACCAAGACGCTGGAAGAGCTGGAGAAGCCGGGAATCCGCACGCTTGTGAAGGCCGAATTGCAGAGCGAGTTCAACCGCATTCTTGGTCACGCCAGCGTGAAAGAAGTGCTGTTTCCCGTGTGGGTTCTTCAGTGATTTGTTTGAAGATGCCGCATGCCTCCCACCATGAGTGACACTCCCGAGACAGCCGAGGTCGCAGGCCAGAAGGTTCATCTCTGGCGTGGCGGGCAGGCAATGCTCCCGCCCCAGGCCATCCACGCATTCGGTGCAGGGCAGACCGCAGCGCTCTCTTCGAACGAGGTGCACCGTTTCAAATCGCATAACGAGGTGCTGGCTCGCAGCGTGGCGGCACGCCTTTCGCTCTTCTTGCGGATGGAGTTCACGCTCGAGCTGCTTTCGCTCGAGGTGGTGGATCTTCAGAAGTTCATCCAGATCACGCCCGCGCCGCGGCACATGATTCTCTTTAAGATTAATCCGCTGCAAGGCACGTGCGTCTTCGACATCGCTCCCGCGCTCGGTCTTTCGCTCGTCGATCGGATGCTTGGCGGCAAAGCTTTCTCGGTGAATCCGAACCGCCCCATTCGCGAAGTGGAGACTGCGTTGCTCGATCAGTTGACGATGATTGCGCTCAAGGAATGGTGCGCCTACTGGAAGAGCGACGACGAACTGACGCCGGCGATGATTGGCTACGAGCGCAACCCGCGCTTCCTTCATCTCGGCGGGCCCGAAGAGACTTTCTATCACATCTCGATGGAGGCGAGTATCGGCGACTGCGTGAACCAGCTCCAGATGCTGATGCCCGTCCGTGGATTGAACCCGCTGCTGCGGAAAATCAACTTCGAAGCCGAAGCGCCCGCGGAAGATAAAGCGCATAAAATAGGCGTCGGCCCGCGATGGAATGCGGCCTACGACAACGTGCCGCTGCGCGTCTCCGCCCACTGGCCGCATATCGATGCTCGCGCTCGCGACTTGCTGAACTTGAAGGTCGGCGATGTTATTCCCGTCACGCCCGACCACGTGAACAAGGTTCAAATTTCACTCGCCGGCCAGACCAAGTTCATCGGCCGCCTCGGCAGCGTGGACAACAAGTGCGCCATCGAGATTACCGAAGCCGTCAAACACTGATTTTATGAGCACTGCCGCCGAACACCCGAACCTCGAGCTCCTGCTTGATGTACCCGTCAAGCTCACCGCCGAGCTCGGTAGCTGTCAGATGACGATGCAGGAACTGCTTCAGCTCAGCGTCGGCGCCATCGTTCAGCTCGACAAGCCGGCCAACGCCAGCGTGGATGTGTACGTGAACGGCCGCCTCGTCGCTCGCGGTGAAGTGGTCGTTGCTGATGATAACTTCGGCATCAAGATCAAGGAGATCATCACCAAGCCCGGCGTATGATGCGCCTGCGATTCGCACTGGTTTTGCTCGCACCGGCCCTCGCACTGTTGATGGCCGGTGACGCGTTTTCCGCAACCAACGTCATGATCTACGGCGCCACCAACGCGCCATCGATGACTGCCCCGTCGTCGGAGAGTCTCGGCGGCGTGTTCATCCGCATGCTGGGCGCGATGGTCATCGTGCTCGCATTGGTGCTCGGCGCTGCATGGGCTTTCCGTCGCTCGCGATTGTTCAGACTCGTCGGCGCGAACTCGAATCACCTGCGCGTGTTGGAGAGTAAATCCATCGGCGCACGACACACGTTGCACGTCGTGGAATACGGAGAGCAGCGCTTCCTCATCGCCGACACGCCGACGGGCACGAACTTGATTGCGCCAGTGAGCACGCCAACGGGGACTGCCCTCGCGGAATCGGCTCCGCCCCCCGGCACATTTGCGGAGAAGCTCCGCGCGTTGCTCGACGGAAAGAAATGAACCCACTTCGCCCTAGTTTTTGGAAGTCCGTCCGGCGCGTTCTTGCGCCGTTGACGTTGCTTGGCCTCGCGCTGTTTGCCTTTGCGCCGGACGTTCTCGCGCAAGTTGTGCCCGCCACATCCGGCGCGAACACGAACGCCTTCAATTTCAATATCGGGATGAACATGCCGAACCAGCCGAAGGATCTGGACGTGGCCATCCGCATCGTTTTCCTCATCACACTACTCTCGCTCGCGCCGTCGCTGGTGATGTTGATGACCTGTTTCACGCGCATCATCATCGTGTTCTCTTTCCTGCGGAACGCTCTCTCGTTGCAGGGCGTGCCGGCGAACCAGTTGATGGTCGGCTTCGCGTTGTTCCTCACGTTCTTCATCATGACGCCGGTCTATCAGCGGATCGATGAGACGGCGATCAAGCCGTATCAAGCGAACCAGATCACGGGCCAGCAGGCGCTCGATCAGGCCTCGGGACACATGCGGGAATTCATGCTGCGGCAGACGCGGCCGAAGGACGTGGAGTTTTTCGTGGGCCTCGCGAAAATGGGCCCGACGGCGGCGGACCAACTGCCGTTGAGCGTGGTGATTCCCGGATTCATCCTGAGCGAATTGCGCACGGGATTTCAGATGGGCTTCCTGCTGTTCATTCCGTTCATCCTGATTGATTTCGTGGTGGCCATCGTGCTGATGAGCTTGGGCTTGATGTTCCTGCCGCCAGCGACGATTTCGTTGCCGCTGAAAATCCTGTTGTTCGTCTTGGTGGATGGATGGACTTTGGTGGTGAGATCTCTCGCGCTGAGTTTCGGAGTGTAGTTATGAGCCCGGATTACTGTGTGGAACTTCTGAAGAGCCTGATGATGCAGGTGCTCATCATCTCTTCCCCGCTTTTGCTGACGGGGATGGCGGTGGGGCTCGTGGTGAGCTTGTTTCAAGCGGTCACTTCCATTCAGGAGCAGACGCTGACGTTCGTGCCTAAAGCGCTCGCGGTAGTGGGGATGCTCTTCATGATTCTGCCGTGGATGGTCCGCACGATGATGGACTACACGATCGGCATTTTTGACAAGCTCCCGCAGATGGTGCGGTAGCAGAAAACGCGGCGTGGGCGGGCACGCAGCAAAAGACCGACGTGCAATTCTTTTTCGATTGGTTTCTGGTTTTCGCGCGGGCAGGCGCGATGCTCTCGGTCTTTCCCGTGTTCTCTGCGGGGGCGGTGCCGGTGCGCCTGCGTATCGCACTTGGCGGTCTGTTGGCCTTTCTCGTCGCGCCCACGCTGGTCGGTGGTCCGAACCCGGCCCAACTCGATTTGCTGGGTGTGACGCTGTTGCTCTTCAAGGAAATCTCCATCGGCCTGCTGATGGGTTATCTTTGTCGGTTGGCTTTCTTCAGCGCACAACTGGCGGGGCATCTCATCTCGATGGAGACAGGGCTGCAGATGGGCCAGCTTGTGTCGCCGGGTGAATCGACGCCGACCGAAGTGCCGGCGGCGATGATGAATCTGTTGGCGACGATGCTACTGCTGTCGCTCGACATTCATCAGGCGATCCTTGTCGCTTTCACGCAGTCGTACAGCGTGCTGCCAATCGACGGCGGCCGGTTGACGGAGGAGCTGTTCCGCAGCGTGACGTCGATGGCGGGACGGACGTTTCTTGTGGCGGTGAAGATTGCGGCACCGCTCATCGCGGTAGGTATTGTGGTGAATTTGCTGTTAATGGTCTTCGCCCGAGCCACGCCGCAAATGAACATCTTTGCCGAGAGCTTCAGCGTGCGCATTCTTGTCGGGCTATCGATTTTCGGGATGACGATGAATCTGACGGCGGAACACATCGCATCTTATCTGCGGCAATTGCCGGAGGATTTCATCCTCGTCACCCGTCTCTTGGGTGGTTGAGGGGGCAGGGCCACAATCCGTGGCGCAACCTAGCCTGATTCAAGTGGTTGGCACGCTTCTGGCTATGTCTGGACACGGTGTATTGTCGTGTTCAAAAAATGGACTTTTTGACCGCTGGGTCTGTGCGGGCGGACGCGTTTGTTTTCGGAAGCCTGATTTATGGCTGAGAACGAAGGCGGCGAAAAGACAGAGCAACCTTCGGCCAAGCGCCTGCAAGAGGCGTTTGATATGGGCAATTTTGCCCGTAGCCCGGAGGTTTCCACGGCGCTGATGGTGGCCGCGGCTGTTCTCGTCCTCACGGTCATGACGCCGCGGATTTTTGAGACGTTCAAGCTCTACATGGTCGGCACCTTTGCGCAGCTCTCTCGGCCGGCGATAGACAGCGATTCGGTCACTTACCTCTTCTGGAATTTCATGATGCAGGCTGGTTATTGCGTGGTGCCGGTGATGGCGGTGGCTGTGGTCACGTCGATCATCGCGGGCGGATTGCAGAGTCGGTTTAATCTTTCACCCCGCGCGTTCGAGCCGAAGTGGGAAAAGCTCAATCCGTGGCCGGGCATTCAAGGGATGTTCAAGATGCAGTCGCTTGTGCGGCTTGGTGTGAGTCTGCTCAAGCTCGGCTTTATCGTGGGGTTGACGTATCCGGTGGTCAAAGACGTGGTGAAGGACCCAGTTTTCCACGCGGCCACCGACTTCAATCACTTGCTCAACTTCATGGCGCAGACCGCACAGACCGTCGGCATTCGTGTGCTGCTCGGATTGATAGTCGTTGCGGCCGCCGATTATGGTTATCAGTTCTGGCATCATCAGCAGGAGATGATGATGACCAAGCAAGAGGTCAAGGAAGAGAACAAGGGGTCTGAAGGTAACCTTCAGGTGAAAGGCGAGTTTCGCAAACGCCGCCGTGACTTGCTCCGGAAAAAGTGGCTGAAAGAGATACCCACGGCCGACGTGATCATAACGAACCCGACGCACCTTTCCGTGGCGTTGCGCTACGACCGCAAGTCGATGGGGGCGCCGCGCATCGTGGCGAAAGGCTCACGGCTCAATGCGCTCCGCATCCGTGAGATTGCGAAGCAGCACCAGATCCCCATCGTCGAGAACAAGCCCGTGGCGCGGATGCTTTTCAAGCATTGCAAAGAAGGGCAGGAGATTCTGCCGCAGCTCTTCGCGGCTGTGGCTGAGATTCTCGCCTACGTCTATCGCGTGAACCGTTACCGCTACTACACACAAGGCCAGCAAGTACCCGCATGAGCCCCGCTCCCGCCAATCTCACTCCCCAAAGCTCGTGGCGTTTCGCCGAGTTGGGATTAGTCCTCTTCCTGTTCGGCACGCTGCTGCTGCTCGTGCTCCCCCTGCCGCCGATGGTGCTCGATTTGCTGCTCGGCGTGAGCATCGCGTCCGGTCTGCTCGTACTGCTGGTCATCGTTTACATCCGCGAGCCGGCCTCCTTTTCCAGTTTCCCGACGTTGTTGCTCATCGTCACGTTGTTCCGGCTTGGTTTGAACGTCGCCTCCACGCGGTTAATCCTCATCGACGGCTACGCGGGTGAGATCATCAATGCCTTCGGCAACCTTGTCGTGCAGGGCAACTACGTGGTCGGGTTCGTCATCTTCCTCATTCTCACCGTCATCAACTTCGTCGTCATCACGAAGGGCGCGGGTCGTATCGCTGAAGTCGCCGCGCGGTTCACTTTGGATGCGATGCCCGGCAAACAGATGGCCATCGACGCCGAGTTGAACGCCGGCCTCATCAAGGAAGATCAAGCGCGCTCTCGCCGCAAAGCACTCCAGCAGGAGGCCGACTTCTACGGCGCGATGGACGGCTCGAGCAAGTTCGTCCGCGGCGATGCCATCGCCGGCATCCTCATCACCATCATCAACGTCGTCGGCGGCATCGGCATCGGCGTTTTCCAGAAGGGGATGCCCGTGACCGAAGCGCTCCAGCGTTACACGATTCTGAGTATCGGTGACGGCCTTGTGTCGCAGGTACCCGCGCTCATCATCTCGACCGCCGCCGGCATTCTCGTCACGCGCGCTGCGAGCGAGTCGAGCCTCGGGCAGAGCCTCACCAAACAGCTTTTCTTCCAGCCGAATGTGCTGAAGATTCTTTCCATCTCGATGTTCGTGCTCGCGCTCGTGCCCGGTCTTCCGATGTTGCCGTTTATTCTCCTCGGCGGCCTGTTCGCCGTCATGCATCGCCAGTTCAGCAAGGCCGGCATGATACTTCCGCTGGTCGTTGGTGGCGGGAGTGGTGGCGGGGGCGGTGCTGCCGCAGCCGAAGTAGGTGGTGGCGGGTCCGCGCCTCTGGGTGGCGGTCCGGGCACGGCCACGAAGACGCCCGACAAGCTCGAGGATCTTCTCAGCCTCGACACGCTCCAGATTGAATTGGGCTACGGATTACTGCAATTGGCCGACGTGCGCAAAGGCGGCGATTTGCTCGAGCGCGTGACCGGCGTGCGCCGGAACTTCGTCTCCGAGATGGGCTTCATCATCCCGTCCGTCCGCTTGCGCGACAACCTTCAGCTCGCGCAAAACGAGTATCGCTTCATCTTCCGCGGCCAGCTCATCGCGCGCGGCGAGATCATCCCGGGCCAATGGCTCGCGATGAACGTGAACAACAGCACCGTCGTGCTCAACGGCATCCAAACCGTCGAGCCCGTCTTCCAGCTTCCTGCCGTTTGGATCACCGATCTGGAGCGTAAGAACGCCGAGATCTCCGGCTACACCACCGTCGATGCCTCCTCGGTGCTCGTCACTCATTTCGGCGAGACGATCAAACGTTTCTGCCATCAGATTCTCAGCCGGCAAGATGTGCAGACGCTGCTCGATAATCTCAAGCAGTCCAATCCCGCGCTCGTCAACGAGCTCGTGCCGTCGCTGCTCACCGTGGGTCAAGTGCAGCGCGTGCTGCAGATTTTGCTCAGCGAAGGCGTCTCCATCCGCAACCTCATCGGCATCCTCGAGCGCGTCGCCGACCACGCCGCCATCACGAAGAATCCCGAGGAGCTCGCCGAGCAATCCCGCCGTTCGCTCGGCGCGCAAATCATCAAGCCGTATCAGAATGAGCGCGGCGCCATTCTCGCCATCACACTCGATCCGTGGCTGGAGGAGGATCTCGTGCGCAGCCTGCGGCCTTCCGCGACGGAGACCATTCTGTTGCTCGATCCGAAACTCATCCAGCATCTCTCGCATCACCTCTCGCAGACGATGCAGCCGCTCATCGCCGACGGCCGTCCACCGGTCGTCCTCTGCACCTCGGCCATCCGCTACGGCCTGCGCAAGTTCTTCGCCGGGAAATATCCCGAGCTCGCCTTCCTCTCCTACGAAGAGCTGCCGCCGAAGGTCGAGATTCAGGCCGTCGGCACCATTCCCAGCTTGAATTGAACGCCGTCGCGGCGCTCAATGACCGCACGCGATGAGCATGCTCACAATCGTGGCCGAATCCGCGCAGCAGGCGCTGCTGGAAGTACACCGGCAGCTCGGGCCTGACGCTGTCATCGTCAACCTCCGCAAAATCCCCGCCGCCGGTCTCGGGGCTCTCTTCAGGAAACCGCAGATCGAAGTCACCGCCACCGTGCCCGCCGCCGCCGCGAGCGGTTCGGAGAAAGTCACGCAGCTCAACCAGCGCGTGCAGGAACTGGAACGTCAACTTGCGGGAACGATCGAGGCCAGTGCGGCTGCCGCCACTGCGCGGCCCGAAATCATTTCACCGCGCTCGGTTCCGCGTGGGTTTTCCGGAAGTCCATCTGCGTCGTCGCATGGGCTGATGCCCTCGGCCACCATTCTTCAGAACCTCGGTTTGCTTCCGATGCACCTCGAGTGGCTCTCCGAGCGCGTGCGCACTTTTCCGGGCGCGACCGCGCCGCGCAATCTTCGCGAGGAGCTGGCGCTCGTGCAAGAGGTGCTCGTGGACCACGCCCACCAGCTCGCGCGCCGTCACGAGAAGCCCGGTAATCCGGTGCGCGTTTTTATCGGTACGCCCGGCACCGGTAAGACGACCTGTCTTTGTAAATGGCTTACGCAGGAAGTTTTTCTTGGCGGCCGGCCAGCGCAGGTCTGGCGACTCGATGGCGCTGCGCCGAACACAGCGGAGTTTCTCAGCGTGCACGGCGAGATTCTGAATGTCCCCGTCGAGCGCGTCTGGGCCGGCGCACTACCGGATGAAAACGCCGCACGCTTTGTGGATTTGCCGGGTGTGGCGGTCAATGATCCTGCCGCTTTCGCCGCGCTCAAAACGCAGGCCACTCAATTCGTTGGTGCGGAATTGTTCCTCGTGCTGAACGCGTCGTACGATCTCAGTCTGCTGCTGGCGCACACACGCGCTTTTACGCCGCTGCCGCTTTCCGGAATCATCTTCACCCACATCGACGAGGAGACGCGGCTTGGAAAAATCTGGAATGTGATGCTCAGCGCGCAGCTTCCCGTGATGTGGCTCTCCGGCGGGCAAAACATCCCCGGCCAATTCACACGTGCGCTGCCCGAGATGCTTTTCGACGCGCTCGTGAATCAGAATCTCAAGGGCGAATAACGTCTTCGCTGGAGGCTACGCGGCGCTTTCGGCTTCGGTCACTGCGGCACGAAGGGTTTTCGCAGCCGTGGGCAACAGCGGTTCGAGAGCGGATAACTCGCGGTTCACTTCGTGTGCAGCCTCCGCAGAGTTGTACGTGAGCAAGCGGCGATACCAACCGATGAACTCGCGGCTCACGGCTGGTTCATTCGCAGGCTGTGTTGCAGCGGCAATCGTGCCGGTAATCAACTGACAGAGAATGATTGCTCCAGCGACGACCGGCTGAGTCCGGTCAGCGGCAGCTTCAAAAAAGGGCAGCGCCTCGGCGGCGTGTCCGGCGGTGAGCAGGGCGATGCCGCGTTGTTTGCGCAACTCCTCGTTGTCCGGATGATTCGCCAGCGCGGACTCGGTCCATTCGAGAGCGAGATCGGGCAGATTGAGGGCCCCGTTCACGATTTCGCAGCCGAGAATCCAAAGGCTCGGATCCATCTGGCCATCCACCGTGCCTTGATGCAGGAGCGGCAATGCCTCCTCGTTCCGGTTCTGGAGGATGAGGAATTTCGCGTAGCCGTGGCGGATGCCGACCGATTGCGGGTCCAGTTCGAGCGCGAGCCCCAATTCCTTTTCCGTCTCAGCGATGTCACCGCTTTGGATGAGGCATTCGGCGAGTAATTGGTGAGGAGCCGCGCCGTCCATCCCTTCGCAGGCAGATGTGAGTGTGGGCTCGTTCAGTTTCGAGACACAGGCACGCAGATGCGGGATGGCTTCCGGATGCTGATCGAGTTTGATGTGTGCGACGGCGGCGATGTAGTGAATCGATGCCGTCGGGCCACATTCTTGGGCGAGTTGAGAGGTGGCAATTTTGAGCGCTTCCTCGTAATGCTTGGCGGTGAAAAGGTGGAAGGCGAACATCGTTATCAGCCGGTCACGGCCCTCAGGTGTCATGGTCTGTGAGCCGTGCGCCTCGACGATGGCGAGGGCTTTACGGTGCTGCTCGAGACCGAGTTCTGTTTGACCATCGTTCACGAGATCAATGCCATAGTTCATCCACAACGCTGGGTCATTCGGGTTCTCGATTACGGCGAGATCGAGCAGGGCGAGGTTGCGCTTCACCTTGTTCTTCTCCTTCATCACCTCGGGATTATACCCGTAGTGCATCAGGGTGGCGGTGCCCATCGGAACCTCCATTTGCCAGAGGGACTGCCGAGGATAAATGCTGGGGAGAATTTGCTCATGGATACGACCGCTGAAGAAAAGGCCGTGCGCATTCCGGAACAGGCGCGGCACATAGGTGGCGCCGGGGGCCTTCGAGTCATGATTTCTAAGCGGGATGCGGTAGCCGAGAACATTCGGCGTGGAGATGTCTTTCCAGAGTTTCTCGACGCTCTCGGTCATCAACTCCTCGTCGGCGTCGAGGATGAGCACCCAGTCGCCGCGCGCGTGTTCGAGCCCGCAGTTGCGGGCGTCGCTGAAATTATCATTCCACGTGAAGTGATGCACCTCGGCGCCGTGTTCCTTGGCGATCTCGACGGTGCGATCTGTGGAACCGGTGTCCACGACGACAATCTGGTGGGCGACGCCTTTCACGGAGCGCAGGCATTGGGCGAGGAAGCGTTCCTCGTTCTTCACGATGAGGCAGACGCTCAGTCGCGGACGCACAGGCAACTCGGGCAGGGGAGTCCAAGCAATATTCGATGAGATGAGTCGCGGGTGTTGTTTGAGCGCGCGTTGCACAGTATCCGGCGCATCCCACTTTGGCGTGAGCTGAAGCCATCGTTTAATGCAGCGTACCGCTTGCTGCGAGTCTTTCGCGTCGAGCGCGATCTTGGTCATCTGCAGATACGCTTCGGGATGGAACGGTCGCAACGCGATGGCCGCGAGGCAGGCGTTCCATGCGCCGAGATGGTCTCCGGCTTTGAGGGCGACCTCGGCTTGATCGAGCGTCCCGATTTGAGCACAGAGAGGAAGAGAGACTGTCGCCGTCGCTGCGACAGCGGGTGTCTCTTTTGGTTGCGATGACAGAGAGATGAGCATGTGAAATGTGCGGTGCCAGTTTCGGTCAGTTACTTGTGGGGCGATTCATCGCAATCTCGGTGGCGCGCAGATTCTCGGCGGCAAATGCGTGAGACGGTTCCAGTTCGAGGACGCGATGGAACATTCCGGCTGCCGAGTCGTATTGGCCTGCTTTGAAGAAACAGACCCCGAGTGCGAGGGTTGATTCGATATCATTCGCGTGACGCTCCAGAATGCGCGCATAGATTTGTGCCGCCTCCACCCAGTTCTGGTTCTGAAAATTGATTTGGGCGAGAAGCGTCAGTCCCTGATGGTCGTGGATGTCGATTTCAAATACGCGGGTCAGCGCGTTTTCAAATGTCTGTGAGTCGCCGAGCTTGATCGCGGTCAAGGCGAGGTTCACCCAGGCTCCGGTCGAGTTCGGAGTAATCTGTGTCAGTTGCGAAAAGAGATCGTGGGCGCGGGTGAACTCATCGCATTGGAAATGAATCTTGGCTAGGATCTCGATTGCCTCCGGCAACTGAGGTCGCACGGCGAGCACCGCTGCGAGGAGTCGGCACGCATGTTCCAGATGGTTGGCGCTGGTGGCCTGTTTCGCCAGAGCCAGCAATCGATCCACATCGCCTTGCGTGATTTGCCCTTCATTGATGGCGGTGAGCGAGAGATGCTCCAGCGTGATGATGTTTTCCCGGGCGGTGATGTTTTGGGGATCGATTTCGATTACGCGCATATAGATTTCCGATGCCATCTGAGTTTCGTTGCCGCGCACAAAGCAGAGGCCGAGACAGAGCAGGGTGCTGACGTTGTCGGGGCGGCTAGCGAGAATCTTGGAATAGAACAGGCCCGCATCGCCGTAGCGGCCCATCTCGAAGCTGGTCTTGGCCAGAAGCTCGATTGCGGTTTGATTCGTGGGGTCGATTTCTAGCGCGAGATGGATGGCAGATTCGAACTCGGCGATGCGGTCGCATTTCAGCGCGGCCATCGCGAGCAGTGTGTAGGCCAGCGAATCGCGCGGTCTTAATTCGATAAGCCGACGGAAGCTGATTCGCGCCGCCGAATAATCACCGCTCTGATAGTGCAGGCCGCCGAGGGCATCCCAAATCCTGTCGTTCTCCGGAGAAAGGCTGGCGGCCAACTCCAACTCGGCCCGCGCGGCGACGAGGTTGCCGGATTGCTTGAAAAAATCAGCGTTCTCGAGCGCTTTTCCGAGAGCGTCTTCCGGAATCGGCGCCAGTTCCGGTTCGGTCACGACCGGCTTTGTAGGCTGATGGATTTGAGCCAGATTCTCTTCAGCGAGCGTGTCTTCGGGGGCGAGGTCGAGGATGCGCTCGTAAATCATACGCGCCGTTTCGCGATCGCCCGATCTGAAAAAACAGACGCCGAGCGGATGAAGGATATCCACGGCATCCAAGGTGCCTTTGAGGATTTGCAGGTATGCCTGGATGGCTTCCGCATATTGCTCTTGCTGCAGGCAGAGATCGCCGAGGAGTTTGAGGGCGACGCGGTTGTCCGGATCGATCCCCAATGCGCGGGCCAGTGCCAGCTCAAATTCGTGGATCTGCTCGCTCTTGAACAGCGCGAGCGCGAGGCGGACGTGGATGTCCGCATCATCCGGCAGAATCCGGGCGAGGGATTGGTATTCCGTCGCGGATTCCGTGAAGCGCCCGGCGAAGAAGAGTTGAGCCGCGAAAGCGCTTTGGATGAGCACGTCGTCGGGCGCGTCGTGGGCGGCAATCTTTAGGATGGAAATCGCGCTCGCTGGATCGCCTTGGTTCAGGAACGTGGCGGCGGCGTCCAGCGGTTCATGCTGATGGTCAGAAAAAGGAGTCATATGGGCACTTTTATCCGTGCCATTCATAGCAGGAGGCGTGCCGATTTCAGAAGGGAGGCTTCGCTGTGATCAGGCTGATTTCCGGTCGGAATCCAGTCGGCAATCTGGTGCGCGAAGGCGACATCCTTCGGGTGCGGGTGCGGCCGATTGCGCCCTGGTCCGGAGTGGCGGAGGCGGTCAGTTACGAGGCAGGTTTTCGATAAGCGGTGCGAGATACCCGCTCATGGGATATTGGCGCAGGATTTCAAAACGTTCGTCGGCAATCTGATTGCGGTCCGTGCGTTCGAGCAACGACGCGAGCAGGTCGGGAAGCTCGTCAGTCGGTGCGGACGACCA
>Ga0049085_10000547_pt1 | contig 14718 bp, 16 predicted proteins | sample GreLakmeSU08MSRF_FD_66721 | JGI IMG/M metagenome (GOLD analysis project Ga0049085, IMG submission 66721) | Freshwater lentic microbial communities from great Laurentian Lakes, MI, USA - Great Lakes metaG SU08MSRF | ecosystem: Environmental > Aquatic > Freshwater > Lake | place: Great Lakes... | reverse complement strand
TAAATATTGTGGTGCGCTTTTAAAAATTCCAAACGCAAATAAAATATACAATGTATATGTAGTTACAATGAAAATATTAAACCAAAAATCTTGAAATTTATACAAGTCTTTGTAAAATGACATCTTTCTTATAATAGATTGGGAATAAAATAAACGTGCAAATTTTATTTTATTTAATTATCTTCTATTCAAATACTTGTTTTGCTCATTTACGAAATAAATATCCAAGAAATATAATGTTTGTCTGTATATTCTCTCGTTTTTTCCATATTTCCATTGTATCCTTTATAAATATCTTTCACGTGAAGAAATCTTCCTATAAACCCAAAAAACATAATTGGGATTAAAGATGACACTAGTCTTATATTTATTATATTTGATAAAATTTTTCCAATGAATATCCAGCTTACTATATTAAAAAATGAAGTGTAAATAATTGTATGTATAAGAATGGAAACTATCATTGGACCTAACGTCGTTACCTCAAAGAGAGAAGAGAAAGGAAGTTTTGGATTTGTTGTGTCTAAATATAATTTTGTAAACATAATATATAATATGATATTAGATAATTATTTAACTTACCAAAATAAAGTAGTCATTGCCATAATTTGTTCAGGATTTTGGATTTATTTTAGAACATCCGATTGCTATAAAATGATACCTCGTGGTAATATATTTCCAGTTATATTTGTAATGATATGGACTTATTTAAACTATTATGAACCATTATTTTTACCTATTGGATTAGTTATTTTGCTAACGTATTCGCATTTTTATAAACATGTAAATCCACAAAAAAATACGATGTAAATATGCAAAATAAGTTTAACTGGTATCAGTTTTAACTTCATTGTATATTTTCAGAGTTCTAGCACTTGCATCTTTTGCTTCTACATAACGAGGCATCCAAAAATACGGCACAACATTTCCCAAACCACGATAGCTACTCTCAAATATTTCACGATAATATTTTTTTTCTTCCGTGTCTGGAGCATTGTGTTCATATTTTTCGTTAAATGTAAAAAAATTAGAAGTAACATTTTCTTGAATGATTTCGTACAAAGACCTAGTTGTTTTACTAACACCATCGCTAAACGCTTCTTTGGTTCTCCACAAAACACATTTGGGCAATAGTGCAGAGCCATTTGAATCCAAATAATTTTCTTCGCTAAATGCGCTTCGCAGTAAAAACTTTTCACATTGATTATTACCTTTATGAAATCGGAGAGATGGATGAATGCTCAAATATTGCTGAACCCAAGTTCTATCTAAAAATGGCGTTCTAGGCTCTAACCCGTGAGATGATATACACTTGTCAGAACGCAGAACATCAAATGCGTGAATATCCTTGAGCAATCTGCGACATTCTTTATCAAATTCAATTGCATCGGGTGCTGCGTGCATATACAAATAACCACCACACAATTCATCTGAACCATCGCCATTAAATATTACTTTAGCATCACTATTCTCTGAAATATATTTTCCCAACAAATAATTTCCAATGCTTGCCCGAACAGTAGTAGTGTCGTAGCTTTCAATTGTGCGAATAACTTCAGGAATAACATCAATAAAATCTTTCTCAGAAAGCAAAATTTCAGTGTGATTTGTTCCCAAATATTCAGCAACAATGCGAGCATATTTAAGGTCTTCTGAACCTTCTAATCCAATACTAAATGTTTCCAACGGAATATCCGAATTTTGTTTATGACACTCGTTTACAAGTGCAGTAATTAAACTACTGTCTAAACCACCAGATAATAAGCACGCGATTGGGCGCTCCGTTACCAGTACTCGTTTCTTAACAGCCTCACATAAATGATGCTGTATCTTTTTAAAAGCGCTTGTGATATCATAATCCGATTCAGAGATGACGCTAGAAAATCCAGTTGAATGATAGACATAGTTCTCTTTTTTAAGTTCCCATTTTGGGGAAACTTTATACTCCATAACAAGTTTAGAGTAAGTTCCAGGAATAAATTGTTTAACTGTGCTATTTGAAAGTCCCTTATGAAATTCGGATAGCATTTTCAATTCTGACGCATAACCACGAATACCTTTATTGTTTTCGTGTTGAGATGTTAATTCATATAGAGGTCTTACGCCATATGGGTCTCTAGCCACATACATTTTTGTATTTGGGTTCTTGAGATTAATATCACACAAAACAAACGCAAATACACCGTCCAACATCTGCAATGTTTGCTTCATTCCATATTTATTATAAAGGTGAATAATAACCTCGCAATCTGACTGTGTTGTAGGAGTTATGTCCATAATCTCATATAGTTCCTTATAATTATAGATTTCACCGTTGCAAACTAAAGCAACATCTCCAATAACAATTGGTTGATTGGATGAAGTGTTTAAACCATTAATCGCTAAGCGATGGAAACCCAACAAACACAAAATGCCAAATTGTTGTAATTTAGAAAACTCTGGTCCCCGATTTTGTCCCTTTATAAATTGCTCTTTAACAAAGTCTATTTTAAAAGACTCATTATTTAACAGCGAAAATATTCCGCACATGTAGTTGCCTTATTTATTAACACAAATATTCTTTATATGGGTTTTATTCATTTAGAAGAGTGTGGTAAATAAATTATATTCCATTATATTAATAATGACAACAGAAGGTTTTAGAGAATGTGCTTCACAAATAACAAACTCCATAAATACGCGCATATATGATAGAAATATCCCATCTCACATGCTTCAACCCTATTTAAGTGTTAGACCAGTAATGACAAAATATTCCATTATGCCAATTGTTGACCCAAGAGCCCCCATTAAGACTCCTCTAGTTCAACAACCTATTTATAATTCTGAAGAGGTTTTTAATCCTGGAAATACTATGTCGCCTTGGTCAGGATTTGCTACTAACATTAATACCGAATCAGAATTAAGAAATCAAATTTATGCGCTTCAGTCGTGCAGTCAAGCCGTTTATGTTCCAAGCTCAAATAGCGACTTGTACAAGTTTGGTTTTAGACCCAGCAATAGTGTTCAACAACCATTTCCTGGATTATTTCAAACCGAACATTTTAATTTATTTGACCCAAATCCAGAAAATGTAGCCAAAGGTTTATTTCAGAACTCTACTCGTCAGGAGATTAGAGGTTTAGGTGATAACGCAAGCAGTCGCAATAATCCATGTGACAATAAGAAATAGGAACAAAATAAATAGGAACAAAATAAACAGGAACAAAATAAACAGGAACAAAATAAACGGTAACCTGTGTGCAAAATATAACTTGAAGTATCATGTTATATTTTATTTTAAACGTAATTTAACACCTCTTTAATTCGTATATATCTAGGGTCATTAAATATTTTTCCCGTAAGGTCCTCAAGTTCTTTCATATTTTTAACGGGATATTTATTGACGTATTCAAACATTAAATCACATAACTCAATTGTTCCCTCTCCATATTGCAATGACACCATAGGCCAAACCTCTTGTAATTCTTTAGATTGAGCCCATCCCAAAAATACTGCCAACCATGAACGTTCATCATCTTCTATATAGTCAACATTAAATTGAACTTCCGTCCAACTTGCTAAATCAGTCAAAAAATCTTCCCAACTTTGAAATATTAAGGTTGATATGTATAAAATAGTAGTCCATCTATCATTATCTTCCCCGTCTTTTTGAATGACGGGTTTATAGTTTGGTAAGGATTTTTTTTGCCATGCAAAAAACATTGAGTCAATAAATTCTGGGGCTTTGTCATAATAATCGTCAAATGCTTTTAAAATGCTATTAAATGCACGGTCTACAATTTTATAGGTAGATTCTCTCTTAGTCGATAAATAGTTAACAGTAAAAATTTGGTATGTAATAATAATACCAAAAGCAATAATAAAAGTTGAAATTGTGGGAATTTTACTTGTTAGTCTGTCTATAAATGACCCTGGTTTGCTATAACTTGCAAGAACAATAATAACAGTAATAACCACTATAATTAAAACTATTGTAACTAAAGTAATTTGATATGTTGTAAAACTAGAAAAAGCCATTTAATATATCGGCATATAAAAATATATATTTTTTTGGAAATGTGTTTTATCTAAATTTTAAAGATATAGTAAGATATACATGAACGACCAACTAATTAACGAAATAACTCTAGAGTGTTTAATGAACAAACAACAATATGCAAAGCATATTGGGAAATCGTGCACTATAACAAAAGAATCTATTCGTAAAGACAAAAGATTTTATAAAAAACGCATCTTTGACTTAACAAAAAAATTGTTAAATAATGAAAAACCTGAAACAATGTATCCAGATGTTGGAAGTGCATTTGATTCATATGCTAGAGTCTGCATTGAATATTTTAAGGTTTTAGATAAATCGGATATTATTCAGGAAGATTATGCAGGAATTGAAGATGGCTGGCTAAATAATTCACCAGCCGACCCGTCATACAATGCTGTAGAAGAGAGTATGGTAATAATGCGTTCTATTAAAATAAACGAACCAAATGCATTAGAAAAACTAGTTAAAAGAACAACCTCTAAACTTGAAAAAAAAGCTATAATCCCACTACAAAAGGATATTAACTTAAAAGACCCGAATCTTAAAAATAAAGGAATTTGCAAAAAGAATAATATTAATAATAAATATGAGGAAACCTCTGAAAAAAATAACACAGAAAAAACACAAAACTGCTAAAAAACATAATAAAAGCAAAAAACATATAACAACAAGAAGAAACCACATATTTAGAGAAAAACTTATTAAAAAACTTAATTCTGTAAAACTTCGTTGTAGTCCAAAAACTGCAGGAAAGAGTTATACCTGCTTGGAGGACGAAACACTTTATAAGTTAAAAGAGTTGTGGAATGCGCGTCATCCTGAATCAAAAATTGATACCAACGACTCAAAAGAAATATGGAATACATTAAACTCTAAATTAAAAGGAATTTGCAACAAAGAGTCGTGTTGGTTGAAGCAAAAGTTTGTAAACGGAAAATTGAACAAAGAACTTGAAGAATCGTATGCGCCAGTTTCACCCAAAGAATGGAGCAAAAATCCTAATGAATGGTTGTCTAGTGTAGATATATTAGAAGTTATGAAACAATACGAAGAAAAATACAAGTGTTTTGATTTTATTGGTCCTTCTCCCATTGATTTTGATACTCATAAATTATACGGAGAATGCGTTTGGGAAGAACTGTGTCATTTTAATTTGGAACAAGAAATAAAAAATGGAAGATTTAAGATAGGTGTTATATTCAATTTAGACCCACATTATAAAGGCGGATCGCATTGGGTTTCAATGTTTATTAATATTAAAAAAGGAGAGATATTTTTCTTTGATAGTGCTGGCGACAAAGCTCCAAAACAAGTTATGAAATTAGTTAACCGAATTATTAAACAAGGTGTGCAGTTAAAAGTCCCAATTAAATTTAAGTTTGATGAAAATCACCCAATTGAACATCAATATGGCGATACTGAATGTGGAATTTATTCTTTATATTTTATTGCGCACATGTTAGAAGATAGACACGATAGCAAATACTTTAAAACGCACGTTTTAGATGATAAATATATGCAACAATTCAGAAAGGTGTATTTCAACCGAGATTTATAACTTGTAAAAAATTTAATTTAAACAATCAAAGTATATAAATAATATTTGTGAATATTATTTATATGACATCACGGCAAGTAAACATTGACTTTATTATTACTGAAAATATAGAAATGATTTGGGAAATTGTATTGGATGATATAAAACCCCGACTTAAATCCCAAGAACAGTTCACTCAGGCCAGAGGATTCTTTATAAACCAAGCTCGTCTTTTTTTTGAACGAGAGAAAAATGTTCAGCAAAATTTAATGGAAATGAATAAAAAATTTATTACCCTAATTATGAATAGTTTTAATCCACAACAGCAACAACAAAACTCTGCAAATAATCCACATCAAACCAAACAACTCTTCAAGGCAGAAGATATACAAGCAGAGAGACTAAACGCATTTGAAAGAGGGTTGGCTGATAAGAAAAATGATTTTATGAGCGCAATGTCTGTCCCAGTTCCAGAAACGCCACGGTTTAGTGACAACACAACAGACGAGCCAATTGGTGGGGCCATGGGAGAATTAATAGCCAGAACATTAGCTCAAAGAAATTTTGACGTAGAATCAATTCACAAGGCAACAAACAAAGAAGATGTTGAAAAATGGTTAAAACCTGCAGAAACATCTGTAAAAATGGAAAAAGTTCAACAGAATCAACAAAGTGCAACACAGTTAGAGGAAAAACAAAAACAATATCAGTATAATCAACCTGCACCAAAGTTTATTCAAATTGGCGAAGAATTACCAGTTTTACCAGTTGTAAAAAAACAAATATCATGGGGAGAGAATCAAGAATATGACACATTTGCTAACACTTCAGAAATACAATTAGAAATAACAGAAATTCCATCTACAAATTCAGAAGAACCACAAAATAGTAGTCCAAATATTTTCTCTCGCTTAAAACAAGTAAAGGAAGTGTCAAGTTTAAAGGAAGAGGAAACTGACGAGATTAAAAATGAAATAAAAGTAATGGGAAATAAAATTAATAGCTTGGAAAATAAAATGAATCAAATTTTAGAGCTTTTGAAAAATAAAATTGAATTAAATTCCAACAATAATGTAGATAATACATATAAAGAACAATGACACTAATAAAAGTTCTCAGAATTATCGCATTTATAATTCCTGTGGCGGCATTCTTGCAGGGTTCAAGACCAAAGTTATCAAAAACTATACTTTATTTAGATGATGACACGTGGAGTTGTGGAGAAGTAAGTTGGGAAACTATTCCGTTCACACAATATAATGCATACACTCCAGTTGTGTTTGTAGAACGTCTGCCAGCAAATGTGTTACCATCCAAAGAATATACCACAAAAACAATAGTAACCCCTCTGTATAAAAAAATGCAGGATGACCAAACTCAACTGGCATCTGTCTCTGCTGTAACAAAAATGTCTTACAAAGAATTCTTTAACATAGACTTATTTATTTCCGAGCTTAACTGCAATATACACACACATAGTTTATTTACCCCATCAGAAATGTTCTTATTAACTGCATTGTCTGGTCTTGCGTTTATTTATAATAAAACCAAGGAGACTGAAATTAGCAGACTTCAGAAACTCTACAAGTTTTCATCTCGGTCAGAGTATTTTGAGAAATACAAAGAAATTAGAAAAGTTGCTATGATGATATTTATTGTTTTGACTTGTTTGTTGACGCGAAATGTTCGTAGTGCCACATAAGTTTATATTGTATATAATACAAAATAAACATGGTGTAAATATAATTCTAAACCATCTTTATCCTAACCCCCCTTGGCGTTTGTTCTGCATCTGCTATTAAAACGGGGTCTATTTGAGGATTTTCAAGAGCTCTATAATAACTGTCAAAGTCATACAACTTACCGTTACTAGAATCAATCTTGCGATAAATATATTTTTTTCCGCGGAATTCATATGGCTTTCCCCGCCATTCAATAGTTTTTTTATTAATTTTTGTTGTAGAATCTGGTTCTTGTTTCTTATAATTTGGAATATATGAAAACACGGTTGACGATGGTTCACCGAATTGCAAGCAGTTTAATTGTTCTTTTGACCCTCTCTTTGTATAAACTGCGCAATCAATTGATGCCTCTTTTATAGCAGTGATTAACTTAAAACTTACTTCGTCTTTAATCGTTGAAATTTCAAATAAAGCTTCATCACTAGTCAACGGAATATTGTCTTCTTTCCAATCTTTTTCTTCTTTTCCTTCAACTGGGATTTTATACTTTCTTTTACTTTTGTCCTTTCTTTTCAACTCAATTGCACTATCATTCTTGGGGTCCAACTGTTCTTTGGAAAAAGTCATTAAATATAAATATACTTCAACCGTTTGAAGTGCTTCTGGCAATTCCTTGTGACTGCAAATTCTTCGCGCTCTTCCTACAACTTGTTCAATACGAGCAGGATTCCAATAAGGTTCCATAATATGAACATATCTTGTGCTTCGCAAGTTAATACCCTCCGAACCAGATGCTGTAATCATTAGTACCTTGATAATTTCACCCATGTGGTTGTTATGCGCAATCTCTCTTAGTTTGGCAGTTATCGGTGATTTAACATCCCAGTTGCTATTATAAATATTTCGGATTAGTTCCTTTTCTTCAGCAGATTCCGTTCCTGTATATAATGCAAATGTTGGTTTACCCATGTTTTCTTCGCTAATATCCAAGTCCCAAACTCCACTTGAATCTTTTTTAACTTTGAATTGAGTGAAACCATTGGCCTCTAACACCATTTTAAAAATTCCAATACCTTCCAAAGTTCTAAATTGACTATAAACTAAATGCAAACCAATGTGTTGAGAGTCTTGAATATTCTCCAATATATTGAGGTATTTTGGACTGTATTCTTCTAATCCTTTGGGACTCAAAACGGTAGTTTCATTTGCTTTTAAAAATTCAATAGCTCGTTGGATTCTTTTTTCGTATGTCGCGTCGGCCAATTTTTCAATAACCTCGTCTCCTTCAAGCTCACCATCCCAAGCTTCACCGTTCAAATCATTTTCTCCTTTTTTAGAAGATTCTTTCAAAGCTTCTTTATATGCGTCTTCTAGCTGAGTTTCCTCTTCTCTCTCTTCCTTCGGCAAAGGTCTGCCAGGTGGTTTAGGCATAACAAAATTGCAATATAACCGAGAGAAAATACGATAGGTTGATGATGGGTCTTTATAAATTCCATTTTCATCAATAACACCTTTTTTCTGTTTTGTGCTAGTTTCTTGTTTTCTCTCTTGAGCGCGAGCTGCCTCATAAACAGTGAACTGATATGCACTCATTGGAATTTTTATCACATGAAAATCTACTAGCTTTTCATAACGTGGCATGAGGGACTCTTGTGCACTTCTGAAATAAGAGGCTAATCCAATAATACGGCGTTTAAATAAATCCATATTTTTTGTGTTTCCATTTTCTGTATTTAAAAATAACTCGGCAAAATCGTCAAACTTATCGGGAAGTGCTTTATTTAACTTTATTTGTATTCCTGACGTATTTACACCTATTTTATTACTTTCCAAAATACTTATTATTCTTTTCTCAAAGTCCATGTCACTAATGGTGCCTCTCTCTTGTAATCGTGGTTTATCTCCTTGTTCCTTAAAAGTTATTGGTTTGTTTGTTACCCCGTGATATCCACTTTCTTCCTTGTATTTATTCTCAAAACCAAATGGGTTTCTTGTAATAGTAATAACTTTATCTTTAGAATAATCAATATAATCTAATACTTTTTCTCTCGTGAATATTTCTTGGAGCTTCTCTTTAGTAACAGATTGTCCTGAACGGATATCTAAAGGCATCTCCCAAGTCTTGATGTAACCACGTAAAATATTGAAAAGTATTCCAATTTCGTTGGGGTAATTAATAATTGGCGTTCCAGTTAGCAAAACAACTCGTGCATTCTTAGCACTCAACAAAAGTTCGTATAAAATAAGAGCCAAGGAAAAAGGAACCCGCTCTTTCTTTCCATACTTGTCGGCAGGAACTTCCTTTTCTTTGGCAATTTTGTTAACAATTCTACTAATAAAATTGTGAGCCTCGTCAATAACAACGACAGCATCATCAAAAATATTTGTTTCAAAATTATTTGTCATATCCTTTAATTTATCTCTACGCAATCCATTATAATTAATAAACTTGTATTTATATTGAATCATTTCGTCTATTTGGTCATCTAAACTTTTAATCTCTTGAGACTCCAAAGTATCATAGTTGCTAGGTTTTGTTGTGTTTACAAGCCACGCACCCTTCTTTTTATTAATGTATTCAACGGACAAATTCAAAACACTTGAAAGAGTTTCAACGGCTTCGGGATGGTCCCTTGTTGAAATCCACTGCCAAAATTGATTTTTTTTATAAATAGGTTCACCATATTTTTTTAATTCTTCAATATAGTTTCTTCGCAATGATGCAGGGGTCATAACAATAATTTTCTTTTTGCTCTTAAAACCTTCAGCAATAGCAATAGATGAGAGAGTTTTTCCAGCACCCAATCCATGGAATAGCAAAAGCCCACGATAAGGCGTATATAAATTCAAATAATCACGCACTAATTTTTGATGGGTCAATAAAGAAAATTCACCAGTGCTATCTTGACCAATGCTATCGCATGAAATTTGCTTACTATCATCCATTACAGTGTCACGGTAAGTTCCAAACAAGGAATTTATAAAATTAACAAACTTCTCTCTATTATTCATAAAATAACTAGAAACCTTGATATTTACATGTGGTTTCTTTGGAGGAAGTCTAGAAATAGTCTCTATTTTATCAATGTCAACCCATTCTTCTGGTGGAATTAGAGAAACACCTTTTGTTGGTCTCCGAGTTCTTCGTTTTTTGGGTTCTTCTACAACTGGAGCGAGTGGTTCCTCCTCTCCAAATTTTTCTTCTTCTCGTCTTTCCTCTTGTTGTTCTTCCTCGCCATCTTCTTCCAATTTAAATAATATTTTTTTGGGTAATTTTTTAACTTTCTTCTTTTCCAAAACAGGTCCCGATACTTCAGGAGCAAGAGTTTCTTTGACATTTGGTTTTACTAAAACAGCCGTCATTTTATTCTCTTTCATTCTTTCTAATAATTCCCTTCTGCTAAAACCAGTGTCTTTTCCTCTTTCATCCACCAAAGTAATTTTACTTATTTCAACCTTTTCTGGGGCATTTGCTATGGGAATGGCAAGAGACACCACTTGTTTCTCTTCTACAATTGGTTTAACTCTTAATTTATCTTTTAATAACTCTAAAGGATTCATGGAGCTTATATACTAAATATATATTAATTATATAAAAGTTTAAGCAGAATAACTGGTAATTTTCTGCAAAGCTTCATCGCAGGCTATTTGTTCGGCTTTTCGTTTAATTTTATGTTGCCCTTCTCCAAGAAAAATCAATACCTTTCCATATTTAACAATCATCTCTTGAATTTCCTTGAATGTCTTTGCATAGTCAATATGCGTTGCGTTGTGTATACTTACTGCATGAATGGGTTGTCCAATACAAAGATAAACACCCATTCTATAACCATTTTCTAAATCGTGTTCAATCTCCAAATAGTGAGGCGTAACTTTAAACTCCTTTTGAATCTTTACTTGCAAAATATTCTTGTAATTGTCGTCATTTTGAATGAGTGCAATCCAATCTATGTGTTTTTCAAAAATATTTTCAACAAACTTTTGCGCTATTTGAAACCCAGGACCAGTAACAAATACATTTTGAAACCACCCCTCTTCATCCTTTACGCTAATTTTATTAAAATCTAAAAACAATGCTCCTAAAAAGGACTCAAACAAGCATCCAAGTTTCTTCAAGTTTGTTCTAATTTTCTTTTCCTCTGCATGTTTGGACAGAATTAACCATTTATTAAGATGCATTTCCATAGCAATTTTTCCAATTGCTTCATTTTTAACTATAGCAATTTTCTTTTCTGTCATAAATCCCTCATTTTCTTTAGGAAATCTGCGATACAAATAGTATTTAGTTATTAATTCAAGAATTCCATCCCCTAAAAACTCCAACCGTTCGTTAGATTTAGTTTTTAGCGGCATGCAATCTGTCGGGCGTTCAACAATAGTAATATTTTGCAATGCATTTTCCAATTGCGGTCTTTTAGTATAAGACCTATGAACAAAAGCTCTCTTGTACAATTCAACATTTTTCACAATTCCTGGAACGCCGTATTTAGTGAGAATAGATTGAACTTCATTCAATGTAATCTCCACATTTAGGGGGTTGTATGGATTAAAAATTAACCCATCCTCCCCCTTGACAATATCATCGTCGTGTAATATATTTTTTTCTGTCGTCTTATCGTCCATTTATATAAAATGTCGGAATGTGTTTAAATCCTTTGACTATAAATATTATCACGCCTTTGTAAAAATTATTTTGTTTAGGGAATATATAAATGGTAGGAATGCAAACACAGTTTGGCCGAGGCCGTTATGTTGATGCCATCGCTAACAGAGGAATTCAAAGTGGTGGTTCAATTGGTGGTAATAAAAAGGCTGGTATGTGGACCGGCCAGCCCTTCATGAAGGTTGTCAATATTGGTAACCACTGGACTTATAGAATTCCACAAAGACAACCAACTTTTGCGTTTGCGTTGCTAAACACAAACAGACGCCCTGTGCAACGGAACAGAAACGGTTATTCCATTACCCACTCTGGAATGCTTGGTTAAACATAACCTTAAACCTAAAGGTTCCAAGTCACTTAATATTATCATTAAATGTTATAATATTAACTATTTGAAAAATAACCAACATGATATAAAACCTAAAAAAATAATATAACTAAAAAATAATTTAATAACTATTTACTATGTAAGTTATTAAATGAAGATAAGGGTGGACAATCGTGAACAAGAACTAATAAGGTTATGTAAACATTTTATTGAAACTGGTCCCATGTACAACGGGTTGGAGATTCTTGTTGAAGCTTTACCAATCGGAGATATTATATTGAGTGAAAATGGTCTTGATAAAGTGATCATAGAGAGAAAAAGTTTAGGAGATTTGGCTTCAAGTATTAAAGATGGACGATATGAGGAACAGTCTTATAGATTAAACGGTTTACCACACCATAATCACAATATAATGTATTTAATTGAAGGCGACATGAATAAACTAAACTCATTAAATACTTTCAAAGAACGCACAGATAAGACTAGCTTATACTCGGCAATGTTGTCTCTCAACTATTAAAAAGGATTTTCTGTTTTGCGAAGCATGAATATTGAAGAATCTGCATTAATGGTATGCAACATGGCTTATAAATTAAATAAATCCCCTGAAAAGAAGGCATTTTATTCAAATATTCCCACACATGTTCAAGATTTAACTGGAGAAGAGGTGTGTGAACAACAACAAACTGCAAGCGACTATTGTGGAGTTGTTAAAAAGGTTAAGAAGGAAAATATTACACCAGAAAATATTGGAGAAATAATGTTGTGCCAAATTCCAGGAATCAGTTCAACGAGTGCAGTTGCTGTTATGAAGGAATTTAAAACAATTAAAAATTTGCTAGAAAAAGTAAATGAAAATGAATCGTGTTTAAAGGATATTAGTTATGTAAATGCAAAAGGACAAACTCGCAAAATTAACAAGACTGTTATTGCCAACATTATTAAATATGTAAAACAATAATGTTGAAATTCTCTGTATTGTTTTCTAGAGGTATAATATACAAATGAAAGAGGATTTCATAAAAATTGTTGGTATTGTTTTTATTATTGGATTTTTAATATTTTTAGCAACAAAGTCATTAAATTTGCATATGAATGTCATGGAGGGTTTAACAAACCCTACTGATTCTTCTGCTAAAAATGGTGTGGGTGCTTCCGCAAATGGTTATGCTAGTTCATTAAAAAATAAAGTCACTCAGATGCAAAATGACGTGTTATTACTAAGTAATAAGGAATATAAGAAAGACTATGAGAATATTGTCTTGTACATGGATGATTATGTTAATGCATTAATGTTAAAAACCACTCTATCTATTAATGTAAATGCTGATAATGCAAGTGATAATATGGAAGCCATTAAAACATTAAATGAACTAAACGCAGCAAAAGCGTCTCTCAACAATGTTATGAAATTCGTTGACTCCAACTAAGATAAGACTTTTACTAAAAATAATATTTGTATTTGATTGTTCAAATATTATTAAACTCTTATGCTAACTTCACTTCCAGCATAGTAACCAGAATCAACTAGTTTCTCTGTGTATGCGGCTCCTCCCCAATTTGGGTCCATTGGGTCTGGACTATACAACATATTCTCTTGTTCTTGATTCATCTCATCAAGTGGAGTGGTGCTGCCCTGGTAAAAATCCGTTTGGTCAAATGCAGGAACAGAATTTGTATTATATGGTTGGTCGTTTCTAGTGGCATCTATAAGCAATGTTGGATTTGGTCCAGTCATATTCTTAATAATAACATTAGAATCCATGTTTCTTGGAGGAGCCATGGGTTTATTTGCTAGAGCTGGAGGCAAACCGCCCTGCAAATCGGTTGGACTTGGCCTAACCTTGTAAACAGAATTTCCTTGAGCATCATATGTGGTTTGTAAATATAATACAGGACATCTTATGCCTTGACTTCGCTGCCAATCCATGAATTCTACATAATCTTCTAAATTATCAAATTCTACTGGGTTAACACCAGGAACCTTGGCTACCTTTGAATTGTATAAAAAGTATTTTTTGTCCTTTTGAATAAGAATGTCGGGACATCTAGGATTGGCCATATTTGTTAAACCTTCTTCTATTAATAATTTAGAAGGGGTCATCTTTGCGCAATAATACATTCCTGCTAAAAAAGTCACAATTAATAATATTAATAACATTGAGTTCATATATAATAGAATGCGATAAAATTAATTTCTGCGTTTATTTATATGTCAAGAAAAGCAACAGTAATTGAAATTGACCCTCTAATGAGCGAGTATCAAAATGAAATTAAAAACTTTAATAATGATGTTGGTTCAGGAAAACACATTTTTTTATTTTTGTTTATGGATGGATGTGGACCATGCAATGAAACAAAACCCAAGTGGAAAAAAATACAAAAGATGATAAAAAACTCTAACGGAAATAGAGAAGATGTTGTTGTTGCGGCAATAAATCAAAAATTATTTGAAAATTTAGAAAG
>Ga0049085_10000540_pt1 | contig 14854 bp, 10 predicted proteins | sample GreLakmeSU08MSRF_FD_66721 | JGI IMG/M metagenome (GOLD analysis project Ga0049085, IMG submission 66721) | Freshwater lentic microbial communities from great Laurentian Lakes, MI, USA - Great Lakes metaG SU08MSRF | ecosystem: Environmental > Aquatic > Freshwater > Lake | place: Great Lakes... | reverse complement strand
CAGTGTGACGAGCCGCTTCAATTCTTCCGGTAGCAAGTGCAGGCTGATGACCCACGAGCGGGTGAAGAATTGCGCTGGCTGCAACACCGGTTCAAAGCATGGCATATTCGAGCCGGTCATTTCATTGAGTCGGCTGATGATGCTGTCTGTTCCCGACTTGCCGTTTGCAAGCAGCGCAGCTTCATATCGGTCGCGTATCGTATCCAAACTACGATCCCCACGACTGTTTATGACATCTTGAATGGCAGTTCGAAGCAGGTCTTTCTGCAAATCGCCGGGATTTTTGCAACACATGGCCAACGTGTCACGCAAGCGCATTGCGGCCCGTGCGATTCGCTGCGTTGGCGCGCTGTGCGGCGGGAGAAAGTTGAGCGGAATGGGCGCTGTCCCAACTTCAATGCCTGTCACCGCAGAGCCGAGTGCTGCGAAAGGGCCAACAACTCTTCCGTCGGCAACGAACTCGCCTTTGGGATCAATGAAGAGAAACGGAATCCGCGCCTTCTGGACAAGCTCAATGGCAATTTGAGTCCCGGTCATGGTCTTGCCTTTGCCAATCGCCCCCATGAGCGCAATGTGCGGCGGCAGACCCGGCCCATTCAGAATGAAATCAACTGGCTCGCCGCCATCAAGCGTTCGGCTGACAGACCCGATTTTCAAACGCACTTCACCTTCGATTCCACCGGCGGGCACATCACCGATGTCCATCTGTGCGCCGCCTTCCGGCAAAAGCTCGCTCAATCGCTGCACCAGTCGGATTTCATTGCCCTGACTACGCTCAAGCTCATCCTTGACGAGGCTGTATCCGCGTGACCAATGAGCTTCTACGAGTGAACGAAAGTCATCAACGCTCGCCGTCGGAGAAAGTTTTCCATCCACAATGAGCGCGCAAAGCCAGAGGTCGTCGTAATCGCCGAACAAATATTCTCCGGGAATCGGTTTGTTGTAGAACTTTGTTCCATTGGGCAGCGGTTCTGGCGCGCTCGGCTCTGCAAGCGATCTGCCAATCAGTAATCGGGCGGCTTCGTACCGGTACTGCAGACCAAAGGCCTTGCGGATGCTGTCCTCGAACGCAGCCGATTCTTCCGTTGACTTGAACTGTGCTTTCCAAACCTGCTCCTTGAATTCGAGGTTCATATTTAGCGTTTGAAGTATTGGTTGGGGTGAACGATCGAGCCTATTTCTGGGCCTTGAAATTCAACGAGAAAAGTCTGTCGGATGGACGATTCAATATGCTCCCTCAAACGCGGGGTGACTTCTTCGTCGTGGGTCAAGACAATGACTTGATCAAGGTCAAACTCCGCGAGCGTTTTGAGCGTGCGTGGACGGTATTCCGAATCTGCGTTGCCAAGCGGCGTATCAATCACCAACGGAATTCTTCGTTTTGTGATTTCAGCGAGTGCGAGAGAGAAGGCAATTCCGAATGATCGCTTTTCAAAACCGCTAAACGCTTCGAGAGCGAGTCTTTGGCCGTTTTCCAACTCGATTTCAGGCGGCATCCCGACTGGCAATCGAATTTTTCCGTCGCCAAATCTCTTGTCTGCGATCTTGCGGAAATACTTTGTCACATACTCTTCCAGTCTTGCGGTGGTCGTCGGCTTCAACTGCTCCATCAAATCGTCCAACGCCCTGCCAACTCTTTCGGCAACCGCAATCCGTTTCTGCTCCGGGCCAAGTCGAGCTAGTTCCTCCTGAATCCGTCCAATCTCCTCGTTGAGCGTATGCAAATCAGCCTTGAGCTTCCGAATCTCTGCTTCTAAAAGTCCCAGCTTGCGACTGATCTCTTGGTTTTCGACGTTCAACTTGTCCAGTTGCTCGCGAACATTTTTCGTTGTCTGTGGCAAGTGTTGAAAGCGTTCAATTTTCCCTTTGATTTCATCAAGGTTTTCTCGCGCCTCGCGAACACGTTTTGCGCTTTGGACGATACGCCCAGACCCGCTTACCTGTTCTTGCGCCAACTGCAAAAGCACTTTGGCGCGAGCCTCGCCTTTGACATGACCAAGCAGATATTCCTTCGCACAATCCGGCGCAGGAGGGTTGTAAATGCTTTCCAGTGCGTTAAGAAAACGCATCCGAACTTTCATGCGAACATCCGGAGCGATGTTCCCCAACAATTGATCGGCTTCTGGTGGCTCCGGTAAAGCAACGGAAAGAACTTTCTCTTTGTTTTCAATCGTCCCGCGCCGCAAGTTTTCCCAAACTTCACGAAGTTGCTCGGCTTTCAAGCGATTGACGATAGCCGGGGCAAGGCGGCTTATACCGAGCGCAAAACCCATAGAGCGGACAATTTCGCCAAGAACTTTTTCAGATTCATTCTGCTCTTTTTCAAGCCGGGTGTATTCACCTTGCAACTTCGCTGCATCTGCGCCCGCTGCTCCGCCCATGCGGGCTAAATCCTCTTGGAGTTGTGTCCGCTGATTTTCCTTTTCGTCTTTTTCGCGTTCCAATTTGATATGGTCGCCCTGCAAACGCGCGATTCGTTGGTTTAGCTCGTCCCTCTGTTTGACTTTGCTATCAAACTCGGTCTGACGTTCGCTTGATTTTTTCTTTCCACCAGTCGTGCTACGACAGCGGATGAGGTATTGGCTCATCGTCTCCGACAACTCGCCTAGGACTTTCGTTCCGAACATCACTTCGACAGCTTTTTTCAAACCGACCTCGCCCATGTTCTCAATGAGTTTTTGCGCCTGCTCGCCGTCGAAAAAAAACGCCGGAGCGACATGGGCTGGAAACAAATTTCGCTCAAGCCGATCGTGAGCGATGGTCAGTGGGTCTTTGTCAAAGTCCCCACGTTTTTGCAGGCGACCGCCAACGTAAATATCCACTTCTTCAAAAGACTCACCTGGCTTCGCCAGGTTTTTCCCGGTGAAAAACCAACGACGAACTACGCGGACATCTTCCTCGTCAGAATCGCCCAAGGTGGGCGTTAAAGTTATGTCAATTACGCTTGGGTCATCCGGATCTGCCACATTGCGCCGATACCGTTCAATGGCCTGCCGATACGTAGAGACATCATCTCCGTCGGCTCGACTAAACCCTTCGCAATGGCGCAAACCAAATTTCCCGAACAATCCAAGGTAAAGTGAAACGAGAAAGCTCGTCTTCCCATGTCCATTCATCGCGCCAATCAACACGACCGACTTTCGAGATGTCGGCTCATTGAATTCAAACGTGGCGTCCGCATAGCTGCGCCAATTCTTGAGTTGAAGTTTTGAGAAATACATTAAGCCTCCTCCGAACGGGTTAAGAATCGTGTTATTATTCCGGCAATTTCGTCGTCCAAACCAAATCGTTTACCAGAACCGGACCGTTCGTTGACCAGCTCGCACAAATCTTTGAGCAATTCAGAATCAATCCGGTGCTGCTCGCAGATTTGCTTCACGACGCGTTTTGTTTCTGGATCATCAAAACATGGGGGTACTTTCATAGTTTGTTCTCCTTCGTTTGGTCCTCCACCATATCCGACAGCTTTTCCATGCTGCGGATGCTTTCTTCCGCCTTGTCCTGAAGCCACTGCTCACGAATCAGCCGCACTTCAACTTCCGAAATCAGCCTCATCTCGGTTTGCTTTTGGATCGCCAGCAATTCGTCCAACAACATTTTCCTGCCGTCGTAGGTCAGTGGCCCCAATCCCGGCTCACCGTTGCGCCGGATTTTGCTGCGATAATTTGGGTCTTCTGAAATCTGCTTGAGGCGGTTGCGGAACAAGGCAAGCGGCTCAAGATGGTCGTGGCCGGAAGAAATCAACGACTCGATCGCGTTATCCTTTTCTATCACGGTGCAAGTCCAGCAACCGAACCGGGCTGAACTTGTTCCACAAGACGGCGCGTCACTGTTGCTCATCACGAATGGGCACTCCCCTGCCGTTGCGTTCTTGTAAAGCTGGACGAGTTCCTTGTAGCTGCCGCCCCACGGCGGTCTGCTTTTTAGCAGCGCAATCCAAACTTCATCCGTGGTCAGTTCTTTGATCGGTGAAAAAACCCAACAGCCCTTGTGATCTGAATGTGCGGAAAGTCTTCCTTCGGCCTTGGCAGAATGTTTTGCAATGTTTGCAGCTCTTGCAGACGATTCCGCCCGACGAACGCCGAGCAAAAGAATCGCTTCGTCGTGGTGGGTTACGAGTTCGCGAATAAATCGGGACGTTGGCCGGATTTTCATCCGATCCGTGCACCACCGGAATGTTCGGTTCGGTGCTGGATAGCCTCTGCCGAGCAAGTTGACCCAAAATGATTCTTCCATTTTTGGCGAAGTCCTCACCACTTCAACCGGGATTCGCAGCGTCTCAAGATTCTCAGCTATCTGGCAAAGCAGATGGTTGACGAACTCCTGAAAAACTGGCGACTCAACCAATGTGTCGTTGCAAACCAAATAAACTCTCCGCTTGCGTTCGTCGGGAGGAATAGCCAGCAAACATTCAATCACGAGATGGGCAAGCAGCGTGGAATCTTTGCCGCCGGAAAAACCGATGATCCACGGCTTTGTGTGGGGCTGAAGGTATTCTTCCCGCAATTCCCGTCGAATGACTTTCAGCTTTGCGCCGAAGCCCTCCGCTGGAGACATCGTTCCATCCGCGCCCGAAACCGGGACGACGCTTGATTCAGTTTGCCCTACAGCATGATCCACCAACGACATATTTGCGCTTGTTGCGAGCAACAGCGCTGTTGTGGAAAAGGCTTTTTTAAGGGATCTCTGGTGCCTGAAAACGAAAATGGGACGCACTTACTTGCGTCCCACATCAGGCACCTAGGAGGGCCCACAGAGGAACGCTTTCAGCGCGCCCCGTGGGGGGCGCGCTGAAAGCGCTGTCCTCTATGCGAAATTCCTAGGTTTCGATGTGGACAAGCAGCCGAAGCTGCGCGAAATGATTTTGGTTAAATTGTTTTCTGGTCGTTTTGTTTTTTCTGAACGGGATCGGTGTATGCGGGAAGATTCTCAGTGTCAATTGACACGAACTGCATGAATGGTCACGGATTCATCTTCAATCGGTGTGAATTCGTGAAATCAGTGTCAATCAGCGGTTCAATTTTCCGGCTGTTTTTTCCGGCCCGGCTGGCGCACTGTTGGCGGCATGAAACTCCCTCGCTCGATTTTCATTCGCGGCCTGGCCGTCGCAGGCGCGCTGCTGGTCTTGACCGCCTGTCAGGCTCAGAAAATCGCACCGGGCCCCTTCCGCCCGGAAAAGCTCGCCGAGATCGACGCCACCATCGAGAAGGCCGTCGCCGAAAAAAAGACGCCGGGCGGCGTCTTCTGGCTGGAACGCGCAGGGGCCGTTTACCAGCGCGCCTACGGCCAGCGCGCGGTGGAGCCGAAGCCGGAGCCGATGACGGTGGACACGATCTTCGACACCGCCTCACTCACCAAGGTGCTCGCCACGACGCCGGCCATTCTCCTGCTGGTGGAGCGCGGCCAGATCAAACTCGACGCGCGGGTGAGCACCTACCTCCCGAAATTCCTGGGGGACGGCAAGGATGACCTCACCATCCGCCATCTGCTCACGCACTCCTCGGGCCTGCGGCCCGGATTGAATCCGCGACCGGAAAGTTATGCGGGCGCCATCCAGATGGCCTGCGAGGAAAAAGTGACCGACAAACCGGGCGTGGTCTTTCGCTACAGCGACATCAATTTCATCGTGCTCGGCGAGGTCGTGCGCCTGGTCGCGGGCGAAGGGCTGGAGGAGTTCACGCTGCGCGAGATTTATCGGCCGTTGAAAATGAACGACACCCGCTACCTGCCGCCCGCCGACCGGCGCCCGCGCCTCGCGCCCACCGAGCGGGGCGAGTCCGGCATGTTGCTCGGGGTGGTGCATGATCCGACCGCGCGGCGCATGGGAGGCGTGGCGGGACACGCCGGGGTGTTCTCCACGGCGGCCGACCTGGCGCGGTTCGCGCGCATGATGCTCAATGGCGGCGAACTCGAGGGCGTGCGCATTTTCAAGGCGGAGACGGTGGCGTTGATGACGGCCGTGCAATCGCCGCCCGAACTGAAGACGCGCCACGGGCTGGGCTGGGACATCGACTCGGATTACACGCGGCTGCGCGGAAAACTTTTCCCGATCGGCTCCTACGGCCACACCGGCTGGACGGGCACGTCGATCTGGATCGATCCGTTCTCGAAGACGTTCTGGATTTTTCTGTCGAACCGCAATCACCCGGGCGGCCAGGGGAACATTCTGGCGGTGCGCTCGGCGCTGGGGACGCTGGCGGCGGAGGCGGTGACGGGGTTTGATTTCTCGAACGTCCCCGGCGCGCTGCCGCCGAAGTGAACGGCCCACATCGGACGAACCCGCTCCGTCTATTCCACCCGCAGCCGGTAGAAGCGCTGTTGCGGCGCGTTGACGGGATAGGAAACGGTTTTCAACGTGCCGTCGCCGGCGATGGTCTCCAACAGTTGCCAGCCCGGGTCGCTCAACGAGTCCTTGCCTTCCACGACGTAGCCCGCGCCCGGTTCCGTGACGAAGGAGAAGTAAATGTTCCCGCCGCTGTTCGTCGTCCCGACAATCAGCGGCGCGGCGGGCACAGGCTGGCAGCAGGCGAATCCGCCGCCGGTGGTGAAGGCCAGGCTCCAGCCGCCCGCGATGCCGCCGATATCCGTGCCGGCGTCGTCCACCACGAACAGCCGCCAGGCGCCATTGGGATCCACGTTGTTGAACACGTCCAGGCTCAGGCCCCAAGGTGCGGCGGGCGCGGGCGCGGGGAAGGAGTCCGCGCCCGCCGTTCCGTAGTTCCCGGTCCGGTACGTGCCGCTGATGAGTTGCGTCGAGTCCGGGATCGCGGTGGCGACCGAGTCGTCGAACGTCAGGGTCGTGCTGGTGAGATCGGCGGAGCCGCCGGCGTCGGACATGAGAATCACGCTTTGGCCGCCCGGCCCGACGAGCAGGATGTCCAGGTCATCGGGAAAGGTGTGGCTCAAATTGTGCAACGTCACCGTCACTTTGCTCACTGCGCCGGTGACGCCGGAGATGAGATTGGTTGATGGATAGGGCGCGGCGACGGTGACATCCGAGAGGCTGATGAACCCGGGCGCGGCGAAGATTTGGAAGGCGTTCGTCGCGCCGAGGCTGAAGGAGAACGAAACGGGGCCGAGATCATTGGTGCCGTCCTGCAATTGCAACCACGCCGTGACCAGGCCGCCGCACGCGCCGCTGGCGGTGAAGGTGACCGGGCAGTTCGTCACGCCGCCCGCCGGCAGTGCGTCGAAAGACTGCGCCGGGCCGGGATACGTCACGCCGCCCGTGGCCAGGAGCGTGGCCGTGAAGTTGGTGGCGGCGACGCTGCCGAAGTTTTTCAGGGAGATATTCACCGTCACCGTTTCACCGGGATCAATCCCGCCGTTGCCCGGCGCGCAGTTTTCCGCCGCGAGCGCAAAGCTCTGGAGGGCGAGGGCCGGCACCGGGACGCTGACGGCGTTGTAAACCACGAGCGCGAAATCCTGGTCGAGCAGATCGGCGTCGTTGGGCACGCCGTCGGAATTGATGTTCGCGGCGGTGACGATGACGCTGAAATTGCCCGCGAGGCCGGCGGGGAGAAAGACCGACTCGAGATTGTTGCGCGGATCCGCCGCGCCGCCGGTCACAGAGGTTGCACCGTTGAAAACATTGCCCCGATAAACGCGGCCGCCCGCCACGACGGTCAGATCGAGGTCGTTGTTGTAGGCGTTGCCGGACGTCGAGCCGGGCGCGTCCGTCCAGGCGAGCGTGACGCGGAAAGGCTGGTTCGTGGCCGTGATCTGGCCCGTGAACACCCGCGTCTGGCCGGAGCCGGTGAACTTGTCCGCCGCGAGTTGGTCGCGGGCGAGGCGGGCCACGCCGTCGAAGGCCGCGCCAAGATTCATCTGGCCCATGCCCTGGCTGGGCGAGGGCAGCGAGTCGTTGGCGTAGAGGCCGGTGAGATAACGCGCGGAGTTGACGAGCCACGCTTTCGTCATGGCCGGGCTGGGCGGGTTCGTGCCGTGGTTGATGAAAAACTGCCGGAGGAGCGCCGCGCCGCCCGCCACGGCGGGCGTGGAGTGGCTCGTGCCGGAGGAGGCCGTGTACCATTGCTGGCCCGTGGGGAAATAAATGCTGGGCAATACTCCGCCCGAAACACCGTCCCCCGTGTAGCAGGCGTCCGCCGTGCCGTTGACTCCCGGCGAGACGGCCTGGGCCACGCCGCCGCTGATGTGCGTGCCGGGGGCGACCAGGTCCGGCTTGGCGCGGCCGTCGGCGCAAGGCCCGCGGCTGGAGAAATCAATGATGTCGTTAAAATTATTCGCGCCCGAGTCGTCCACGCCGCTGCCGTCCGTGCCGCCGAAGGGCTGGACGTTTTCCGCCGCGCCCACGGTGATGACGTTCTTTGCGGTGCCGGGCGAACCGACCGTCTGCCCGCCCGGCCCGGCGTTACCGGCGCAAAAAATCGCGACCATCGGCTGGTTGCCGGCGGCGGCAAAAACCGTGCCGGTGAGCTGCGCATCACGCACCAGCACGTCGAACGCCTGCGCGTCCAAGTCGTAGGCCCCGTCGGAGTCCGAACCCCAACTATTGGAGGTGATGCGCGCGCCATCCTGGTAGGAGCGCGAATGGAGGTCTTCAAAGTTTGGATACGTGTAATTGTCCGGGTCAAAAATGACCGACGAGCCGACCTTCACAAACGGCGCGACGCCCAGCCCGTAACGAAAGCCCGCGCCGTCGGCGTGTGGAAAGCCGGAGAGATGGTTGTAGCCACCGATGATGTGGGCGTTGAGCGTGCCGTGGCCGTCGCAGCCTTTTTTGGTGCTGCCGGAATTGGGCGAGCCACTGAGCCGGTTGTAGCTCACGCGGCTGCCGGAGGCGACGGTGCCGTTCACAAACAGCCCCGGATGGCGCGGAGTCGTGGTCCCGCTGTCGATGCCGCTGTCGGTCACATCGACGATGAATCCGGACGCGGTGAACTGCGCCTGGGTGAAGCCGATGCCGCCGAGCCAGGCCAGGTAGCCGGGGCCGGCCGGGCCGTTGCCGGAAATGTTTCCCGCCAGAATCTGATTCTGCCGCTCGTCCCGTTTTTTCGGCGTGAGGAACGGATGGATGGAGACGACGTCCGGACGCGCGGCGATTTCCGCCAACCGCTCGGGGGGCAGGCGGACGATGACGTTCAGAAAATTCCGCAGGCGTTGCTGCCGCAGCACCGGCGCGCGTTTCCAGTCGTCGATGAGCTGCAACGTCGCCGCGTTCGCCGCGGCGTCGGCGTGCAGTTGGATGGAGAAGCAATCTCCGGCCTGGGCCAGCGCGCGCGGATGAATCTTGTCGCCGTTCTTGAACTCGCCTTCCCACTGCACCTGCGCCGTCGTCTTCGCGAAGTTTTGCAGTTGGCCGAGTGCGGCCGTGTCGCCATAGACGAGGTAGGCGTGGTGCGGGATGTAGGAGACGATCTCCACGCCGCTCGCGCGCAGCGCCGCGTGCCACTCCGGCCGGACCGGCCCGGCGAACTGCACGAGGTGCAGGCGTTTCCCGGCAAAGTTCCGCGCCTGACCGCGCAGCAGCCGCGTCTCCGGCGCGCTGGTGTCGATCCGGCGCGCGTGCAGTTCGATCACGTTCTCCCCGTCGCGCCGTATCGCGCCGGGGTGCCGCGCGATTTCTTTCGCATCATCGATTTCCAGCAGTTGAAAACCGCCGTAGTCGGCGATGAGGCGGCCGCCCCTGGCTTGAATCGCCGCCGCCGCCGCCGGGTCGGTCACGCGCAGCTTGTGCACCGCCGACAGGTTGAGTGGACACAGCAGCGCGACCAGCAGGCCGGCCAGGAGGGCCGGAAGAATCCAGCCGCGCCGGGAGGCGGACCTGGGGATTTTCGGCAGCGGAAGGTCGCGGTGGAGCAGGGAGCGGGAGGGCCGTGAGAAATCGGCGCCGCGTCTCACGACGCGACCATTTCCGCGCCGGTCTGAGGCTGCGTGGCCATGATTCATCAGCTTGCCCCGGCGGCCCTCGCCGGTTTCATGATCGTCCGATGGACACAAGGGGTGGCCACAGGGTAGAAAAATTTACGCGCGATGCAATCCTGCAATTAGCGGCGCGGCCCCGGTCGGCGGCACGGGGCCGGAATTCCTGCTTGCACCTTCGGGCCGCGTGAAGAAAATGGCCGCGCGATTTACAAAAAATAAAAATATGTTTTCACACGTTGTCTTCTTCTGGACCGACCCGAAAAAACCCGGAGCCGCGGACGCCCTGCTCGCCGGCATGGAAAAATATCTGAAGCCGATTCCCGGCGTGCTGCACTTTCACGCCGGCAAAATGGTCCCGAGCCACCGCCCGGTGGTGGAGCAGTCCTATCAGGTCGCGCTGAACCTGGTCTTTCCGGACAAGCAGACACAGGACGATTACCAGGTGCATCCGCTGCACGTGGATTTCGTGGAAAAATGTTTCAAGCCGAACTGCGTGAAGGCGGTCGTGTACGACTTTGCGTAAACGACGACCGGTCAATCCGGCCCACGCCGTCGCAGCTCAGTTTCGGCTCGCCGGGGCGGCGAGTCATTCGCAGACGAACTGGGCCAGCTTGCCAATCGAGTAGGTCTTGGGCAGGAGGTTGCGCCGTTCGAGCAGGGGTGCGTCCTTGCCCGCCATGCCCGGACTGTAGCTGCTGGTGTGGATGACGCGCAAGCGGGGGCATTGGCTGAGGAGTCGTTCCGCCAGTTCGCCGCCCATGATGCCGCCGGGCATCACCATGTCGGGTGACGAGCAGATCGATGGGGCGGTCGGCCTGGTCCCAGACCTCGAGGGCGCGCTGGCCGGACTCGGCCTCGAGCACGGTGTAGCCCTGAATCCGGAGGACCTGGGCGACCATCGGCTCGAGATCACCGCCGAACGGGTTGTCGCCCAGCACGCCGATGATGAACGCAGCCTTGCCATCCTCGAACGCTTTCGGCGGCCACTCGATGAACTTGGCGAAGTTATAAAGATAGGCGCCTTTCAGCTGGTACTCGGACGGCGGAGCCTGGGCGTGCCCTCGGGCGGCCGCGCGCAGCAGCCCCAAACTCAGGACGAAGCAGGTGATTTGGCACGCACGCATGAACGGTCAAAAACGATGGCGAGGTTTCGCTCCCATCTTGGATGCTTGCTTTCATTTCCCGACTCTGCCGGGAGAGCAAGCCAAACTTCTGGCAGGACTCCTGCTAATCACGCGGGAGTTGCCGGGAAGATCGTCCGCCGCGAGGAGCAAAACGGCTGGCCATCCCAGTGCGAATTTTCATTCTTTCGCCTCGCTTCGCTCGCAAATGGTCTCGACGGAATCTCGCCCCTCCATGATAAAGATTTGCTTCACCGGGGGCCGGAGCACATTTCGCAGTCAGATGACTTCCACGACCAGCGGCGGCGGCGCGAACGGCTCCGGCGAAAGGTCAAACGCAGCGGCGAGCCGTTGCCCGGCGGCATCGGCCTCCTCACGGCTGCGCGCATGGATGCGGCAAAGTGTGCTGCCCGAGGCGACGACCTCACCCGGCTTGGCGATTTGATCCACGCCGACATCGAGATCAATCACCGTGTCCTTCGTCAGCCGCCCGCCGCCGAGATCGCGCACCACTTCGCCGATAGTCCGTGCGTCACAGCGCGAAACAAATCCGGCACGGTCACCGGTGGTCAGTTCCAACACCACCGGCGCGGTGTGGTCGAGCGCGAGTTTTTTTTGGAACGCAGCGAGATCGGCTCCTTGCGCGATGAGCAATTCGTCCCACTTGCGGCGCGGAGCACCGGACGCGAGACACTCGAGCGCCTGCTGGCGGGCGGCAGCGAGGTCGGGAGATTTTTTTGTCTCAAGGAGTAGATGCGCGGCGCATTCCACGACGAGCGTTTCCAGGTCGGCCGGGCCGCGATTATCAAGGCAGGTGACGGCCTCACGCACTTCGAGCCAGTTGCCCACGGTGCGGCCCAGCGGCGTGTTCATGTCCGTGAGCAGCGCGCGCGTGTTCACGCCGCACTCACGCGCGAGCGACGTGATGGAAGACGCGAGTTCGCGGGCCTGTTCGCGGGTCTGCATGAACGCCGCGCCGCCGAATTTCACGTCCATCACCAGCGCGTCGAGATTCTCAGCGAGCTTCTTTGAAAGGATGCTCGCGGTGATGAGCGGGATGCTCGGCACGGTGCCGGTCACGTCGCGCAGCGCGTAGAGCGCACGGTCGGCGGGAACCATCGTCGCGGTCTGCCCGGCCAGCGCGACGCCGATCTGCTGAACCTGCGCGACGATGTGGTCGGGCGCGAGCTGCGTGGTGTAGCCGGGAATGGATTCGAGCTTGTCGAGCGTGCCGCCGGTGATGCCGAGGCCGCGCCCGGAAATCATCGGCACGCGGCAGCCAAGGCACGCGAGCAGCGGCGCGAGCGGCAGCGAAACCTTGTCGCCGACGCCGCCGGTGGAATGTTTGTCGACGAGCGGGCGCGGGTCGGCGGGAAATTTCAACACCTCGCCGGAATCGCGCATGGCCAGCGTGAGCGCGCGGGTCTCGTCGGCATCCAGCCCGCGAAAGAAAATGGCCATGAGCAGCGCGGCCATCTGGTAGTCGGGGGTTTTCTGGTTCGTGAACTGACGGACGGCGTCGGCTAGGTCGCCCGGGGAAATGTTCCGCCCGTCGCGCTTGGCTTCGATGAGGGAAAGAAAGTTCATCGATGATCCAGATGCGATGCGGCCGGTGCCGCGCACTTTTACCCGACAAACTTCCGCGCCACGACACTGGCGTTGTGCCCGCCGAAGCCGAAGGAGTTGTTCACGATGGCGTCGATCTTCATTTCGCGCGCGCTGTGCGGCACGTAGTCGAGATCGCAGAGCGGATCGGGGTTGTCGAGATTGATGGTCGGCGGGGCGGTCTGCGTTTGAATCGCCTTGGCGCAGATGGCCATTTCCACCGCGCCGGCCGCGCCGAGCATATGGGCAGTCGCGCCTTTCGTGGAGCTGACGGCGAGTTTTTTCGCGTGCTCGCCAAAGACGCTCTTGATGGCCTGCGTTTCGCAGACGTCGCCCTGCGGCGTGGAAGTGCCGTGGGCGTTGATGTAGGAAATGTCGGTGGGATTCAGGCGCGCGTTGCGGAGCGCCATCTTCATGCAGCGGGCCGCGCCTTCGCCTTCGGGCGAAGGGGCGGTCATGTGATTGGCGTCGGCGGTGTTGCCGTAGCCGAGGAGTTCACAATAAATTTTTGCGCCGCGCGCCTTCGCGTGTTCAAGTTCTTCGAGCACGACGACGCCCGCGCCTTCGCCCATGACGAAGCCGTCGCGGGCCACGTCGAACGGGCGCGAGGATTTTTTCGGCTCGTCGTTGCGGGTGCTCATCGCCTTCATCGCGCAGAAGCCGCCGATGCCGAGGGGGACGATGGTGGCCTCGCTGCCGCCGGCGAACATCGCCACGGCGTCGCCCATCTTGATGGTGCGCCAGGCCTCGCCGATGGCGTGGGTGGCGGTGGCGCAGGCGGAGCAGGTGGCGACATTCGGCCCGCGCAATTTGTAGAACATCGAGAACAGGCCGGACGCCATGTTCAGAATGAGCATCGGGATGACGAAGGGCGAGAGGCGGCCCGGCCCCTTGGTCATGAGGACGGTGTGGGATTCCTCGGTGGTGTGCAGTCCGCCGATGCCGGAGCCGAGGAAGACGCCGACTTCGTCGCGGTTCACCTTCTCCAACTCCAGGCCCGAATCGACGAGCGCCTGATGCGCGGCATAGACGCCGAACTGCGAGAAGCGGTCGGCGCGGCGGGCGTCTTTCGGAGTGGGAAAAGATCTGCCCGGCTCGAAGTTTTTCACTTCACCGGCGATCTGCGTGTCGAACGCGGAGGGGTCGAACTGGGTGATCTTGTCGATGCCACACTGGCCGGCCACGAGGCTGGCCCAGGTCTGGTCGGTGGTCAGGCCGAGGGGCGAGACGACTCCGAGACCGGTGACGACGACTCTGCGTTCTGAATAATTGCCCGGCATAAAATCAAAGGGGGCAGCCAGGCTGAACCAGCCGGGGCTGCCCCGAAAAAAGCCTCAGGCGGTCACTTCTGCCGCGAGTCTTCGATGTATTTGATGACATCGCCGACGCTCTGCAGTTTCTCGGCCTCCTCGTCGGGAATCTCGTTGCCAAATTCCTCCTCGAGCGCCATGACCAGTTCGACGGTGTCGAGCGAGTCGGCCCCCAGATCCTCGATGAACTTGGCGTCCGGCGTGACCTGGTCCGCGTTCACGCCGAGCTGTTCGACGATAATTTCTTTGACCCGTTGTTCTGTAGTTTTATCAGCCATGAGTTGCTCCGTTCTGTTTTTTGTCTGTCTATGCCACTTTCCGAAAAGGCGTAAAGCCTCGAATGGCGAAAATCATGTTCAATTGTTCAGCCGCGCCGCATTTCAATGTTTCATCCGGCGCGAATCGCGGCTTGGTCTAGCGGCGGGCGGTTTTATTGTCGAGCTAAACTTACATGACCATCCCGCCGTCCACGACCAGCACCTGCCCGGTCACGTAGCGCCCCGCCGGCCCCGCCAGAAACAGCGCAGCCTCGGCAATATCCTCAGGTTGCCCGAAACAGTTCAAGGGAATCTTTCCCAACAGCTCCGCGCGCACCGCCTCGTTCAGCCCCGCCGTCATGTCGGTCTCGATGAATCCCGGTGCCAGCGCGTTGCACGTCACGCCGCGTGAACCAACCTCGCGCGCGATGGATTTGGTGAAGCCGATCAGCGCCGCCTTGCTCGCCGCGTAGTTGCACTGGCCGGCGTTGCCGATCAGCCCGATGATCGACGCGACGTTGATGATGCGGCCGGAACGCTGCTTGATGAAGCTCCGCGCGAAACCCTTGGTGAAGCAGAACGCGCCCTTCAAGTTCGTGTCCAGCACCACGTCCCAGTCCTCCTCGCTCATCCGCATCAGCAAACCGTCGCGCGTCACCCCGGCGTTGTTCACCAG
>Ga0049085_10000538_pt1 | contig 14883 bp, 14 predicted proteins | sample GreLakmeSU08MSRF_FD_66721 | JGI IMG/M metagenome (GOLD analysis project Ga0049085, IMG submission 66721) | Freshwater lentic microbial communities from great Laurentian Lakes, MI, USA - Great Lakes metaG SU08MSRF | ecosystem: Environmental > Aquatic > Freshwater > Lake | place: Great Lakes... | reverse complement strand
ATCATTAACATTAACTTTATCTCCACCATATTTTATTAAAAGTTCGGCAATGGCAGGGTTACCATTAAAAGCGCCTGCGAGAATAGGAGTAAGGCCCTGCTCAAAATAATCACCTGACATTGCTTTACTACGCGCTTCAATATTAGCTCCTGCTTTTAGTAATAATTCGGCGATTCCAGGAGAGCCATTTCTGCAGGCATTAATAAGAGCGTTTTTGCCCTCATGATCAGTTTGCGTAAGCTCTCTCTTTAATTCATTTGGAAATTCTGAAAGCTCTGTTATTTTTTCTTCAACCGCTGAAAAATTAGCATCACTAAATTTTCCATTAGCTAAATTAAATAAAGATGAAGCAGGAAATACTTTATAATTAACTCGATGATTTGTATCCGAACCTCTTGACGCACCAACCTCCACCTTCTTAGCCTTACTATCTTCAACAAGCTCCTTATCAACTCCATTTTTTTCAATACTACTAGGAGTAACTCCATCTCTATTAGGTAAATCTTTGGCTTGATTATTTGATAGTAAATCATAGATTTTAGAATCTGGGAATCGAGATTTATTCAAAGCTGCTAAGTGAAAAGGGGTATTTCCAGAACCATTACTCGCATCAAGATTAGCCTCCGCTTCCAATAGAATTTTGACTATTTCAAAATTGTTATTTCTAGCGGCAAGATGAAGAGAGGTATTGCCATGCTGACCATGCGCAAAAAGATCAGCTCCCGCTTCCAATAGAATTTCGACCGCTTCTTTATCGTTCTTTTTAACAGCAAGATGAAGAGGGTTATCTTTATTACTGTTAGTTAAATTTGGATTCAATCTTCTTTCTTCTAATAAAAATTTAAGGATTTCATTTTTACCACTTTTAACGGCGAGATAAATAAGGGAATCTCCGGTTTCTTCGTCCTTAGTTTGGTATCTTTCAAGTTCATCAGCACTGGGCAATAGTTCTTTTACGTCTGCAAGGTTACCTTTTTCTATGGCATCGATTAAAGCTCTAGGGTCTTGGTTGGCATCGGCTGTAACTGTTGGCATAATTTTCAGTTATTAAGATTAATTATATTTGCTAAAGTTTAAAACAACTTATAAAGAGTATTTTCTTTAAATTATTTTTAATAAAACTTCATAAATAACTTTATTTTTAATTGCATAATTAAATTAATTTTTTTTAAGTGCAATATAAATTTTTATTTGTTAAGCCAATAAATTTTATTAATCTTATTTTGCGATTACTCTAAAAATACTCTATGCCATTAAAATGTTTTTTACCTTGAGCAATTCATTATGCGAGCAAAAAACTCGATGATGCGCGTATTTAAAATCAAAGCATCATAAGCTTTTCAACCATTGATATTAATCGTTGAAGCTTCGAGAATTTTCCCTTTGATAACAGACATTAACCACTCTTAAAGTCTAGTGTTTTAAGATTGCAACATTAAAGTAACTTGCCCTCTCTTTTTAAAAATTTCATTAGAGCAAAGCAATTAAAAATCACTGAAAAAATAATATTTTATGAGAAAATATGGGGATGTTTTATATGCTTGCTTTGCACAGAAAAGTGAAGGCTTTAATTGATATCAAATCAACTAAATTGTCTAGAATTTATTTTTATTGGAAGTTTTTTTGTAAAAGAATGTGGTTAGGATTTATCGTCGCGAATTTTATGATTAATCCGCGACGATAGAAAATTATTTTTTAGCTTCAGGTTTTTTAGCTTCAGGTTTTTTAGCTTCAGTTTTTTTATCATCAGCTTTGGCTGGAGCAGGAGTTCCTGCGACTGGAGTAGCAGTTGTAGTAACTTTTTCTTCTTCAGATTTACCGCGACCGATAATGCTGGCGATTAAGAAGTTGCCTTTTTTTCTAAGCGTGACTCCGCTTGGTAATTTTAAATTATCTGCTCTGAATTTGCTTCCAACATGTAAAACTCCGGTATCAACTTCAATGAATTGTGGAATTGATTTTTCGCCATCGCATAAAACTTCAAGACTTCTAGCAACGATGTGTAAAAATCCACCTTTTTTAAGACCTGGAGATTTATCTTGGTTTAAAAAATTAATTTTTGGTTTAGCGCGGATTGGCTTATTGATTTCGCAAAGCATAAAATCAATATGAACTGGATAATCAGAAACTGGATCCAAATCAATTTTGTGAGCAATTACGCGAGTTTTTTTGCCAGAAATTTCAAGGTCTATCACTGAAGTTAGAGCAATTCCTTTAAAAAATTGCTGTTCAAAATCTCTTGAATTCAAACTAATATTGATATTTTTTTCTTTTGAATAAATTACAGCAGGAATCAAACCTTCTCTTTTAATTTTTTTTGAAGCGAGGCTTCCAACTTGCTCTCTAACTTCTGCTTTCAACACAATCGACATATTTTCTCCAAGATTAACAAAATTTATTTAAAATTATTTTAAAAAACCTAAAAACTTTACAAAAAAATTAATAGGTAAAAAGCTTACAAGTTAAGCCTTTTTACTAGCGCTACTTAAATATTAAACTAAGTAAGATTTAAAATAAAGAAGGTGATTTTATTTTTTTAACAAACAAAAATCAAGCAGATTTTATATGTTTTTCAAGATTTTTTAAAACCTCTTCGACATGCCCCTTGACTTTGACTGAAGACCATGAATCAATAACTCGACCCATTTTATCTATTAAAAAAGTTGATCTATCAATTCCAAAATACTTTTTCCCAAACATCGATTTTTCTTGGATTACATCGTAAGATTTACAAACTTCGCCAGTTTCATCGGCAAGAAGCGAGATCGATAATTTATATTTCTCGATAAACTTACAATGACTCACAACATTATCTCTTGAAACGCCTAAAATAACGCAATCAAGCTTTTCAAATTCAGCAGTTTTTTTGCTAAAATCTTGAGCTTCAATTGTGCAACCCGGAGTATCATCTTTTGGGTAAAAATATAAAACTACATATTTACCTTTTAATTCCGCAAGATTTACTTCCGCCCCCTCATCGCTTACAAGCGAGAATAATGGAGCCATTTGCCCATTTTCAATTGTCATTATTTTTTAGATGTTTTGGTTTTTTTCTTTGGCTTTTCAACGATTTCTTCGGTTTTAATTTGAGAAATTACATCGTTAAATTGCGACTGACTACATAATCCAAGCAAAACAAGATCACGAGGCTTAATGTTTTTCATGTTCCAATGCGATCTTGAGCGAATTGAATCGATCATATTATCCGTAGTTCCAATCAATTTTTTAATTTGTACATTGGTAATTTCTGGATAATATTTTAAAAGATAAGAAATGCCATCTGGCTTATCTTGGCGACGCGCAATTGGCGTATATTTAGAGCGTTTTTCAATAGTTTTAATTTGGCTGGCAACGCTTTTATTCAAAATTAAAGATTTTTCTGGATCAGCTTCACATCTTTTAATTTCTTCGTCGGTTAATTGCGTTGACATAATTGGATTTTGTCCAATTATTCCTGAAGCCACATCGCCATCGGCGATACCTTGAACTTCTAATTCATGTAGCCCACAAAAACGAGCGATTTGAGAAAATGTAAGCGAAGTATTTTCAACGAGCCAAACAGCGGTGGCTTTTCGCATTAAAGGTAATTCTTGCATGATTTTTAAAAATTAAAGCTTTAAAATTTATTTACTCTATATTAAAACTTTATTAACTTTAAAAGCAAGTAAACATTATTTTACTAAAATTTTAAATTAAAAATTTATTATTTAAAAGTTGGCTAGTCTGGCTTCATTTATAACTTATCAAAATGGCATTAATTATTTTATCTCCCGCAAAATCTTTAGATTTTACAACGAACTTTAAATGCTTAAACTCAACCAAACCAATATTTCACAAAGAAACCGCAACTTTGATTGAGAATCTAAAAAAGCTCTCGGTTGATGATTTGGAAAATTTAATGTCGATTAGTAAAAAACTTGGCGAATTAAATCACGAACGCTTTCAAAATTTTCAAAAAAACCCCGAGCGTCAAGCGATTTTGGCTTTTGATGGCGATGTTTATGACGGGATTGATAAAAAAAATTATTGCGAAAAAGATTATGATTTTGCACAAAAAAACATTTTAATTTTATCGGGTTTATACGGCTTATTAAAGCCTCTCGACCTAATAAAGCCATATCGCCTCGAAATGGGAACTAATTTTAAAAACCTAGATTTTTTTATAAAAAATTTATATGAATTTTGGGAAGATAAAATTATCCAAGAAATGAACAAACATGACTCCAAAATTATTATAAATTTAGCGTCACAAGAATATTTTTCGGCGATAAATTCTCATAAAATTAACAAAGAAATTATTGAAATTATTTTTCAAGAAAATAAAGATGGAACTTTTAAAACAATTGGCATCAACTCCAAGAAAGCTCGAGGATTAATGACCAACTTTATTGTTAAAAATAAAATTTCTAATCCACAAGATTTGAAAAAATTTTGTGAAGTAAATTATCGATTCAACAAAGCCATTTCCAACGATGAAAAATGGTATTTTACTCGATGAAAAATTCACAAAATTATCAATTCAAAAAATATCTTATTCATCAATTTGAAGAACTTGATAGCACCAATAATTTAGCGTTTTCTTTAGCAGAAAATAGAAAAATTTTTGCAAATGAAATCATTGTTGCGCTTAAGCAAAATAAAGGTCGCGGACGAGTTGATAGAAAATGGGAATCGCCGATTGGTAATTTATATTTTTCGTTAGTTTTGCAACCAAAAATTGCCGTTGAAAAAGTTTCGCAAATTTCATTTGTAGCGATTTGCGCTTTGCAAATGGCGGTTGAAAAAACTTTTAAGAACCAAAAAATTGTAGCAAAAATTGAAAATAAATGGCCGAATGATTTATTAATTGAGCAAAAAAAAGTTGCGGGCATTTTACTTGAAAGCAAAATATCCAATGAAAATTGCGAGTTTGTAATTTTAGGAATAGGCTTAAACATTAATTCAAACCCACTTCAAACAATTTTTCCAGCGACTAATTTGAAGGAATTTTTATGCGAAATTTCTCCATTAAAAATATTAGAAATTTTTTTAGAAGAATTTGATAATCTTTATGAGAATTGGTTAAATTTTGGTTTTGAAAATATTAGAAGTTTATGGCATAAAAATGCTTATAATCTAAATTCTAAAATATTTGTAAACCTTGATAAATCAAGGATTGAGGGCATTTTTCAAGAAATTGATAAAACGGGTAATTTAATTTTAAAAACCGATAATAATTCAATAAAAAAAATTACTTTTGGCGATGTTTGTTGAGAGAAAAAAATACGATTATGAAAATTTATTTGACTATTATTTTGAATTGTTAAACTATTTAAAAAGTTAAATTATTATTGATTAAAAAAAATTTCATTATGATCTCAAATCAAATTCTAAAACCTCAAGAAGAATCACAAAAATTATCTCAAGAAGTTCTTGAAATTCTTAACATTCTTGACCATATTGAAAACCACACCGCCGAGCTTAGAAAAAAGATAATCGGAGAGGTTTCAAGAGAGCAAAAAAGCAATCTCCATCTTACCTTAAATAAAATTGACGAAGAGTAAATTTTAAAATTTTTTCTTACTAATTTTCTTTAAATTTGCGTAAAGTAAATTTAATTAAGCGGTGATGATACTATAAAATCCAAAAAAACTTATTCCATATTTTCTTTCATCAATAACTTTAAAATTTTCTTTAAAAAACATCTCGAATTTTTGGAATTTTTTTGCTTCGAACTCAACAACCAAAAGAGTTTTTGGATTTAAATATTTTTTTTCTAAAAGATTTTCTGCAATTTTTTGATAATCTTCGTCGTAAGGCGGATCAAGAAAAATAACATCAAAATTTTCGTTAGAAACATTTAAATTTTTAACATTTTCTGATAAAATTTTAGTTTGATTTTCTACTTTTAAAAGCTCGATATTTTTTCTTAAAACTTCCAAATGTTTATAATTATTTTCTACGAAAAAAACTTTTTTTGCACCGCGAGAAAGTGCCTCAAGCCCTACAGAACCAGAACCACAACATAAATCTAAAAAATTGCAATCGCTTAAAGATAAATCTAAATCCTTTAGAAATTTTGCCGATTGCAAAATATTAAAAAGAGCTTCGCGATTTCTATCGGTGGTTGGTCGCAAAGTTTTTAACTCTTCACAATTTGTTAATTTTCTACCACGAAATTTTCCAGAAATAATACGCATTTTTTTAAAGAAACCGCGCTTTGTCAGCATAATAAACGCCAAGCAATTTTACATTTTTGGAAAAAAATCCTAACTCCTCAAGACCCAAAGCAACATTCCTCTCAGAAGGATGACCTTCGATTGAAATAAAAAATTTTGCTTGTTTTGAAGCGCCACTTGGAATATAACTTTCAAGTTTTACCAAACTAACGCCATTGGTGGCAAAGCCTCCAAGCGCCTTATATAAAGCTCCGGGGATATTTCGAATGGTGAATAAAAGCGCGGTGATAATTTTATCTTGTTGCGGATCAACTTCATGTTGTTTCTTCGAAATTACAATAAAAATTGTTACATTATCATTGCCAGAATCTTGGATATTTTCTTTGATAATTTCGAGACCAAATAATTCGCTGGCTAGTTTTGAACAAATCGCACCTTTGCTTTTATCGCCTAGAGTAGCAATTTTTTCGGCGGCTTTAGCGGTATTTGAAAATTCGGTGATTTTAACTCCCAATTTGCGCAAATTTTCTTGCGATTGCATCAATGCTTGCGGATGCGACAAAACCTCTTTTATATCTTCAAGCTTTGCGCCTCTAATCCCCACGAGATTGTGAGTAATTGGAAAAAAATGCTCGGCAATAATTGAAACTTCATGTTTTTGGAGCAAATCATGAATTTCTGAAACCCTTCCCGCATATGAATTTTCTAGAGGGATCATGCCATATTCAGCTTCATTATTTTCAACCGCCATAAACACATCATAAAAACTGTCATAAGCTTTGGCTTGCATTTCAGAATAAAATTTTAAGCAAGCTAAATTTGAATTTGCCCCATTGGCGCCTTGAAAGGCAATGATTCCGCTATTATTTTTTTTAATTATTTCCGACGATTTCATGTTTTTAAGTTTTAATATTTTTAAAAATATTTTGTGTTATCTATTTTTGATTTTACAATTAAAAATTAAATTGACAAAGGTAAATAAGCCACTGATAATATTGAATTTATAACAGCTTCACTCAGTGGACTTAATGTTATAGTAAAAATTAACTAATTAAATTTGCTAACACAAATTTAGCTTTAATTGGAAATGGTATTATACCAAAATTAACCTAAAAAATTTATTTTTTTTAAAATGACAAACATTTTAAACGCTAATTCACAATTAAATTGGCAACCAAATTCGTGGCGCAACTTACCAATTAAGCAACAGCCTCAATATTCTAACGCCGAAGAGCTTCGCAAAGTTGAGGCCGAACTTGCTAATTTTCCACCTTTAGTTGCGATTGATGAAATTGAAAAATTAAAAAATGAATTGGCTTTAGTTTCACGCGGAGAAGCCTTCTTGCTTCAAGGTGGCGACTGTGCCGAAAGCTTCGTAGAATTTTCTCACGGCAATTTAAAAAATTACTTTCGCACCATAATGCAAATGACCATCGCTTTAATGTATGGCATGAAAAAACCTATTGTTAAAGTTGGTAGAATCGCGGGGCAATACGCCAAACCGCGTTCGCAAGGCGATGAAACTATCGGCGATATTACTTTGCCAGCTTATCGTGGCGATATTGTTAACGGCATTGAGTTTGAAAATAATATTCGTCAAGCTAATCCAAATCGCTTGATTGATGCTTATTTTTATTCATCGGCATCGTTAAACTTCTTACGCTCTCTTGCTCTTGGAGGCTACGGCAATCTTGATAAAGTTAATAAATGGAATGAAGAATTTTGCCATAATCTCAACAACCAAAAACGCACCGAAGAAGTCACCTCTAAAATCAACGACATTTTGTCTTTCCTGAAATCCTGTGGGATTGATTATAAATCGATGCCCCAATTCACTACCGCCAGTTTCTACACTTCTCACGAAGCCTTACTTTTAAATTACGAAGAATCCTTTACGCGTTTTAGCAAAGATCATCAAAAATTTTATGACTTAAGCGCGCATTTATTATGGATTGGCGACCGCACGCGCACAATTGGCGAAGCCCATGTTGAATTTATGCGTGGAATTGCTAATCCGATTGCCTTTAAAGTTGGTCCATCACTTAATGAAACTGATTTATTGAAACTTCTCGACATTTTAAATCCAAACAATGAAGAAGGTCGCATTACATTGATTTCTAGGATGGGCAAAGATCAAATTGATAAACTTTTACCGAGCTTGGTTAAGGCAGTTAAAAATAATGGCAATAAAGTTATTTGGACTTGTGACCCGATGCACGGCAACACCATCAAGTCTTCAAACGGTTTCAAAACGCGCAAATTTGAAGATATTTTAAGCGAAGTTAAAAGCTTTTTTAAAATTCATCATGAAATTGGTTCGATCGCCGGCGGAGTTCATTTTGAACTAACGGGGCAAGATGTTACCGAATGTCTCGGTGGCAATCAACAAATTTCCGAGCTAAATCTAAGTGATAGATATCACACCCATTGCGATCCGCGCTTAAATTCTTCGCAAAGTATCGAAATGGCTTTTACAATTGCCCATGAAATGGCTAACACAATTCAAAAATAATGATTGAAGAAAATTTAAAAAAACACGGAATAATCGCCATAGTGGGCGCTCCAAATGCTGGAAAATCAACCCTAACCAACGCAATTTTAGGACAAAAACTTTCGATAGTTTCTCCAAAAGTCCAAACCACGCGCAACTCGATTCGAGCAATCGCCATCGAAGGAGCGACCCAAATTATTTTAATTGACACGCCCGGAATTTTTATTCCGCGTGATGATAAAATTTTAGAAAGAGTTATCGTTAAATCGGCTTGGCAAGCGCTTCGCGAGGCTGACCAAATTTGCTTTCTAATTGATGCCGAAATTGGCATGAGTCAAGAAAATTTACGCATTTTAAATGATTTAAAAAAAGAAAATTTACCAATTACAATTGTTGTAAATAAAATTGATTTAGTCAAAAAATCAAAAATGCTTGAAACCTTTGCGATCCTTTCAGATCTTGGTTTTATTGATATTATTCCAATTTCGGCTTTACAAAATGAAGGTGTTGAAAAACTTACAAAATTCTTGTGTGAAAAATGTCAAAATCCAACATGGATTTATGACGAAGATCAAATCACCGATGCGCCAATGCGCTTTATCGCCAGCGAAATTACTCGCGAAAAATTATTTTTAAATCTCCATAAGGAATTGCCATATTCGATCGCCGTTAAAACCGATAGTTACGAAATTTTAAATAATGGCGATATAAAAATTCATCAAACAATTCTTGTATTAAAAGAAAGTCAAAAATCAATAATTGTTGGCAAAAAAGGCGAGATGATTAAAAAGCTTGGACAAGATGCGCGCCTTGATATATCTGAGATCGCAGATACAAAAGTGCATTTATTTTTATTTGTTAAAGTTAAGCCAGATTGGATGCGTGACATTGAAAATTTTGAAAAAATTGATATCGAAAAACTGCCCAGCAGTTCTGCTAATAGCAAACCAAAGAAAAAATAATTTATGACCACAATTGACGAAAATGAAGTTGAAAAATTTTCAAAAATTGCCGATGAATGGTGGGATGAAAACGGCAAATTCAAGCCTTTACACAAATTCAATCCGATTCGTTTAAGTTTTTTTAAACAAGAAATTTGTAAGTTTTTTTCTCGCGATGAAAAATTATTAACGCCGTTTGAAGGTTTAAAAATCCTTGATATTGGCTGTGGCGGAGGCTTAATTGCCGAACCACTTTCGCGACTCGGCGCAGATTTATTCGCCATCGATGCTTCACAAAAAAATATTAATGTTGCTCAAATTCACGGGGAAAAATCAGCTTTAAAAATTAATTATCAATGCACTACCGCCGAAGATTTAGCTTCGCAAAATCAACAATTTGATGTGGTTTTGGCGCTTGAAATTATTGAACATGTGGCGGATGTTGAAAAATTTATTCAAGCCTGCTCACAACTTGTAAAACCTAATGGCATAATTTTTATAGCCACTTTAAATCGCACCGCTAAATCACTTTTGATGGCAAAATTTGGAGTCGAATATATTTTGCGTTGGCTACCAATTGGAACTCACGATTGGAGAAAGTTTTTAAAGCCTTCCGAGATTGAAAATATTGCCAAAAACCATCATGTTCAGTTAAAAAAAATTCAAGGATTTTCTTATAACTTATTTAAAGATGAGTGGTCTTTTAGCCAAGATTTATCGATTAATTATTGTCTAATTTTTTCAAAATAAATTTCAATTATTAAAATTTATTTCTTAAATTTTCGATTGATATAAATTTGTTGCAAAATTGATAAACTGTTGCTCCAAGTCCAATAAATAACTAGCCCCGCAGGAAATGTCGCCAAAACAATTGTCAATCCATAAGGCATAAATTTCAGAATTTTGGCTTGCGTTGGATCGGCTGGAGGTGGACTAAGTTTTTGCTGAATAACCATGGTAGCGCCCATTAAAATTGGCCAAATCCCCAAACTAAAACTCGAAGAAACTTCAAATGGCAATAATCCAAACAGATTCAAAATTGTTGTCGGATCTGGCGCCGACAAATCTTTAATCCAGCCGAAAAATGGCGCATGGCGCATATCAAGAGTCACATAAAAAACCTTATACAGCGCAAAAAATACCGGAATTTGAATTAGAATTGGCAAGCAACCCGCTGCTGGATTGATTTTTTCGCGCTTATAAAATTCCATTATTTCGCGATTAAGAGCAAGCTTATCGTCTTTGTGTTTTTCGCGAAGCGCTTCAATTTTAGGTTGAATTTTTTTCAGTTTTGCAATCGCTGAATAAGATTTGTTTGCCATCGGAAAGAGTGCTAGCTTGACGATAACGGTCATTCCTAAAATCGCCAAACCGAAATTACCAAAAATTTTATATAAGAATTCAATTGCGAAGAAAAATGGCTTGGTTAAAAAATAAAACCAACCGAAATCAATCGCGCGATCGAATAGTTTTAACTCAAGTTTTTTGCTGTAATCATCTAAAATTTTAACTTTTTTAGCACCCGCAAAGAGATGATGCTCTAGGTTTAATTCGTCATTGCTAGCAATTTGAAATTCTTGACCAATAAAATCAACATTATAAAAATTATTTTGATTTTTATAATTGTGAGAAAAATTTCCTTCAAAAGAAACTTTTTTATCAGGCATTATTGAGCTAAGCCAATATTTGTCGGTAATTCCAAGCCATGAACCGCTCTCGCCTTTATCGCTAAATTTCTGAGTTTTTTCCTCAACTAAATCTTCGTAAGTTTTTTCTGATAAAATGCCATTAAACGCCCCAATCGCGCCTTCATGCAAAATGTAAGCAGCTTTTTGTTGATTATTAAGAACGCGATTAATTCTGCCAAAAGGCGCCATCACGATATTTTCTAAACCTTTATTAATAATTTTTTGCTGAATCGTAAATAAATAATTTTCGTCTAAAGATATTTTGATTTGAAATTCAATATTTTGTGAATTATTCCACGAAAGCGTAATGGGATTTTTTGGAGTTAATTTTGCGCCATCAGCCTGCCAAAGACTGTCATTCTTGGGAGTTTCAATGTTTGAATTTGAGCTCGCAAATCCAAAATCCGCGAAATATCTTTCTTTGCTTTCAGTTGGAGAAAAAAGTATAACCTCTTCTTTTTGATCGGGATTTTTAAAATATTTTGCCAAGGTTAAATCATCAAATCTTGCGCCTTTTAAATTAATTGAACCGTGAAGCATTTTATTTTCAATCGCCACCCTTTCATTTCTAGTTTTTTCAATAATTTCTTTGCGAGTTTTTGAGATGATGACCACTTCATTTTTTTCTTCAAGATCAACAGCTGGCGAAGATTTTTTTGAATAATTTTCATCGTTAGCAACCATCGGATCAGAATTTTTTCCGCTGATTTTAACTTCATCGACACCACTTATATTTACTTCAGTTTTCGATGATTTATTATTTTCTTCGAATGTTTGCTGAATGGCGATTTTTTCAAGACGCGGTTTTTCATAAAACCAAGTCCAAGAAATCATGATAACTACCGACAAACTTGTTGCCAAAATTAAATTTTTATTATTTTGCTGATTCATTTTTTTAAATTTTATTTCATCAATATTTTAAAACATTATCTAATTTTAAAGATATTTTTCAATTGATTATTTGTGATAAATTAATTAATTATTTTTTATTACTTTTTATAATCAAACATTCCTTTAAAGCCTCGTCAATTGTGGCAATTGGAACAATTTTAAGATTATTTAAAACTTCTTTTGGCATCTCTTCTAAATCTTTAACATTTGCTTGCGGAATTAAAACTTTTTTTATTCCACCTCTAAGTGCCGCTAAAAGTTTTTCCTTAAGACCGCCGATTTCTAGAACTTTACCACTTAAAGTAATTTCGCCCGTCATCGCAATATCACGATGAATTTTATATTCGCCCAAAACCGAAACTAAACAAACCGACAAAGCCACGCCAGCCGAAGGTCCGTCTTTTGGAGTTGCGCCCTCAGGTACATGAATATGAAAATCAAATTTGTTAAATTTTTTGGCATCAATTTTTAAAGTTTTAGCAATTGATCGCGCATAGCTAAGTGAAGCTTGCGCAGACTCTTTCATAACATCGCCGAGACTTCCGGTAATTTGAATTTTGCCACTTCCTTCAAATTTTAAAGCTTCAATTTCAAGTAAATCTCCGCCATATTGCGTATAAGCCATTCCAGTAACGACGCCAACCGAATCAACTTTACGGGCTCTGCCATAATCTTTTTTGGCGGGACCGGAATATTTTTGTAAATTATCATTATTAATGTTAATTTTTTTCGCTTCTTTGATAACAATTAATTTAACAGATTTTCTAATTAAGTTTTCTATTTCACGATTTAAATTTCTAACTCCAGCCTCGAAAGTGTAGCGCTGAATTAAAGTTAAAATCGCTTCGTCATTAATTGCAAATTCCTTTTCGGTTAAACCATTTTCTTTGATTAATTTTGGCGTAATATGTTTTTTAGCGATTTGCAATTTTTCATTCTCAGTATAGCCCGAAACATTGATTATTTCCATACGGTCTCTAAGTGGAATCGGAATTGAATTTAAAGAATTGGCGGTCGCCACAAAAATTACTTTCGACAAATCATAATCGACTTCCAAATAATGATCAGAAAAAACACTATTTTGCTCGGGATCAAGAACCTCTAGAAGTGCTGAAGAAGGGTCTCCTCTGTAATCGCTAGACATTTTATCAATTTCATCGAGAAGCATTAAGGGATTAATGGTTCCGGCTTTTTTCATTGATTGAATTATGCGTCCCGGCATGGCTCCGACATAAGTACGGCGATGTCCGCGAATCTCCGATTCATCTTTAACGCCACCAAGAGAAACTTTAACATATTTGCGATTTAAACTTTCTGCGATTGATTTTGCCAAAGAAGTTTTACCAACTCCGGGCGCCCCAACCAAACATAGAATTGGTCCGCGCGCGCCTTTAGTTTTTATTTGCACCGCGATAAATTCTAAAATTCTTTCTTTAATTTTGGTAAGTCCATAATGATATTTGTCGAGGATTTTTTTGGCATCATTTAAATCGTGAATCGCTTCAGATTGCTCTGACCACGGCAAAGATGCTATCCAATCGAGATAGTTGCGCACAACTCCCGATTCGGATGAATATTGGCTCATTTTTTGCAGTTTCTGCAATTCATTATCGCATTTTTTACGAATATCTTTTGATAATTTTAATTTGGCAATTTTACTCTTTAATTCCTCGATTTCAGGATCTTCATCTTGCCCTAATTCTTTTTTAATATTTTTTAGTTGTTCATTAAAATAGATTTCTTTTTGATGTTTGGTAAATTTTTCTTGGATCGAGCGATTTATTCTTTCCTCGGCCTCGCTAATTTCGATTTCAGTTTTAATAATTTCAAGAAGTTTATAAAATTTCTTCTTCAAATCTTTTTCATTTAAAATATTTTGTTTTTGTTGAATCGATGAATTTACATAGCCCGCGATGAAATATAAAATATCTTGCGTGGTTTTAATTTTAGTAATTTCACCTAAAATTTCAGCGCTAATTTTTTTATTATGTTGTGAATATTTTGAAAAACTCTCGGCACATGATTTTACTAGGCCAATCAAGTCTTTATCTTTTTCATCAATTTTTTGCTGAGCAATAACTACTACCTTGCTAAAAAAATATTTTTTATCTTCGATAACTTCTTCTAATTCGGCACTTATAAAACCTTGTAGAATAGCTTTTAAGTTGCCGTCGGGGGTTTTAATCAATTCAATTATTCGGCAGATCGTTCCAACTTTATTAAGATTTTTTTTAGTAAAATCATCGCTATCCGAATTAACTTGATTAATAGCAAAAATTGGAGTTTTTTTTAGGTAAGCTTCTTCGATTGAATTAATTGATTTTTCTCTGCCGACCAAGATTGTTGTAGTCATCTTAGGGAAAATTACAATATCACGCAACGGAATTGTATAAAATTTTTGATCTATTTTTTGATCCTTTTTATTTTCGGTCATTTTGCTTGGAATTGATTAATTTTTTGTTAAAAAGATAGTTTGTTTTTGGCAAATAACAACGATAATTTTTAAAAAATGCCTTCTTGCAAATTGTATTTTTTATTTTAGATTTTAATTATTATAAAATTTAGTAATTAATTTTTAATTTTTAAATGAACTACGATAAAAATAATATTTTTGCCAAAATAATTCGCGGAGAAATTCCTGCGCAAAAAATTTATGAAGATGAAAATATTTTAGCCTTTTACGATATTTCTAAAGCTTCGCCGATTCATGTTTT
>Ga0049085_10000536_pt1 | contig 14919 bp, 14 predicted proteins | sample GreLakmeSU08MSRF_FD_66721 | JGI IMG/M metagenome (GOLD analysis project Ga0049085, IMG submission 66721) | Freshwater lentic microbial communities from great Laurentian Lakes, MI, USA - Great Lakes metaG SU08MSRF | ecosystem: Environmental > Aquatic > Freshwater > Lake | place: Great Lakes... | reverse complement strand
TTTGCAACTTACATTTGCTACATTTTATTTATTGCTTCCTACGAATTTTTATTATTAGAGAAAGAAACAGGAGGAAATTTATTATTAAATATTCCCATTTGGTATTTTATAATAATAATACCAACTGGTTATTTAGTAATGGCGTTTCGTTTTTTACTTTCCTTAATAATTAAAATAAAAGAAATAATTAATAAAAATTGGTCATTGCCAGTGAGTCATCAATGACGATATTAATTATTTTATTAATTGTTTTACTTTTATTAATTGGTGCACCACTCTTTACAATTATTGGTTCATTTTCAATTCTCGGATTCTCAAATCTTGAAATCCCTTTCGCAGTAATTATTGTTGAACTTTATCGACTCGCAAGCCAACCGGTTTTATTGGCAATCCCATTATTTACATTCAGCGGATATCTTCTTGCAGAAAGTAAAGCGCCAAATAGATTAGTTGCTTTGACGCAATCGCTAATTGGTTGGTTGCCAGGTGGTTTGGCAATTGTTGTTTTAATGACTTGCGCAGTATTTACAGCTTTAACTGGCGGTTCCGGAATTACAATTGTTGCACTTGGTGGATTATTATATCCAATTTTACTTTCAGAAAAATATCAGGAAAAATTTGCACTCGGATTGATTACAACTTCTGGAAGTCTTGGTTTATTATTCCCGCCGAGTCTTCCATTAATTTTATATGGAATTGTCAGTGAAGTTTCAATTGATAAACTTTTTATTGCTGGATTACTCCCCGGAACATTACTTATTGTTGCTCTCTCGATTTATAGTATTCGTCAAGGACTTTCGGAGCATGTTGAAAAAAAACCATTTAAATTTTCTGAATTTATAAAAAGTAGCAAAGCTGCTAAGTGGGAATTACCCCTCCCAATAATAGTTATTGGCGGGATTTATAATGGTTGGTTTACTGCAACTGAAGCTGCAGCAATATCTGCGTTTTATGTTTTTATAGTTGAAGTTTGGATTTATAAAGATCTATCATTAACAAAAGATATTCCAAAAATAATGGTTGAAAGCGTTGTGCTTGTCGGTGCAATTATAATGATTCTCGCTTCTGCAATGGGATTAACAAGTTATTTAATCGACCAGGAAGTTCCTCAAAAACTTTTTGAATTAGTTTCAACTTTTATTTCAAACAAATATTTATTTTTAATTATTTTGAATATTTTTCTTTTAATTGTTGGAATGATGATGGATATATTTTCTGCAATTATTGTTGTTGTTCCATTAATAATTCCCGTTGCTAAACTTTATGGGATTGATCCAATTCACCTTGGAATAATTTTTCTCACAAATCTTGAAATTGGATATTTGACTCCGCCAGTTGGTTTGAATCTTTTCATTTCAAGTTTTAGATTTAAAAAATCAATTGTAGATATAACAATTGCTACAGTACCATTTATTATTACATTACTTATTTCGTTAATGATTATAACTTATGTACCGGAGTTGAGTTTATGGCTTGTTCATTTAATTAAAGGAAATCCTTGAGTCCAAAATTAGTTACAAAATATTTATGCCAGCAATGCGGATATCTTTCACCAAGATGGATTGGGAAATGCCCAAATTGCAATGAGTGGAATACATTTGTTGAAGAAGTTGTCGAATCAAAAAGAGGGAAGAAACATAGTTCGGTCGGTTCGAATATTAATCCTGTTTCAATTAATGATATTCAATCTCAAATTGATATCAGAATATTTACAAGCATCGGAGAATTTGATCGCGTCGTCGGTGGTGGAATTGTTACTGGCTCTGTAGTTTTAATTGGCGGTGATCCCGGAATTGGTAAATCAACTTTAATGCTTCAAATTGCTGAAGGAATACAACTCGGGAAAGTATTGTATGTAACCGGAGAAGAATCTATTCAGCAGATTAAATTGCGAATGCAGCGACTTACAAAAAGTAACAGAGATATTAAACTTCTCGCTGAAACAAATTTAGAAATAATTAGAGAAGTAATTGAACGTGAAATGCCTTCTGTTGTAATTATCGATTCAATTCAAACAATGTATTACCCGCAATTAGAATCTGCTCCCGGAAGTATTTCACAAGTGAGAGAATCAACTGCGCTAATTACTTCACTCGCAAAAGAAAAAAATATTTCTGTGCTTTTAGTTGGTCACGTTACAAAAGATGGAACACTTGCCGGACCTCGTGTGATCGAACATATGGTTGACACTGTTTTGCAATTCGAAGGAGAAAGACATTATGCATATAGAATTCTTCGTTCATTAAAAAATAGATATGGTTCGACAAACGAAATTGGAATTTTTGAAATGCGAGATAATGGTTTACGCGAAGTTTCAAATCCCTCAAAAATATTTTTAGCAAACAGGTCGAATAATGTATCCGGTTCAGCAGTTGTTGCAACTCTCGAAGGAACTCGCCCATTGCTTGTTGAAGTTCAAGCGCTTGTTACACCTACAAATTATGGAATGCCACAGCGAACGGTTACTGGATTTGATCTTCGTCGTTTGCAAATGTTACTGGCTGTTTTGGAAAAAAGACTCGGCTATCGAATGGGAGCTCACGATGTATTTGTAAATGTTGCAGGTGGAATTAGAATTGATGAACCCGCTGCAGATCTTGGAATAATTAGCGCTGTGGTTTCTTCACTTACAGATAAACCAATTTCGCAGGATTATGTTATTATTGGTGAAGTTGGACTTGGTGGTGAGATTCGGACAGTTGCTCAAATGGAAAGAAGAATTCTCGAAGCGGAAAAACTCGGCTTCAAAAAAATTATTATTCCACAGCAAGAAAGTAAAACTCAGAAGTTTAAAAAAATTGAGGTTATTGGTATTTCAAATTTAAAAAATGGAATAGAATTAATTGTCAAATAGTAAAATGAAGGAATTATTAATTGCAACAAATAATAGAGATAAACTGAGGGAAATAATTTCTTTGTTGCCAAAAAATTTATTTAAAATTAAATCGCTTTTAGATTTTCCGAACATATTAAAAACAGTTGAAGATCAACCTACATTAGAAGGAAATTCAATAAAAAAAGCGAAAGAAGCATTTGAAGCTAGTAAAATGCTTACAATGTCAGATGATACCGGGCTTGAAGTTTACTATTTAAATTTAGCGCCGGGAGTTTATTCCGCACGATATGCCGGAGAAAATGCAACGTACAACGACAATGTTCAAAAACTTTTAGACGAACTAAAAGGAGTTCCTCCGAGAAGAAGGTTTGCAAGATTTAGAACCTCAATTGCAATTATTGGAAATGCTATTATAAAAACATGCGAAGGATCCGTTGAAGGGCAAATAATTGAAACTCCAAAAGGAATAAATGGTTTTGGGTATGATTCTATTTTTATTCCAAAGGGAAGTAATAAAACCTACGCAGAGATGAATTTATCCGAAAAAAACATTTATAGCCACAGAGCAAAAGCATTTTTCAAATTACTTGAATTCTTGCAGCAGATTTAAATAACCCATACATTGTTATAACAGAAGGAAAACCAAATGAACAAAATTAAGGTTCTTTTTTTTGCAACTCTCATCTTTAATTCACTAAACTCTCAAACCTCTTCAATGGAAGCGTGGGAAAATCTTTTGAATAAAAAAGAATTGGCTGAATATTTTTCTGGGCAATTTGAAACGCTTGGCATAATTGTTGAAGAAACAAATGAGAGATTTACGGTTCATCACAAGGGAGATCATTTTGAATTAACAAATGGAATAGAAGAAAATAATGTTAATTATATTATTCCTTTAAAATTAGAAAATATAAAAAATATGCAATCGCATGCTGTTGATGATAAAATTTCATCAAACGAATCTTTTAGTATTATGAAAGCTTTATTCACACCACTAACAAAAGTATCTTTACAAAATCCTTGGATGAGTAGTAGAATTTTAATGTGGCTGATGGATATTGAAAACAATATTCATGTATATCTAATTGGGCATGATAGTTTGCCAGCAAATACGCATACTTTGCAATATTCAGATGGAAGTTGGAAGGTTGAAAATGGATTGCATGGTTCACCAGATAGAATTTTTAAAATGTCGGCCGAACAAGCAGTTGACTATCAGAAACATGCTTTTAGTGCAATGAAAAATAGTTCCATTAGTAATTGGTGGAAATATGGAGTGTGGTATAAAGAGTGGAGAAAAACAGTAAGTATAGTTAAATAAATTATTTTTTATATTCTATAAATGAAAAAAGTAATTATACTTTGTCGTTTTATTTTTCTAATTAATTTTATAGCTGGATTTATAATTCATCCTCTATTACATACCGAAAACGAAATAATTATTAATAAATTAAATTCAGTTGAAATAGTTTCTACACACACAGATTCAACACCAACCTGTGAACACAAATTGCCCGAAAAAAATATTGAATGTCAATTAAACTTTCACACTTTAAAACAATTTGTTGTTTCCTCTTCATTCAACTTTGATACCTACAAAAAATCATTATCTACTCAAAAATTACCAGTTAACGATTTTGTAAAAAAATCCTATTTCAATTCTTCGTTTGCGAAGCATGGCCCACCTCTAATAATTTCTATCTAGTTTTTCCAAAGTAGTAGTTTTAATTCAAAATTAATTTTTAAAAGGAAATCATGCGTCGTTATATTATATTTTTAATATTTATTTTAACATTTACACAGGCACAAGAAAAATTTCAACTTAAAGGAGTTGTTGTTGATAGTTTATCCAGCAAACCAATTGAAAATGCAAATGTCTTTATTAAGGACTTACAAAGAGGTACAACTACAAGCTCAGTTGGTGAATTTATAATTGATAAAATTGAAAGTGGCAGTTATTATATTTCAATTCAATTATTAGGATATAAAACTGTATCTAAAAAAATAGAAGTTAAAAATAATTTGTTCTTGAAATATTCACTTGAAGAACAAGATATTCATCTTGGTGAAATGCATGTTGTTGGTGAAAAATATAATTCAGAACTTTTAGGAATTGGGCAATCTGTAACAACTATGTCTTTAAAGGAAATTGAAATGCTGCGGGGACAAACTGTTTCAACAATTTTAGAAGGAATTCCTGGGATTACTCTTTATTCAACTGGACCGTCAATAAGCAAACCGGTAATCAGAGGTTTTCATAGTCAGAGAATTGTTGTGATTAATGCCGGAGTTCCGATTGAAGGACAACAATGGGGAAACGAACACGCTCCTGAAATCGATCCATTCTCGCCAACTAAAGTTGATGTAATAAAGGGTGCGTCAAGTGTGGAATATGGGAATGGTGCTCTCGGTGGTGTAATTAAATTTGATCCGAGAAATTTTAGAAATGAACCGGGAATTAATGGAACTGTTATTGGAAATTTATTTTCAAATAATAGACAACTATCCGGTTCGATGATTTTGGATGGAGCTTTTGAAAATCTTCCTTTAAGTTGGCAAACGCAAATTAGTGGAAGATATGCGGGGGATTCTCAAACGCCAGAATATTATATTACTAATAGTGGATTTCGGGAAGTAAATGGATCATTCGGAATAAAATATGGAAGTGAAGATCATTTTGTGGAAACTTATTTCAGCCATTTTGGAAACGAATTAGGAATTTATTCCGGATCTCATATTGGTAGTTATGATGATATGCTTCGTGCAATTGAAAGAGGTAAGCCGGAAATCAATAATCCTTTTTCGTACGAAATAAAAGATCCAAGTCAAAAAGTAAATCACGATCTTTTATCATTTCATGCGGTAAGTTCAGAATTAATTCCAGGTATAATTGATTTTACTTATGGTTGGCAAAAAAATAAACGTCAAGAATTTGATGGACATTTAAAATCAAGAGTGATTGCTTCGATGGACATGACATTAACAACTTATAATGTTGAATTAAAATATAAACATTTGCCATTTGGTTTAATAAATGGGGTTGCAGGAATTAGTGGGAATCGACAGGGAAATATTAATGAAGGAAAAAGTTTTCTCGTGCCAAATCACAGAAGTTATACTTCAAGTATATTTTTAATTGAACAATGGAAATCCGAAAATCTTGGAGTAAGTATTGGAAGTCGATATTCTAAAGAATGGAGAGATCTATATTTTTCTAAAAACTCAAACCTCAAACCAACTACAATTGATTATGAAACTTTAAACGGAATGATTTCACTTGAGTATTTAACTTCTGAACAAATACAAATTGGAGCTACTTTAAGCAGCGCAAGTAGAGCTCCTTCTGCAAATGAATTATATAGCGATGGCGTTCATCATGGTTCTGCTCAATACGAAATAGGTAATTCTAAATTACATCCGGAAAAAAGTATTGCTGGAGATCTAACAACTCATATGAATTTTGAAGAATTTCATGGCGAATTAAATATTTTTCATAATCGAATCTCAAATTATATTTATTTATTTCCGCGAGAAAACCCGACAGTGACTATTACTGGTGTGTTTCCAACTTTTGAATATCGCCAAAGCGATGTAACTATTCAGGGATTTGATGGAAGTCTTCAATATGAACTCAGTGAAAAAATTTCCATAAAAGGAAATGTTGGAATTGTGATTGGAAATATTTCTAATTCCGGAGAACTTTTGTATGGAATGCCGGGAAACAGATTTCGCATATCTCCTCACTTTCACATTGCTGACTTTTTCAAACTCAAAGATGTTTCTGCTGATTTAAACATTAATCATGTTCAAAAACAAAAAACCAAAACAAGCGCTGATTATCTTCCGCCACCAAATAGTTATACAACGATCGATTTGTTTTTTTCCGGCAGAATTGAAACAAACTCAAGCCAAATTAAAATTCAGTTGGGAGTAAATAATTTACTTAATACAAAATATCGAGAGCATTTAAACAGATTCCGTTACTTTATTGATAATACGGGAAGAGATATTTCACTTAAATTTTTATTCACATTTTAAAAAAAAACAATGAAAACAAAAAATATATTTTTATTCGCCATGTTAATATTTGTACTTATTTTGACATCTTGTACAGAAAAAAATCCAACTTCAGTTGGTATTGATGAGCATAATGTACTAACAACCATAAAAGTAATTCTTAAAAGTGGTACCGATTCAACATTTGCTATTGCAAGAGATACAACCAAAGTAAAAGGTAAAACAATTACCGAAGACACATTGCGAGTTACTTCTGGTAAAACTTATTTAGGAGAAGTATTTCTTTATAATGAATCTGTTACGCCAATAATTGATCTTTCATCAGAAATAAAAGAATTGCCAAACGAACACATGTTTGTTTTTTCAGCGATTGATGGAATTGAATCACGAATTACAATAAATAATTTAAACAAAGATGGAAACGGGAAAGATGTTGGACTAACATTTAATTTAATTATTTCTGGCAGTGGCTCTGCAAAAGGATATTTACGAGTAATTCTAAAGCATTATGATTCCGGAGATAAAACGCAAGCATTTGACACAGATGGGGATGTTAAACTTCCTTTAATAATAAAATAAATAATTATTAAAAGGGATGTTCAAAAGAAAGGTATAATAAAATTCTTCGGTCAATTTTATCTTCAAAAACTATTGGGAATGAAAGCCCAGTTACAATTTGTAAATTGTTGATATTGATTGCGTTTCGTAAACCGGGATTGATGGTGAAAGTATTTACACTTCCGTTCATTTCGTAAATAAACTCAAAAAGAAAATTATTAGTTTCATTAAATAGCCAGATTGAACTTCCTCCAACAAACGATTCGGGGAAATTATTTATAGAGAATGAAGAGCCGGCGTTTAGATGAAAATAAAAATATTCCGTTGCTCTGTATGATGTTGGGAGATTAAATTGATAAAAAGATTGCTCGTTATTATCTTTATTGATTGGAGAGAAGAAAGAAAAACGAGGTGCAAATTTAATATTTGGGTTTGGCAAATCAATTTGATATCTGTAATTAATTCCTACTTTCCGTGGAAATGCCGTATTGTTATTTGAATTAATCGTGTAACTCAATTGATGAGTTTGGCTTAACAGAGGCCACTCTTGTGTAAAAGAAAATGTTTGTTCACTTTTCCCAAAGTCAATTGTAGAAATGTGCTGAACAACCCCCTCTTCCTGGTTAATTCCTTCTTCAATTAAAAAAGAATTATCCTCGATAGCTTTGCTGAATTCTTGAGATAAAATTAATGTTTTATTTAAAATAAGTAAACAAATTAATTTTCTCATTTAACAATTATTACAGGAATTTTTAATCTGTGTCTGACAGTTGTAACGGTGCTTCCGAAAATAATATCTTTTAATCCTCTGTGGCCATGTCCACCCATTACAAGAATTTCGGAATTAGAATTTTGTACAAACTTTATAATTGTTTTAGAACGATTGCCAAATCCCAAGTGAACTTCAGTTTTATAGCCAGCCTTAATTAATGAGTCAGAGTATTTTACAAGTGATTCATAGTCTTTTCGAGTTTCGAGATCAGAAGTTTTATTTCCGCTGAATATCGCACCAGCAGATTCTACAACATGTATTAAATGATAAGTTGAATTATTACCACCTTGTTTTAGTGCAAATGAAATTGTTTTCTCATCAATAGCTGAAAAATCAATTGTAATTGCAATATTGGAATATGCTTTACCAATTTCGATTTTCAATTCTTCAAGCATTTTATGTGGCAATGTAACTTCTTTAACAATTTCTTTTTTAGTTAATAATGGTTCAAATGTGATATACAAAAGTAATAATAATCCTGCAAAAGATAAACCAATAATTATTGGCACCCACAAAGATTGACCTCCTAATGCAGAAATAAATAATAATTCTTCTTCGTAAACTAATTTAATATTTAGTGAAACAATAATAATTGCAACACACCACGCAAGAACCTTCTGTAATAGTGAAATTTCAAAAGTTCCCATTTTCTTTTTATCGCTAACCCAATGTATTAGTGGAATTACTGCGAAGCCAAGTTGAATACTTAATATAACTTGACTTAAAATTAAAAGTTCTCCTGTTTTATCGTCCCCCATAAAATAAATAACTAAAAATGCAGGGACTACAGCAAATAAGCGTGTCATTAATCTTCGAAGCCAAGGAACAATTCTCAAATTTAAATATCCTTCCATTACTATTTGCCCGGCCAAAGTACCAGTGATTGTAGAGCTTTGTCCCGATGCAATTAATGCAATTGCAAATAATGTTGGTGCAAGGCTTGTTCCCAAAAGTGGTTCTAATAATTTGTGCGCGTCTGTAATATCTGCAACTTCAAACCTCCCACTTTGATGAAATACAACTGCAGCTAAAATTAAAATTGCTGCGTTAATAAAAAGTGCAAAATTTAATGCGATCACTGAATCAAAAATATTAAATTTCAATGCGCGTCTTTTACCTTCATCGTCTTGATTAAATCTACGAGTTTGAACGAGTGAAGAATGTAAATATAAATTATGTGGCATTACGGTTGCACCAATTATTCCCATTGTGATATATAATGCATCCATATTTGGGATTGATGGGATAATACCTGTTAAAATTTCTAACGGTTTCGGTTTGATAAAAAACATTTCAACCATAAAACACATTCCTATAATTGATACCATCGAAATAATAAATGCTTCCATTTTCCGTATCCCAAGTCGAAGGATCAGCAAAAGTAAAATGCAATCGAGTAATGCAATGGAAACACCCCACAATAATGGAATATTAAATAATAAGTTTAATCCAATTGCGAGACCTAAAACTTCTGCCAAATCACACGCTGCGATTGCAATTTCTGCAAGTATATATAATGGAATATTTATATATGATGGATAATGTTCGCGGGAAGCTTGCGCGAGATCTTTTCCATAAACAATTCCAAGTCGCGCTGAAAAACTTTGTAAAAGAATTGCCATTAAATTTGACATTAACAAAACCCAAACTAATGTGTAACCAAATTTACTTCCACCGGCAATATCGGTTGCCCAATTTCCGGGATCCATATAACCAACGCTTACAAGATAGCCAGGACCTGCGAATGCAAAAAACGATCTCCAAAATCCAACTTTATTTGTAGTGTCAACAGTCGAGTAAACCTCATCAAGTGAATGTCGGTTTGTATCAACGTGTTTAAATAATCTCATTAAAAAATCTCCTGCACATAAATATTTTTCGCTAAAGAATAATCAAGTAGAATATTTTTATTGTTATGAGTAAATGTAAGATTACTTTTTGCTTTATTATTTTGAACTTCAAATAAAATATTACCTAAACCGATTTTATTTATATTTGCCCAATGAAGTATTTTTGGAGAAGAATCATCAAGTCGAGTTATTTTTACATTCTTAGAATCAACCACGCTTGTTAATGGCAAAATATTACGAGAAGCAAAATATCCGTTTTTATCTGGGATTGGATCTCCATGTGGATCAAAAATTGGGAAATTTAAAAGCTTATCAATTTTAGCTTCCATTTTATCGGACATTATATGTTCAAATTTTTCAGCCTCATCGTGAATTTCATCCCATTTAAAATCTAAATGTTTGACTAAAAACATTTCCCACAAACGATGTTTACGAATTATTTTAAGAGCCCGAACTTTTCCTTTATCAAGTAATTTGACTCCACGATATTTTTCATAGACTAACAATCCTTGAAGAGAAAGTTTTTGTAGCATTTCGGTTACAGAAGCAGGGGCAATGTTTAATCTATTTGCCAGTGAAGTTGTAAAAACCCTTTCCCCAGATTGCTGAAGATGGTAAATGCTTTTTAAATAATTTTCTATACTGACTGTTGACATAGATTTAGGTTAACCTAAATCTATAGAAAGATTATTTGCTAGTCAAGAGAAGAGATAAATTATTTTAGGTTGCTGAATTTATTAGTAAACAACGAATCAGAAAGACCTGTATTTAATAAGTAATTCTTGTAGGCGATAGTAACGCTTCCACTTCTGGGAAGTCGTTGAGATGAATTTGTTTCTGCGTTTTCAAACTTTACAAATATTTTAGAAGGGAGGTAATATTTATTTTGGACTAAACTTTGAGAAAAGTTTATAACAATTGTTCTACCTTCAGAAGGAGTAGATTCAAGTTTTGCGATATATAGATTTTCCTGATCGATATAGACGTAACTCTCAAGAGATATTAGTTTCTGCTCCGATTTTGGAGTGAGTTGAATTTTATAAACCGGCCTCGAATTCAATTGTTCAATTCCCAAAAGTTTAGCATTAAATTTATTTAACAATTCAGCAGGATTTATTGCCACTCCCTCACGCGGAATCATTGCAAAATTTTTTGATTCTATATGAAATTTATCAGGTTGCTTAAAATATATTTTAACATCCATCTTCGGAACTTTTATTCTCTCTATATCAACAGCTGCTTCAATTGTAGCAGTGTAATCTTTTATCTCATCGTATTTGATGCGAATGGCATCTATAATTTGTTCAGCATCTTTAAACTGTGAAATTAATTGTTGAGAATAAAAAAATAGATAAATAAATAAAAATATTTTTTTCATGATTAAGCTTTTTTTTGTAATCTTACAACAAAAAAATAATTATATAATAACATGCCAGCAGTTGAAACAAATCCAATTGCAGAAAGAATGTACCAAGCAGTTGCTGGATTTTGCGAACCACCACTGAAATAATTAATTGTAAGCCACCCTGCAAGTGGACCTGCTACAAATGAACCAATTGCAACAGGCAAAAATGCAAATCCCATAAAAGTTCCAACTTGATTTGAAGGTGCGAGGTCTGCAACATATTCATAAAATCTTGGCGCTTGCGTAACTTCACCAATCGCAAATAAAACCATTGCAGCAATTGCCATTTCAACTGAAGGAGAATACGCTAGCAATAACCATGAACAACTTGCTATCAAAAATCCAATCGACATTGAAAGAATTGGTGAAAGTTTTTTTGCGAGTGCTGTTATTGGGACACTTAGAAAAATAATTGTCCACGCATCAACTGTTTCAAGTAGTTCAAATCTTTCAAATTTTAATATTTCAGTAATGTAAAACGGAAAGGAGTAAAAAATCTGCCAAAACATTATCCAGAATCCGGAAAAAATTGTTAGAAAAGCCATAAACTTCAAATTTTTGAAAACCATTAACATGTTTTTAAGAACAACTAACATCGAAGTATTCTTATTATTTTCATCTTTATTGCTAACGGGTTCTTCATAAAAGAAAAAAGTTCCCAATAACATTAAAAAAGAAGTTATAGATGACATAATCAAAACAAATTCGATTCCTAAATCTTCGCGAACTTGTAACGCAATCATTGGACCAATTGCACCACCAATATTTACCAACATATAATAAATCGAATATCCCAAAGATTTTACAGTTGGCTGAGAAGTTTTAGCAACAGTCCCGACGATGCAAGGTTTTATAAGTGAACCGCCAATTGCAGTAAGAAGAAGTACAGAAATTATATATGGAGTTTTTCCTGTAACTGCAATTATCGATTGGCTGAATTCCATCCCGGCAAAACCGATTAAAGCGTAACCGATTGTAAATATTGCAAAACAAATCATCAAACTTTTTCTAAATCCGAATCTGTCAACAAAAGTTCCCGCAATAATTGGTAACGAATATAAAACTCCGGAAAATAATCCAGCAAGTGTGCCAGCAATTTGTGGACCGAGTCCAACTTTGTTTGCAAGATAAACTGTTAAAACAGCTTTTGAACCATAAAATGCCATTCGCTCAAAAAGTTCAATAATATTTGCAACCCAAAATGTTTTTGTAAAGCCATTTTTAATTTCAGTAATTCGTTCTTGTAGTGACATTATTATTCCTTTTATGTTAAGATATCTTTTTTGATGAAGATAAGAAGAGTTAGAGAATAAAATCCAACTAAATAGCTAATCATTATTGTAACTGCGCGACTAATTTCATTCCAGTCAAGAATATCTTTAAAAGCAAGACTCCATGCATTTTGATATGTTGTAAATAAATAAGGTTTATAATTTTCAAAAAGATCAACTGGTAAATTTGAAATTACAAGTAAACAAACTAACACTGCCATAGTTGCAATTATTGGTCCGATTGCATTTTCAACAAAAGATGAGAAAAGAAATGCCAGCGAAGCAACTACTGACATCGATAAAATAGCCAATGCGTAAGCCAAAATAAATCTGTTTAATAATAAATCTTCATGAAGAATTGTTATTGAATTTTCAGCGAACGCAATTAAGTCACCACTTCCAAAAAAGTATAAACCTAAACCGAGGCTTAAAAGTGCAATTACAATTACAAGTAAAGCTGTATAAATTAAAGTTGTAAAATATTTTGCAAAGAGAAATTTTGAACGAGAAATAGGGCGAATTAATGAAAGTCTGAATGTGCCAGCTGCAGCTTCGCCGGCTAACTGATCTCCGGCAACTAAAGTTATTAAAAAGGGAATATGAACCCATAAACTATTCATTATAAGTTGTGCAATTACCCAACCATTAAATAAATTTCCAACCATAAAAAATTCTTTTTGTATTGATCTTGTTTGAGCATTTATAAATCCTCCTCCTTCATAATATAATGCGTACATCACAACGGGGATTACTACGCTTACAGTAATGAATCCAATATATGTTCTCCATTTTGAAAAAGTTTTTAAAAGTTCAAAATAAATTAGAAGTAACATTTTATAATAACTTCTCTTCTGATGTAACCGAAAGAAAATAATCTTCCAATGTTTGCTTTTGATAAACTGAAAACACATTGCATTTATTTTCTGATAATAATGTTAATAATTTTGGAATATTTTTATGTGAAGTGGAAATTTCAATTTCTGTTTTTTGTAAACTAACTTTATTTACTAATGATGAAAATTTGAGAATTTTCATGGCTTTAATTTTTGGTGTCACCGAAATAACATGAATATCTTTATTTTCGGATAACAAATCTTTAACTAATCCCTGAACTCGAATTTCTCCATGGCTTATAATTGCCATACGAGTTGCAACTTGCTGAACTTCGTGTAATAAATGAGAAGATAAAATAACCGTTACTCCATTTTCTTTGGAAAGTTTAATTATCAATTCGCGAATATCTTTCATCCCTTGAGGATCGAGTCCATTTGTTGGCTCATCGAGAATTATTAATTCTGGATTACAAAGTAACGCTTGAGCAATTCCAAGGCGCTGTTTCATTCCATGCGAAAAAATTTTAACTTTATCTTTAGATCTGTCTGCAAGTCCAACAATTTGTAATGAATGCTCAATACTTTTTGAAGAAGGAATTTTCCCTAAAGTTAAACCGCCAGCAATTTGCATATTTCTGTATGCAGTTAAGTTTAAATAAAAATCTGGTTTTTCAACAATACCTGCAACTTTTTGCAATGCTTGAGAATGGTTTTTTCTAACTGAATGTCCGAATATTTCAACATCGCCCGAGGTTGGTTTTATCAAAGAAAAAATCATTCGGATGGCTGTGCTTTTCCCGGCACCATTTGGTCCCAAAAATCCAAAAATATCTCCACGTTTAACTTCGAAATTTAAATTTTTAACTGCCCATCTTTTTTTAAACCGCTTATTAAGATTTATTGTTCGAAGAATCGTCTCAGTGGACATTATTTTTTTTAATATTATTGAATCTTTGAAAGTTCGGATTTAAGATAATCAATTTTTGTAACAGGAGTTGGATCAACCTTATGCATCATTGCGAGATAAAAACTAACCCAATCGCCCAAGTGAATTAAACTAAAAATTCTTGCAAGAAGGGAACTTCCTTCACTGAAAACCTCTATTACATTCCCGGCAAATGGTTGTAAAATATTTTGTGTAATATCCATTCTGGATTGAATACGAGAATTATCTTCTTCATCTCTTAAAATAAAAATACCCGACTGTTGCATTATTTGTGGAATGGATTCCCAACCAACTATTTCATTGTGATTTAATTCAGGGAAAACATTTCCATAAGCCATCATTTTTGCATTCTCATTTATTTGTCCTCGCCATCTTAGATTAACTACATCAAATTTATCCGAAGAAGAAAAAATTATAGGAAGAGAATTTTT